>Ga0210057_1006902_pt1 | contig 13984 bp, 11 predicted proteins | sample CryGeyCG2114_010_2_FD_183968 | JGI IMG/M metagenome (GOLD analysis project Ga0210057, IMG submission 183968) | Groundwater microbial communities from aquifer - Crystal Geyser CG10_big_fil_rev_8/21/14_0.10 (SPAdes) (version 2) | ecosystem: Environmental > Aquatic > Deep subsurface > Groundwater ... | reverse complement strand
CGCTTCTCGAACACATAGAAAATGACAACATAGTCTTAAAAAAGATTTCTCAAATATTGAAAGATTTTGGATATATTTATATCTGCGTACCTAATACCTACAAAAGAATGTGGCCATTTTTGTGGCCTATATATAAATACCTTGATTATAAAATAGGTCACAAAAGACACTATTCGATAGAGGGGTTGACCAATAAAATGCCGGATATTTTAAAATTAAACAAAGTATTTTATAATGCTCATTTGATCAAGCTGTTACAACTTATTCTAGGAAAATTTCATTTGATTGACGATAAGCGATGGTGGGTTATGGAGAAAAAAGATATTAACACTGATTTTATGGGCATACAGTTAAATGCTATTTATCAAAAAATTTGAGATGAAAAAAATATTACTTTTTTATCCTCCTTTATATTTTTCTAGTGGTTTACCTTATTCTATAGATACTTCAGTCCCTCCTCTGGGTTTACTGTATCTCGCTTCTTATATTAATAAATATTCTAAAAAGATTAATGCGAAAGTTATTGATATTGCGTCGGAAAAAATCTCCCTTGAACACATTATAAGTATGATTAAAAAGGAGAATCCTTTTGCGGTTGGCATATCTTCAATGACACCACAGTTACAAGGAGCAGTTGAATTGGCAAAAACAATTAGAGTAGGATTTGGGAAAAAAATTAAAATTTTTCTTGGAGGCCCACACATAAGCGCTGATCCTGATTTTGTACGAAGACACGACGGCGTTTTTGATTATGGTATAACCGGCGAGGCGGAAATAACCTTTTTTGAATCTCTAGAAAAATTGATCGCTGGTAAAAAAATTCCCAAAATTCAGGCGGGCAAAATAGTGATAAATTTAGATGAAATTCCCTTTCTGGATAGGAGTTTAATTAAAAGAAACAGATACAGCCAGCATGAGTCGATGATGTATTCGCGGGGTTGTCCCTATCATTGCTATTACTGCAGTAGACCTTCTATCAGTAAGTTGATAAGATATCGTTCTGCTAAAAACATGGTTGACGGAATTAAATTAGCCTACAAAGATTGTCAGGGTGTGATTGATTTTCAGGATGACACTTTCACTCTTGACAAAAATAAGGTATTGGAGTTTTGCCAAGAGGTTAAAAAATCGAACTTGAAGCTTAATTGGCGATGCCAGTCACGTATCGACTTGGTTGATGATGAAGTTTTGAGGACAATGGCAGAAGCCGGTTGTTCTCTAATTCATTTTGGAATTGAGTCGGGGAATGAACATATTCGGCAAGAAATAGTTAAGAAGGGTTCTTTTTCAAATAAAAAGATATTTGAGGTTTTTAAATTGTGTAAAAAGCATAAAATAAAAATTGCAGCTTATTTTATGATTGGACACCCAGGAGAAACATGGAAAGAGCTAGAGGAAACTAAGAAGTTAATATTTAGACTGAAACCTGACATTTTAGGTCTTTCTATCCCCACACCTTTTCCCGGCTCACAGTTATATGAAATTGCGGTTAAAAATGGAATAATTAGTGAAAAGACTATTGATGCCTTCGCCAATAAAGAGTTGGGAGAAGGATACTCGGGTGTTTATCCTGTTTTTGTCCCGCAAGATGTAACAAAAGAAGAATTGTATGCCTTTATGAAAAATATCAATCGTAAATTTTATCTAAACTTTCATACATTTTTGGTACATCTTAAAGAAGATATTACTTCATTAGAAAGATTGAAAAAGGACTTTTCCGATTTACTGTCGTTGATTATGAAAGGCGTATCGGCAAGAAAGCCTTATATTAATAAAAAATAACAAAAAGATGAAATCTCCGGTAAAAGTATCAGTTATTGTGGTGAATCATAACGGGAAGGAATACCTCCAAAATTGTATATTTTCTGTTTTATCAAATGATTTTGAAAATTATGAAATTATTGTAGTTGATAATGGATCAACTGATGGAAGCCTAGCAGCTTTAAGAAAAAAATTTGCTAAAAATTTAGAAAAGATAAAAATTATTGAGTTAAGAAAGAATTATGGTCCTGCTAAGGCAAGAAATGAAGGAGCTAAAATTGCTGAAGGTGAATATTTAGCCTTTTTAGACAATGATACGCAGGTAAAAAAGGATTGGATTACAGAAGCAATTAAACTTTTTCAAAGAGATTCAAAAATTGGTTGTATCCAATGTAAATTGCTGTTATTAAATGAAAAAAATAAATATGATTATGCGGGCGAATATCTTAATCAATATGGGTTTTTAGTTCAAAGAGCTCGATATAAAGAAACTGACAACGGGCAATATGATCAAGAAGTAGAAATTTTGGCCGCTAAGTCGGCGGGAATGTTTATTAGAAAAGATGTTTTTAACAAAATAGGGGGTTTTGATAAAGACTATTTTATTTATATGGAAGAAACAGATCTAGGATGGAGATCATGGCTATCAGGCTATAAAGTTGTTTTTTGTCCTCTTTCGGTGGTTTATCATGAATTTAGTACCAGTGCAAAAATTCTTTCTATAGAGAAAAACAATTTTAATGTCCGTTTCCACGGGACTAAAAATTATATAATGACCTTAATCAAAAATCTTGGGAGTAGACAACTGATACTTATTTTACCTAAACACCTTTTTATTTGGTTTTGCTTTGGTTTCTTTCTGATGGTTCGTGGTGATTTTCAATCCGCCAATAACATTTTTAAAGGAATCTGGTGGAATATTGTTAATTTACCTAAAACATTAATTAAAAGAAAAAGCATTCAGTCAACACGGGTGATTTCGGATAACCTTTTGTTTCCAATAATTGTCAAGAAAAGGAGTTTGTTGGAAAAAATTAAGCAGTTTTTTATGGCAGAGAAAGAAGTCAAGACTACGGAAAACATTTGGCATAATGCATAGTTAATTATTCAAAATGAAAATTCTTTTAATCAAACCATCTTGTACCGTCTATAAATCTGACCCTACCTTACCGTCAGCGACGTTACCTTATGGAATTGCTTATCTGGCGTCTTATCTTTTGTCAAAAGGGGAAGATGTTAAAGTAATTGATGCGCTTTCTGAAGGTATTAATTGTATTAAGAAAGAAACAAATAAAACTAAAAGAGAAGAAATTCAAAAGAATCGTCTATCGACCGATTCGAATATTTTTGGTAATCTTGCGTTGCTGAAGAATATTAGCATTAGTTTTTATATTAAAAGGTGGTTTTTGTCAGAAAAAGTGAATACCACTCCAGAAAATCAATAATTTAAATATATCAAATGTGAGATTTTTATGATTAAAGTTTTGTTTGTTATTCCTAAAAATAAGAGTTGGTTCGGGAACAAGGGGGTAACCGGATTTCCCCATGTAGGTATTGCTTACCTGACAGCGGTTTTGAAGAAAAATAAAATTTCGGTGAAAATATTTGACGAAGGGATAGAAAAGGAGAGCGGAAAATTAATGGTTTTAATAGATGAGTTTAAACCAAATATTATCGGGATTACAAGTTTTAGTTATGGGTATGGATTTCTTGAGGAAACAATTAAAAGACTAAAAAGAAACACTAATATTCCCATTATTATTGGAGGTCCTCATGTGGCTGCTACAGGTGATGAAATTATAAGAGTTACTCCAGCAGATTTTGCTCTAGTTGGAGAGGGAGAAGTTTCTTTTTTGGAGTTTTTAAAACAACAGGAGGAAAAAAGACCTGACTTTAAAAAGGTTCCCGGATTAATTTGGAAGAAAGGTAAGAAAATATTTAAAAATCCACCAGGCGGTTTTATCAAGGACTTAAATAAGTTGCCTTTTCCAGATTACGAAGCATTTGACTTAGAAAAATACCCTTGTTTTACCGAAAAGACTCTTCCAATTATCACCTCAAGGGGTTGTCCGTACGGTTGTAATTATTGTTCAGTTAGATTGTCTATGGGGCGTGGTTTTAGGTCGAGAAGCCCAGGTAATGTTTTAGCTGAATTAAGGCATTGGTATAAAAAAGGATTCTATTCTTTTGATATTAATGATGATTGTTTTACCCTGGATTTAAAAAGGGCAGAAAGAATTTGTGACCTAATTATTAAAAATAAATTAAGGATTAGGTTTCAGCTATATAATGGTATCCGAGTTGATCGTGTAACTCCGCAATTGTTAAACAAACTTAAAAAAGCCGGTTGCTTTTTTATTTCTTATGGTTGTGAGTCGGGCAATCAGAATGTTTTAAACAGAATTAAGAAAAATATTACCCTTGATCAAGTAAGAAAAGCAATTGATTGGACAAATAAAGCAGGGATTGGGAATTCAGTAGGTTTCATTCTTGGACATGAAGGTGAAACTTATGAACAGGCTAAGGATACTTTGAAATTTGCCGAAAGTTTGCCGACCAATTTTGTCAATTTTTATAACCTTGTTCCTTATCCGGGTACGGAAGTTTATGAATGGGCTCGAAAAAATGCAAAGTTTTTGTTTCCACCAAAAACCTTTTTGAAAGAAATTGGTTATCGAGATAATATTCCTATTTTTGAGACAAAGGAATTTACAAAAAATCAAAGAGAAGAGTTGGTGGGGAAAGGTATGGTTCTTTATGAAAGGAAAATTTTACAATTTAGACTGGGTAAAGTATTAGGTCTTGTTATTTTTGGTCTTATGAGGATAAAAGTGTTAGCCAAAATCATCCATTGGTTTGCACTCAGTAATATGATAGGAATGAAAATATACCAAATACTCTCTGCCCGTTCTAAAAAGTAGGATATTTAATTATATTATTGCAAAATGAAAATTCTTTTAATTAAATCATCTTGTACAGTTTATAAATCCGATCCGACATTACCGTCAGCGACGTTGCCTTACGGCATTGTGTATCTGGCGTCTTATCTTTTATCGAAAGGGGAACAGGTTAAAGTGATTGATTCACTTTCCGAAGGGATCGATTGTATTAAAAAGGAAAAAAACAAAACATATTAAGAAAGAAGATTTATGCCTCAAAATGTACAAAATGAACTCCAATTCTTTTCCAAATTGTCAAGAGAGCCTATTTATGATAGGCGCTTGGCAGAAAGAGTGATCTTTCTGGCTGGTCTTAAACCAAACTCTTTAATTTTAGACGCTGGTTGTGGAGAAGGATATTGGGGAAGAGCTTTTGCCAATAGTGGTCATCAAGTGGTTGGTATCGATTTATCTTCAAAAGTTATTAGCCGTGCTGCTGAAAAAGCTGTACCCGGACAATCTTTTTTGGTTGGAAATCTATCTGAAAAGTTGCCCTTTACTCACAGAAGTTTCGATGCTATTTTTTTTGGTTGGGTTTTACATCATTTTCCTAAGGGGGGGGACATAGATAAGGTTATTAAGAATGTAAGTATACTTCTAAAAAAGGGTGGAAAATTAGCTTTAATTGAACCCAATGGTTCAAATCCCATAGTTAGCCTTAGTAGGAAAACAGGGCGTTTTTTGGTGGGATTATATCCTGATATTGCCACAGAAAATGAAACAATGCATACTGTAAAAACATATATAAACATTCTGAAGGAAAATGATTTTGAAATTCAGGCAGTTGAATCTTGTCGTCATGTTGTGGGTAGAGTTAAAAAAATTCATAATTTGTTAGACTTGCTCTTTTTTTTAAGGTTTTGTCTTTTGGATCTTGTTTGGAAATATTTTCCACAACCACACAGAGGTAACGAAGTTATTATAATAGCTCAACTGAAATCAAAAAATGAATAACGTCATCAAAAAATATTAGAGAGATAAATTTTTAGGGTTACTATTTTATATATGTATGAGTTCTAATTTTGCAAAAAGGATCTTTAGTAAAAATTTTCTTTTTTTAATTTTATCTCAGTTGTTAATCATATGGGTCTCTTACATAAACATAATACCCAAAGAACACTTTTTTTCTAGTGGAGATGTTGTGCAGATTTATAATCTACCTAAGATTATTCGCGATCTTTTGTATACGTGGTATTTATCTGGTGAGGGCTATTTTTTATTAAATTTTAGCTATGTTATTTATTATGCTTTTTTCTTTTTTATTACTTTATTATCTAAAATAAATCTATCACAGCAATCCTTTCTTTACTATTATATCTTTTTATTTTTTTCTTTCTGGTCTTTTTACTTCAGTTTGAATTTTTATCCTCTATTTAAGAAAAATACTAAATTCTGGCACAGAATAGCATTATCTTTAATATATGCTTTTAATATTCAAACTTTTAATAATTTTTATACAGGTTTGGGTTATACGCCTCTCCTGTCCTTGTATATTTTAATCCCGCTTATCTTTGCCATTACTTGTAAATATTTTGAAGAAGAAAAACTTAATTTGAAATTGTTGGCTTGTTTGGGAATAATTTTCTTTCTTTGCGGTATCCCTGCTGGGAATTTTGCTTTCTTTGTCATACTAAATATTCTTTTATTTATTTTTAATTTGTCCCTCTTTTTTTTGATCAGGAGAATGAAATTAATTGGTTATATAAAAAGATTTTTTTTCTATTATTTAGTTTTTTTCCTTGGCACTTTCTGGGCAGTTATTCCCCAGATTGTTCACTTATTAGTTATGAGAACTAATTTTAATAATAATTATTATGTTTTTGATATTGGATCATGGATTCTTTGGCAGGCAACTAAATTCCCGAATCCATTTTTTATCGTTTGGGACATAATCTGGTATACCCAAAACTTTTCTCCCCTCGTTTTGCTTTCGATTATTCTTCCTCTGGTTATGGTTATGGGTATTTTATTGAAAAAAACAAATAGATTGATCATTTCTTCGTATCTTTTTCTTCTTGTTTTTGATATTTTAATTTTGAATAAGGGAAAAGGTTTTTTAAGCGATCAAATTATTCTTTTATTTTTTAATAATATATTTTTTTCTGCTTTAAGAGGTGCTGACAAATCTTTAATTTTTCTACCTTTCTTTTTTCTTATCTCCTTTTTTCTAAGTTTTAAAAATGATAAGATGCACGGATTTTTAACCTTTCTTTTGTTATTTACCTCTTTATTGTCCGTGTTTCCTTTTTTTGTAGGAGGTATTCAGACAAAATACCGTATCAAAGCAGATTCATCTCATTCCACTTTGCACATAATGCCACAGGAATATATAGATTCAGCAAATCAACTAAATTTAAGCAAGTTAGATGATAAAGTTATGGCTGGACCATATAGCGTTATAAACTCTGTAGGGTGGGTAAACTACCCTAAATGGGGCGTAGTTGGGGTCGATCCTACATTTCAACTTTACAACAAGCCGATTGTTCACATGAACAATTTTGGGGGTTCTTTTGGTAAATGGAATTATGGAGAGTATTGGAATAATCAAAATCCCGAAGGGTCAAAATGGATATTACCCTTTTTTGGACTGTTGAATGCTAATTATTTTATATATCACAAGGACGTTGATCCGAAATTTTTAGAACAAACCATTTTTAAAATTGAATTCTATGAAAATAAGGGTTTTATTAAAACAATCAATAAAAATAATTACTTTAACTTATATAAAATTAATTCTGATTACTTTCTTCCCCATTTTTATATCCCCCAAAATATAATTTATTCGAATTGGGATATAGAAATATTGCCGGAGATTGTGGGATTGCCGGGGTACCAGATGAGATCGGCGATCTTTCTCGCGGATAACGCTGATAAAAGCACAGAGGACACTGAAAAGGCACGGAGAACGCTGGAAAGTAGGGTGGATGAGGTTTTTGTCAAATCGGAGTTGAAAAATGCTGTAACTGAAGAAGAATTGGGAATGACAGTAAAACCAGAAGAAATCTCTTTGCCCTATGTTCGACAAAAGCCGGGGAGCCTATTCTATTACTTGGTTTTGAAAAAGGAACAGTTTGATAAATGGAAAGTGAGAAAAGAGCCGGAGAAATTATTCGAGAAACATCTTTTTTATGCCAACAAAATGGTTAGCGAAATTATGGCGTTTGGTGTTAATGAGCCAATCTTGGCAAATTATAAAAAGGAGATGACGGATGTTCTTGGAATCCTAAAAAAGCTGAAACAGGAAGGGAGTAAAGATTTTGTCAAGCTTTTGGCTAAATATGAGGGGACTTTGTGGGGGCAACGAGAAAAAATAAAGGGAATAGAGAATCTAACCGATTGGGATAATACCTTTCAAGAATTAGATGGGCAGACTGAAGAGTTAAAGATTAAGCGGGATTTTTCGAAGCTTGTTTATAAAATAGAAATTCCGAAAGAAGGGGAATATGAGATATACGTCAAAGATATTAACGGATTAACGGATTATTCATTATTAGATGAGAGGAATTTTGAAGAGGGAGAGCAGGAACTAGTTTTACCATTTAGTGGGATCAGTGAAAATTTGGTTGATGAAAATTTAAGAATAAAAGATTATTCACCCAATTCTATTTACCGGATTAGTTTTGATTATGAGGCTCCTAAAGGAGGGAGCTTCTTTGTTGCCGAAGGGAAAGCTGGAGAAACGGCAAAAACACAATTGTTCTCCACGGGAGATGAATTTAGACATTTTGAAAGGTTTTTTCAGTCGTCTCCTGATGCTCAAGAAGCAGCTGTTCATCTGTCAATATCCGTGAGTGAAGAAAAAAATTTAAGGATTGAGAGAATTTATCAACCGGAGGTTGTATTAAAAAATATCCAATATTCAAATTTCGTCAGAAATCAAGCTCCGCTTATATCCAATATCCAGTATCAATCACCCAAAATTACTTTTGTGAAGATTAATCCGACGAAATACAGAGTTAAAATCGAAGGGGCAAAAGAGCCTTATACTTTGGTTTTTTCGGAAAGTTTTCATCGGGGATGGAAAGCATACAAGAAGGATATTGGAAACCAGATATTAGATATTGGTGAACAGAAAAGATATGGGGAAGTGGTGGCGAGTTATTTTGATGGGGAGATAAAGGAAGGAATGCATAAAAATGTCTTTCTTGATAAAAATACTTTTGAAACTTGGGGTAAAAAACCACTTTCTGAAGATAAACATTTAATGGTAAACGGTTATGCCAATTCTTGGTATATTACTCCGGAAGATGTCGGTGGGAAGCAAGATTATGAGTTAATAATAGAATTTGCCCCCCAAAGATTATTTTATAAAGGATTATTTATAAGCGGGATAACCCTAGCGGGTTGTTTGATTTATCTTTTATACAACAGTATTATTGTGAGGAGAAATCGTCAATGAAAAAATCTATTACCCAAAAAATATTAGTCTTGGTTTTGATAGCAGTCGCCTTTTTGGTTACTTTTTATCTTTATCGACAAGGAGAAATTACCCTTTTCCCCGGTAAAAAAGAGAAAGTGGTTAACAATAACCTCGTAGATCAAATTCCTATTAGCGACAAGGAATACAAAATCTTTTATAAAGACAAAATAGATTCCACCTTTGATATTGCCAATTTTGAAAATAATGAGGATTGGTATGGAGATGGTGATTTTGATTATTCTACCTTTCTGGAAGGTGAAAGCTCGTTGTTTTTGACTAGTTTGAATAATCGAAAAGCAACTATAACCTTGAAGAAGAATTTTGATATTGAAAATGTACTTAATTTTAAGTTTCTTGTTTATCTGGCCAGTGACCCAGCTGATATTGAAGAGTTGGATTTGGTTTTTACCGGCCAAAATTTTGGTTATAAATTTCCTGTCAGAGATTTAGTTAAAGGATGGAATCTTTTGGTGTTACCCAAAGATAAATTTTCTTATTTTGGCTCTCAAACCGATGGGGGAAAACTATCTTCTATTGAGAAGATAACCGTAGAATTAACCAGTCGTCCCCAGACCAGAACAATTATTAACTTTGATTCTTTATGGCTAGAGAAGGAAAAAGATTATTTAAAGGATTGGAATAGTAATTCGGAAAAATTTTTATCTTTGAAAAGAAATGGGAATTTTGTCGGCCTTTTGGCCATAGGTCTTTATGGCAACCGAGCCGTTCTTAGTAAAGGAGCAGCTAAAGATTATACTTTTCAGGCAAAATTTAATTCTCTGAAGGAAGGAGATTTTGGTCTTTTTCTCCGGGGTAATTATGAATCAGGTTATGGTTATTATTTGATGATGGACGGGGTAAATACTAACACTTGGCGGATATACAAATACGGTCTTTTTGAGGAGAAAAATCAAGCCTTAGACTTGACTAAGGGCGAGGTAAGTAATTTTAAAATGGAGGAAAATCGTCCCTATTGGTTGAAAGCGGAATTAAAAGGGCCACGGCTGGTTTTTTATCTTTCGGTTGATGGTCGTAACTTTATCAAATTGGGGGAAGCAAATGATATCAGTTTCACCAGCGGCGGAGTAGGCTTTGCTATTTCAGGCAGTGAGATGGTTTTAGTTGACGAGGTTGTCTTCTTCCAGTAAACTTTTTAAATAATGGGTAAAAATATCACCATCATTATTGCTTGTTTAATTTTTCTAGCCAGCCTTTTCTTTTTCAAAGCGATTATCCCCGCCTTTAGTTTAACTTTATTTTTTATTTTCTGGGTGCTCTTGATTGAGATTGCCTGGCAGTATCGGCAATCGACATTTTTGTTAATCTTAACCAAACTTTTAATTGCCGCCATTTTTGCTTTGTCTGTTTATAGCTTAATTTGTCTGCCGTTGGAATTTTTAATTACCGAGATTTGGCTGATTACCCCTAAAATTTCCTCAATAGTAAGTCCCATTATATTGATTATTTTGGCAGGAGGATTCAGCCTAATTAATTGGGACGATAAACTAAAAGTTAAATCTTGGCGTCTTTTTCTTTTGGTTTTCATTATTGTCAGCGGTTTGGTTTATTTGGGTTACCGCCAGAATAAATTAACCAGAGAATATTTACCGAAAATTTATAATATTACCCCAAATTGGGGTATTCAAGCTCAACTTATAGAAATTAGAGGGGTAAACTTCTTCCCGATTTGGAAAAAGGGAAAGGTTTTATTCAATGGTCAAGAAATGATAATTAAATCTTGGAATGAAGAAGCGATTATTGCGGAACAGCCGGTGCCGGCAGAATTTGGCAAAACAGCTCTTTTTATAGTTCGCAGTGATGGAATTATTAGTAATAAACTCCCTTATGAGGTTCGCGACCCAAGTACTCTAAAATGAAAAATCTTTTTTTAAAATATCAAACAGCGTCGGGAACAATCTTTTGTTTATGGTTATTACTGGCGATATTTAAAAAGCTTGGTTTTGATTTTGGCGTAAATCTATCCGTTTTTTTTAGAACCTTTTTATTTTTATTTGTAATTTGGTTGGTTTGGGTAACAAAAATAAAATGGTCAGAAATTAACGCCTTTATAAAAAAAACGTGGATTGAAATTAAAGATAAATTTATTATTGAGACAAAAGAGACTCAAAAAGAGATTATTAGATTTTTTCCCCTTGCCTTTCTTTTAACTATTTTTCTTTTACTATGGCAAGTAATCAAAAAAATCTTTAAAGAATATGTTTTTAATCAAATCACCTTGTTTGTCTTAGTAATTTTGGGGATTTTGCTAGATATTTTTGTTTTTAAATTTACTTCTGATTTATTAATTTTGTTTTTAACCGGTTTATGGATTTTATCGATTTATCACTATAAATTTGAAGGCAGAGTTTCGATTGGTGGAGCATTATTGTTTTTGACGATGTGCCCTTTTTTGCTGATTTTCAAAAAGAATTTAATCGCTGAAAAAGCGGCTGTCTGGGCCTATATGTTTTTGGTGGTGGGAGTAATACAAATGATGATTGAATATATGAAGGAGGAGAGAAAAAGTGCAAAGAAAGAAGAGTAGTTGGCTAACATTGTTTATGATGGCCTTGATGGCCATTGGTTTTTGGTATCGGATTTATGGACTGAATAATAACAATTCTTTTTGGACCGATGAAAATCATTTGGCAATTTTTGCTCGGGCTATTCTGGAAAAAGGAAAGCCGATTTTGGCCAATGGTTATTCCACTGGTACTTATCAGTGGTTACAATATTGGTTGAGTGCGATTTCAGCTAGAATTTTTGGCTTAAATGAATTTGCCATTCGCTTTCCTTCAGTTATTTTTGGTGTTTTAACTATTTGGGCAGTCTATCTTTTGGGTAAGGAACTATTTAATAAGAATATTGGTTTAGTTGCTGCCGCCTTGATTACCTTTTTGAAAATCGAAATTCTTTGGTCAAGACAAGCCAGGCCCTATCAAGCCCTACAATTCTTTTTTGTTTTGGGAGCTTGGTTTATTTATAAATTAGCAAAAGAAGAAAAGTTTAATTGGCGATACTTTGGGGGATTTTTAGCCAGTGGGATTTTGGCTTCATTAATGCACGGTTTAGGCTTGATTCTTTTCTTCAATGGCTTTTTATATCTTTTGATATCTCGTTTTTCTTGGTTCAAAAAGAAATGGATAGTGCTAGGCTTGGCAATTTTCTTGATTTTTAGCTATATTTTTAGGGTTCAGCTTTTTTCAGTATTTTCTCAAATTGGAAAAATAAACAACCTTTTTTATTACCGAGTTTTCTTAACTCATAATTATCTCTTGCTTTGTTTGCTGGCATTTTTGGGTGGTATTTTTTTAATTTGGCGAAAGAATTATCAAAAATTAATTTTGTTTATTATTTTCTTGGGAGTTCAAATTGTTATTGTTTCCTTTTTTCTGGGCCAGCCATTTACCCGTTATTTTTATCCGGTTTTTCCCTTTATTATTTTACTTGCGAGTTATGGAATAGTAGATATTGGAAATTGGATATTAGAGATTGGGGGACGAAAAGCGGAAATTAGAAATTGGAAATTGGATATTAGGAAAATAATCCAATATCCAGTATCTAGTATCCAGTATCTAATGTCCAGTCTCCTGGTTTTTGTCGTTGTTTTTTCTCTTTGGAAAACAGATAAACTTTCACTTCTTCCTAAGAAGGTATATTCTCTCAACGCCGATATGCAGGAGATTCCGGAAGTTGATTGGAAAAAAATTTATGGGTTTGTTGATCAAGGATTAAAAACAAATCCGAAAGTTGTACTGGTTGCTAACTGGATGGATACTCCGGTTTGGTTTTTAGGAGAAGGAAAGTTAAATTATTTAATTAGAAAAAGCGAGTTGGATGTTGACGCTTTTTCGGGTGCGAAATATCTGAATTCTCTCGAGAAATTTATTCTTCTAACAAAGGAAAATCCCAAGGGCTATATTGTTCTTGACAGTTGGGATCCAACTGTTCCGGAAGGGATTAGAGAATACTGTCAGACCAATTTAAAAAGAGAATTTGAAATTGACCGACTTTATCCAGTTCAGCCAAGATATTGGACAGTTTGGGTATACTCTTGGGGATTAAATTGAGATTGTTTTGAAAGTAAAGTAGAATTGGTTGATGTTTGGAAAAATAGTTAAGAATACCTTTTGGTTGTCGACTTCCCAAATTATTGCTCGAGGGCTTGGCTTCTTTTATTTCATCTTTTTAGCCAGATTTTTAGGGGTAGCCGACTTTGGCATTTACTCTTTTACGATTGCTTTTGTTTATAATTTTATCCCGGTGGCTGATTTTGGTATTGAACGGCTGGTCTTGCGGGATATTTCCCGGGAGCCGGAAAAAACTACTTATTTTCTGAAAAGACTTCTTCCCTTGAGAATGATATTGGCGGCAATTGCCTATTTTTTGTTGGTTATTTTGGCGCTAGTCTTTGGACAAACCGGAAAGCAGATTTTATACCTGGCAATTTTTGGGCTGGCTTTATTTCCTTACAGTTTTTCTTTTTTGTTGATTAGCTTTCTAAATTCCCGGGAAGAAATGAAATTTTTAGCGGCCTCAAACATCTTCCTAATTTTATTTACGGGAGTGACAGGAGCACTTTTGGTAATTTTGAAATTTCCTCTCACGATATTATTTTTTGTTTATCCGTTAGCAAACTTTTTATTGGCCGGTTGGTTTTGGCTAAATTCTAAAGAATTGAATTTACCCTTAGGGGGGGTAATTGATTTGGTCTTTTGGAAAAAGTGTTTGTCGCAGTCATGGGCTTTTGCGACGATATTAATCTTGGCGGTTTTTTATCTTCGACTTTCGGTAGTTATGCTTAACCTGATTAAGGGATCAGTGGCCACGGGGTTATATAACTCTGCTTTTAAATTTGTTGAAG
>Ga0210057_1006901_pt1 | contig 13985 bp, 21 predicted proteins | sample CryGeyCG2114_010_2_FD_183968 | JGI IMG/M metagenome (GOLD analysis project Ga0210057, IMG submission 183968) | Groundwater microbial communities from aquifer - Crystal Geyser CG10_big_fil_rev_8/21/14_0.10 (SPAdes) (version 2) | ecosystem: Environmental > Aquatic > Deep subsurface > Groundwater ... | reverse complement strand
ATGGTAATGAGGTCTGCCAGTTCCTCCTGCGTATAGAACCCCGTCTGCTCAGTTGGAACGGACGGTGTTGCACTGAGGAGACTCACAGCGCGGGAAAGTACCCTGTCAGTCAGCAGAAGAAGCTCCTCGAGCGCCTCGCGCTTCTTTGTATCCTTCACGGAGAGAAATTCTTTCTCCGCCCGGGAGAGCTGGATAAACAGAGGTTCCATGTCATACCGCTCCTGACGGTTGAGCAGACCCAGCTGATCCATCATGTGGCGCTCCTGAATGTCCACTCCCGGCCGCGAGTTCGTCCCTGTCAGGATCTGCTCGGTAACCTGCTTTGCCATGCGGACTGTCGTGAACGCCTGCTCTGTCATCTGGCGGATATCCGCTTCTTTGTCAGCAAACTCATTGAGCAGTGCCTCCTGTTCACGCTGCGTGACGAGCAGTTCCGTCTCCATCTCCTGGATCTCCTGCCTGGCGCTGATGAGCGTTTCATCCGCCACAACCTGCGCCTTGCGGAACTCCGCTTCTGCCTGCGACTTCATGGCATTCTTCTCGCCGATCATCGCAGCACTCTGCCCCTCCACACCCTGCGGAAGGAGCAGAGCAACCACCTGGTCCTTGCGTACTTTGTCGCCGATGTCCACGAGAACATCTTCCACAATGCCATCCCTCCGGGAATAGATGTTGGCTGTCTCGTGCGAGAGGACTGTTCCGATGAGGATGGTGGAGGAGGAATTGCTCAGGAGCACAGGCTGCGCTGTATGTATTGTTGGCTCTTTCGATGCATCTGCGCCTGCCTCCACAAGCATGGGAGGAGTCTCAAGGCCCCCGGAACTCGCAAATGCGAGATAGCCGCTCCCAGAGACAGCGAGAACAGCCAGGACCCCACCAATGACCTTCGTCCTGTGGGATAACCTGCCGATGATGATGAATACTTTTTTCATGATAAAAAGAAGAAAATTACTGCATGTCCCCGTGGTCCATCTGCATGCCATCCCCCACCATTGTCTTCATGTGATCTTCGAACTTCATATTCATGCGGGCGGCAGCGGCCTTCTCCTCACGGTAGCGCTGGACAGTCATGCCGTACTGGGCAGCCTGCTCGGCCTCTGAAAGGGGCTTCTCGGACGCACATCCCGCAAGGGCAACAACGGATAGAACGAGAACGGTAGAAACGAGTTTTCTCATAATAAAAATGGGAAAAAGAAAAAAAAGTGAGAACGAAGTGCAAAAAACACCTCGTAACTTACTTACGATGAAAAACTTACGTTCTTAGCACCACCGTGCCAACGAGCAGATTGCCCGGTAACGGTGGCCCCGCATTGGAAAGGAAATCTCCCCTCTGATAGAATGACTGGGAGGAGAGTGGACTGATGTCAGAGGAGATAACTGCCGCCTGCAACGTTCCTGAGGAGACAGAAACAGCCGTGGCAGACGCAAACGCCAGCTCTTCTCCCCTCTGCTCACACATCTCACAGTCCATATCTTTACTCTCCTCACCATGATGCATGGCCTGCGCCATCATCTGCATTCCGTCATCCTCCATGAGCATGGGACTCATGTTCATGGGACAAATGCTCACACAGACGGTGGCGAGACTGAAGCCGACAAGTGTAAGGGAAGCTGGATACATAGTGCTAACGGCTTGTAACGTTACAGGCACGCATGATTTCCTCTGCAAAAAGTTCTTTGGACTTTCTGTCCCCCCTCCTCAGTTTCTTCTCGCTGCAGGTAACAAGATGGCTCTCCAGCACGTAGTGGTTGGTCTTTTCCAGTAGCCCAAGCGCGGCATTCACCTGCTGGGCTATATCCATGCAGTACTTGTCCTGCTCGATCATTTTGAGGACCCGGTCTATCTGCCCACTGACCTTCCTGAGGTTGGTGACAGCCTTGCTCTTATAGGGGTCAATCATGAGAGGTGGATTGGTAACCATGACCTATGGTACAGGTTCTTCGCAGGGTTGGCAAGAAGTATTCCAAGGGAAAAAACAAACACTGAGAAGATACTAAAAACGAGCACAGCGGCTGCTCGTACACATAGACCTGCATTCCTGAGGATTTGACAAGAAATCAGGAACCAGATTAAACATAACGTGAACTCAGCGTAGAGGTTCCTCAACACACTGTGCAGCTTGATACTCCTCTGCCCCCTTCTGGTATACTGTCGCTAATGCAACGACTCCGCATCGTCATAGCATCAGCAATCCTCTTCGGCTTCAGCCTCCCCCACTGTGGCGCCGGAGGATTCCTGTTGCCAAAGGCAACTGCTGCTTCCCCCTCCGTTGAACATCACCGCAGAGCTGCATACGATGCCGGCTATCAATCAATGCATCACAGAAATCATGATTGTTGCGATGGATGTTTAACATGTCAGAAGGATACGGAGTATGTCCCCAACAGCAAAATGCTGGAACCTGCCGGAGGTGCATCCGCAAGAACGCAAGAGAGCGAACCTTTTCTGGAGAAAGAGAATGCTGGAAACAGTTTTTTATCCGCAACCGGAAACCCACTGTATGCACTCGCTCGTGAAAATTCACACTCGATAGTGAAACTGGAGTGAAACAGGGAAGATAACAGAATACCTTTATTCTTTCCTGTTTCACTATGACAGTACATACTCCCCGTCAATTGTGGTTCGGTGTATCTCTCGCACTCATGGGTGCCATTGTTGGATATGGCATTGCCGTTGGTGCCAATGGGAAAACGAAGACCGAGACAAATCAGCCGCCGCAGGTTGCACAGAAACAGCAGGCTCAACCGTCACCAGCCCCGGCACCTGCAGCGCAGAACGTGCCGCCGGTCGACCCGGAAAGGGACCATATCCGCGGTAATCCGGATGCAGTGATTGCCGTCATCGAGTACTCAGATTTCGAGTGCCCGTTCTGCAAGCGACACCATCCAACAATGAAGCAACTGCTGGATGAGTATGACGGAAAAGTCAGCTGGGTGTACCGCCACTTCCCGCTGAGCTTCCACCCCAACGCACAATCGTCCGCTGAAGCAGCGGAATGCGCAGGAGACTTGGGCGGAGAGGACGCATTTTGGCAGTATACGGATACCATCTTCGAAAAGGGCGCAGACACAAACAGTCTCGTCGCCTACGCAAAAGAGGTAAATCTTGATGTGGACGAGTTCCAGACCTGCCTTAACAGCGGGAAGTTCACCCAGCATGTAGGTGATGACATGGCGGGAGGATCGCAGGCGGGAGTGAGCGGAACGCCGGGCAACATCATCTACAACCTTCAAACGAAAGAGGCCCGTCTCCTTTCCGGAGCACAACCGTTCGAAAACTTCAAAACTGTCATCGATGAAATGCTCGTTGAAAAAGCGAAGGCAAAAGAGGCAAATATTCCTTCCAATGCAGACCGGACGCAGATGGTACATGTTTCCAATTGGTCGTTCACGCCGGAGACAATAACAGCGAAAGAGGGGGAGAAACTCTCATTACATTTCATGGGAATTGAAGGAAATCACGGTTTTGCCATTCCCGCGCTTGGGATCAGCGCCTCCATACCGCAGGGAGAAAGCACCGTCGTTGCCATACCAACCGATACGCCCGGAACGTACGAATTCTTCTGCAATGTTCCTTGTGGCGATGGCCACAAAGATATGAAAGGAACGCTCACTATTCTCTAATTTTCCCCTCTCTACACTATGGAGAATCTTCTTTCTCTCATCGGAAAACGCGGGGTTGTTCTCACTCTTGCGATCATAGGAGCAACCGCCGGTTACTGGATTGGCCTGTCGCCGGAAGCGGCTGCCAGCAGCGCTTCAAAGCAGGTATGCCCGAATTCCGCCTCATGCAATGGCGGTAACTGCACAAGCAAAGAAGCCTGTCGTAAGACCGGATGCGGATGTGGCTGCCAGAATACCGATGCAAATCGCCCAAAAAAGTAATTATGGACACCTCCTTCCTCAGGGCAGGCCGGTTCTGGATAGCGACAATTCTATCGTCTGCTGCCACCGGCCTGCTCTTCAGCTGGCTGCTTGGGCTCCTCAGTCCCTTCGGATTTACAGGTCCTCCCCGCCCACAGCCGACCAACATTGAATTGCTCTCCTCGGTTCTGACTGCTGCACTTTTTTCTGTCTGCATCGGATTGATTGTCTGGCAAAGAAAGTACGGCTCCTGTCCCATGGGTTCCAAGAGAGCAACCGGAATAGCAGGCACACTTGGGACTACTGCTCTCTTCTGCCCCATCTGCATTATTCTCCCTGCCGGAGTAGCAGGATTTTCCTTAAGTTTAAGTTTCTTAACCCCATATCTCCCGCTACTGCGTACTATTGTTCTTCTCATGCTCGTAATGAATCTTTCGGTTCTGCTGCCGCGCAAGAGCTGAATTTGGCTGTACTTCATCCCACCTTTTCATCTATGCGAAACCACTGCCTTACGCTTGTATTCTGTACGCTGATACTGGCAGGTTGTGTGAAGGGCACGGAACTGCCGGAAACATCGAGCCGCTCCGCACACCCCGGGAGCAACCCAAACGCATCTGTGACAGTCGTTGAGTACGCAGATTTGCAGTGTCCTGCGTGCAGGGCAACCAATGAGCGGGTGGTGAAACCGCTGCTGTCTCAGTACGGAGACCGCATACGCTATGAATACAGACACTTTCCACTCAGTTCTATACACCAGTATGCGTTTCCGGCTGCGGAGGCGGCCGAATGCGCCGCGGACCAGGGCAGATTCTGGGAATTCATAGAGAAGGCGTACGAACGCCAGGACGAGCTGGATGAAAGTGCACTCTCTGACTGGGCTGCATCACTGGACATAGATATGGATCTCTTCCGGCAATGTGTACAATCGAGAACGAAAAGACAAATCGTACTGAATGATTACAAAGAAGGGAGAAAAGCCGGAGTGAAAGGCACGCCGTCATTCTTCGTGAATGGGGAGAAAGTGCCTCACGACCTCAATTCCCTCGGCTCAGCCATCAATCAGCTGACGAACCCCCCGGTCCCGCTCTAGGACAATAGGTACTGCCGCAGGAAAACGCGAAAAAAGCTGTGATTGCTTGACGGAGCACAGCAATGAAGAGTAAGGTACCCGTACCCAGTACTACTATATCCCCCTTTACTGCCATGCTACCAGACCAGAAAACAAAGGCACTCGCAGCGTTGAAACGCCTCGATGGCCTGAGTATGAAAGTCCGTCAGATGATCGAGGGGGACGAATACTGCGCGGAAATACTGCGGAACGTCCTTGCTATGAAGGGGCACCTTGATCATGTGCAGGCACGCATCCTCGAAAGCCACATGAAGACATGCGCACCAAAGAGGCTCCTAGCGGAGAAAGACAAAGATGCGTTTGTGGAAGAGTTGCTCAAGGTCTTTGGTCTTTCAACCCGTTAATCGTCTTCTATCCCCCTTTCCCCATGCATACATCCTCGCTCACATCGGAAACCCACTGGAGAAGTGTGACATTCGCGTTCATCTGTGTCGCTGCACTCGCGATCCTTGCCGGATGCAGCAAAAGTGAAGCATCGCAGGCAGCCTCCATGCGGAACACAGGCAGTAACGGATACGTGACTATCCTGCAAAACAACGTTGAGGTAGGAACAATAGAAATGAGGAAGGGAAAGATGGATGTCCCTTTCACATTCCGCAATGACGGCAATGAACCTGTTGCCCTCCTCGAAGGGATGACAAGCTGCATGTGCACTACCGCAGCGGTGAAAGGTAACGCAGGGACATCTCAGCGCATTACCATGCGCGGGCACGGTCCAACTGCCCGTGTAAACCAAGTGCTGGAGCCGGGCGAAGAAGCGGAACTCATCGCCACATTCGACCCGAACGCCCACGGCCCACAGGGGACTGGCCCCATCATGCGAGATGTGACCCTCACTACTAATGCAACGCGCACACCGAAAGTGACTTTCCGCTTCAGCGGTACCGTCGTTCCATAATGCTCACATGATCCGGTTCATAAGACACCACAGCGCATCCATTGCCGCATTGATTCTCGCTATCATTGCGATTGGTGGTATTGCCTCTGCTTACATGAAAACAGAAATAGAGCGCGCAGAGCGCGAAATGCTGCGCACTAGCGGCAGAGCGCCAGCTGCCGTGCTGAACGTGACGGAATTCGACTGGGGAGAGATCGGCCGCACTGAGATCGCGGAGCAGGATTTCCTACTCAGTAACCAAGGCAGCGCTGATCTCAGCATCACGAAAATAGTCACGTCCTGCGGTTGCACAACGGCACAGCTTCGCCTGGACGGGAATCCCGCGGAACTCCCCGCGATCCTCCCCCCAAACCGTCAGGGAGTCATCCATGTGGAATTCGACCCGGATGCTCACGATGCGCGCGGAGACACTGAGCGCGCAGTACGTATAGAAACAAATGATCCTGACCAGCCTTTCCTCATCATCAACCTGCACGCCTATGTCCGATAAGATCACATTTTCGCTCATCACAATGAATGGATTGATCGACTCGATCAATCCCTGCGCCATTGGCGTGCTTGCGGCCAGCGTGGCAATCCTCTTTTCTCTGGGGAACTATCGGGCACACATCCTCCGGTTCGGCTCTTTCTATATCCTTGCAACCTACGTCACGTACCTCCTCATCGGTTTGGGGATCCTCAAAGCCGTCCACCTCTTCAACATCCATAACTTCTTCGGGTGGGCATCGGCCATCGCGCTCATCTTCATGGGATTTTGGCATCTGAGAGGGTCTGCCTGCATCATCCCAAAAAAGACGCCGAAAGAGGCGACCATCGCCGCCGGTATCGTGTTCGGTTTCCTCGTTGGAATCTGCGAATTCCCCTGCTCGGGAGGCATCTACCTCGCAACAGTTGGTCTCCTCGGCATTGAAGAAACATTCTGGTCAGGGCTGCTCTACCTCCTGTGGTACAACCTCATGTTCGTGCTCCCGCTCATTCTCCTCTTCATCTTTGCCTACAACCTGACTGCTGCCCGCACAATCTCACACATCGTCGGTGCTTTTGGTACTAAAGCGCGCTACGTCAGCTGCGCCGCAATGATCATCATCGGCGTTTTACTCCTTACGTGGCTCATGTTCCGATAACACTATGCGAACCTCAACGATGATCATTGGTACATTGACAGCACTCCTCCTCACAGGATGCACAGCGCGCGAGCAGACGGAGCAGTACAATAGACAGACTCCTTTGGCTCCTTCCACACAGCAGCAACCTGCGTTTCTCTTCGTCGAAAAAGAATACGACTTCGGCATTCTCAAGCAGTCTGGCGGGAAAGTTTCGCATGACTTCGCATTCACCTATACCGGACAAACACCAATCGTTATCACTTCCCTGCCCACAAGCTGCGCTTGTGCAAGCGCGGAGGTGGACCGGAGGGAGCTCAAACCCGGAGAGAGCGGAGTGCTGACCGTCACGTTCAATCCAAACCTGCACGCCGAGCCGGAGGGGAAGTTCTACAAGTCCGTGACCATGCTCACCGAACCTTCCCTATTCGAGCAACCGGAAGTGAAAATCTGGGCGGAGATAGACCTCGATCTTGGTCCGGAAGCATTTGAGCTCAAAAACGAACAGGCACATACCGGTGATGAACCGGAAAACCACCAGTAGTAATTTTTATTCTCTTTCCCCTCTCTCCTATGATGGACATGATGAACACCACCGGCATGCCAGCCGCAGCAACGGTGAGTAATGCCGGCATTCTCTGGCTCCACCTCCACTGGTTCTTCGGCGCTTTCGCCATTGCAGGATTCATTCTGCTGGTTGTCTGGGCAGCAAAGAATCTCCCGGGCAAGACACAAAAAACCCTCGTTCTCTGGCTCCTCATTGCCGGCATTGGTGGAACACTGCTCACCGCCGTCCCGGCGGTAGCGGGAGTCCAGAGCATGGTGAACGCGTGGCGCGGCGGACAGCATGAATGCCCGATGATGGACATGCCCATGATGGAACGCATGATGGATATGATGATGGACTCAGGAAGCTCATCGCAGGCTGAGCACCACCCTGAGGAAGGCAGCGAAAGTACAAGCAGCGCCATGGAAATGGATGACTCACGCCAGATGAACCCGTAACCCTCCTGCCCCTTCCCCTCTTTCTACCATGAAATCTTCTACACCCTACAGCTTCGAAACCATTCTCGAACTCCCGTTGCCCGAAGCGCGGGAAAAAGTGCTTTCCGCACTCAAAGAAGAGCAATTCGGCCTCATTTCTGAGATCGACATCGCAGCCAAGCTCAGAGAGAAGCTTGGAATCGAGCAGCCTCCGCATGTCATCCTCGGCGCATGTAATCCGAAGCTCGCGTACCAGGCACTCGCAGAGAATCCGGACGTCGCACTCGCGCTCCCCTGCAACGTCGTCCTGCGGGAAAAGGACGGAAAAACGACGGTATCCGCGCTGCTCCCCTCCGTCGCCCTCAAGCCTTTCAAAGGACTCAAGGTGCAGGAATCATCCTGCACTGCCGAAGAGAAACTCTCGCGGGTTTTTGACGCTCTCACAACCGGCATCAACTGCCACTAACTACCCCCTTCACACTATGTCCAAACCACTCCTGATCACCCTGGCAATCATCATCGGCATCCTGGGCCTCGGATTCGCGTTCCAGTGGCCTGCCGTCACACAAGGCTGGCCGTTTCTCTTGTTCCTCCTCTGTCCGCTCATGCATCTCTTCATGGGACATGACCATAGCGGAGGCAGTCACGAGGAACAGCATCATGCCTCCAGCACACAAAAGAAAGACGGAGGCAACTGTCATTAATTCCTTCCCCTCACCCATCATGGTTCAACCAGAATCACCACAAGTGTCTCACTACTCCCTACCGCAATGGTCGAAAGCATTCGCGCTCCTCGCCGGAATCTTCTTCGTCATCTGCATCTTGTGGAGCGCTCTCATTACTGATCCGGCCCTCCAGAGACTTCACATGGACCTGCTGCGCATTTCCCTGCCGGGATTCTCCGGGATGGACGCAATGAGTATCATTATCGGCCTCATCGAGAGCATTGCCTCTGGCCTCATTATCGGAGCCGCCATTGCCTCCAGTTTGAATATCTTCGCACAGAAGTGACATGGAATTTCTTCTCTCCCCCTGGTTCAGCGGCTTAAGCGTTCTCTCACTCCTCGTGATGTTCCTCATTCTCTGGGGAACGAGCCGTTCCTGCAGACGCTATAGCGCCTCCCCCATGGGAGTACTCGGGAGAAAGGAATGTCCCTATCCGTGCAAGAGCACATTCGCCATCGCTCTGCTCTACATCCTCCTCACCATAGCGTATGTCTTTGCTCCTCCGCTCATACACGCATTCCTATCATGAAGTCCCACGCAGCCCTCAACGGCGAGGAGTCTGTGCTCTTCACCCATGAGCACTGGATCAAGTACTTGCCAGCGGCCTTCCTGCTCACAATTTCATGGCTGCTCTATGCAACCTACCTCATAGTGAGTTTCGCACTCCGTGACGTGAGCCACACCGGTTCCATAGCCATCGCCGTCGCGGGGAATCTCTTCCTGCTCGTCTTCCACCACGGTGCTTTCTTTAGCTATTTCTGCGCCAGCAGCCGGCGGACACTCGTGACAAACCGGCGCATTCTCACTTCAGATCAGCAACCCTGGTTTTCCGATGACATGACTGATACCCCCCTCTGGAGAATCCGGTCCATTGAAGTCCGGAAGAAAGGACTCCTTCAGCATATACTCGGCTACGGCTCCCTCGTCTTCAACCAGGGTGAACTGCAGACGATTAAGCACATCCTGCACCCGCATGATGCCCACACGCAGATCATCTCCCAGGTGCAGAGCATGCAGCCGGCGTTGGAGAGACACGGAGATGTGCAGAAAAAAATCCGGGGCCCTGTTCTTGAAAAATCTTTCCCAATCTCCGTCGCATGAACACCCAAAGCTACGATTACGGCCTCTGGTCACTGGTGGCCATCAACTCCGCCATTGTCCTCCTGTTTGCATTCAGTTTCTTTAAGCCGAAGACGAAGGCGGACTGGCGCACTTTCGGCGTGTTCTCTGCTTTTATTGTCGCACTGTTTACAGAAATGTACGGCTTCCCCCTCACGATTTATCTGCTCTCCGGATGGCTCCTACGGCGTTTCCCGGGCATCGACCTCTATTCGCACGAGAATGGCCACCTGCTCGAAATTTTCTTTGGCTCAGGCGACAATCCGCACTTCGGTACTTTGCACATCATCAGCTACCTACTCATTGCCGCAGGCTTTGTTGTCATTTCCAAAGCATGGAGAGAGCTGTATGAGGCGCAGAAGAAAGGCAGTATCGCAACCCGGGGACCCTATCGCCATGTGCGCCATCCGCAGTACGGTGGTTTTATTCTCATCATGCTTGGCTTTCTCTTCCAGTGGCCGACAGTGATCACGCTAGCTATGTTTCCCATCCTTCTGATCGTGTACTACCGACTTGCGCTCTCAGAAGAACAATCATGCAGGAAGGAGTTTGGACAGGAGTATGAGGAATATCTCAAGAAAGTCCCCAAACGTTTTATCCCCAACATTCCCCCATTCTAAGCATGAGCAACCGCATTACACTCACCGTCAACGGCATGGGCTCCGACCACTGCGCAGGAGTCGTGAAGAAGGTCATTGAATCCTTCGGAAGCGTACAGGAAGCGCAGACAAGCTTCGCGAACAGGGAAGCAACGATCACCTTCAAAAACAATGACGCTGAACTCGGCGAGATTCTGAAAGCCATTCGAAATGCCGGATATGAGCCCTCGGTGATCTCCGGGGTAGAGACTACCGATCAAGATGCTGATGACCGGCGCTCCCTCATACTCCTCAGGAACAAGGTCATGGTGGGCGTAGCACTTTCCCTCGTCATCCTCGGTATTGTCTACGCATCATTCTTCGGCATGGAGATACCGGCGAACGTCTCGAACGTGCTCCAATTGATCTTCACGCTCCCCATCCTCTTCTGGACGGGAGGGAAGATCTTCTCAGGAGCGTACGCGAAAGCGATGCGGAAAATCGTCGACATGGATACTCTCATCGCCCTGGGAACGGGGGCAGCTTTCCTCTATTCGCTGGTTGCAACATTCACACCGGACATTCTCTCCGGGAGCGGCATAGAACCTGACGTCTACTACGATACTGCCGCCGTCATCATCACATTGATCCTCCTTGGGAAGTACCTGGAGGAACGGGCGAAAAAAGGAACGTCGGAAGCCATCCGCAAGCTCCTCGGCCTCCAGCCAAAGACTGCCCGCGTCATCCGCGAAGGAAAGGAAACCGATATTCCCCTATCGGAGGTGCAGGTTGGCGACGTGCTCCTCGTCCGACCGGGGGAGAAGATCCCCGTCGATGGTACAGTGATAGATGGGTCTTCTGCTGTCAACGAATCCATGGTTACAGGGGAGAGTATCCCCGTCTCTAAACATCCCGGTGACAGCGTCATCGGCGCGACGATCAATGAAACCGGGAGCTTCAGGATGAAAGCGACCAAAGTGGGGGCAGAGACCGTCCTCGCACACATCATCGAGATTGTGAAAAAGGCACAGGCCAGTAAGGCACCGATTCAACGTTTGGCAGATCAAGTATCGGCAATCTTCGTTCCCGTCGTGATTGTCATTGCCATTCTTTCCTTCGGAGCATGGCTCTTCTTCGGCGGAGGCGTAAACGCCTTCACCTCGGCACTTGTCGCGGCCGTCTCCGTCCTCATCATCGCCTGCCCCTGCGCCCTCGGTATCGCAACACCGACTGCCGTGATGGTGGGGACAGGAAAGGGGGCGGAACACGGCATCCTCATCAAAGACGCCACGGCACTGGAGAATGCACACAAAGTGACGGCAGTGGTCTTCGACAAGACAGGAACGCTGACAGAGGGCAAACCACGGGTCACGGACATCGCCATGGCGGAAGGATTGACGCAGGAAGACATATTGCCGCTTGTTCTAGCAATCGAGAAGCAATCCGAGCATCCGCTTGCACAGGCGATTGTTGTCGACTTCAAAGAAAAGGGACTACAGGAATATGAGTCAAAAGATTTCCAGGCGCATCGGGGAAAAGGGGTGTCTGCAACGGTGCATGGCACACCTGTTCTCGTGGGAACGCAGCGTTTCCTCACGGAACAAGGCATCATGCGCTGTGCGGAACTGGATGAGAAAGCAAAGGAACTGGAACGGACAGGAAAAACAGTGGTATTCATCGCATGCGGGAAGAAGCCGGGCGCCATTATCGCCATCGCCGACACCCTGAAAGAAAATGCGGTCGAAACGGTCAGAGAGCTCAGGAAACTCGGCATCGAGCCGATCATGATCACCGGAGATAACGAGGACACCGCAAAAGCGATTGCGAAGCAGGCCGGCATCGAACGGGTGTTCGCCCGCGTACTGCCCGAGGAGAAAGCGGAGAGAATCAAATCCCTGCAAGCCGAAGGGGCAATCGTTGCCATGGCGGGAGACGGGATCAATGATGCCCCGGCTCTCGTGCAGGCAGATATCGGCATCGCCATGGGATCCGGCACGGACGTGGCCATGGAATCCGCAGGCATGACTCTCTTGAAAGGAGACATCAGCAAGATCCTCCAGGCACTCAGGCTCTCCCGCTCCACCATGCGCGTAATCAAGCAGAATCTCTTCTGGGCATTCGCCTACAACACCCTGGGAATTCCCATCGCAGCAGGAGTGCTCTACCCTTTCACCGGTCTCCTCCTGTCGCCGGTCATCGCATCGGCTGCCATGAGTTTCTCATCTCTGTCGGTAGTGCTGAACTCTTTGCGATTAAAAAAGATGCGCATGTAATGCCAGCCCCTTTTGTGTGCTTAGCAGCAATCGTATGTATCATGCCGATATGCTTGCCCGCTTCTCCAGCTGGATTACGTTCGACCTACTCCATCATGTGCCAGAAACACACCTCGGGGAGAGTGTGTACTTCTTCGTCTATGAAAACATCAAAATCCTCCTGCTCCTGGTGCTTTTAACGCACTTTGCTGGCCTGGTGCGGTACTACCTGCCCGTGCAGAAGATGCGTACATTCCTCGAAAAAAGACACTTGTTTGGAATGGATTATTTCTTTTCGTCTCTCTTCGGAGCCATCACACCATTCTGCACATGCTCTTCCATCCCCCTCTTCATCAGCTTCATTGATGCAGGAATCCCGCTGGGATTAACATTCACCTTTCTCATTACTTCTCCGCTGATCAACGAAGTCGCCATTGTGCTCTTCATCTCGGCATTCGGATGGAAGATCACTGCCCTCTACGTAACGCTCGGGATGCTGATGGGGATGCTTGGAGGATTCCTCATAGGAAAAATGAAGATGGAGAATGAAATCGCAAAAGATATGAAGATGGGAACCTGCCAATGCAAAGGAAATGATGGCAGAAGGGTGGGCCCATTGCTCTTTGCTTCCCGCGACGCCTGGGCAATTACAGGAAAGGTGATGCCCTATGTCCTCATAGGTGTAGGAGTGGGAGCGGCAGTGCACGGGTACATCCCGGAGGGATACTTTGAGAGAATACTTTCAGGAAACAACATCTGGAGTGTTCCTCTTGCCATTGTGATCGGAGTCCCGCTCTACGCAAACGCAGCCGCCGCCATCCCGATTATGTCCGCTCTCGTAGAGAAAGGAGTTGCCCTCGGCACTGCCATTGCATTCATGATGGCAATTGTGGGTCTCTCCCTCCCCGAGGCACTCATTCTCAAACGCGTGATGAGCTGGAAGCTGCTGGGAATATTCTTTGGCACCGTCACGGCAGCAATCATCTTCATTGGGTACGCGCTGAATGCGCTGCTTCCGTAGGGTGCGCGGGGTGTTACAGGGGGCATCCTCCTTCATCCAAACCCATTCCCGTATACTGGAAATCCCCTTCCCCCATCATCTATGTCCAGGCTTAATGGGAAATTTTGGGGGCTACTTTCCACATAAAAGCTCCTGAATCAGCTTCTGCTTTCGGTCGATTCTGAGTCCCGGGTGGACAGCGATTTTCGCTTTGATATTGGTAAAAGTTCCTTCGAGCGAATTCGTCGTGTTTGGGATGTAGAGATGTGGATGATGCTCGAAGGTGAAGAGCCATGGAAGATTCGTTTCGAGACTGCGGTAGGCACTGCGAA
>Ga0210057_1006900_pt1 | contig 13986 bp, 11 predicted proteins | sample CryGeyCG2114_010_2_FD_183968 | JGI IMG/M metagenome (GOLD analysis project Ga0210057, IMG submission 183968) | Groundwater microbial communities from aquifer - Crystal Geyser CG10_big_fil_rev_8/21/14_0.10 (SPAdes) (version 2) | ecosystem: Environmental > Aquatic > Deep subsurface > Groundwater ... | reverse complement strand
ATTTGCGTTTTATTTATTGTTGACTAGAAGCTATCTCAAAAATAGCTTTGAGATAGCTTCTAGCTACTTGCTTGAAAACGTAATTTGTATAAGATACAAGAGACAAGAAACAAACAAATTCAAATATACAATAACCCACAAAAACAGTTTTTGAGTTTGAATATTGTATCTTGTTTGTGTCTTGTGTCTTTTTATTATGCCCATACACCTTTCAACTCCGATTGAAAAATTAACCAGAGTTGGCAAAGTAACCTCCGGCCGGCTGAAAAAGCTGGGAATTTTGAGCGTAAAAAATTTATTGGAGCACTACCCCTTCAGATTTGATGATTACAGCCAAATACTGCGGACAGATAAACTTTCGGAGGGCTCTTTGGGCAGCTTGTTCGGAACTATTACAAAAATTGAGGCAAAAAAAACAGCCCGCCGTCATATGATGATTACGGAAGCGCATTTAGACGATGGACGCGGAAGCATTAAAATAATCTGGTTCAACCAGCCGTATATCACGGAAACTCTGCATGAAGGAGATACAATCGCAATTGCCGGAAAAGTGGAAAATGATTTTACGGGCTGGGTGATAAAAAATCCGAATTTCGAGAAAGCGCGCAGCCTTGATTCAACCGTCCATACCGCGCGCCTGGTTCCGGTTTATCCGGCAACCGGCGGAATTACGCAAAAGCAGATAAGATTTTTAATAACCCAAGCTCTTGAAGCCAGCGAAGAATTTTCTGACATAATTCCACACGAGGCAGCGGAAAAAGCGGACTTAATTTCAAAAACCAGCGCTTTGCGCAACATTCATTTGCCGCGCAGCGCGAGCGATTATTTAGCCGCGCTTAGAAGGCTAAAATTTGAAGAGCTATTTTTTATCCAATTGCTGACAGAACAATCGAAAAAATCCTTAAAATCCGCTATCGCGCCCAAGATCGCGTTCAATATAAAAGAAACTAAAAAACTGGTAGAATCGCTCCCTTTTTCTTTAACAGACGACCAGCGCCGCGCGGCTTGGCAGATTCTTCAGGATATGGAGCGCGTGACGCCCATGAACCGGCTTTTGCAGGGAGACGTGGGAAGCGGCAAAACCGCGGTGGCAGCCATAGCCGCGCTCAACGCGTCCGTGGGCGGCTGGCAGACGGCTTTTATGGCTCCCACGGAAATACTGGCGCTGCAGCATTACGAAACCATCCGCGCTATGTTCCCGAACCATAGCGTGGCCGCGCTCACCAGCAAACACCAGCGGATTTCTGGGCCTGTCATTGCGAGGGAGGGTACTCCCGACCGTGGCAATCCCGCGCCACAATCCATTGATGACGGGATTGCGGAGCCTGTCCCGAGTATTTCCGAGGGATCCTTGAATACAAGGACTCGCAATGACATTAAAAAAGCCATCGCCGATGGCCGCATTGACATTGTCATCGGCACGCACGCGATTATACAGGATGATGTTTCTTTTAATAATTTGGGATTAATCATTATAGATGAACAGCACCGCTTTGGCGTGGAGCAGAGAAAAAAACTCAAAGACAAATCCGCATTCGTTAGGATGGGTTTTAAAACCCACCCTAACGAATGCGTTCCGCATTTCCTTTCCATGACCGCGACCCCGATTCCCCGCTCTCTGGCGTTGACATTATACGGAGATTTGGATATTTCCACTATCCGGCAAATGCCCGCAGGCCGAAAGCCGATTCAAACGCGGATTGTGGAGGAAAATAGCCGCCAAAAAGCGTATGAATTTATTAAACAAAAAATAGCGGCCAAAAAGCAGGTTTTTGTTATTTGCCCCTTAATTGAAGAAAGCGACGCTCTGGGCGTAAAATCCGCCACCCGGGAATACAAAAAACTCCATGAAAAAATCTTTCCCCACCTATCTATCGGGCTTCTTCATGGAAAATTAAAATCAGCGGAAAAAGAGAAAATCATGAACGATTTTAAGGAGAACAGAATATCCATGCTTGTTTCTACAGCTGTGGTGGAAGTTGGCGTGGATGTGCCCAATGCCGCGGTAATGATGATTGAAGGCGCGGAGCGGTTCGGACTTTCGCAACTGCACCAATTTCGCGGCCGCATCGGCCGCGGGGAGCATCAATCGCACTGCTTCCTGTTTACCGATTCCAAAAATCCGGAAACCGCGCGCCGCTTGCAATCGTTTATAAGAGCCAAAGACGGATTTGAAATCGCGGAAATTGACCTTTCCATGCGCGGCCCGGGCCAGATATACGGCACCACGCAATCCGGATATTTAACGGATTTAAAATTGGCCAAGCTGACGGACAGCGATTTAATTGCGGAAACCCGCGAATACGCGCGTGTTCTGCTGGAAAAAGATCCAAAACTAAAAAAACACCCCGAGCTAAAGTTCGCGCTGGAAAAAAGGCGCGCGGAGTTTCATTTTGAGTAATGAACTATCACTGTCATCTCGAACACCAGATGAGAGTAACAAGCAAATAATATATAGCAATAAAAAAGATTAATTCGTTGTTTGAACGTTGAGGTGTGAGAGATCCCCTTAATCGACGAGTAGTGCGTCGATTAAGGGGATCTCTCACACCTCCACACATAAAGCATTTAAAATGCTTAACGCAGTACTATACGCGTTTAATGTAAAAAGCATAGCGGGTGTTCGAGATGACAAAAAAGCGTTCACAATGACACCGGTTTTCTTTACGCCCGCTATATCCCCAAAACCCGCAGCGACTCGGCCACAGATTGAATACTGGTTATTTTTTGGCCAAAATCCATGGAGCCCTCTTGTTTGGGAGCCACAAAAATTTCAAAGCCTAGTTTTTGCGCCTCGCGCATCCGGTCGGTGTAAAATCCTATGGGCCGCACCTCCCCGCCTAAGCCCACCTCGCCCAGGACAACGGACTTGCGGGGCATGCTCTGATTGGACAAGGATGACGCGATCGCGAGACATGCGGCCAAATCCAAAGCCGTGTCTTTTGTTCTTAACCCGCCCGCGATATTAAGAAACACATCTTGATTTTCGAGCTTTAATCCGGCCCGGCGCTGCAATACCGCGAGCAATAATTCCAAACGGTTCAGATCAAAACCGCTGGCCGCCCGCTTGGGATAGCCGTAGCTGGTTTTGTTGGTTAAGGCCTGAACCTCTATCAAAAACGGGCGGCTGCCTTCCATAATAACGCTGACCGCGCTGCCAGCCACGTTTTCCCGGAAATCACCCAAAAAAAGCTGGGAAGGATTTTTTACTTCATGCAAACCTTTCTCTGTCATGGAAAAAACCCCAATCTGGTTAGTGGAGCCAAACCGATTTTTTACCCCGCGCAAAAGCCGGTATTGATGCAGTTTATCTCCTTCTAAATACAACACAACATCCACCATGTGGCTTAGGGCCTGCGGGCCCGCGGCCACGCCTTCTTTGGTAACATGGCCAATAGCTATAATAGGTATATTCGTCTCTTTAGCGAGCTGCAAAAGCTGTCCGGTTACGGCTTTGATTTGGGAAATATTTCCGGCTTCTGACTGAACCTGATCGGAATAAACAGTTTGAATTGAGTCTACTATAGCCAACAAAGGCTTCTTTGACTTAATAGCGGCCACAATTGAATTTATTCTGGTGGCTGGAAGAAATTTAACATGATTGGCGTTGATATTCAGCCTTTTGATTCGCATCCCAATTTGGTCCGGCGATTCTTCTCCGCACACATATAGCACTTCGCCCGCGTTAAAACCGGCAATCATCTGCAAAACCAGGGTTGACTTGCCTATTCCCGGGTCCCCGGCCAGCAAAATTAAGGAGCCGGGCACAACGCCTCCTCCCAGAACATTATCAACTTCGCTTATCCGCGAAGAAACGCGCTGTATGGGATTAGCGTTTTCGAGCGAAACAACTTCGCCGGCTATTTCACCGCCTTCTCCCGCCTCTTTAACAGTTCCCCATTTTCCGCACTCATCGCATTGGCCCTGCCATTTTGCATATTGGGAATCGCAGTGCGAGCAGATATATAAAGTTTTGTCTTGGGACATAGTAATTCATCCTAGTACCGCATTAACTTAATTTTTTCAGGTCTTATTAAGCTCCTGCACCACTATTTGCTCCAGCTCTTCGTAAGTTATAAGCCCCACCAAGGCTACGTCTCCAATGATGAATGTCGGGGTCTCATTCACTCCCAAAACTTGCCCTTCGTAAAAATCACGGCTAACCAGTCCGGCAATGTCTTTGTTGTCCAAACATTTTGTAAACTGGCTTTCGTCCAGACGCAAAAGCCGCACCCCCTGCAAAAGCGCCTCCGCTTCCAAGGAATCATTGTGCTCGAACAGCCAATCGTGGTATTCCCAAAATTTATTTTGCGCGTCCGCGCATCTGGCGGCAATGGCCGCATTGGTTGACTGCGGAGTTAAAAACGGAAAATCCTTCCACACGAGGTTGACCTTTCCTTTATAGTCTTCCACAATCTTGGCAATGGCCGGAGCCATGGTTTGGCACCCAAAACAGGCAAAATCGCCATATTCATATATAGCCAGAATATCTTTATTAGGTAGCCGGCTGGGGCTTTCTTTGTAGAAAATTGGGCGGGCAACGTCTTTTAACTGATTGACGTAAGAAGGAGTTTTATCTAATCCGTCAAAAACCTCAAAACCTAAAAATAAGAGCACTACAACTCCGAAGACAGAAAGTATGATTATAGTAAGAGTGTGTTTGGAGTCCATAGCGCCACTTGTCATTTCGAACCCTTTGTTAAAAATCTTAGTAAAAAAAATATTGTACTTGTTGTGTATATTAAGAAAGACACATGTGGAAGGGTGAGAAATCCCCTTAATCGACGTGCAATTCGTCAATTATCGGGATCTCTCACACCACCACACATAATTCGCCTAAGAGGCTTAACTCAGTACCATATGCGTTTGATATATAACGAACAATGGGTGTTCGAGATGACACTATTTTACCGCAATCGTATCCGATGTATTCGGCCGTCTATCTGGTCCGTAAAAAAGAGTTCGCTCTGGTCCGCGGAAACAGACATTCTTTTTATGGTAAAGGAATTGCGATTTTCTGTTTCCGGAAACGCTATCGGAAAGCTGGTATTATTTACTAAGTCTATCTTATAAATTGTATCCGGGCTGGCATCAGCCAATTCGCGGAACAGGCCGCTGCCTTGCTCCAGCAGCTGCGGCACCGCGCAATAGATGGTATTTTCTCCGGCAAACGCGCACTTATCCGGCCAGGTCTGAACCCGCAAAGAGCGGTTTCCCAGCCCGACATTGTCGCCTTCGGCGCCTGATATATGCAAAATTGGATTATAATTTGTGCCCTCGCTGTATACGCTGTATAAAATCTGCTTGCCCTTAGGAGACCACTTGCCTTCAAACCCCAAACCATTTGTCTGCAGAGATAAAAAATTCTCGCCCGAGAAACCGATTAAAAAAACCTCTTCTCCTAGGCTCGAAGTCGGCTCACGATAAGTAGCCACTACCTGATTGTTGGGAGACCAGTCAACCTTAATATTCAGCGCCTCCCGGCCGATAGGCTGGACAACCCTTCGGCCTTCCCCGTTGGCGCCGGCCACAACCACCCATCTGTCGTCTACGCCTTGCCCCATGTATTCATAGGCGATTTGCTTGTCATTGGGGGAAAAAGTGAATTCCCGCGCTTCCGGCGGCAATGTGGCGCGCTCGCCGGTGGCAAAATTATAATAAATATTAGAACCGTCCGGAAAAGAAAGTATGCCCGCGTCCCCGCTGTTGGACCAAGCCACATCCGAAACCTGCGGAAATTTGCCGCCCGCCAAAAGAACCGGCTCTCCCCCGTTCCGGGATATGCGATAGAACCTTTCCTCCGCTAAATTATAATAGTTGAATCCATTGGCCGTTGAAGTGTAATATTCCGCGCGCGACTGCGTGATGGTATCCGCGCGGGTACGGCCGCCGGAAGCTACCGCGTCCGGCGTTTTCTCCTCAACCGGCGGCGCGGACTGCTCCGGCACCAAAGAGACCGGAACATCAGCCCCAATATCAACCACTTTTCCGGACGGACCGACTTCCACCGCCGGAAAACCGCCGCCGGCTGTTTTTTGCCCGCCAAAATAAGGCACAACCGAAGCGCCGGGACTGCGAAAAAATACCGCCCATATTCCCCAAGCCAGCACAATTACAATGGCTATAAAGCCGATTATCTTTAGAATTAATTTTGTTTGTTCGGACATGCTATTAATTTATTAGCGACGTAGAGCGAGTGATATATGTTAGGAACGGGATTAATCCCGTTTCTAACATATATCCGAGCCGAGGAGCTAACACAGGGTATAATACCCCGCCCAGCATGCGCCGGGCGAATCAGAGTCCAGAGCTTGCTCTGAGGTCAATACCCTTTATTATTCTGGCGGAAATGTTGAACGCGATATATACAAATCACAGGTAACGCCTCTTTTGAAATCGTCAACTTGAAATAGAGAATCCCGCAAGCTCTTAAAACCGAGACGTTCAAAAACGCGCGACCCGCCACTGCTCAACGCCTGGCAGTTTTTACCGATGCCAAAATTGTCATCGTCGGTTGAACCCCAAAAACTGCTGTCATCATTTACTTCGATTTTCATTACAAACCCGTAAAAATCGGCATCAAATCCTGCTGGCGGTCTATCATTTTCACATTTTGTTTTTGCGTTTGCGTATTTGGCCAGGCCGTTAGCATCAAACTCGCGGGGAATACGATAGGATTTGCCTTTTTCTTTTACGTCAATTTTTGCGACTGGATCCATGGGCAGATTTCCGCAGATGGGAATAATCCAAATATAATCCACGTACGCGTTGGTAAATAATTCCCAATCTATACTGCCTTGCATGAATATGGGCTGGCACCCGTTTTGCATGCACGATTCTTGCGAGTCTATGCATGAATTTCCCAAACAATCTCCAACCACATCCGGATTAGCTGTTGTTCCTTGTTTTATAACAGAATAATTTTTATTGCAAGTGGCTTCAGCAACGCTCACGGGCTTATCTCCTTTGGCGACGATAAAATCTAACTTTGTGTTTGCGTCTGTAAAAAATTGATCTATTTCTTTTTGTTCATATACATGCTCTTGTTCTTGCGGCGATTTATTGTTTAATGAAGAAAGAACATTATCCAATAATCTTGGGGAATCGCACTTAGTATCTTCTAAATTATAAAAAATAGGCTTAACCGGCACAATGCGCGGCAGGCGCAAATCCACCAGGCGCGGAGTTATGGTGTTAAGGATGACGTACGAAAGCAAGGCCAGTATCAGCCCGATGGCCGCGTTCATGATGCGCTTTTTGGCGTCTCCGGTTTTATCGGCGCTGCCGCCGGAAAAAATCCATTGGTAGCCGGCGATAATCATCATTACCACCGCGAATAAAGCCCCTAACCCGATAAGCAGGCGATACACGCCTTTTATATAATCAGTGACATCGCAAACCGCGTCATTTTCTTCGTCATCCTTGCAAGCCACACCTTCTTTGTACGTGCCGTCGGACTGCAAAACTCTGGTTGTGCCGCCAACATTTACAAAAGGAAGAGGAATTTGCAATTTGGAAAAAATCGGCTGGCTGGGGTCTATATCTCCCGCGGCCGCGCGCGCGGTTAGAGCGAAAACCGGCGCGAAAATCATCGCGCTCAATACGGCCAGCATGGCTATTTTTGAATATTTTTTTATATGCGTCATAATTATAAAATTAATTGCAGTCCCACGCCTGTAGGATCGCTTATAAATTGCGCAATAACGGCAATAACAATTATATACATAAAAACAATCAAGAAAATCATAAAATCAATAACAACGGTTGCTAACTTTTCCCAGGGCTCAAACTTGTATTCCGGATGCCGGGATGAATACCACCACTCCGCGTGCGCGCTAATAATGAACGTGCCGGCGGAAACAAACACATCTCCCAAGGAAGAGCCTAAAGCGGAAACAGTTTTTATAATACGAAGAACATTTTTAATTTGCTTATACTGCTTAACGCCTATTTTGCCGGAAGCCGCTTCCACGCCGGCTTTTTTATAAAGCTCCTGCTTTCGCTTGCGCAGCATCTCCAAACGCTCGGCGACCCTGTCCTGCTTTTCTTTTCCTTCCACATCATCGGCCTCCCCCTCTTTCTCGCTTCCTGGCTCTGCGTCTTTATTATCTTTGTCCGGGTTTTTGGCTTCATCCGAATCCGTTTGCTCATCGCCCGAAGCATCTTCGGGTGATTTTTTGCCTTCACCATCTTTTCCTTCTTCGCCCGGCGATTCTTTATCATCTTTTTTATCCGGCTGTTTTCCCTCTTCTGGCTGACTTTTCTCTTCATCATCAACGCCGGCTTTTTCCTGATCTTCTGTATTTTCACCAGTGTCTTTATCTTGCTCTTTATCTTGATTATCAGGGACTTGATCGGCGTTTTTTTGGTTATCTTTATATTCCGGCTCAGTTTCTTCCTGTTGCGGACCGCCCTGTTCGCTGGGCTTGTTTTGACTGACTCTGTTTTCCGGATTGCCTTCGGCGCCTTCTTGTTCGCTATTCCGGGCGGGCCAGCTGGAATTTTGGGCATTCTGATTATTCTGCGCGCTATTTTGATTTTCTGGCGCAAAAGCTGGCTGTTCTTTTCCGGCTGAACCCTGATTTGCCGGAACACTGCTTTCTTGTTCTGTATTTTGCGAAGGAAAAGGAACAACGCCAATGCCGTCAACCGAGGAGCCAGACTGTTCGCGCCTTTGTACCGGTATAGCGCTCTTATCCCGATTGCGAAAGGCTTGCGCGATTTTTTGCTGGTCGCTTTCCGAAAGAATATCTTCCAAATCAAGCTGGGCGGTAATATCGATTTTATTGCCATCAACCTTTACTTTGGGGTCATCAAGGCCTTCGGCCTCGGCCTTTGCGCCGCTTAATTGTAACGCCGGTTCCGCCATAGCTTCACCTTTCTATAGCCTGTCTCCCCATACAATGCTGGAAACTTTCCACGCCCCCTGGCTGTTTTGCTCCAAACTGACAGTCGCTTTCTGCTGATACTGCTCGCTATTTGAGCCGGATTGCTCTATGCGCGCGGTTACAATTAAAAACTTCGCTTCCCTTTTTGGCAATGAAAATAGAATAGTTTGACTGGCAACAGCTTCTGTGCTGACCGAATAATAACTATCCCTCACTGGCTGATTTTCTTTGTAGACTTGAGTCCATTTCTCCATCGACGCGGTCATAAACGGACGCAAATCGTCTAATTGCGCGCCATTAGCGTCGCTGGAATAAGTTTCAAAACGCTCAATAAAAAATTCCGCTAAATCCCTGGCTTCTTTTTCCAAACCAATCGGCTCGATAGCCTCGTCCGCGGTTAAGCCCCGCAAAGCCGCGAATTCTTCCTTGTTGCTGGAATCAAAAACAGTGTTTTCCGGCAAAGAGTCATCCTCCAAAAAGGATAAATCAACCTCTTCTTCCGCCGGAGTTTGTATTGGCGCCGGCGCCTCTTTTTTGGGAAATAAATCAAAAACTGCGGCGATAATCAACCCAAAAACTATTATCGCGCCCGCTATTATGATTATTATTTTGGTTCGCTGGGACATATGTTAAAAGTTAAATTTATTATACAGACGCCGCCTGGGCCGCTTGCTGTTCGGCGAATTCTTTCTTGGACTGTTCTATCTCCAAAAGCTGCTTGGGGTCGGAAGTTATAATCTGATCTTCCACGTAGGAAGCGACGACTTTTATGGCGGCATGCTTGTTGCCGGCAAAAAATATTCCCTCCCCCACGCTGCCTTCCAAAAGCAGATACTTTTCTCCTTCCGTCAAAAGAAATGTTTTGGTGATTTTGTCTATGGCGGCCGGAGATTGGCGCAAAAGAAGCTGGAGGGAAGAGTTGGTAACAATCGCCTGCCCGTAAGGAGACGTTAAAAAGTCATTTACATCCTGCGTAATAGTGGTTACGCCTAAATAGTATTTGCGGCACCGTTTAACCAGGGCGAATATGAATTTAGCGCTGTCCTCGTGCTGCATCAGCCACCAGGCTTCGTCCACCACCAATATTCTCTTTTTTAAGCTGGAGCGGACAATATTCCAGATGTAATTTACAATCGTATAGATAGCCATGGGCCGAAGCTCGTCTTCCAAATCCCGCACCGAAAAAACAACCAGCTGATTATTGACATTAACGTTTGTGGACTCATTAAGCAATCCGGCAAATGTGCCTTCGGTGTACTTTTGCAGGCGCTGAACCAGGCTGGCGCCGCCTTCCATGCCTTCCAGCACCTGCTGGAAATCCTGCATCAACGGCGGCTCTATTTTTGACAAATCACTATTCACGGTGATGTCTTTTTTGGAGTATGTTTCCAAAAGCGCTCTATCTATAATAGAGTCTTCCTCGTTTGTAACCTGCCCCAGCATCAAGCGCACCAGGCCTTTTAAGGTAATAACCGCGCTTCGTATGATATCGGCCGCGCTGGCTCCTTCACGCACCGCGCGCGGCAGATCGAACGGGTTAATTTTGCTTTCCGAATTCAAAGAAATATCAACATATGTTCCGCCCACAGCTTCGGCCAAATGCTGGTATTCGCGCTCCGGGTCGATAATAATTACATCTGTTCCCATCATCATGCTCCGCAGAACTTCCAGCTTTACGGCATAGCTTTTCCCGGCGCCGCTGGTGGCGAACACAACTGAATTCGCGTTCGGCAGGCTGAATCTGTCGAATAAAATCAGGCTGTTATTATGCCGATTTACGCCGTACAAAATTCCTGAATCGCTGGTAAGCTCCGAGGAAACAAACGGAAAAGAGGAAGCAGCCGGAGAAGTGTTCATATTAAAGCTTATGCCCAGCTCGTCGTTGGCGAGCGGAAGAGTGGAATTGAAGCCCTGCTCCATCTGCCACAAACTTCGTTTTGTGGAAACAAGCTTGGAGCCGAACATCAGCTCTATTTGCTCGGAAATTTTATCCATCTCTTTTTTGTCTTTGGCGTACATTGTTACATACAAGCCATGCTGAAAAAAATGCTCCGTGCCTTGGGTCAAAGCGTCGCGCAGCTGCTCGATATCGCGCAAAGCGGTTTCGCGCATCGGATCGCGCGGGGCGCCTTTTTCCTGATCTTGTATCAGCTGGGCTTCCAAATTTCCCACTTTCTTTTTGAGCTGATTGAGCACAATATCCGTGCCAACCGGATAAAAATACATGGCAATATCCATGGTAGCGCTGAAATTTATAATCGGGGAAAACCAGCCGACATTTATATAGCGGGGATAATTTATGACGAAAAATGTTCTCACCCAGCCATTGTTAAGCTCCAGATGATCGGCCTGGATTCTCATTGAGGCTGGGGCTATTAAATCCCGAATGGCCAGCGAGCCCTGCTTTAAAATCTTCTCCGAAGAAATAACCTCCACTTCGGGAGTTTTGTCTTCATTTGATTCTATGGCGGGCGGTTGATTTGTATTTTTTGGATCAAACATGCGTGAGTATATGCTATCCTTTGTGTCATCTCGAGCACTTAAATTACGTATTTTGTGTAGTATGCATTGTACTTATACGTACTTTAATGGAAAGAATTATGCGTCAGTGCGAGAGATCCCCTTAATGGCCGCGTAATGCATCTATTAACGGGATCTCTCACCCCTCAACATTTAATTTACTATTTATTATATTTCAAGTACGATACTTATATTACTAATAATATTTATTAGGGGTTCGAGATGACAGTATTATTCCTCCACCTGCAGTTTTTCCTTGGATGGAATTTTTTGCAGAGCCGCTAATTCAACATTATAGCTCATATAGAATAATTCTATCAGCCCCTGGGTATCGAGCGGTATGGCTGTTACGCCGAAGCCGGAAAGCCCGGAAGCCACTTTTTCGACCCGGCTTTCCAAGCGCGAACGGTATTTTTTGAATATCTGGTCGGAAATTTTTAGTATTTTAACCGGCGTGAAAATAGCGCCCACCTCCGCAAAAAACCCTTTCCTGGTTCCTTTGCCCGGTGCGTAAGGCACGGTAATATAAAATCTTTTGCCCATTATCTCGCCTAAAGTAACCATCTCCTGAATAAACCCGTGGTACTCCTCGATTTGCGTGCGCAAAAGCTCGTTCGTTTGCTTTTTTTGCTGGGCTTTTAGGTCTTCCAGATATTTATCAATGTTAAGCCGCCGCGACTGCACAACTATCTGCAAAGGAAAATCCAAAGAATTAAGAAAAGAAATATAGCCCTGTATAATCGCGTTTTGCTCGTCCTCGGATTTAAGCGCGAAATTAATCGAAGAAGCAAGCAAAACAGAACGCAAAGATCCGTCGCGCAGAATCACGACATTGTCCCGTATTTCCGCGATATCAAGATACTGCTGGGTAGAAGCGGTAGTTTTACTTTTGGCTAGTTTTGATTTCGGCATAATGATTACGTGTCATCCCGAACGAAACGACATGCCGTACTCGGCATGGAGTGCAGCCGAGGGATCTCTTTGTCTTACAAGAAAGAGATTCCTCCACTACGCTCTTGATGAGTACATCAAATCGCTTCGGTCGGAATGACACAGAAAGTCACTTTTTCTTTGTATTTTCCTTATTGCTTAATACTTCTTCCGGCCGGTACTTTCCACCGGTATCAACCAAAAGAGACAAAGACGCCAAACTTTGGCTGGGAAGAATCTTTCTTTGCACTTGAGGTTGGGTATTTTCTTTTTCCTCTTGATTTTCTTTGTTTATTTTTTGTATACGCGATTCAATCGGCTTTTTTAGCCATACCCGCAAGCCGGCCCGTAAAAAAGACCGTAAAATATGCACCACAAAATAGTAGAAAGGCTGGCCGTTTATCTTAACAAAAGCTATTAAAACATAAAATCCCAGCAAGAAAACTGTTTCGGTTATAAAAAGCGCGGTATCCGCCAGCTTATAGGCCGCAAACACCATTAAAGCCACAAACACGCCAATAATAAACTGCCGGGTTGTTATGGGGCCGATAATCTTATCTTCCACGTCGATAAATTGGGGAACAACGAATTGGGGCATATGCAAAGAAAGATACAAGATACAAGATACAAGATACAAGCTACAAACAAATTAAAAAATTAAATACAATTATTTGCCATTATTATCTTCTTCTGGTTTAGGATTTTCTAAATTTCTAACTATTGCTGAAAAAATACTGATTAATTCTTGAGCTTCCCGTATTAAATTATTCATTCTGTGCGCAACCTGCGGATTTGCTTCCCTGTAATTTGCTCCGACCGCATCCGAAGAGCCTACAACCTGACGAATTAATCTGTCATTAATGTTATTGTTGGGTATGGCCTTACATAACCTGATAACCCGCTTTCCGAATTCCGTGGTTCTATCTTCTAGGTCGTATTTCATATAATTTTTAATTTGTATCTTGTTTGTATCTTGTAACTTGTATCTTGTATCTTATTTGTAACTTGTATCTTGTAACTTGTATCTTACTTCAACCGGCTGTTTAAATTAGCAATGGAAAAAAACTCGTCTTCGGTTATTCCGTCCGGGTTTATTGTTTTATCGGCCAAAACTTCGTTCAGTTTTTTGCCCAATGACAAGCTTTGCTCCCCTATCTTAAGATATTGCTTGTATAATTCGCTTTCCCGAAATTTTTGTATTCCGCGGTGTTTTTCCATAAACGAATCCCCTTCTAAAACGGAAAGCTTGTGCAGAATTTGGTCTTGGGCTTCTTGCGCGCCCCCCAGCCGCCTAAATTCCTCCAGCGTCATTAAGCTTAGTTCTTCGGACAATCCCACCGCGTTAATTCTGGAACTTGAGCCCAAGCCGCCGGACAAGCTTCTTGAAGATTCAGCTTTACCCGGAGATTGGCGCACGTCTTCCATTCTGGGCTTAGAATAATTCTGCGTTTGCGGCCGGCTAATAACATCAAAACCTGGCAGCGAGCGAGGAACAGAGCTTTTGGCCGGAGCTGGGGCGCTTTGCCTTATTAATTTATCTAATTCCGTTTGCGCGTCTTTTTCGGTTTTAACTTTTTCGGTCTCTATTGAACTCTCCTGTTTTACCGGCGCTGTTTTAATTACGGGAATCTGAACAGGCGACGGTTTT
>Ga0210057_1006899_pt1 | contig 13987 bp, 10 predicted proteins | sample CryGeyCG2114_010_2_FD_183968 | JGI IMG/M metagenome (GOLD analysis project Ga0210057, IMG submission 183968) | Groundwater microbial communities from aquifer - Crystal Geyser CG10_big_fil_rev_8/21/14_0.10 (SPAdes) (version 2) | ecosystem: Environmental > Aquatic > Deep subsurface > Groundwater ... | reverse complement strand
TATTGCCCAACATTAAAAAGCATTTCTTTATTGTTCTTCCTTTATTGTCTTACTTTGTGATATTTATGGCTGGAATTCCTGATGAGCCGGGGCATGGGTGGTATAGGTATCCTTTTTATCCATTTCTCGCTATTTCCATAGCCCTTTTTATAAAAGAGTACTTTAATAAAAATTATATTCTTACTTTCCTGTTTTTGATTATGGTTGGTTTGTCTCTTTTAGAGCTTACATGGAGTAAAACATTTGGATTTTCTTTCTTCGTATTTAGAGGATATATCGCCCTTTCCTCAATTTCTCTTTTGCCCATATTTTTCCCCAAAACAAAAAAAATCTCAGGGTATATAAATTACATAACTTTAGTTATAATATTTAACCTAAGCGCGTGGTCAGTTTTAATTTATAATGAACAATAAACCCCTTGTATCAATTATTATTCCTACAAAAAATGAAGAAAAGAATATTGAAGTATGCTTGAAGAGTATTAAAAGCCAAGCATATAAAAAAATAGAAACTATTGTTGTTGATAATAATTCGAAGGATAAAACAAGAGAAATTGCTAGGAAATATACAAAGCTGGTTTTTAATAAAGGTCCAGAGAGGAGTGCCCAGAGAAATTATGGCGCTAAAAAAGCAAAAGGAAATTATCTACTTTTTATAGATGCGGACATGAAGCTATCTAAAAATGTAGTTAAGGAATGTGTTGAAATGATAAAGACAGAAATAAATGGTGGGATAGTTATTCCAGAAAAGTCTATTGGGAAAAGCTTTTGGGCTAAGTGTAAGGCACTTGAGAGAAGTTTTTATATAGGCGTTGATTGGATTGAAGCAGCAAGATTTTTTTCAAAAGAAATTTTTAATGAATTTAAAGGATACGACGAAAAACAGACCGGAACCGAAGATTTTGATTTGCCGCAAAGAATAAAAGATAGATTTGGAGGAAATTCAATTTTAAGAATAAACAGTTTTATTTATCATCATGAGGGCAACTTGTCTCTTTTTTATACCTTAAAGAAAAAATATTATTATGCAAAAACCGCTAAAACTTACGCAAAATCCAATTCAAAATATTTCAAACAGCAAGCCAATCCTTTAAATAGATATGTATTATATTTCTCTGACCCTATAAAATTATTTAGGAACCCCTTGCTTGGTATTGGAATGTTATTTATGAAAACAACTGAGTTTATAGGGGGGGGGTTGGGATACTTAATAAGCTTATTTTAATTATGAAACTATTGTATAGATCAATAGAATTAGATTTTAGATTCCTGTTTTTGAAAATAAATTTAAAAGAAAAACTATATTTTATTGCAATAAAATATCTATTGCTGTTGAAAAATTATTTACTGGGTTTAGAGGTTGGAAAATCTAAAATAAAAATTTTTGGAAAAAAATATTATTATGAAGATAGATATGGAATCGCTTTTTTACAAAGTGTGTATGTAGATAATTATTTTTTAAAAAAATATATTAAGCCAGAAAGCATAGTAATTGATATTGGTGCTAATATAGGGCAATTTAATTTTTTTTGTCATAGTGTATTAAAATCAAAAAAAATATATAGCTTCGAACCGTTAAAGGAAACGTTTAAAATTTTACAGCTTAATACGAATGGAAGAAATATTTTTAATTGTGCTATCTCTAGTAAGAATAAAGATGTTTTAAATATGTATATTCCCGAAACTAGTCTGATGGCAACTTTAGTAAAAGATAATTATAAAAAAAAGGAAAAAGTAAGCGTAAGAAAATTAGATAGTATAATCGAAATAAGGAATGAGAATAAGATTGACTTATTGAAAATAGATACTGAGGGTTCGGAATATGATGTTACTAAAGCTAGTGAGGAAACTTTAAAAAAAACAAAATATTTATTAATTGAAGCAAGTTTAAACAGAAAATCAATTGGGAATTTAGTAGATATATTAGAATTATTAAAAAAGATTCTGCCAAAAATAAAAATCATTGAATTAGGTAGAGTTTATATGTTTAATAATATTCCAGATTCCGTAGATGTATTATTGAAAACATGATGAAAAATGGTTTAATTTCTATAATTATTGTAAATTGGAATGGAAAAAAGTGGTTAAAGAGATTTTTTGGTTCTTTGATTAAACAAACATATATAATTTGCTAAGTTCAGCGCGGGTGGGCTCGGTTTTGTAAAAGCAAGTTTATTTAATCCCGCCACAAAACAACATGAGTATAAAAGATAAACTGAAAAAATATGAAAAAAAGGTATAATTAAAAAATGATTAAGCTAATTAAATCAACATTTCATGAGGAGAAGAAGACAAAAATGAGACTATTGAATTTTATAAAGAGTGTTGATCAATTAAGTTTTGGAAAAGAGTGCGAAAAATTTGAAGTAAATTTTGCAAAATGGCAGGGACGCAAGTACTGTGTAATGGTGAATAGTGGAAGTTCAGCAAATCTTGCATTGATTCAAGCTCTTATAAATGTAGGAAAGCTAAAGAAGGGTGATTTGGTAGGATTCTCTGCAAACACATGGGCCACAAACGTCATGCCACTTATTCAACTTGGGATTAATGCGGTTCCCATCGATATAGAGCTTGATACATTAAATATTTCAAGCAGACAGTTTAGGAAAGTACTAAAAAAATATCCCCTAAAAGCATTATTTATTACTAATCTTTTGGGGTTTTGTGATGACATAGATAAAATAAGAGAGGTATGTAATAGTAAGAAAATAATTTTACTTGAAGATAATTGTGAATCCTTAGGTACCGTATATAAGGGAAAAAAACTTGGTAACTATGGACTTGCAAGCACTTTTTCATTTTATGTTGGTCATCACATGTCCACGATCGAAGGTGGTGCTATTTGTACGGATAGTTATTCACTGGCAACACAATTGAAGATTGTCAGGGCTCATGGTTGGGACAGAAATTTGAGCGAAAAAAAGCAAACAAAAATGAGAGATAAATTTAAAGTAAACTCCACCTTTTATTCAAGATACACCTTCTACGACTTAGGTTTTAATTTAAGACCTACAGAAATTAATGGATTCATTGGGAATGAACAGTTGAAATATATCGATGAAATAATTAAAAAGAGAAGAGATAATTTTATAAAAATGGCAGAGGTGATATATATAAAAAACAATTTATATTATCCAATTCGTTATAATCACTTAGATTTTATATCAAACTTTGCGGTTCCCATAATATGTAGGACGAAAAAAATTAGAGACGAGTTAGTAAAGAGATGCAATGGAAAAGTAGAAATCAGACCTATTGTAGGTGGAGACATCACCGCACAGCCTTTCTTTTCAAAGTACATGAAGAAATATTCGTACATAAATAAAAACGCAAGATTGGTTCATGAGCAAGGCTTATATTTTGGTAATAATCCTGAACTAACTGTTAAAGAATTGTCGGATATAGTAAAGATTTTTATAAAAGATGACTAATTATTTACCGCTTGTTTCTATAGTTATACCTACTCACAACCGTAAAAAAAGCTTAGTAAGGCTATTAAAAAACATCTTTAAAAACGATTACAAAAACATAGAGGTCATTGTTATTGATGATTTATCATCCGATGGTACATCAGAATATGTTAAAAAAATATTTCCAAAAAATTCTAAGTTAAAAATATTTAGAAATAAGAAAAACTTATTTGCTGCAGCATCTAAAAATGTTGGAGCAGATAAATCAACAGGAAAATTTATTTTTTTTATAGATGACGATAATGTTGCATCGCCTACCCTAATCTCAAATCTTGTGAAAGTTATAGCATCAGACGAGAATGTTGGAGAGGTTGGTCCCGTAATGTATCTTTATACTAAACCTAAAAAAATTTTCTGGGCAGGTACAAAAAGAAATATGTTTACAAGCAGAACTTATTTTAGAACAAATCTGAAAAATCTCTCAAAGAAAAAAGTATGGGATACAGATGATATTCTTAATGCTTACATGGTAAGAGCGAGCATTGTTAAAAATAACAATATTAGATTTAAGGATAAGCTAGGAATAATGTATGAAGAATCAGATTATGCATATAGAATAAGAAACTTAGGGTATTCGGTAAAAGTTGTTAAAGATGCAAAAATATATCACGATACTGAGGACTGGTCTGGAAAAAAAAATAAAACAGCATTCTTGTTTCATACGATGAATGATAAAAGAAGGCCATATTACACAGCGAGAAATCGAATAGTTTTTCATACGCTTTATTCTAATAAGATACAACTTACAGCAATACTATTGTTTTGGAATTGGTTATTCGCGGGTTTTTACGTAATAAATATATTATTTTACTCAGGACCCGGAAATTTTAATTTATTAAGTAGATTAGCTCTTGTTGTTTCATATTTAAGAGGTGTTAAAGATGGATATATTTTTGCTTTTAATAAAAAGTTATGAAAATAGAAATAATTACTTCTTACTTTGAGCCATATAAGGGTGGAATTGAAAATGTAGTGCTTCATTATGCCGAAGGATTAGGTAGGTTGGGACATAAAGTATGCGTTCATACTGGTGATTCAACACCTGGAGGTACTTATAAAAATTTACCTAGATACGAAAAACACAAATACTATGTAGTTAAACGTTATAAAATTTTTCCATACTCTCTATTTTTTCCGAAATTGATTTATGAAGATAGTATTGTAAGCCTACATAACTATAGTTGTCTTATGAATGATTATGTTTCCCTGATGTATCCAGGAAGAAAAAAAGTTCTAAGTCCATATGGAAACATAAGTTATGATTTAAATCAAAGACAACATCAGAATCTTGCCCCGATATACGACAAGCTTATAGGAAGAAGAACACTAGATGCTGTTGATAAAATCGTTGCTATGACTTCTCATGAAAAAAAAGGAATTATAAAAAAATACCCAAATCTTAAAAGTAAGGTTTCTATTGTTCCAGCAGGAATAGATTTCATAAAAATTAACCCACCTACTGTAAAAAGACGTTTTTCATTTAAATACTTTATTAGCGTTGGTAGAATTACGCACACTAAACGGTTTGAAGACGTTTTATCTATTATGAAAGACTTTCCCGATTATCATTACGTTTTGGCTGGAAGAGATATCGGGCATGCACAGGTTTTATTGAAGTTAGCAACTGATTTAGGAATTGAAAAGCGCTTTCATTACGTAGGAGAAGTTAGCGAAAAGGAAAAGGTATCTCTTCTCCACAATGGGGATATTTTTATAATGCCAGATTCTGCAAACGCATTCGGAATTGCAAATCTCGAAGCTTTTTATTATTTAGGAAGAGTCATTGCGACCAGAAGTGGAGGGATAGTTGAACTTTCTAAAGAACTAGGTGGGGAATTATATAAAGTAGGCAATCTTAATGGACTTAAAAACGCATTAAAAATTGAATTTGATAAAAAATTAGATAAGAATTTACTGGCAAAGAAAAGAAAAATTATAGAAGATAAATACTCTTGGGATTCTGTAGTTAAAGAATATGAAAAAATACTTCTCAAATAATATATATTTCGTATTTGAATTTATCCTAATTTCATTACTGTGTTTACTGCCGATTTTAGTTTTATACAAATGGTTTAATAACGATTATATTATCTATTTTTGGGATGCAACAGTTCCTCTAAATCCAGAAAAAAACATACAAGACTTTTATTATTTATGGAAAAATAATTTATTTCCAGGTTTTTCAGATCCCGCATGGTCATGGTTGCCCTACGTGGGAATTTTTTATATCTTTAATTTCCTTTTTAAATCTTTGTCTAGCTCGCAAGCCGTCCTGTATTGGATTTTAATGTCCTCTTCACTCATAACCTTCTATTATTTAACAAAGACATTATTAAAAGAAACACTCATCAAACACAAATACGTAGCATCTATCATTGCTTTTTTTGGAGCAGTTTTATACACATTCAACTTATACGTATTTTATTATTCATTTAGAATCTTTAACCCTCAGGAATTTATAATTTCCTTTTTACCATTAAATTTTCTTGCCCTTATCAAGCTTTATAATTTGTATGGGAAAGGTTTAAATACAAAAAAAAGTTTGATTTTATGGATATTTATATTTTTCATAAGCCTTTTTTTAATGGTACCGGGTTTTTCTAATTTAATCTTTTTTCTTGAATATTATTTCCTAATCTTTTTTTATCTTGCTTTTTATTCACTCATCAAGAGGAAATTTACACTTAGTTTTTTTATTAATATTGTCCTTTTTCTAGCTGCTGTTTTATTCTTTAATTTCTGGTGGTTATTTCCGATGATATTAGGTTTGAACGATACTTTTGATGCTGCATCCGGCATAGGTACAACTATATACTTTTCATTGAATTCCCAACTAAGTTATTTGTTAAATTCTCTTCGCATGATTGGTATGCCGCCTATGCAGACCTCAATTTTTGTTTGGGAAGATAGTTACACAATGAATTACCTTTTTACCCTTCCGTTATTTATTTTTCCACTGCTGATCTTATTTTTTGCAGCTAATTTAAAAAAAGTAAAACTCAAGTATTTGTCAATTTTTCTTTTTATCATATTTACAGCAAGCCTTTTTTTAATTAAGGGAGAAAATCCGCCATTCAGTTTTGTAACGGAGTTTGCTTTTAATAAAATTCCGTTTTTTGGAGTATTTCGTGATTCTTTTCATAAGGCTGGATTGTTTTATATGTTTGCCTACTTTATATTAGTTACTCTTTCCTTGGGTTTGCTTTATGAAAAAGTAATTTTGATGAAAAAAAAGTTTTTTCTCCTTTCAGTAACAGCAGTATTAGTAATTATTGGAACAGTTATTATGACTGCACCATTCTTTGTTTTTGATAATATCCCCAAATTAATCAGTGACAGTAATAGTTACCCTATAGAATTTTCTGCAAAAACGAAAATTCCGCAGGAGTATTTTGATTTGAAGCCTATACTTGAAAATAATTGCAAGAGTTCTGAGGTAATGGTTATTCCAAAAACTTCAATTCTTACAAGCGCATATTGGGGAAAAGATGAGTCATATATCGGGCAGGATATGCTTCACTATCTGATAAATTGCAGTTTTATTGCTACCCAACTTTCACAAAATAAACCAGATTCTTTTACTACCGCACCGTATTTAATGCTCCAAGAATCTGACCTAGATACTTTTAAAAATTATTTAACTCAAAACCAAATAAGTCTGATTTTACTGCGTAAGGACTATGTTTCTAATCGTTACACGGATTTGGTTCCTTTAGACATGTATAGGATTATGGATGACATAAATGGCGATTCTGACTTTGAAAAAGTTTATGAAAATAATTTTTTCACTTTGGTTAGATTTGGTAAGAATAAGTTAGCGCAGAATAACTTCCAGATCCCTTCATCTATTGTTTATACAAATCTTTCCTTAAATTCCGCCAGCGAATTTTCAATGCTTACCCGTATCAGTAGTGATTCTGCCGGTTTGTATATAAACACATCGCAAGATTATGAAAAGTACAAAAATTATATTAACGGGTATATTTTTGAAGCTAATTGTGTTGACTGTGTAAAGATTAACATATCAAAATTTCAGGTAACTGAAAATCGTGGTTTTATTCAAACAATTAAAGAAATTTTAAAACCATATTTTAAGCAACAGGAAGAATATTTAGAAGAGCAAAAAATTAGTATTGAAATTGTATCGTTAAATAATAAGCACGCTTTTTTACTTGAGAGCCTTAATAAAAAGGATTTATTAAGCGCCAATAAAAACTTAAACAATTATTCAGCACAGCTAAAAAAAACATATTCTTTACTTAAAAATTTTAAATCAGATTTTTTTACGGTTAATAATAAAAAAATAGAAATGAAGTCTTTCCTAAACGCCCAGAATGAACAGATGAAAGAATTTTTTGAAAAAGAAAAGGCAAAGAACAATTCAGATAGTCCGTTGGAGCATAAAGACATTGAGGAAAAGTTTACTACCATTATTTCTGACCAAAGATCATTACTTGAGGAGCTTAAAAAAGATATTTATGGAACCGATAAATTAAATAGAATATTCAGATTTAGGCTTGATATTCCCATGTCTGCAGATTACCAATGTTTTGCTGATGTAAAAAACGATGTAATGTCGCTCACCTCCTTAACGATTGACGATTACACAGCGACAGATTTAACAGGAGTAAATGAATTATATCTATCAGAAGGAAGCCACAAAGTAGAAGTTGCATATTCAGATGATAAGATTCTTAATTCCGATTTTTTTAGTTCATTTGAAAAGACAAATGAACTAAAAATCGGAAGATTGAATGAGGGTAGATATGCTATTAAATTTAAGACTGATCCAAAATACGCTGGACAGCCTTTTAGAGTAGTTATTTCTAAAGGAAAATTGGATAACTTTTTAATGAAAACAATTTTTGCCACCATAAATAACATTGTATTTCATGATGTTATTTTAGATAACAGATATGTTAATGAAGAATACAACAAAGAGTTTACAATAGAAGACTTTAACATAGAAGAAGCTTATTATATATATTTTATCCCTTACTCTCTCGATTATCCGAATCCGATTTACTCCAACTTAATTATTGAAAAGTCAGTGGACAATGAAGACCTGGAGTTTTATTGTTATACAGAGTCTTTTGGGATAAAAAAGCCAGACATAGAAGAACCTAGTGTAAAAAAGATAAACGCTACAGAGTACAAGATGCAACTTCCCAAGAATTTCTCATCCGGATTTATTACTTTTAACCAGAGTTTTAATGATTCATGGCAAGCTTATAACAAAGAAAACAACCGAACCCATACTTATGATCATATTAAGAGCGGCTATTCTAATGCTTGGTTTATTGATTCAAATAAAGGCGTAGAAGTTGATATAGTCTTTTCAAGACAAAAAGTAGCAGAAAGGACTGCCATAATAAGTTTTATTTTGTTTATAATAACTTTTACAATATTTATCTATGTTCGCGCTAAAAGTTTATCATGGAAAAAATAAAAGAGTTAGAAAAATTTATAAAAAACCCAAAAGTTAGCCTTAGAAATGTTTTTTTTCTTAAAAACAAGAGAGTGCTTTTTTTATCATGGCCATATTTGGTTATATACTACATTGTAGCCAGACAACTTGTTAACTCGGGGGATGGATTGATAGCATTTATTATACTTCTTTTTCTTATTTTAAGAATGTCATTTATAAAGATATCTCTATTCTTTTTTATTATAGGTGTTGTAGCATACATATTTGGTTATTTAACAGAAGCAGATCATTATATGTCTTTTGTCTTTGGGTTCCTGGCAGCTTCAATCATTCTAGAGCTGAATAATATATTACTAAATAAACATAATGCTTAAGAAAATTTTTTTAAATAATATAGTTTTCAAAGATTTTATAAAAAATACTTCCAAAACCCCAGAGTATATTTTATATTTAATAATTTTTTTGACAATTTTTTATTCATATTTTGGATTGTGGAATACGTTTTTTGTTGCAGATGTATGGCACATGTTGGCGTCTCAGATACTCATACCGGATTATGGAATAAGTTACTTATTTCAGCTGTTTGCCATTCCGCACGGGATTCATTTTACACCTTTAGGAATTGTCCTTTCATCAGTACAGACAGCATTATTTGAAACATCCATTCCGGGATATGCTATTGTAAGTATTTCCCTACATTACACAAACAGTTTAATTTTATTTAATATTGTTAAAAAGTTATCTGATAGAAAGCTCTTTGCATTTCTTTCCGCAATTTTTTTTGCGACAAATTTTCAAATAAGGGAAGGTGTTTTTTGGTTTGCCTCAAATATATGGACGCAAACAAGTACTGCCCTAACTCTCATAAGCATTTATTTGCTGATACGCTTTATTCAGACCAAAAAATTAAGAATTTATATAGTTTCATTAATCCTTATAAATTTGGCTGTTTATTTTCGGGAATACGCTTTTATGATTCTCTTTGTAAATATTTTTGTGCTTATATACGTTATGTTAAAAAGCAAACTTAAAGTTCATAATTTTTTTAATGCCATGTTCTTAAGTATTTTTAGCATTGGATTTTACGTTTTTCTTAGGATGTTTGTTGTTACAACAACTAGCGCACAAATAGTAAAACCATCAGCTCTATTATCTACTAACGTTATTGCATTGTCCTTATGGAATATCTTTACTTTTCCTGCGCGTATCCTTTCGAGTGCCTTAATTCCTGAGAGGACAGTACTCATTATTAGTGAAAAAATCGCAAAATATATTTATTTTCAGATTCCAATTGCTCAAACAGATGTTTTTACTACAGTGCTCTTTTTTGATCAGCTAAATATATTTGTTGGATCAATCTTTCTAATTGTTATCTTTTTTATATTTGTTACTGTTTGGAAAAAGAATTTAGTTCATAAACTCCCTTTAATGGTAATTGGCCTGTCGTTTCTCATTATTCCCGTTGTATTTATTTCTTTTGGAGATTATAGGTATTGGATTTTTTCAAGATATCTATACATGCCTCATGCAATCTTCTCAATTTTTATTTTTGTTCTCTTTGCACAATTTAAATTATTTAAGAAGTTTAATATTGTCTCCTTTTTTCTTCTTATTAGCATTTTAAGTTATATAGTGGTTAATATGTATCTTACTAACAGATTTATAGCGTCTTTTGTTGAGGTGGGACAACAAAGACAAGAAATACTTCAATATATTTCTAGCAGACTTGACTTTGAAAAAGAACATCAAATCATATACATAACTAATAGTAAAATAATTAATAGTGGTATTGATGGCACACTTCCATTTCAATCAAATTCTGGAAAAATAATATTTACATGGAGTTATTATCAAGGTAATAACAGACAGCTTATTCCGCGATGTCTAGCAGATCCGCAATTCCTTTATCTTAAGTTTAACGAATATAAATATTGTAATGGAAAAGGATATGGATATTTCCAAAACTTTTCTGAATTAGAAAAACTAATTAGTAACAGAGATATTGACCCCGAGTACATAAAAGCATTTTATTATAATGAAGAAAACAAAATAATTGAAGATATTTCACAAAAAATAAAAGAAAAATTACAAACTAAAGTTAATCAATGAAGTTTTCATATATAAAAATTATTTTATTTGGTGTAATTATCTTAATCGTGTTTAGGGCATGGTTTTTGCCAGGTTTAATAGCTTCGGGAGATTTAGAATATTTATGGAATTATGATTTTTTTAGTCTACATCCTTTTTCATGGAACATTAAGGCAGGGGAGGGATTGGGTGTTTTCTTTGTTCCATATCTTTGGGTATATATGGTTTTGAGCATACCATTTAATCTTGCTAAATTGCTTAATATACCGTGGGACACCGCACAGCGAATGATACTTTTTTATCCATTCATTGGAATTTCTGTCTTTTCGTCGATACTTTTTCTAAAAAAAATTTTCCCGAGCAACCGTTTTTATCTTTTTTCTACCTTAATATTTACAATGAACACTTATATATTAAATATAGTTGCTGGTGGACAGCTAGTTTTCGCATTAGCTTATGCTCTTGCACCCATAACACTATTGTTCGCTATAAATATTATAGATAAGGGGAGATTTAGAATACGCAAAATTATTATATATGGGCTTTTACTGTCTCTTCAAGTAATGATAGATATTAGGGTGGGATACATATTGTTTGTTGCTATTTCCCTTTACTTAATACTGGACGGAATTATAGAGCGAAGACAAGTAAAAAATATTATTAAAAATAGCTTAAACGTTTTTATTTTGCCGTGCTTAATACTAGTTCTTACTAATGCGTTTTGGATTTTGCCAACTCTCATTTTCGGAACAAGCCCCGCTGGACAACTTGGCGTAAATTATCCAACGGAGGAATCTGTTAGGTTCTTTAGTTTTGCAAAACTAGAAAACACCATCTCGCTCCTTCATCCTAACTGGCCGGAAAATATTTTTGGAAAAGCATATTTTATGAAACCAGAATTTTTGCTTTTGCCGATTTTAGCTTATTCTTCACTTTTATTTGTTTCAAAAATCAAAAATCGAAAATCCAAAATCTATATTATCTATTTTGTTTTGCTTGGTCTAATAGGAGCGTTTTTAGCAAAAGGCGCAAATGAACCTTTCGGAGGAATATATTTATGGCTTTTTGATAATTTCCCCGGATTTATTATGTTTAGAGACTCGACAAAGTGGTACGCGCTTGTCGCTGTAAGTTATTCAATATTGATACCATTCACGGTTTGGAAAATATATAAGTTGTTAAAATCGCAACTCTCCCCCGGGGGCGAGTTGTACTTTGTACAAAAAATTCAAAAGTTTATTCCAAAGCTATTCTTAATTCTTACTTTTATACTCTTAATTTTTCTTATCCATCCTGCCTTTTTAGGGCAATTAACCGGTTCATTTAAACACACACAGATGCCTGAAGATTATAAAAAACTTGAAAAGTTTCTATCTTCCCAAAACAACTTTTCAAGAACTTTTTGGGTTCCTCAAATTCAAAGATTTGGCTTCTATTCCAATAGTAATCCTGCTATAAGTGGGAAAGTCTTTTTCAATATTAGCTCCTCTGAAAATTTTCTAAGCAAACTTAGGGAAAGTCAAGAAATGTTAGAAAACTCTGCGGTTAGATATGTTATTGTTCCTTATGATTCAGAGGGAGAAATATTTTTGGAGGATAGAAAATATAACGAAGAACTTTACTTAGCTACGGTAAAGAAGGTGGAAGAGATAGAGTGGTTAAAAAGAGTTGAGAGTTTTGGGGAAATAGCTGTTTTTGAAGTTCCTAATCCGAAAGGGCATTTTTGGACAGACTCGAGCTCGTTGAAAATTAATTACAGGTATCTAGAACCAACACGGTATGAGATAGATATAAAAAATGCAAAAGAAGATGATTTGATAGTTTTTTCTGAGAGTTTTGACTCTAATTGGTTAGCGAAGAAAAAAGATGCAATAGGCATAGATTCTGGTGAGTTAATTCAATCATCAGCGTATGATGAAAGGTTTAATAGTTTTAAATTAAAATCTGGAGGAGATTATACTCTTGAGATATTCTACCTGCCCCAAAAATGGGTAAATATAGGACTTTTTGTAAGCGGAGCAACTTTAATAATAAGCTTTATTATTATTGTTTATACTTATAGAAAGAAATGAAACCACAAGATATAATATTTATTTTAATATTAATAATTTTACTCTATAAAAGAAAGGCAGAGTGGTTTGTATATACTGGTTTAGCTTGCTTAATTGTTTCAGCTCCTCTATTTTACTTTCAAATTTTCTTTACTGCGCAAAGACTTACGTATTATGCGGTTGCTTTTTTTACCATTGCTGTATTAATTTATATACTTAAACTAAAAAAAAGTTAGATCTTACTTTTTATAATTTGAATTCGTATTAAGTTATAAAACTTTATGAAAAGCACTAATATCAAAAAAATCACAAAGTGTAGAATTTGTAATTCGAAAAATTTAATAGATGTTATTGATTTAACATCTCAGCCTATTCCAAATGGGTTTTTGACACGCGAGCAGTTAAAACAAGAAGAAGAGAAATATCCTCTAGCCGTTGTTTTTTGCAACGATTGCTCATTAATGCAGTTAAAGTATTTAGTAAATCCAAAGGTAATGTTTGATAATTACCTTTATATCCCATCTGCTTCAAAAACCCGCATAAATCATTTCAAAAATCTAGCTGATGAAATAAAAAACCTTACTAATTTTAACGAAAAATCTTTAATAATTGACGTGGGTAGTAATGACGGGAGCCTTTTAATTCAGTTTAAAAATATGGGCGCGAAAACTCTAGGAATAGATCCGGCTGAAAATCTCGTTAAAGTAGCAGCTCTCTCAGGAATTGAAACGGTAAATAGCTACTTTGATTCAAAAGTAGCTGCAAAAGTCGCTAAAAAATACGGTAAAGCAAAAGCAATTTTGGCGACAAATGTAATAGCACACATTAATAATCTTCATGAGGTTATGAAGGGCGGAGAAATTTTACTCGAGGATGATGGAGTATTTCTTATGCAATTCCCATACTCTATGGATTTAATAGAAAAAAATCTTTTCGACACAATTTACCACG
>Ga0210057_1006898_pt1 | contig 13989 bp, 15 predicted proteins | sample CryGeyCG2114_010_2_FD_183968 | JGI IMG/M metagenome (GOLD analysis project Ga0210057, IMG submission 183968) | Groundwater microbial communities from aquifer - Crystal Geyser CG10_big_fil_rev_8/21/14_0.10 (SPAdes) (version 2) | ecosystem: Environmental > Aquatic > Deep subsurface > Groundwater ... | reverse complement strand
CAAATGCCTGTGTTCGATAATGCTTTCAACTATCGCCATTTCTTAAAAACAATGTTATATTATCAAATTGAAAATCCTAAACCACGATTTTCTCTTTTCTCTCCTACCGTCAAGCTTATAAATCAAGACAGAAAAATTATAGATATTATTTGCTATTGTTTGATGCCTAATCATTTTCATTTTCTTTTACTTCAAAACCGAAACGGGGGAATTAGTGAATTTGTTAGTAAGTTAACTAATAGCTACACAAAGTACTATAATATTAAAAATAAAAGAAGTGGACCACTTTTTCAGGGAGAATTTAAAGCCATCCATGTTGAATCAGAGGAACAACTCGTACATTTATCAAGATATATTCACTTAAACCCTTTAGTCAGCTATGTGGCAAAAAATTTAGAAACTTACCGTTGGTCTTCTTATTTGGAATTTTTGGGCCATAACAACAGCGGTGTTTGTGCTAAAAAGATAATTTTCGAACAATTTAAATCTTTTGAAGAATATAAAGAGTTTGTTTTAAATCAAGAGGATTACGGAAAGCAACTTGAATTCATAAAACATCAACTTCTTGATTTTTAATTATCTCCGCAGGTGCAATCGTATTACACCCCGGGGGTGTAAGAGATTATTTACCAAAAATTATTCCTTCTTTTTTGCACCACTCTCGATTAGCTTGTTTTTGTGCTTCAGTTAATTCTCTATTTTCTTGATCTTCTTGAACACTTTCTTGTTTAAATTCCTCCGCGTTAGGAAGCTGTTTTTCTTCGACTGGTTCTGGCCTTGGGCCAATGGTTTCTGGCAACATTTTCACCTCCTTTCATTTCCCTTGCCTTAAAAAGGCGGGGATGTCGAATTCTTCACCAAATTCATCTTCAGTAAAAATTTTTTCGAGGGGCTCTTTATCTTCCGACTTCTTTTTCGTCTCGGTTTGGGATTTTTCCAAAAATTCTTCAAATTTTTCACCAATAATTCCCTCAGGAATCACTCTCAGCTTTGATCTGCTGACCATTTTTGCCAATCTCACTTTGGCTTCATTGAAACCAGTAGCAATGACAATAATTTTTACCTGGTCAACCATATTTTCATCAATCGTTGCCCCAAAACGGATATTGGCATCAGCATCAGCCACCTCGGAAATAAGTTGGGCGGCTTCGTTAACTTCAGCCATAGTCAAATCCGGTCCGCCAATAATGTTAAAAAGAACCCCCTTGGCGCCTTCAATTGAGAGGTCCAATAAAGGTGAAGCAACAGCCGCTCTGGCAGCTGCCTGGGCTCTCTTTTCACCAACACCAGTACCAATTCCCAATAAAGAAGAACCGGCTTCACTCATAATTGAACGGACATCAGCAAAATCAACATTAATCAGCCCAGGAACAGTAATAATATCAGAAATGCCTTGAACTCCCTGACCTAAAACGCCATCAACAATCTTAAAAGCCTCTATTAAGGTTGTTTTTTGATCGACTGCTTCCATAATCCGCTGATTGGGAATAATAATCAAAGTATCCACTTTTTCTTTCAATTTCTCTATTCCTTCTTCAGCAACCACCATTCTCCGCGCTCCTTCAAAAGCAAAAGGTTTGGTAACGACCGCAATCGTCAAAGCCCCACTTTCTCTAGCCACTTCGGCGATAACAGGCATACCGCCGGTGCCTGTGCCTCCACCCATGCCACCTGCCAGAAACACCATATCTGTTTCTGCCAAATACTCTTTAATTTTATCTCGTGACTCTTCTGCCGCCTTAAAACCAATCTCCGGATTGCCGCCTGAGCCCAAACCCCGGGTGAGGTCTTCGCCAATTTGGATTTTTGTGGGTGCTTTGTTAGCTAAAAGAGCCTGAACATCAGTATTGATCGCCACGAATTCGACTCCCTTTATCTGGTTGTCTTCAATCATCGAATTGACGGCATTACCGCCGCCGCCGCCCACGCCAAAAACTTTAATCTTGGCAAAACTGGCAGCATCTGGTTTTACAAAAGCCATTTCTTAACTTCTCTGGGCAGGAGAATTAGAAGTAATTATACTATACTACTACACTACGGCAAAAAAGATTTAATCAAATCAATTACTTTCCCTGCCGCTCCCTTAACTGGCAATTTGGAAAACTTTTTACCAATTCGGCTAAAGGAAAAACTTGATTTAGACTTTGTTTCTGTTTTGGAACCATAAAGAACTAAACCAGCGGCAACGGCAAAATCAGGAGTCTGGATATCATCAATCAATCCACTAAGCCCTCCTGTTTGTCCTACTCTAACCGGCATCGCCAAAATTCGTTTGGCTGAATCAACAACACCGACTGTCTGGCTGCCGCCGCCAGAAATGACTATCCCTGCCGGAGTTAAACCGCCAGCCCCGCTTTCTTTAATTTCTACAGCTACCATGGTAAAAATTTCATTAAGTCTGGGTTTGATAATGCCTTCAGTTAAAGTTTTGCGGGAAACAATTCTTTTTTCGCCAACAATTCCCAGTTTGGCAAGATTAATCTCATCATCTTTTGGTTCCTCTTTTTTTTCTTCTTTTTCCAAATTATTTTTTTTATTTTTAAGTTTAGCATCAGAATAAGTCGGCAAGGCTGGTTTTTTTTCTTCAGCGGCTAAAGCTATTTTTACTTTCTCGGCTGATTCAAGTGAAGAAAGACGCAAGCCAATCGCTAAATCATTAGTCACATTTTTAGCACCAATGGGCAAAACTGAAGTGTAAAAAGGCGCTCCTTCTACATAAACCAAAAAACTAGTTGTTCCTCCACCAATATCCACCAAAATAACACCCAATTCTTTTTCCGTATCAGACAAAACACTTTCGGCTGAAGCCAAACCACTGGCAACTACCTCTTGAACATCAACGCCCATTCCTGAAATACATTTTATCAAATTTTTTATAGCGGTTGTCGAAGCAGTAATGATGTGCGTCTCTACCTCCAATCGCACCCCAGACATACCCACCGGGTCTTTGACTCCCTCTTGGCCATCAACAATAAAGTAACGGGGCAAAACATGAAGAATTTCCCTTGAAGAAGGCAAAGAAACTGCCCGGGCGGCCTCAATTACCCGTTCAACATCTTCCGGGTTGATTTCGCCTTCAGGCTCAGTTACAGCCACCACTCCCTTTGAATTTTGCGAGCTAATGTGAGCCCCACCTACGGAAATAAAAGCCCGGTTTAAATTGTAGCCTGCCATTCGCTCCGCAGCTTCAATTGACTGAATAATGGTTTCACCCGCCTCATCAATATCAACAATTTGACCTTTACGGATACCTTTGGATGGAACACTGGCTACCCCAATCACTTTTAATCTTGTTTCATCCCCAGCCGAGGCAGTAATTAATGTCGTCACTTTAGAAGAACCAACATCAATACCAGCAATAATTCTTTGTCTATTCATAAACAACGACTGGCTTGTCAAAACGCAAGTCAATCTTTTTTATTTTTCTACCTTCTATTTTAGCCCGAGAAAAAATAAATTGTAAAGAGTCAAGTTGAAAATCCATTTCTTTTTGACTAGAAAAGATAACTAATAACCCCTTATCCAACTTGACTTCAATATTCCGCGAGGAAAGAATTTTAGTTTCTTGGGGAGTAAATAAATAAAACTTTATTTTTTCTAAAAGATTGGCTGTCCAAGCAACTTCTGTTTGAGAAAATGAATCAATCAAAATTACAGGCAAATCCTGTTTTATCTCGGTACGAATTTTAGTTTTTTGCAAAACAAAACCCTGGTCGTCAATGACAAAAAACTCTTCACCTGCCTTAATAATAGCCTGAGCGTTTCGTTTTTCGACTTTAACTACCAATTCCTGAGGAAGCTTTTTGCTGATTGTCAAACTTTTCAAAAAAAAGACTAAGCCACCAATCAAACCCAGACCAACCAAAACAAAAAGAACTTTTTTAAAAAAGCGGTGAATAATTTTCTTCTTTTTTTTCACTGGGCAGTTTTTTCAATTAGCTCAACAATTTTTTGAGTCGCGTCTAAGCGAACAAGTTTTTTAGTTTTGAAAGCATTTTGCTGATACTGGGAAAGATTGCTTATCATCTTCTCAGTTTCCGCTATAAGAGCTTTGCCCGAAAGTTTATCTTCAAGTAAAATTTCAGCTATTCCTGATTCAACTAAAAACTGAGCATTTTTAGTTTGCTCATTAAAATGACTCCAGGAAATGGGAATCAGCAAAGATGGTTTTCCCAAAGCCATTATTTCATAGATAGTATGGGCTCCAGCCCGACTGACTACTAAATCAGCCGCTGCCAAAACCTGACCAATCTCGTTTCTGAAAAAATAATCCTTCAAAAAATATCTCTCTTTAAGTTTAGACGGCAGATTAATTCTCGCTTCTTTCAACTGAGAAAAATCATCATAAACCGTGCCGCCGCCAGATTGATGAATTAAATTGTATTTTTTAAGAAGAGTTTTAAAGCTGTTTTTAACCGCCTGATTGATGAGATGAGAACCCTGCTTGCCGCCGGTGATATAAATCGTCGGCAGATTATTTTTAAAATCAAATTTACCCTTCTCGTGACCAAAAATTTCCTTTCGCAAAGGCAAGCCGGTGAAAATGACTTTGTTTGGAGGAAAATGTTTTAAAGAAGCCTGCCAGGAAACCATTACTTTTTTAGCAAAAAAACTAATTAAACGATTAGCCAAACCATAAACAACCGTTTGCTCATGAGTAATGGAAGGAATTCGCAGCAGCCAGCCGCAAATAACTACCGGCACCGCCAGATAGCCGCCAAAAGAAAGAATTAATTTTGGTCGAAACTTTAAGAGATAATAAAAAGATTGAATAAAACCTAAAGGAAGACGAATCAAATTGGCAGGGTGAAAAACACGGTGGCTTTTACCAGCTTTAATTTCTACAAACTTGAAACCTGCCCTCGTTACCTCCTGATACTCAGCTGAAGGATTTCTATCACCTTGCATGGTAAATTTATGACCAAGCCAGATCACTTGATAGCCTTTTTTTTGCAATTTTTCGGCTACTACCAAAGCACTATTATGATGCCCGCCAGTAACAACAATTCTCTTTTTCATATAATCTAATTAAACAGCGCTTGCTTCGCAAGCTTGATGATTCTCTTAAGAGTATTATATCATTTTTTGACTGTTTTTTGGTAAAATATTGGTGATGAAAAATCGGTATATGAATGTGATTTTTACCAAACACGTTATTAATCAGCTTTATAATCGAGGTATCAGCCAGTCTGATGCTTGGAATACTTTTCAGCATCCGGACGGCAGCGTGCCCGGTAAAACACCAAACTCAAGAAAGTTTTATAAAAATTACGGTCAAAAAAGAATTGAAATCGTCGCCAAGCAAAACGAAAAAGGAGAATGGATAATCCTTACCGGCTGGATAAAACAGCTTGGTAGCAACCAGTCTGGCCGCCGACCACCCCAAGCCGCCACTAGCAATTTTTTAGAAAGACTAATTATGAAAGGTTTAAACAAATTAACAAACTTACTCCAAAAAAATTCGAGAAAGAAAAATTAAAAAAGTTCACGCAGATTTTATATATCCCGGAGCGAGTCCTTCAGCAAGAAGAGCCAAAGTAGTATTGATGCGTCTAGAAGTAGTCTCTATTAATTTATATTCTCTGCTTGCTTTTTTCTCTCGAGATACCCAAATCTCTCCTAGAGCGTGAAGATGAGAGTTGCTTTCTCCTTTCTCAATCTTGATTTGAAGTTTATCATCAGTATCTCTTATTAAAAATGTTTTTTCTTCAACAACTGAATCAAGCCGAGCTTCACCATGAAATTCGGCTTCGGCTAAATAAGTTTCAGTGATTAAAAAACCAATTCCCTCCTCAGAAGCAAAGGATTCCAGGGTAATAAAATTTCTAACATCTTCTGCTTCTCTTTTTCTTGATTCTTTCGTTTTAATTCTTTCTCTTACTTTTTTAGAAACAAGACCAAGCTCAATTAATCTTTGAGAGGGCACTGAAAGCCGTACACTTCCACTGCGACCTTCAGGGTAAAAAACAGAAGCAATATCCCAAATTGTCCCTAAGGCCTTTTGAAACTCCTCAGGTTGAGCATTAACTGAAATGTTTTCATTTAAGAATAAACCTCTCACATCCCCAAGTTTTCTTATGAGCTCAGGAATTTTTCCAATAGAATTTTCTTTTGACATCTCTCTTAATTTTAAAGATTAAACAGAATTTTGTCAATAATATAGGTTTATTTTACTCCAAAGCCTTGGCACCAATGTCAGTGCGATAATATTTGTTTTTAAAGTTGATTTTCTCCACTTGGAGATAAGCCTTTTCAATTGCTTGTTTTAAAGTCGGCGCGCGGCTGGTGACTCCCAAAACTCGACCGCCATTAGTGACAATTTTATTTTGTACCAATTTTGTGCTGGCATGGAAAATTTGAGTGGTTAGTAAACTCCTTTGGGGTAACCCCCGAATCTTGTAACCTTTTTGATATTTGTCTGGATAACCTTTAGAGGCCAAAACGACACAGACAGAATAGCCGGGATACCAACTAATTTTTTTATTTTTTAATTTCCCTTCTATACAAGCCAATATTAAATCAATCAAATCAGATTTTAGCAACATTAGTTGCGGCTGGGTTTCAGGGTCGCCAAAACGGCAATTAAACTCCAAAACTTCAGGACCTTGTTTGGTTAACATTAAACCAGCATACAAAATTCCCTGATAAGGTCGGCCAATTTTTTTCATTCCCAAAACAGCTGGTTTTAAAATTTGGTTAATGATTTGGTCCATCATTTTTTGGTTAACTAAAGGCGTCGGCGCATAAGCTCCCATGCCGCCAGTATTGGGGCCTTTATCACCATCAAAAATTGGTTTATGGTCTTGGGCAACCAATAATGGCAAAATGGTCTGGCCATCAGTAAAACCAATCACCGAAACTTCTTGGCCAAGTAAACACTCTTCAATTACCAACTTGTTTCCGGCTAAGCCAAATTTTTTTTCCACCATAATCTCTTTCAAAACCTTAAGCGCTTCATTTAAAGTTTTGCAAACAAAAACACCTTTGCCAGCAGTCAAACCATCAGCTTTCAACACCTGAGGAAATTGGCAAGTTTTTAAATACTTTTTAGTTTTTTGATAATCAGAAAAGGCTTTAAAATCAGCAGTTGGAATTTTGAACTTTTTCATAAATCGCTTGGCAAAAACTTTGGAAGCTTCAATTTGGGCCGCTTTTTTTAAAGGACCAAAAATGAGCAAATTCTTTTTTTTAAATAAATCAACAATGCCTAAAGCTAAAGGCGCTTCTGGACCAACCACCGTTAGGTCAATTTTTTCTTTTTGAGCAAAACTCAAAAGAGACTGGACATTCTCAGCCGCAATATTTATATTTTTACCAATTTGCACCGTACCCGCATTTCCAGGGGCAATAAAAATTTGACTGATTTTTCTTGATTGCCCCAGCTTCCAAGCTAAAGCGTGCTCACGACCGCCGGAACCAACAATTAAAACTTTCATTTTTAACCTTCAGGAAATAATTCTTTTGCCAATTTTTTTGCCTGAAAAAGAATCTTTTCCTGACCAGAAGCAACCAATGGCTGGTTGCGTCTAAACCCTCTTTGGTTGCTTTCAGCAAAAGCTTGTAAAGTGGCAATCACGTTTTCGTGCTCTAAAGGTAGCAGCTCTTTTTGGACTTCTTTGGTAGTTCTCACAAGTGTCTGTGGATTTTCTCGCAACTCAGCCACCGTTACTGGCTGGCCAAGTAAGGGAATTTCCAGCCGGACAACGCGAATCAAATCACCTTCGTCATAATTTTCAGTGACATAATGGGTGGTGGCCTCAGTCCAAGGGTGTTTTTCACCAACAACCCATTCAAAAGCCACCCGCGTGCAAGTTACCCGTGAGCCATACATCCCTTTACCCCCAAAATCTAATTTGCTCCTACCAGGGTCCAGAGGGCCAGGATGTTGATTAAAAGCCATTCCCTGATACGCCTTAACCACATTTTCTGGAGTTTGTGGCAACCACCCATTTTGAGAAAGCAAATCAACCTGATATTCATTTAACGTTTGTAATAGTTTTTCACCAAACGCTTCGGCCGTGGCAAAGTCTCCTGGCCCAACAACCTTCGTTTCCACCCCTAAATTTTTTGCTTTTTGAAGGCCCGGAGCTTCGGGCCGACTGGCGATCACCACCACCGGTCTGACTCCACCAAGTTTTCCTTCTTGATAAGCCTTGATGGTTGCTTCCATGGTGGTGCCACCACCAGAAATTAAGGAAGCCATTAGCAATTCACTTTCTTTCATATTTTTCTTGTCATTTTTTCACTACTCTGTGTTTGGAAATGTTAACGAGGATGCCGGCGGAGAAAAGGGCTAAAACTAAAGCCGAGCCGCCATAGGAAATAAAAGGCAGCGGGATACCGGTTAGAGGCACTAAAGCCACCATGGCGGCCAAATTGACAAAAGCCTGCAAACCAACCCAAACAGTGATACCGATAGCTAAAAGCCGACTAAATTCATCCGGCGCTTCTTTAGCGATTTTCAAACCCCGCCAGACAAAAAACAAAAAACTCAATACAACTAATAAACCGCCAACAAAACCTGTTTCTTCAGCGATAACGGCAAAAATAGAATCAGTGGTTACTTCGGGTAAATATTCATATTTTTGTCTTGATTGGCCCAAACCAACTCCAAAAAGCCCGCCTGAGGCTAGGGCAATCAAAATTTGGCGGATATGATAAGAAGCACCCAGGGGATCTCTGCCGGGGTTTAAAAAAGTAAGCAACCTTTCTCGACGATAAGAAGAAGAAAAAATTAAACCAACACCAACAGCCAAACTTAATAAACCAATTGAACCAAACTGCCAAAGAGGTGCGCCGGAAGCAAAGTAAAGAAGAACTCCAATGGCCACCAAAACTACCGTTGTCCCCAAGTCAGGCTGACACATAATCAAACCAACCAAAACTGCCATGACTGTTATAAAGGGCAAAGTTTTCTTTTGCCTGCTTAAAAAAGCAGCTAAATAAATTATCAAGGCAAATTTGGCTAATTCTGATGGCTGAAAACGAATGCCGCCGGCGTTTAGCCAGCGCCTGGCTCCCAAGGCTTCAGTGCCAAAACCAGGAATTAAGACTAAAATTAAAAAAATAATAGCTAAGACCATCAAAAGAACGGCTGTTTTTCTAAAATAAGAGAAAGGCAAAAGAGTAGCCAGCCAAAAAGCAAGAAAACCTAAACCAGCCCATTGGGCCTGAAGCTTCAAATAATAAAATTTGTCATTAAAATCCCGGTAAGCTTCTACCACTGAAGCATTGCCGACCATTATTACTCCAAAAATCGTCAGTGAGACAACTAAAACAATAAGAAAAACATCTGGTTTATTGGAAGCATTTTTAAGGGTTAATTTTTTAGAGCGAGTGGGCATATTTTTTAAACTGTCTGCCCCTTTCTTTGTAATTGGCAAACATATCAAATGAGGCGCAGGCTGGTGAAAGCAAAATCACATCTCCGCGTCGAGATTTTTCAAAAGCAATTTCAATAATTTCCTTCATCTCTCTGGGCTGATAAACAATTTCTCCTTTAAAATTTGCTTTTTCAACTGCTTTTTTAATTCGCTCGGCCATTTGGCCAATCAAAATCAATGTTCTCACTGAATTCTTAGTAATCTCCTGACCTAATTGAGTATAATCAGAGCCTTTTTCCGAACCGCCGGCAATCAAAATAATCGGCTTTTTAAAAGCTTTGATAGCGGCAATGGCTGTTTCCGGCGTAGTCGAAAAAGAATCGTTGTAGAAATCAACACCCTTTAAATGTCTTACTAATTCCAGACGATGTTCTAAACCTGAAAAAGAAAAAATTACTTTCTTAATAGTTGTCATCTTTGCGCCAGCCAAAGCGCTGGCGGTAATGGCCGCGCAAACATTATCCCAATTGTGCTCGCCTTTAAGTCTAAGCTGGCTAGTTTTGCCAATTAATTTTTCTCTCAGAAAAATTTGGTCATTCCTAATATAAGCACCGTTGGTTTTTTGTTGGCGGCTGAAAAAATGAACTTTAGCTTTGGTTAATAAACAAAAAGATTTTGAGAGGGGATTATCAGCATTTAAAACCGCCCAATCACTCCCCTTTTGGTGTTGAACAATATTTGATTTTGCCTGAGTGTATTCTTTGACATTTCGATGATAATCAAGGTGTTCAGAAGTAATAAACAAAACCACAGCAATATGGGGACTTTTATCTAAATCCTGAAGTTGAAAGCTGGAAAGCTCCAAAACTACCCAACTCTCCCCTTCCAATTGCGACAGTAAACCCAACATTGGCTGACCAATATTGCCAGCCAAAAAAACCTTTTTACCCCGCCGGTTGGCGGGCAGGCCTGCCTTTTTAAGAATTTTATACTTCGCAGTAACGCTCGTATAATCTCTTAGGATATTATAAATTAAAGTGGCAGTTGTCCCTTTGCCTTTGGTGCCGGTGACACCGATTATCTTGGCTGGGCAAAGGTCAAAAAATAATTTAGTCGCACTTGTTACAATTGAACCTTTCTTTTTAGCTTCAGCGATTTCTGGAAGAGAGAGCTTAAGGGCCGGGGAACGAAAAATCATGTCAAAATCAGTCAGCCCTCCCTTAAGATAGTCAGGTCCTAATTTGAAATTTGAAATTTGAAATTTGAAATTTTGGTAAGTATCTCCTAACTCTTTTGGAGTTTTTTGATCAAATAAGGTGATGTTCTTAGCCCTGTGTTTAATTAGAAATTTGCAGATATCCTGCCCTTCAATACCCAATCCCAAAACAGCGATTTTTTTATTAGTAAACTCTGCCATTGTTCACCCTGTAATTTTCTACCTCTTATTTTTTTAACTCTTTTGGAGAGGATTTGATATCATCGAGAATCTTTCTTAATAAACCTCGGCTTATTTCTTTCGTTGGATGGAAGGGGATAACTGTCGTCCTGCCGTCTGTGTGGGCAAAAAATTTGTGGCTTCCCTTTTGACGAACTTCGTAAAAGCCTTTGTTTTTAAGAAATTTAATAAGTTTTCTTACTTTAATTGGTGAAAGTCTTGTCATTAAGAGGATAGTTGAAAACGAACGGGAATTTCGGTTATTCCTAAAAACCGAGAGGCTAAATTTGCCTTGCTAAAATCTATCTTTGCTTTGTAGACCGAATCTAGATTAGCAACCTCCAGGCAAAGTTCGATTGCCTCTTTAACATTCTCTAATGCTTCTTCGTAAGTTTCTCCCTGACTATGACAACCAGGAATAGCCGGTGCCCAAGCAACAAAATAGCCCTTTTCATCCTGCTCAATAATTACTTTAAAATTCATCGCCTTAGACATAGTAAATACACTCTAACAAAAGCCTGTTGATTAGTCAACATTTTTTTATTAAATCACCGCCAACCAGAGGCCAAAAAGAGCAAACATAATTCCGGCCAGCCAGGCGCGCATGACAATTTTTGGTTCTTCCCAGCCGCAATTTTGCAACCAAAGATGAAAAGGAGAAACGGCAAAAACTCTTTTTTTGAAAAATTTTTTGGAAAGAATTTGAATTAAACTTGAACCTCCTTCAATCAAAAAAGGAGCGGCAATGACTAATAAAGCCATCACTTTGCCTAAGAGTAAACCGACAACTGCCAAAGTAGCCCCAAAAGAAAGAGCACCAATATCTCCCAACCAAATCCGAGCCGGATAGATATTAAAATACAAAAAGGCAATCACCGCGCCAATCCATAAAGAAATAAAAACGGATAAAGTGGTATCTAAAATTGAAGCGGAAATAATCCAAAAAGCAAAAAGACAAATCATCAAAAGACCTGAAGAAAGCCCATCAAGGCCATCAGTGATATTAAAGGCGTTGGCAAAAGTAACAATCACAAAAGCGGCAAAAGGCACAAACCAGACTCCCAGTTTGAAAATTCCCCAAAAAGGGATGTTGACAAAGTTTATACCCAAGTTATTGTACAAAAGCAGGGCAATAATCAAAGCTAAAATCCACTGAATAATAAATTTGTGGCGCAATCTGAGACCAAAAAAACCTTTTCTTGAAAAACCAAAAAACTTCAATAAATCATCATAAAGGCCCAAAATGCCAAAAGAAAAAAAAGAGAAAAAAAGAATATTTAACTCGTCACTGACGGGATAAACTGAACTCATATAGACACCTAAAAGTTCAATTAATGGATACAAGACTGCATATAAAAGAGCCACGGTGACAATAATTAATAAACCGCCGCCTATCGGTGTCCCGGCTTTGTGTTTATGAAACTTATCAAAAATTTTTGTTCTCAAACCTAAAAAATCCCGGGTTTTCTGTTCTTGACGAATAAAACGGAGTTTATACAAAAGATTAATGAAAGGAACAACCAAAATACTGGTGACAATAAAAGAAAAAATTAAAAGTCCTAAAAAAAGCGCCATAATTAAGATATTAAGCAATTAAAAACTTTTTTGCAAATTAGGGCAATCAGTGCATGGCTGATAATGATGGCAATTGCTGACAAAACAATTGACTTTTCCACCTCTCAAGATCAGCAAAATCCGTTCCATGTGGCGTAAAAGCGAACCCTTAAGATAAAATAGGTCGCCCTTTTTAAGAATTTTTTGCAAAATTTCAGCCGCCTCAGCTACGTCTTTGACCCAGAAAACCTGGTTTTTTTTCATTCCTTCTTTAATTGCCGCTTGGGCAGTGAATTTTTGTAGAGGACCGACACTAATCAAAAAATCCATCTTTAATTTAGCCAGTTCTTGCCCTACTCTTTGATGTTCTTTTTTTGCCAACTGACCTAACTCTCCCATTTCACCCAAAACAGCGATGCGGCGCCCCGCCGGCTGGCGGGGCAGATCGTTCAAAACTTGCAAACCTGCCAAAGTCGAAGCAGGATTGGCTCGCAAAGCATCGTTAATCAGAATCGAACCCTTAGGTCCTTTTTCTATATTTAAGCGCCCCTTTAAAGGCTCGAGTTTAGCCAAACCAGCTTGAATCTGCTCCCAACTTAAACCCTCAGTTACACCTACAGCCGCCGCTGCCAAGCAAGTTTGAACAAAATGCCGGCCAACTAAACCAGTTTTCATTTGAACTTCTTTATCCCCGTGATGAAACGCAAAAGTCGTCCCTTTGAAATCCACTTTAATTTCATCAGCCCAAAAATCCGCTTTGGAAACACTACTGCACCACAAAACAGATATCCTTGGTTTCATCTGGCGCACATACTGGTCATCTTTGTTTAAAATAGCTAGTTTGCTTTTGGCTAGTATTTTGCTTTTTTCTTTAATCACCCCTTCAAGCGAACCTAAAAGCTCGGGCTCTGAATGAGTGGGATTAATGCCGGTTACCACGGCGATTGAAGGTCTAGCCAGTTTAAGGTGAGCATCCATCTCCCCCTTGTGATCAACGCCATATTCTAAAACTAATTTTTGGTGATTTCGCAGCTTAAGTAGAGTAATCGGAAGATTGTAATTGGTGTCCAAATTCAAATCTGTCTGCAAAACTTTAAATTTTTCTGACAAAACTTGAGCAATCGCCCGGGTGGTGTTGGTTTTACCATAACTGCCGGTGATACCAATCACCGTCACTTGGGGATGAAGTTTCAGCCAATATTTAGCTAAAAATCTTCTCGCTTGATGAAAGGGCTGTTTCCATTTCCTCGTCGCCATAGCCTAATTTTATCATTTTTCTGATGACTAAACCACTTTTCTGGGTATTAAGGGATTAATTCGAGAAACGACTTCATAGTTAATGGTGCCGATTTTTTCGGCTAGCTCTTCAGCCGTAACTTCATTTTTTCCCTGTCTACCAATTAAAATTACTTCATCTTCTAGCTTAACATTGGCAATATTGGTGACATCAACCATAGTCATATTCATACAAATTCGACCGGCCACCGATACAAATTGGCCGTGAATCAGCACTCGACCGCAATTAGAAAGCTTGCGGTCATAGCCATCATAATAACCGACTGGCAAAACAGCAATTTTGGACTGGCGTGAAGCCCGCCAAGTGCGACCGTAGCTGACAGTTTCAGTTTTAGGGACGATTTTTACCTGAACAATTCTTGTTTTCCAAGTTAAAACAGG
>Ga0210057_1006896_pt1 | contig 13993 bp, 9 predicted proteins | sample CryGeyCG2114_010_2_FD_183968 | JGI IMG/M metagenome (GOLD analysis project Ga0210057, IMG submission 183968) | Groundwater microbial communities from aquifer - Crystal Geyser CG10_big_fil_rev_8/21/14_0.10 (SPAdes) (version 2) | ecosystem: Environmental > Aquatic > Deep subsurface > Groundwater ... | reverse complement strand
TGGCAAGGATATTTTGTATAGAGTGGTTAAGAAAAAATTTCCTATTTTCCTATGCGCTCAATGTAACGCTTTATTTTTAAACCCCTTTCCCAGTACTCAAGAAACAATGAAGTACTATCCTCATACGTATTACGCGTACGATATCGCAGCATCAAAGGGGTTTTTTGAGAAAATAAAAGAAATCATCATCACGAGCAGCTTTGAACCCAAAAAGAAAATAACGCTCATTGATCAACTTTTAATACGGTTATTTAAAAATAAATTTTCGGGCATTCCACTTTATAAAAAAGGGGGGGGGATATTTCTTGATATAGGATGTGGTAACGGCTCTAACCTCGCACTACTTAATACATATGGATGGAAAACACAAGGTATAGAACTTGACAAAAAGGCAGTCTTGTTTGCAAAAAAGAAAGGACTTGCCGTAACACGAAGCTCATTTGAGAAAGCTCGATTTAAGCACAAATTCGACTGCATACGTATGTGGCATGTATTTGAACATCTTACTAACCCACACCATACGTTTGTAAAGATGAAAAAAATACTAAAAAATGACGGAGAAATTTTACTCGCAGTGCCCAACACTAACAGCTTTGCGCAACAGCTATTTCGGAGCAACTGGTATTCGCTTGACGTGCCACGCCACATTATAAATTACTCAGTCACAACGCTTCAGTACCTTTGTCAAAAAAACAACATGAAGATAACCAAAATACAATACGCATCGGCTGCCTCATATGTGGGTGGCATTTCTCATATATTGAGACGATATTTTGGCTATAATGGTAACCTGGTTAATAGTCTTTTTTTAGTGTTTTTATTTGCTCCACTAGATTATATAAGCGATCTACTTGCTAAAGGTGACACCATATTTCTAGTAATAAAAAAAGTATGAAGGTACTTTTTATAGAACCCTGCCACGTCGGATTTGGTGGCTATTTTAGAGCAATAAACATCTGTATGGCATTATCAAGTAAGAATGTGAAGGTCGACCTATTAGTAGCTAGCAAAATAAAATTCTCTTTTGCTATTAAACAGACAGATATTAACAGCAATTTAAGAATGTTTGAATTACCGAGGTTTTATTTTCATTTTTTTATCAATGGAAGAATTCTAAGGGGAATAATAGGGTTATTTTTTGGCCTACTTGGTAAGTATGACATTGTTCATGCTTGTGTACCTGTACAATTAGAATCTAATATCCCGGCTTTCTTTTTGAAATTATTTAATAAGAAGGTGATTATAGATTGGGATGACTACTGGGAGGGTAGTAAAATTTACGGCGAATATAAAATAATGAAAAAATACGTTGAATTTTGTGAGCGCTTAGCGCCAAAATTCTTTCAAAACTTTGTGGTGGTAAGCGATTACTTATATAGACTCGCAAAAAAAAGAGGAGCAAAAAAAATAATTAAAATAATAAATGGAGTACACGTTCATAAACTTGCATCAAAAAGCTCTAGAATATGTCGACAAATACTCAAATTAGATACAAAAACAAGATACTTATTGACATTTGGCCACACATATACTCATGATCGTGCTTATTTTTTGCTCAAATACTTTCAAAAAGTATATGAGTTAGATCCAACGGTAAAATTACTGTTTAACTTGAATCCTAAAGACTTAATTAAGACTGAAAAACTAGAGAGAAAAATTTCTGCTAGTTTACCGTTTATTAACAATATTGTTACAACAGGATATATATCTTCTGATCTACTTGACTATTATCTAGTAGCTTCAAATGCAACAGTTTTCCTCACCGGTAATCACGACAATGAAAAAGCTAATTTCCCCATTCGAATAGGTACGTATTTAAACGGTGAATCACCAATTATTATAAACGATATTAACTCTGAAGCTAATAATACTTTAAGGAAATATGAATGTGCTATTATGAAATTAAATTATAGTGACCTTGCTTATGAAACGGTAAAATTTCTTAGAAATGAGGATTATCAGAGAAAATTAAGGAAAGCTACCCAGAAAGCTAAAAAAGAGTTATCTTGGGATAAATTGTCTGAAAAATTAATAGTATTTTACAATGATATATTGACTCAATGAATGAAATATTAAAATTCTTTTCATACTTAGTACTTATTGTAGTATTAATCAGCGGCTTTCTGGGGATTTACTTTAATGGAATGATTCTTTTTGGGGATACTGATCTACGATTTCATTTTTCTCAGATTTTTTTTAGTTTTAACAATGTATACGTATGGAACGATTTATTCCAGTCAGGATCTTTTGATTGGAATCAATTTCAAGGCTTTTTTCTCAAAAAACTAATATTTATAATTGGCCTCGCACTTAATAACCTCTATTTATTCAGCTATTTTTATTTCTTCTTAAGTTATTTTTTCTATATCATTACGTTTTATTTTCTTATTAAAACAATAGCCGAGATTTCAGAGTCGGATCGCAACCCAAATACCATTGCTTTCGTACTTAGTTTTTGTGCTTTATTTAACGGAATCTTCATTATTTATGCTGGGCAAATACTGTTTATTCTTGCCCTAATTATGCTTAATGTGTTCCTTATATTTTTTATTAAAAACATTGCCTATATCAACCTATACCATAAAAATAACACACTGTACCTCATTATTATGTCGCTCGCTATTGCAGAAGTAAATATTTATATGCAAGTGCTATTCCTATTGATATACGCTCTCTTCTTTTTAGGAATACTGCATATAAAATATATTTACAAGTATATCTGGGTCTTTCTTACTCAAATAATCGTAGTTGGAATAATAAGCACACTATTGAGCGCATCGTGGATTCTTGCGCTCGTCCCTCAATTCTTTATTGCACAACACCCATTTCGAGAACTTATTCAATATGATGTAGACTTGGGATGGAAGCAGCTGCAATTTATTTCTCCAAATGTTTATCTCAGCGAGCTTTTTAGATTAAAATCCTATCACGTGTTTAACGCCGTACCCTCTATGCTTTACTTTTTAAGTATTGTGCCGGTAGCAATTATCATACTCGAGCTAAAAAATAAAAAAAATTATTTATGGCTAAGCGTCTTCCTATTGATTCTTTTTTCTATTTTTCTTTCGTATGGAACCCACACCTTTACGCAACCCATATATGCTGTGTTGTGGAAATATGTTCCTTTTTTTAACACCTTTAGAACACATATGAAATTTTCATATATTTTGCTCTATGGCGTCTTTATATTATTGACGCTTGTACTGTCAAAACAAAAAAAAATCAAAACATTTTATATATATCTTGCACTTCTTGCTCTGAATGCATTTTTTTCCTTATTTTATTTTCACCAAGCCGAATTTAAGGGGACCATGCGGCAATACAAAATACCCGATTATTATTTTGAAATACAAAAATACTCAAATGAACAGAAAAATACAAGGATTGGAAGTAGTATGTTACTCCCACAAATAAACTGGTTAACACAATATGACTGGGCGCCAAAAAAAATTGACAGCATGAATATACTTCCGTTTTTTATTGAAAATAATAGCCTTGTTAACAGTGCTCAATATACCCCTGATACACAATATTTATACAACACGTATTACAATAATCTTTTTAGAAACAGTTCACTTGATGAACTAAAAAAACTTACCCTCTATAGAAATATAGGACAAATTATTTACCAGGATGATATTCGGTTTTCGAATGATGAAACAGAAAATAAATTAAACAAGCCTCGTTTAACTAAGATGCTTGCATTACTTTCGAATAAAACACTTTGCCAGGGCGTGAAGCAGTTCGGAAGACTATATGTATGTAAGGTAAGCGATGTATCGTTTACTCCTCTTATTTCTGCATCTCAATCACCAGTTTTGGTTAAAAAACAACCATTTATTGACTTGCAGCAAGAAAACCCAATAGTACTTACCGATCTTGCAATGCTCGATATTACAACACGGCATAATGCAGTCTTTTTTGAAACCTATCTAAAAGAATTTAGCCATAGTGAATCAATGCCGCAGGTCTTTTTAACCATGCGCCCCTACGTAACTCAGGATTGCTACGATAATGGTTTGCCTTGTAATATCTACTTTGGAACTAATATCCCCTCTGGAAACTATGGTATTTACTATCGGCATTACCCAGTTCCTGGCTCCAGGAAGCCTAAACAAACCACATTTAAGCTTGAGTTCTATGACGGAGTTAACAACAACTACATAAAAAACAGTGTACAGAATTTTACCTACGGAACAAGCGTGCAGCTGCCCAGCAATTACCGAGACTTGCAAACAATATTACTCACAGGTCTAAAAGGTACGGTGTATCTTGGTACGCTTCAAACTACCGGAAACAACATAGTTATTAGAACCAATAATAACGACTACTTTTCAAATGGAAGATTTTACTTGGTAAAACAAAGCTCAGCTCAAAAAGGGAAGTACCAACAACTGCCTGTTGTTACATTCAAAAAAATAAATCCTACGAAGTTTGACGTAACCGTTGAAAAGGCTCAAAAAAATTTTATATTAAACTTTGCCGAAAATTTCCACCGCGGATGGAAGCTATATACGCTAAGTCGGAATAATAGTAAGAAAGCGATTGAAGCAGAAAATCATATAAAAAATTATGGGTATGCAAACACATGGGTTATTGATGTGTCCACACTATGCGACAATGGCCTCTGTATAAAAAATTCAGACGGCACCTATACTATTCATTTTATTATTGATTTCATGCCCCAGCAGTCTACATTCATTGGTATTGTCATTTCGTTCATTACTTTTGGAGGTTGTATGGTGTATGTACTATGGCACCTAGTAAGAAAAATGAGGGAGGAACATGCGTAAATTTATTATACGTGGCATTTTGATACCGTTTTTATTATTATCGGTTTGGGTTATTACTACCATTGTCTATTTTGTTAATACCGACCTTAGCCCCACCATTTTATCGTACCGGCATATAGACAGCTTAGCTGAACTTCAAGGGAAAAAAATTGATGACCGTGAAAAAATTACAGGGATCATAAAGGCTAATGAAAACTTCTTAGGAATTCTTTCGGTAAACTTCGATAAAGAATCGGTTATAAACAAAAATGGAACACTGGTATTTAAGATAAAGGAATTCGGAAATAAAAAATGGTATGCGATAAATAGATATGATGTTCGTGAATTGCCTGGATTGCCCCAGTATCCTTTTGGGTTTCCTCCTATTACTGATTCTAAAGATAAAACCTACCTGTTTGAACTTGCGCTGATAAACAATAACAATGATTCGATTACTATTAAGGACGATAACCAGATAATTACCACGTACTACCAGTTTCCCAAAGAATATTTGTTTTCAAACTCTCAGAATTTGTTTTATTTCATAAACAACAAGATGCTTTATTCAATGCAACAACCTACGTTTGTTGCCAATACCTTTGTTTTCCTTCTTCCGCTTATGTGGTACGTACTTTGGATGTGTTTTAAAAATAGTCATCTCGTTAAGAGGGCTATTATGCCGCTTTTCGAAGAGGGTAAGTATATAGAGCATCCTTTTACCTTAATGGTCATACTGCTGGTGGTTATAAGTGCATTATTCGGTGAAAAACTACACATTTTGTACTTCTTGCTTACCTTTTTATGGGTCTTTACGATATTTGGCTATAAATTGCCCAGCGGATCGTCATTTATTAGTGGCCTGTTTTTACTATGCCTTATTCCTGTCTTTTTACTTCTTGAGGCAGAAAGTCTAGCTGAAAAAACGGCTGCATGGGTTTACATTTTTTTATCAATTGGTGCGTTGCATGCATTACTGGAATTATCGGCGACTCAACTTGCCGAAGCTCCAATAGTTCGATTCATAGAGGGATCGTTCGTGTTTAGACGAGCTGTGCGTGTTTTTTACGTAATTGATGAATACCTGCATACCTATGCAACACAAATGATAGCTTTTTTTAAAAGCATGGCATATCTTCCTAATAAACTATTCCCAAAAAAAACAGTAAGCACATTTGATTATGTTGTAGTTTCGTTAAAAGTAGGAGGCATTAGTATTGTATTGTTTGCGACCGTCCTGTTATCAGCTAAAGGATTTTATACTACCTATAATTTTATAGTAGCTCAAAAAGAACTAAAGGAACTGGAATCCAGAAAACCGGTTATATATAAAGTTGAGCCCCCCATCGTGTACCATTCAACAAAGATTGTTATTTATGGTGATAAATTTGGCTGGGATTCAAAAAATACTGCACGGTTGCTGAGAACAAACTTTGGCAAAGTACAAACCGAATTATGGACTGATACAAAAATAATTCTGACGGTACCACTTCACTGGAAACCGGGAGTAATATATTTATGGGTTGAAAAGGTGGACGAATCTAGTATTAGACATATCATTATGGAGAGCAATAAACGTAAAGTTAAACTTATTCCATCTACCGGAGCATATACCCATGAAGACGCCGAATATTTTAATGCACTAAAGCACGTGAGCGAAGAAGTACTTATCATAAACGGGTACGGCCATCAATAGCAGAAAGAGTACAATAGGTTACTGATATGGACAAAAAAATATCATATGCACTAGTAACGCTCATAGCATTGATTGGGTTGTGGTTTCGTATAGCGGGCATCGCTGACAATCATTCATTTTGGTCGGATGAGGCATTTGTTTCCAGCTATGCACGAGACATTGTTGCTGGCCGCCTTAGCATTGCTGAGGCCCTGGGTCCCACTGCGTATCAGCCACTTAATGTGCTTATAACTACCGTTACTTTTTATGTATTTGGGGCAAGCGAATTTACCGCACGAATTATGTATGTGATGTTTAGCGTTGTGGGTATTGTAGTGGCATACCTGCTTGGTACAAAGCTCTCAAACAGGGCAGGGGGAGTGCTGGCTGCATTTCTTTTTGCCTTTTCTCAGTTAAATCTTGCTAACGCTACCCAGGCAAAACCATACACAGCAATTGAAACATTAACGTTGTGTTTTTTTTATCTTATTGCAGTCGAAAAAACAATACCGAAAGGGAAACTTCATGCTTCTCTCATAGCAATAGCCAGTGCGGCAACACTATTTCACTATATTGGAGTATTGCTGTGGATTCCGTATATTGTCTTTGTCCTTCTGACCCATGCATCAAAGCAGGCCATCATAATAACCATGATAGTTATAGTCTGCGTTCTTCTTTTACGCATTGACCGAATGGCCTCATTGTTACTTATACAGGAAAACGGAAAGCTCGTGTTTTTAAACAACAATATAACCTATCTTCGTGAGTTATTATGGAAAAACTATGCTTTTATTACCTTACCAGCGTTCGTCGCACTGTATGCACTTATACGAGAGAGAAAAGTGGTTGCTATAAGTATGGCGGTGTGGATAGGCGCTCTTATATTCTTATGGACGTTTCGTTCGCCTACTCATAACGTACGGTATTTGGTCCCGTTGTTTGGCGTTTTATTTGTGCTGTTTGGGACCTTCTGGGGATTAGTAGAAAAACACCTATTTACCAAAAATGCCTTTATATGCTTACTGGTTGCACTTGGCATATACGCGGGCGGATATAAAATAGTGCGCAAACCCGCACCGTATTACACCCCCAATGCAGACTTAACAGCTGATGTGCAAATTGCAGATTATAGAACTGCATATAGTCAATTGTTAAAAAAATATCCTCAGCATGATTCCTATGTTATAGTAAATAACGTTATTGACTCTCAACGCTGGTATTTAAACGGCAGGGTACCCGATGCCACTTTTGTAAAAACTTCCGCATGGGATGTTGAGTACGGAAAAAGTGCTATTCATCCACTAACCAATAAGCCGGTATATACCTCAGCAAAACAGCTTGCTGGATATATACAGCATCATCCCAAGGGGGTAATTATCATAGAGGATTGGGAAAGTATACTTCCTGATGAAATAAAGGAATACGCGCGCAAAAACCTAAAGCGGGATATCACGGTACTGGGGCTTCAGCAGGCTCAAGGAGATAATTGGCCTATTGAAATATACAGCTGGGGATTTAACAAACAATAGCTATGCCGCACATTTCGATAGTTATAGGGACGCTCAACCGGCCCGACGTGGTATTACCTTTGCTTAAACAACTTGAACAACATGCGAAAAAAATACTAATGGAAGTGATGGTTGTTGATCAATCTCTACCAGAGCAATACCAACAGCTTCAAAAAAAAATACCAAAGAAGGCCATTTTTTCGTTAGTTCATTTTAATATACCTAACACCTGCCAGTATTTAAATCTAGGTCTGCGGGAAGCAAAAGCACCCATTGTTTTGTATCTTGACGACGATGTTTCCATTTCTCAAGATGCGATTAAAGCACATATTGAGGCATATCAACATAAATCGATTATGGGAGTTGCGGGACGGGTAATCAACAACGGTGAAATCATAAATCGAAATGAAAAACGAGTCGGGAAAATACTCTGGTATGGTGCTGTGTTTATTAAAAATTTTTCCTATACCAAAGAAACCTATGTTGATTTCCCCTACGGATGCAACATGTCATTTAGAAAAACAGCTCTGGAGGAAATAGGCGGTTTTGATGAAACGTTAGCCCCCCCTATCTATGCATTTAATGAAGTGGATGTGGGTTATCGCATCCATAAACGATGGAAAAACTCATTAGTATTTAAGCCCAATGCGCTGGTGAATCACCATCAGTCAAAACAGGGAGGAACCAGAGACAATTTTAGTAACAGGGATATTTTTTACAGTAATCAGTTTAACTACGGATATTTTTTAGGCAAAAACTTTTCATGGAAACAAAATATGCTGTGTTTTATACGTAGATCTATATATCAGCTTATGTATGAACCAAACGCCATACCCGCTATACTAAAAGGATTTGTGTATGCTAAAAAGCATGCGTAGCTCCACACTTTTTTTTATACTTCTCACAAGTGTCATTGTGTCAATATCATTAACGCTTCATATTCATAACGCACTCTTGTATGAACCAAAGCATGGCTTTGACGGAACAGGACATATATTTTATGCACAGTATATTGCCCAACAGGGAAGCATTCCTGAGCCAGACCTCGACTGGGAGACTCATCAGCCTCCGCTGTATTACCTCATAGGAGCCTATGTACTGCGCACATTTCATACAACCAAATCACTGCAGTTTATAAATCCGGTTATCTTTTTTCTTCTTACAGCCATTGTTTTTTTATCGGCATACCATACCTTCAAAAATAAATACAAAAGCCTGATGGCAACTTTTGCGTTTACGGCACTACCAATGATTAATATTTTTCCACCCATGGTAACCAATGAGTTCCTTAATACATTCTGTATTACTGCCAGCATTATGTCTGCTATTTTTATAGCTACCGCAAAAACACGGAAACAACTTATTATTGCGCTATCACTATGGCTCTTAGCCGCAGTGGCAGGAATCTATACCAAAATTACTATCCTTACCGCACTTCCAGCTTTTTTTACCGCACTCGGTATTCAGCTGGCAGAGCATAAGTCGATAATCCAAAAAAAGGTTAAGATCATACTCTTTATACTTTTTTTTGGTTTATTCTTTATTTCTTCGCTACCTATTTTATCCAGAAAGCAGGGAGGGGAATCGCCTTCAAATATACAACGCATAGCTACATCTCCTTTCAAAAAAGACATAGTATTCTTTACCCGCCTTGATTGGATAGTAAAGCTCGATATGTTCAATGCCCATTACTACTCTTTCTTAGGAGGATCATGGAATAGTTTTTGGCAGGATGGGCATAATGCCATAACGCCCTTTGTTTTGTTTCATAAAAAAGTGCTGGTGCTTTGGTCCCTAGGATTCATGCTATTCCCCTTGTCGCTTTATGGGCTTGGTATGATGTGGAGAACACATAAAAAAGAAATGCTTGTTATAGGATCGTATGGCATAAGCGCACTGCTGTTCTATATTTTTTACAACGCCATAAGTACACACTATTCTGCCGTACGGCTAACCTATATCATGCCTATTGCACTGGTGTACGCCTTTGGCATAGCCTGTGCCGCTACTCATAAAAAACTGCGATGGGTCCTGCTGGCGTTACTCCTTATTCAATATTCGGTCATGGTATCTCACTTCTGGATCCAACCTTGGTGGCACGTTACCCGGTAATTTTATCTTGCGCTGATAAACGAATGCGTTGTGGGTATTGCTGTTGGCACAACAACGGTAGGCATAGCGGCAAGCGCTATAAGCGGGGCAATTAAATACCGGTAGGTGTCAACCGGAAATAATGACTGTGCAATATCTGCCCATTTTTCGCTTAAAAAGTCATCCTGCAAAGTTATTCCGTACGAGCTGATTTTATTGATCGTGTTATTACGGAAATAGAATAGGCCATGCAAAAAAGCATATGACAACTCAAATGTGGTCGCACAGCGGGCAATGGCTTGCAGAGTGCTGTCTAAACGAAATTCCGATCCATTGGCTGCGGCTTGCCTCATAACGTTTTGCAACAAGGGTACCAAGGACAAAGCTACGCTTGCTTTTAGGGGCAGTAATTCTCCCTGTGCCTTAAGCTGCCAATTTTGCGAGACAGCAGAGGTAAGGGAATTGCGCAAAGACGTTTCAATAGTGTGTGCATATTGTTGGGGAGGCAGGGCTTGTTCACCAGACAAACCTAAATACGCAATTACTTTATGGTTGTCTATGTCAACTACTGCCGGAGTATCTGCCGTATCGGGAGAGAGTAGCAGAGGAGCATTAATACCCAATCGTTGTGCCTTAAATTGAGTCAGTTGCATCGTATTGATGGATATCGTATCCGCTGCAGGGAACACAGCAGGGTTCCAGGTTATGTTGCTGTCCTGAGGGGGATAGTCATTCATGGGACAGTAAGGGCCCCCTTCCCATTGGACTGGTAGTAAACGGTAATGTTCCGCTCTCATAAGCCTATAGTATATCATAAACAAAATTGCTAAGTCGTTCGCGAGCGATATGGCATGGTACAATTATCCCCATGTATAAGCGCAAAGCCTTTTGGATAACATCCATTTTTGGTATTACCACCATTATTAATATAGCTACCCAGCTTATTATTGCACGCTTTTTTGGCGTGTCGGGCTCGCTAGACGCGTTTTTGCTGGCGGTTACGCTTCCCACCATATTTATGACGACCATGTACGCCAGCGTAAACGATATGTTTTTGCCCATATATACCAAGGCGCTGCAGAGCAAAGCAAAGACAGCTGCGCGCATAGCCGGCTCATGGTGCAAGCAGCTCTCCCTTATGGGTAGCATATTGACGGTTATTATGGTTGCAGCTCCCTGGATAGTATTACTGTTACTGTTTGGTAATGATGGAGTACGGGGAACGCAACACCTTCGTATTATGGCCCCCACCTTTTTATTGGGACTGCTTAACGCCCAGCTGATGAGCATGGCGTACGCAAAAAAACATTTTCTATTGCCGCCGTTGCTGCAGCTTGTTGGGGCGGGGGTAAATGCAGCTGTTGTTGTATTTTTTGGTACATCAATGGGAATATATGCACTATCTGTCGGTTTTTTGCTTAACTATACTGTACAATTTATATTACTTTTACCGTACGCACAATTTGATTTATCGGCGCCACGAGTCGAAACAAATAACTTGTACAAGTCCTGGCTGCCGCTTATCGGAGCCTATATACTGCTGCGAAGCGACACCTGGCTCCTGCGTTTTTCCTCAACCGGACTGGGAGAAGGAGCGGTAAGCACCGTTAACTACGGTGCGCGCATTATGTCGCTTTCGGCAGGCATTATTACCTCGGGCATTAAGGTGCTACTGTTTCCGCTTCTCTCTGAGGCAGCCGCGAAGAAAAATACTGTCCGATTTAACGCGCTTGTCGTAAAAGGACAGATTGCGGCTGTAGTGCTGGGGGCAATAGCCGTTATTTTTATCCTTCTTGTTGCCCGCCCGCTGGTTGAAACTTTTTTGGTTGCGGGAGCCTTCAGCAGCGAAAACGGTAGGGCAGTGTTAAATCTGTTGCCGTGGTTTGTTCCCGCCGCACTGGGTTGGGCACTGTTTGAAGTTGCCGCTGCGCCGTTTTTGGCGCTTGGCAGGCAGAAAATTGTAGCCTCTGTTACCGGCCTTAGCTTTGTAGGCTCCGTCGTATCAACGTTTATTCTTAAGCCACAACTGGGCATACTCAGCGCTCCCATTGCCGTTGGCCTGTTGGTAGGGGTAAACACGCTGGTGTTGGGCAGTATCTGGTATTTGTTTAGGCAACAACTGCTTAAACCAAAAAAATCATGAAAAAGAGCAGTATGGCTATCCTGGTGGGACTGCTTATGTTATCGGCTTTTTTTCGATTCTACCGCCTGTTCCAACTTATGCCCTTCACCATTGATGAAGAATACGTATCACAGCTTGCCTGGACCATTAAACAAGACTTCCACGTTATTTGGATTGGTGTGAGTGCCGGCAGCACTAACTATTACCTGGGGCCAGGATACGTATACTTTACTGCCTTACTCTACGCTATTTCCCAAGGTAACCCTATAATACTGGGTGTAGTTAGCTCACTGCTGGGCATTGTTACAACATTCGTATTATTCTGGTTTACCAAATCAATAAGCAACGAAAAAATAGCACGGGCTGCAGCGTTTGTCTATGCCGCCAGCACCTATATAGCGCTCTACGACCGGCGCTACTGGCCGCCACCTTTGGGGCTTATGGGGCTGCTGATGCTGTGGACCGTAACGGCTGCACATAACAAATCCGCCTGGTTTATCGCAACAGCCGCCCTTATTGGTCTATCGCTTCACCTCCATCTTTCGCTGCTGTTGTTTGTTCCATTTTTTGCCTATGCACTGGTTGTTTCATTCCGTGCAAAAAAAATGTCACTGCCTATTATGCTTGGCATGATTGGCGCGTATCTGGTCATAACCTCACCGCTTTTAGTCTACGACCTGCTGCACAATGCTGATAATCTTAAGGCTCCGTTTGCGCTCCTCTCATCGCAAGGAGGAACGCTTTTGCCCTCACTAAACTCACACGCTGCAACGGCCATGGCGGTGCTGGCACGGATCTGGAATAGCTCAGTGCACGTAGGTGGTTTTGACGCATTGCTGTACTTGTTTCTTTCGTTACTGGCCATCACCCTTTGCATACGCGCAACCAAATATCCCGGCCTTACTATGGTAGGTGTGGTTATTATGGCGTTTCTTGCTGCATTCATGCTATATCCCGGCCGTATCCAAGAATACTATCTTGCGGGCATGCTACCATTCATGTGTATTGCCATGGGAATCTTGTTTCTTCAAACGCCAAAACTGGTGCGCATATTAATGATAGTCGCTTATATAACCGTCAATGCTATTTCCTTGCATAACCATGTCGAACCCCAATCACTGCAAACAAAAATTAATCTTATTCACCAAGTACAGGCCGTCACCAAAAAACAACCCATTGCCCTTACCACCACAGAGGATTACCGTCTTAACGGCGGCTGGCACTTTTTGTTTATGACCGAAAGGACCCAGGTAGTGGAGGGAAGTGCGCAGCCCTTGTTTGGGTGGATTTACCAGCAATATCAACCAGGAAACCAAAAAGCCAAACATCGCATTGTTATAGAATATACTGATAACGGTTTTCGTTACCGACTATGACTTATCACATTACCGCCCTTATTCCAGCTAACAATGAAGAGCAAAACATCGAGCGATGCGTTAAGAGCCTCATTGACTGGTGCGATCGTGTCGTGGTGATTGATATGAACAGCACCGACCATACCGCTTCAACTGCGAAGGAGCACCATGCGACGGTGGTGCGTTGGCAAAAGAATAACGATAAGCCCTTTATTGTTATTCAGGAGGCAATTAATGCCCAGGCGCAAAGCTCGGGCACTGAATGGGTACTGCGTATCGATGCTGATGAGGTGGTGACGGATGAGCTTCAGAAAGAAATACAACAGATCCTGGAGCAGGGAGCAAAAGCAGCGTATAAAGCGTATGGCCTTCCGCGGAAACAATATTTCTGGGGTGGATTTCTGCAAGGAGGAGACTGGGCGTATGACCGACTCGTGCGGCTGTACCAACCATCAGTTGCTGCCTATGACGCA
>Ga0210057_1006894_pt1 | contig 13997 bp, 11 predicted proteins | sample CryGeyCG2114_010_2_FD_183968 | JGI IMG/M metagenome (GOLD analysis project Ga0210057, IMG submission 183968) | Groundwater microbial communities from aquifer - Crystal Geyser CG10_big_fil_rev_8/21/14_0.10 (SPAdes) (version 2) | ecosystem: Environmental > Aquatic > Deep subsurface > Groundwater ... | reverse complement strand
CATGAAGTTTTTTGTAATTTTTCTTTCGCTTTTTAATAAATAGGTGTACTTTTTTTAGTTGAGCCACTCCAATTGCAGCTTGAAAATCGGTAAGCTTGACATTAAATCCGATTTGAGAGTATATGTATTTGTGATCATACCCTTCAGGAAGTTCGCCAAGTTTCCAGCCAAACCGCTTTCCACAGGTATTGTCCTTTCCGGTATCACACCAACAGTCACGTCCCCAGTCGCGAAACTGTCTGATTGAACGGTGAATGTAGGGATTATTTGTGATTATGGCGCCCCCCTCTCCCATGGTAATCATGTGAGCAGGATAAAAACTATAAGTTGCAATATGACCAAATGTCCCAACAAGTTTTCCATCATATCTAGAACCCAATGCATCACAACTGTCTTCAATAAGCCAAAGATCGTGCTTCTTTACAAGATAAAGTACTTTTTCCAAGTCATATGGAATACCAAGAGTATGCGCCATCATAATCAGTTTTGTTTTTCGCGATATGGATTTTTCAATCTGATTCACATCCATATTTAAAGTTTTAAGATCAACGTCAATAAATACCGGTGTAAGTCCAAACTGTATCCCGGGATTGACAGTAGTAGGGAAACCTACGGCCGCAGTAATGAACTCATCTCCTTTTTTAAGAGCTCTCTTGCCGAATACACTTGAAGTCAGAGAATAGAGCGCAATCAGGTTGGCGGAAGAACCCGAATTTACTAGTGAGACATAACGCACTCCCATGAATTTTTTAAACATGCTTTCAAAATCCTTGACAAATCGCCCTTCGGTCCACCAAGCGTCACGCGCCGCTTCGATAGCGTTATTGATTTCTTCCTGATCATACACTTTACCCGAGACTGGGACGTAAGATTCTCCGGGAATGAATTGTGGTTTTTTCATTTTTTCTTTGCATTAATTATTTCATTTACTATGTATGCTGGGCGCGCTTTTGTTTCCTCAACAATAACTTGAACATATTTTCCAATTACACTTATTGCAAGAAGTTGTATTCCGCCAAAAAAGACTATAGAAACTAATATTGTGACCGATCCTTTAACAGGATTACTGTAGATTAGAGAAAATAAAATATAAATTGCAATAAAAAGGAACGATAAAAAAACCAATATAAATCCAAGATAAACAATGATATCTAAAAATAAATATGTAAAACCAAATATACCTCGTTCTGCATGATGAAAATAACTCAATATATTATATGAACTTTTACCTTCGCCGCGTTTCTTTCGGGCATATTTTATATATGCAGTCTTAAAACCGATCCACGCGCGAAGACCTCTATAAAATCTAAATTTTTCTGGCAAGGAATTTAGTGCCCGCAATGATTTTTTATCTAAAAGGCCCACTCCCGAAGCCGCAACTGGAATATCAATATTTGAAATTCTTTTAAATACACCATAAAAGGCTTTACGCAATAATGTTGTAAATGCGTCATCTTCTGATTTTGTATATATGCCGACAACAATATTAAAACCTTGCTCCCATTTTTTTATAAATTCAGGAACAAGCTCCGGTGGATCTTCAAAATCGCAAGGTATTCCAATAAACGCATCACCTGTAACATGATCTAATATTGCTTGAAGAGAAGCTTCCGGACCAAAATTTCTCGATAAAAGTACTCCTACTATGGCATGATCTTTTATAGCCATTTTTTTTATATTTTCTACCGTTTTGTCAAAGCTCCCATTGTCTACAAAAATATATTCAAAATTATACCTAGTTAATCGACTGGTAATTTTTTTTAATGCAATATAAATTTGGACGACATTTTTCTCCTCATTAAAACAAGGTATGCCGATAGATATCAATTTTTTTTTGGGCATGGTTAGTTAGATAGCATAACAAATAGTGTCATACAAAAATGGACTATAATGCCGCATATAAAAGCGGTAATCCGGACAAAGTTTTTTTAAATATATGGGAATTTCCCATAAATCTTCGGTCTTATGGTAAAGACTCAGAGTTATTTTAGGATGGAATTTTGAAATAATTTTTTTTGCTCCCTCTAATGCATCCAATTCTGATCCTTCAATATCTAATTTGATAAATGTTGGTTTTAACTTTAAATAATTATCTAAATTAACAATTTTAACTAAACGACCTCCTGTCTCACTTAATCTTGATCCAAGAGTGCCATCATTGGTAAATTTCATGGTTGAATTTTTTTTCCCCAGTCCATAAGGATACACAACTATCCTCTTATCATTTAATTTATATACATACTGTTCTAATTTATTAAATAAATTAGAATCGGGCTCAAACGCTATTATATTTTTGAATTTTCCTTTTGAGATTTTTATAAATTTTTTAGTTGTATCACCGTTATATGCACCGCCATCTACAAAAACTTCGTCATTGGAAGCTTTAACAATTTTTTTATCAAAATATTCGTGTTTTATTGTCTGTTTTAATTTGGTTAAATTATTTTTTTCAAGCCGTAGACGATACTCTAAAATCGCCATGAAGGTTTTACGAGAAAGCGGATCAGTAAATAAACTATAACTCTCAAAAACTGATTCTTTATTTTTAATTATTTTTTCAATGTTATTCAACCAGTAAGGATTGTAAAAAACTTGTGGAAAAACAGTTGTTGCAAAAGCATGACTCCACACTTTGGAAAATCCCAGTTTTTTAAGTTGCTTAATTATTTCCTCATCGAAAATGGAAGTTACTATGATTTGAGTATCACGGGAAAATGTATCTAAATCGCGAGGAGTCTTTACTTTAAAATTTTTAGCGAAAACTTTGCTGTGTTTAGCTATGTCGTTATCAAAAATTCCAAGTATAGAAATATCATTTTTTTTGCAATTCTTATAATAAATATCTCCCATCTGACCGGCTCCAAAAAGTAGAATCGGCTTCGACAGATCAAGTTCACCGTATTTTTCAATTAAACGATGAATATAATACTTTATAGGTTTCGATAATATTTCCTCAAGATCTTGCTTCATACTAAGGTTAAAACTTTATTTTTTAGTTTTCTTTTTTTTATCTCTTTTATAATTTCATCTTTAAATTTATATGAGGATATCAATATTGGTTCTCTGTAGGTGGAAAGTTCGTCTGGGGAAATGATTGGAATATTATTTATTTTTTTTCCAATAAGATTTGTATTTTTGTCGACAAATTTTATTACTTTTTTTCTTAAGTCCGAACCTTGTAATAATCGTTGTGTTAATGATCCGGCTCCCCAAACAATAATTCTTTCAGGTGCTTTTTTTATGGTTTTTTGAATCGCATCCAAATTTTTCTTAGATAACTTTATGTATTCATTCATGCTGGTTTTAAGGTTTTTTATCTTCTGCCATACAGAAAAAATGGCGACATGATCAGCTCTGATATATAAACTTGAATATTCTTTCATTAACTCATGCAGATGACATGTTGAAAAAAAATTGATGTGCTCGGTCGAAAATTCACCAAATGGTTCCTCAAACTTTTGATAAAAATTTCCGGCATTGGGAACACTTATAAATACCTTCCCTTCATCATTTAGCAATGAAGTTATCTTTTTCATTGATTTTTGCAACTCTTCTAAATGTTCCAAAACAGTAGCCAATATTATAAAATCGAATTTTTTTGTTGATTTGAATGAATCAATATTCGCAGTTACCAATTTTATGTTGTATATTTTTTGAGCGACCTCTTTGCACTTTGGTGCCGGATCTAAGCCAAGCAAATTTCTATAATTATTTTTCTTCAGCAAATATAAAAGATGACCTGTAGCGCAACCTATATCAAGAATGTGATCAGACTTCTTAGCAAATTGCATAATCATTTTACTTGACTCTTCATGAAGTTCAGAATCCCTCGTATCTTCATACTTTGACATTTCAGCATAATACTTATTATAGAATTTTTGAGAACGGGTGTTGTTTACATAAACAAATCCGCATTTTTTACAACATGCTACAGCATGATTTAACTCCTGTGAGTACTTTTGGACATAAAGTACCTGCACTGCATGATTCCCACAAAGCGGACACGCGCGATTTTTCATAAAAAATAAAAACTATAAATTAATAAAATCGAGATTTTTTTTATACCAAAAGTATAATCCTTTCAATGATGTCTCAAAATCTGTAAATGAAAATTTACCCAACGCTTTCATTAGTTTTTTATTGCTACATGTGTATTCATTTTGTAATCCTTTCCGTGCGATAATTATTTTTGTTTTTTTATCAGAGACACGATTGATTTTTTTTGCAATGGTAATCAAATCAATTTTTTTGCCGGTACCTATGTTAAAAACTTTTTCTTTAGAATCATTATTAATAAAAAAATCTACGATTCTGACAAAATCATCAATAAACATATAATCAAAATACACATTTTGGTTCAATGTGATGGGAAGATTCTTTAAATTTCTAAGAATCGAGTATGAAATAAAACGATATCTATAATCCTCATATTTACCAAACATTCCAAATATTCTCAAATTAACAAAGGGCTTGTCATAATTTTCTAGTATCTTTGAACATGTATATTTAAATAAACCGTACTCATCAGTGGGGATTCTTTCTCCAAAATTTGTTTCGCTTATATCTGCAATCGATCTGGTTTTATCGTATTCGGCACCAGACCCAAAATTGATTAGTTTTCTATAATGTTGATTATTTTTTATTACATTGAGAAACATCCTTAGATTAGTTTTTAATTCTTTTTCTTCGTGTTCTTCTATGCGACTACCACCTACTAAAACACTATAGATCACCGTATCAATTTTATGACTTTTAAAATATTTAGTTACATCTTCTTCTTTTATTAAGTCTAATTCTTTGTGTCTCGGAGTAAGAAGTTTGTATTTTTTGTTTAATTGTTCGGCTAAATTTTTACCTATAAATCCAGATGAACCAAGTATTAGAACTGTTTTTTTCATAAATTGTCAATAAGAGGAATGAACATATTTTTCTTGAGTTCTTCCTTACTTAAAAAGGGATACATATCTTCAAGTGGTCTTGATACAAATGAACCGTTAGCAAGCTGTTTTGAAGCGGCTTTTGGTGAAAACTCTTGATTTGGAGAAACGTTAATCTCACATAAAACCGGCCCTTTAAGTGCCAAAACTTTTTTTATTTTTCCTGCAATCTGACTATTATTGCTAATTTTTTCAGTGTGAATGCCATATGCTTTTGCAATTTTTATCATATTGGGATATGAAACTCCGGATTCAGGACTCGAGGCAACATATCGGCCATGAAATAAATTTTTTTGTGTGAGTCTGATCGAGACATAGCCGCGATTATTGTAAAGAAATATTTTTAATGGCAACTTATGATGCACCACAGTTTGAAGCTCTTGAATATTTAGTTGAATGCTGCCGTCTCCTTCTATACAGATCGTGCTTTTTTTATTGTTTGCAAAACAAGCTCCAATTGCAGCCGGTAATCCGTAACCCATAGGTGCAGCGCCAGAGTTTGTTAAAATTCGAGCACCATAAGGAAAGTTTAATGCTTGGTAAGTACATATCGATGCAGTGGCGTCAGATAAAGCTAAAATATCATCCGATTTTATAAACTTTGAAAGTGTTTCAATAAAACAATAAGGATTTACGTATTTAGTATCTTTCCAGTATTCATTTGGCACAGTAGGGTATTGTTGTTTCCACTTATTTATGGTTTGCATCCAACTAGTTTTTTTTGTCTGTAAACTCAATTCTTTTAATTGTTTTATCATTTCTTGAATAAATATTTTTGCATCATATTTGAGTTTCAAATCAATCTTGATAGTTTTTTTATTCATCTCTTCTTTATCTATATCAACCATGATTTTATATGCGCCGCGTGCAACTGTCTGATAATTGTAACCCAACATACGAATATTTAATCTTGCGCCGATTATCAAGAGAAGATCAGAGTTTTGAAGCGTGAAATTAGCACTTCTTTGACCAATCGTACCAGGTCTTCCCGCAAAATATGAATTTTCAGAAGAGACTATATCAAACCCTGCAAATCCAGTCAAGACGGGTATTTTAAGAAGTGATATCAGCTTTTGTAAATCGTGAGCAGCCTGACCCAGACGTACACCATTACCCACAAACAAAACCGGTCTTTCTGCCTGAATAATTTTTTTCAAAACTGATTTAACATCTTTCTTTAAATCATAATTATCGAAGGGAATATTTTTCTTATTAACAAATTTTTTTAATTTGTTTTTATTTATAAATGCCCCCTGAACATCAATCGGGATATCAAGCCATACTGGACCGGGACGTCCTGATGTAGCTAAAAATAATGCTTTTTCCAAATGAAAACGTATATCTGATGGCTCCATCACCACCGAGGCATATTTTGTGATCGACGTCACGATATCAATAATATTTATTTCTTGATCACCAAGATGTCGTAGTCCAAGACCTGCTCCCATTGTTTCACGTTTTACTTGTCCTGAAATAATGATCATCGGTATTGAGTCAAGCCAAGCCCCCAAAACACCAGTTATCGCATTTGTTCCACCTGGTCCAGTCGTCACGATACATAACCCAGGTTTACCTTTCACACGTGCATAAGCTTCAGCGGCGATCGCACAGGCCTGTTCATGATGATTGCAGATGTAATTAAGTTTTTTTGATTTTCCAACCGAATCGATCAAATGTATGCAGCCACCTCCAGATATAAGAAATACTGTCTTAAAGCCCTGTTTTTCAAAAAAATCTACTATGTAGTCGGATAATTTAATTTTACTCATCACTATTTTTTATCGTTTATTATTTAACAGATACTGAAGAAATCAACTATTTTATCATATCAGAACGAACTCAAAATACAACAATTAGGTTATAAGTTGACATAGAATCATCAACGCTGTACTATACTCATACTTATAATTATAAGGTAATAAGTATGGTTGATAACCAAATTTTTGAAGATTTATTTGTACTGGAATTAGCTAATAATCACTGGGGTGACATAAATCGCGGATTAAAGATAATAAGCGACTTCTCAAAAATTGTTCGTTTTAATAATGTTCGGGCTGCTATAAAGTTACAGTTTAGAGATGTTGAAACTTTTATTCATAAAGATTATCGAAGTAGAAATGACATTCGGTATATCAACAAGACTCTCGCAACCGTCTTACTTGAAGAAGAGTACGCAACATTAGTAAAGACAATACTTAAAAACGGCTGTATCCCAACCGCAACTCCATTTGATGAAAAATCAGTTGATCTATGTGTAAAGCTCAATCTTCCTATCATCAAAATAGCAAGTTCCGATATAAATGATTGGATTCTTATTGAAAGAATAGCTGCTGCCAAAAAACCGGTTATAGTTTCAACTGGCGGATCTTCACTTAAGGATATGGATGATTTGGTCAGCTTTTTTGAGAACCGCAATATACCTCTTGCTATAAATCATTGTGTATCTATATATCCTTCAGAAGATAGTGAACTTGAGTTAAATCAAATCGATTTTCTTAAAAATAGATATCCTGACCATGTAATTGGATTTTCAACTCATGAATATACTGATTGGACATCGTCAATGCTCATATCATATGCAAAAGGAGCAAGAACATGGGAAAGACATATTGATATCGAAAAAGATGGTATTGCTGTGTCGCCATATTGCTCCTTGCCGCATCAAATTGACATTTGGTTTAAGACTTTTAACAAAGCTCGGGCGATGAGTGGAGGTGCGGCTAGTATAAAACGGACTCCTCCAAAAAAAGAAATTACATATTTAGATCAGCTCGTTCGAGGTGTTTATGCTAAAAGTAAATTACCTGAAGGTCACGTCATCTCTGATAAAGATATATATCTTGCCGTCCCACTTCTCAAAGGTCAACTATCCTGTCGAGAATTGATGGCAGGGGAAGTCCTTCTCAAATCCGTCAAGAAACATCAACCAATTTTTATAGATATGATTGATAGTCCATACGCTTATAATGAAACATTAAAACAAAGTATTTATGAACGAGGTATAAAACCAAATATTGAAGTAGATAAAACCGCAAAAAAAATTGGAAAAAAAAAGGGCAATGGACAGGCAACAAGAATGAATACAATACATAAATAAAACTTTTTGCGCTTATTCAACTCTATACTTCATAAATAAATTATGTCTAAAAGTAAAAAGAAAATATCATTTGTAATTCCAGTTTATAACGAAGAAGCAGTAATACCGGAGTTGACTGATGTGCTGTCAAAATTTATAAATTCCCATAAAAATTATGAATTTGAAGTCATTTTTGTGGAAAATGGTTCAGCCGACGACTCTTATAAACTTCTGAAACAGGCAGCAAAAAAAGAAAAAAAATTTAAAGTTCTACAGCTATCGCGAAATTTCGGTTGTGATGGAGGTATCGCCGCCGGAATGCAGGAAGTAGAAGGAGATGCCTGTATCATGATGATGGCCGATCTACAGGAGCCGATCGAACTTGTAAATAAATTTATTAAGAAGTGGGAACAGGGTTATGAAATTGTCTATGGCATTGTGAGGCGAAGAACCGCGGGAACAATCAGGAATATAAGCTCCAAAATGTTTTATAAAATCATAAACTTTTTTACTAAAAATATGTTCCCTGAGAACGCAAGTGATTTCAGACTCATAGATAAAAGTGTTTATGAAAGTATAAATAAAATGAAAGAACAAAATAAATACTTGCGCGGACTTGTCATGTGGACGGGTTTCAAGCACACCGGAATTTTGTTTGACAGAAAAGAACGATATGCAGGAGAATCAAAAGCAGATTTGCGAACCGTCGCAAATGTCGCACTGAACGGAATGTTTTCTTTTTCATATCTACCTCTTCGTTTGGTTTCTTTTTTAGGAATAACAATGACATTTATTTCAATTTTATTGATCCTGTTTTATTCATATTTATTTCTTGTTCATGGCCGTGAAGCGCCAGGCGTGGCCACGATCATATTATTAATCCTGATTCTATTTGGAATTCTTTTCTTTGTTCTTGGAATCATCAGCGAATATATAGTCCGCATTTATGATGAGGCGAAAGGCAGACCGACACACATCATAAAAAGTAAAATTAATTTAAAATAATGAGCCGTCAAAAAAAGAAGAAAAAAATAAAAGTAGGCATAATCGGCACCGGAAATATCGGTTCTGATTTACTCATGAAAATAATGCGATCTGATTATCTGGAATGCGCTATTTTTACAGGACAAAATCCAGATTCGGAAGGTATAAAACGAGCTAAATCTATGGGAGTCAAAACCTCATATGAATCTATAAAAGTCATTGAAAAAAATCCGCATATTTGTGAAATCGTTTTTGACGCAACTTCGGCAAAAGCGCACTCAATACATGCACCAATCTTAAAAAAACTCGGAATTTATGCGATCGATATGACTCCATCGAGAATCGGTAAAATGTGTATTCCGATAATAAATCTTGAAGACGGAATGAAAGCTCAAAACGTCAATATGATCACCTGCGGTGGTCAGGCCACAACTCCGATAATCGATGCAATCATGAAAATACATCCGGAAATAAAATATATCGAGATCGTCTCAAGTGTCGCTTCAAAATCGGCTGGTATCGGCACCCGTGATAATATTGACGAATATACTCAAACGACAAGTGAGGGAATCATGCATTTTACCGGTGTCAAAAATGCAAAAACGATCATCATTTTAAACCCTGCAGATCCGCCAATTTATATGCACAACACAATTTATGCTTCAGTAAATAATCCAAAAATAAATCTTATTCGAAAAAAAATAAAAGAAGTGGTTTCAAAAATTCAGAAATATGTTCCGGGGTACAAACTTATTGTTGAACCGATTTATGCCAACGGCCTTCTAACAACGATGATTGAGGTTGTGGGACGCGGGGATTATTTGCCTGTATATGCGGGTAATTTAGATATAATTAACTGCGCTGCGATATCGGTCGCTGAAGAATATGCAAAAAGAAAGTTGATGAAATCATGATATGAAAAAAGAAATTTTAATTGTTGATTCTACTCTTCGTGACGGTTCACACGCCATGAAACATCGGTTTACAAAGAAGGAAATAACCGATTATGCCAAAGGTGCGGAAAAAGGCAATATTAAAATATTGATTGTGGGTCACGGCAATGGTTTGGGAGCGTCATCTCTTCAACTTGGAAAATCACTTTTAACCGATAAGGAAATGCTGGAAACGGCAAAAAAACAACTGAAAAAAACAAAACTTGGCGCATTTTTAATACCCGGTTTTGGCACTATTAAAAACGATATCAAGCCGGCAATTGAAACAGGGATTGAAGTCATGATGATCGCTTCACATTGTACTGAAGCTAATATCACCAAACAGCACATTCAATATGCCGTTAAAAACAAAATGGAAACTTATGGAGTATTGATGATGACTCACATGTTGTCCGCGCCAAAGCTACTGGCACAAGCCCTACAGATGCAGGATTACGGAGTTAAAGGAATATTGCTCATGGATTCGGCAGGAGCTTATCTTCCAGAAGAAGTTAAAGAAAAAGTTTCAACTCTCGTTGATGGACTTGATGTCGAGGTTGGATTTCATGCCCATAATAATCTCGGAATGGCGATCGCCAACTCAGCCGCGGCAGTTTTATCAGGTGCCACGATCATTGACACTACCTCTCGCGGACTCGGGGCCGGTGCCGGCAACTGTCAGATGGAAGTATTGGTTGCAGTACTTCATAAAATGGGTTATGAGACGGGACTGGATTTATATACGCTTATTGATAATAGCGAGGATATTATCGCCAAAATCATGAAGAAACCTCAGGAAATAAATGCAATAACATTAGTCAGTGGATTGGCCGGAGTATTTTCCGGCTTTGCCCCGCATGCGCAAAAAGCCGCACTTAGATTTGGTGTTGATCCAAAGGAAATTCTCATGGAGCTTGGAAGACGGAAAATTGTCGCTGGTCAAGAGGATATAATTGTGGACGTTGCAATGAATCTTAAACAAAAAAAGAAGTTTTCAGATGAAAACTATGAAATCCAATCATTATTATAAATATTTAATAAATCTAATATGAACGTCAGCGACTACATAATAAACTTTTTAACCCAAAAAAAAGTTGACACCATATTTATGATCACGGGCGGGCAGGCAATGTTTTTGAATGACGCAGTATGTCGGAGTAAAAAAATAAAATATATCTGCAATCATCACGAACAGGCCGTTGGAATGGCAGCCGAAGCATATGGCAGAGTTTCCGGAAAATTGGGCGTTGCGCTTGTGACTGCCGGACCCGCATCAGTAAACGTGATGAACGGGGTAGTTGGTGCTTGGGTGGATTCAAGCCCGATGTTGGTGCTTTCCGGACAATCACCGCTCACATTTGTACAGTATCAACAAAAACATAAAATCAGACAATATGGGATACAGGGAATAAATATAAAGCCACTGGTTGAGAGCATCACAAAATTTTTTGTCACTGTCGACGATCCGTCTCTCATTCAATACTATGTGCAAAAAGCTTACTATTTAGCGCTAAACGGTCGGCCTGGTCCGGTCTGGCTTGACGTGCCGCTTGATATTCAAAGAATGGAAGTCCCAAAAAAAATGCTAAAAGAGTTCGTCCCTCCGGCTCATGAAAAATTTCCTAATACGAATTTAAAAAAAGACTCACGCGAAATACTTAATGCGATAATCAAATCCAAGCGCCCAATCATAATTGCCGGTCAGGGTGTACGCTTGGCAAATGCGGCAACCGAGTTTCAACTTCTCGTAAAAAAACTGCAGATTCCCGTGCTTACGTCACGCCTCGGAATAGATCTTATAGAAAGTGATAATAAACTCTATGTTGGCAGACCCGGCACCTATGGGGAACGTGCGGCTCACTTTGCAATTCAAAACTCCGATCTTATTGTAGCGCTCGGCAGCCGTCTTTCTTCATCAACGGTCGGACATAATCCCAAAGATTTCGGCAGACACGCAAAAAAAATCATGGTCGACATAGATACGGAAGAATTAAATAAGCCTGGGGTTGAGATCCATATTAAGATAAACCAAAATGTCAAAAATGTAATAAAAGAACTTGTTAAAGAGCTTCGTTCTTTTAAACTTCCGAAATATGATGAATGGATCAAAAAATGTAATTTTTGGAAAGAAAAATATCCGGTTGTTTTACCGGAATATAAAAAAGAGAAACCTGTCAATTCATATTATTTCATCGATAGACTTTCAAAACTTACTCCAGAAAAAAGTACAATTTTGGTCGATACCGGATCATGCTTTCATGTAGCCTGCCAAACTTGGAAAGTAAAAAAGAATCAGCGTTTCATGACGACAGGCGGTATCTCGACCATGGGCTATTGGGTCGCCGGAATTGGTGCGCATATGGCTCTCAAAAATCATCAAACAATAATCATCACAGGTGATGGAAGTATGCAGTTTAATATTCAGGAACTGGCGACTATAAAACAAAACAAAATGCCGGTGAAAATATTTATTTTTAACAATAACGGATATTTACTCATTCGTCATACTCAAGCAAATTACATGAATAAACGGCTTATCGGTGTTGACGAAAAATCAGGACTTTGGTGCCCTGATGCTTTAAAAATAGCAGCATCATATGAAATAAAAGGTGTCAGAATAAATTCGGTGACGGAAGTGGATCGCAAAATCAAAGAAGTATTGGCTTACAAAGGTCCGGTCGTATGCGACGTCATGACACCGGAGTGGCAACCGCTTATACCAAGATCGGCTTCAGTCAAAGGCAAAGACGGCGCACTCATCGCCAAACCTTTTGAAGACATGTTTCCGTTTCTTGATAAAGAAGAACTTGAGTCAAATATGATTAAATGACCTTTTTATACCATCTGAGAATGGACTTTGCAGTTTTTTTGACGGAACTTTTTGGCTCCCAGCCTATTTTTTTCTTTATTTTAGAATAATCAAGTGATTGATAGGGAATTTCATTTTTGGCATTATTTAAAATTTTGTATTTTAGCTTTCTTTTTAAAGATCGTTCCATAATTTTTATCAAATCAAGCACGGAGATGGTCTCCTTAGATCCGAAATTAAATGCCTGGCCGACAACTGAGTCAATCTTTTTAGCAATCATTAAATATCCGTCGGCCACATCTTTGACATAAAGATAATCACGCACATACTTTCCGTCACTTCTTATCGGCAAAACCTCATCATTTATTAAAGCTTTCATAATTCCTGGAATTATGCGCGAATAGTTCAAATCACCTTCGCCATAAATATTCCCAAATCTTGTTAAGACGACCGGGACACCATAAGTTTTGTAATAAGAATAGGCGATAAGATCTGCAGCTGATTTTGACACTTCATATGGATGGTCTCCACGCAACGAGTCGGTTTCTAGATATTTTTTTTTTGCCAGTTTTCCATACGCTTTATCAGACGACGCAACAATAACGCCCTTGATGCGTGGGTAAAGTCGAGCGCACTCTAATATATTTGTTGTTCCGCGTATATTTGAGTCAAGTGTACGACGCGGGTGGTAGTATGCCGCCTCAACCAGAGGTTGTGCCGCAAGATGAAAGATAAAATCAACTTCATATTTTGTAATCAAATCAAATATTCGATCAAAATTGACGATGTCAACCGACGCCAAAACAGTGCTTTTATCAAGCTTTTGAGTAAAAAAATACGATCTCGGATCTAGAGATTGATATGTAGTTATAACATTTGTACCCTGACCAATAAGTTCTTCGACGAGGTGCGAGCCAACAAAACCCGTGCCTCCGGTTACGAGGATTGTTTTGTCCTTTAGATTGTTCATAACTTTTTATTAATTTGTCATTCCCGCGAAGGCGGGAATCTATAAATTTAAACTGGATCCCGGATCAAGTCCGGGATGACGGTATTGTTCATTTCCATATTTTCCAGGGAGGATTTTGACCAAGCCAGAGCTTGTTTAAATCTTCAAGCTCTTTATAAGTGTCAATTGCGTACCAGAACCGTTCGTGTTTATAAAGAGAAAGTTGTTTTTCTTTTGCTAGTCTCTTCAGTGCCTCGTGTTCCATTTCGTCTGGCTTGAAGTAATCAAAAACACGTTTGTCAAAAACCAT
>Ga0210057_1006893_pt1 | contig 13999 bp, 13 predicted proteins | sample CryGeyCG2114_010_2_FD_183968 | JGI IMG/M metagenome (GOLD analysis project Ga0210057, IMG submission 183968) | Groundwater microbial communities from aquifer - Crystal Geyser CG10_big_fil_rev_8/21/14_0.10 (SPAdes) (version 2) | ecosystem: Environmental > Aquatic > Deep subsurface > Groundwater ... | reverse complement strand
TATCGTCGGTTTTAAGCAAGTTAATAATACATTTTATAGTGTTCTCAGTGGTCTCGAAAGAGAGTTAGATCATAATCTTAAAGAAGAATCTAATCTTAAATTGCAATCAGATATTATTGCTAGCCTAAATAAAGATGAATTTAATCTAACATGGACTTCTTCAAATGGTGGAGGCTTCTCTGGATATATTAATCAAAAAGGTTTAGATAAACTAATAAACAATCCTAATGTCGCAATAATTCATTTACCATATTTATTCAGAGCAGATTTATCAGAAAGTCTCCCTTTAATAAATGCGACTAATATCTGGGTAGAAGGTTATACTGGTGAAGGGCAAACCATTTGCATAATTGATAGTGGAGTGAATTACACACACCCAAATTTAGGAGGATGTGCTTACACAAATAATATAAGTGATGGTTCCTGCGGTAAAGTAATTGGCGGTTGGGACTTTGTGAATAATGATGCAAACCCCATAGATGATTTTGGCCATGGAACACATGTTGCAGGAATAGTTGCTGCAAATGGCACTATTAACGGAACTGCTCCCAGTGCAAAAATTGTTGCTGTTAAAGTGCTTAATTCGTCTGGTAGGGGAAGTAACCAAGATGTAATTTCTGGTATTGAATGGTGCAACAACAATCGAGATAAGTATAATATAAGCATTATTACAATGAGTTTGGGATCAGATCAGTTGTTTAGCGATTCTTTAAGTGAAGATATTTGCGATCCTGATCCTATGGGTGTAGCATCTATTAATGCATATAATAACGGCATATTTATTGATGCTGCTTCTGGAAATAATGGAAAAATAAATCTTATGCCTCTTCCAGCCTGCGTATCTAAAGTTGTTTCTGTTGGAGCAACGTATGATGCTAATGTAGGTAATAGGCCATGGTGTACGCAAAAAAATAGTCTTGATCTTTGCATAGAATACTGTTTTGATGAAACAACTTATCAAGACAAGATTGTTTGTCTTACCAATCATGGAAGTAATCTTGATTTGTTAGCCCCAGGGGCTATGATAAGTTCTACGTCGAAAAATGGTGGGACTGAAACTATGGGTGGAACTTCTATGGCAGTACCACATGTTGCAGGAGTTGTAGCTCTTCTTTTGGAAAGAGATCCTACATTAACGCCTGATAAAATCAAAAAGGTACTAAAAGATACTGGAAAAAACATAAGTACAAACTGGCAGAGAATAGATGCTAAGGCAGCCATTGATAGCTTATGTACTTGCACCGCTTGGACAGAGGAAAGTTGTGGTGTTGCGGGAGGATGTTCAGAAAATGATAGAAAATTTACCAGAACATGCAATCCTTCAGGATGTAATACTGAAAGTAAATGTGTGGCAGATACTAGTTGTATTAGTGCTGCTACAACAATTACCGTGTGCCAGTCTGGATGTGACTATACCACCATTCAAGGAGCTGTTGATGCTTCTGATACTAATGATAAAATAAAAATTACAGACAGTACAACTTATAATGAACACGTAGTAATGGATTCTACTTCAAGTCCATGGCTTGAGTGCCAAGCTAGAGCAAAAATTAAGGGAACTAGTGGTATTGGTGTTCTTTTAAATAATGTAGATGGTCCAGTTATTATAAATTGCCATATAGAAGGATTTAGTAGAGGAATTTACCTTAATTCTAGCTAATGGCATAATAAAAAATAACACATTAATTGCTAATAGTCGTGGAGTTTATTTAGAAAATGAGCAAGTAGATAATGACATTTTGAATAATACAATTAATAATAGTGGAGATTATGGTATTGATTTTGATGCTTCTAGTTGGGGTGATAGTGCTGTGGAGAATAAAATATTTGGAAATATCTTTACTAAAAATACTATAAAAGGTATATGGTTTGAGTATGGTCAGGATAATGTTGCTCAATACAACAACATTTCTGGAAGTACTGGTTCTGATGGGGTAGGAGTTCACCTCGATAGCCATAGTAATAATGCTTTTACTGAAATAGATGACAATGTAATTTATAATAATTACATTGGTGTGTTCTTTGACACTTCAAGTGATAATGTTATGAATAGTAATATATTTTGCTCTTCTAATAGCAATAAAGATATAGAAATTCAGCAAACCAGCAGTTCTTTGTCCGGAGATAATAATAGGTGCGAAATTCCTGGAAGTTGGAGTGATTCTGGTACAACTGGATGCACATTTTTTTGTGACAATCCTCCAAGTGTAATACTTCTTGATCCACTTGATAATGTTGCATATCCTAAAGGAAATGTTGATTTTACTTGTTATGGAAGCGATGATGGAAATCTTAATAGCCTTACTTTGTATCATAATATTACAGGCACATGGCAAGCAAATGAAACAAAAAGTGTAACTGGATTATCAAATTTAACAACTTTTAGCATAAGCAATATTCAAAATGGAGCAGGTTTTATATGGAATTGCTTAGCTTCTGATAGCAATTCTAGGAGCAATTTTGCAAGTGAAAATTGGACAGCAACAATTAGCATTCCTTTTGACAATGCTCCAAATGTTACTCTTATAAATCCATTAAATGCATCTGTCAGTGATAATGGAACTGTCCAATTTAGTTGCCTCGCTTATGACGAATTTATGGTGTCTAATATAACACTTTATGGAGATTGGAATGGAGGGTGGCATGCAAATGAAACTCTTGAAGTTGATACTAGTTATAATTATACATACTTTACTAAAAATCTGCCAAGTGGAAGTTATAAATGGAATTGTCTTGCTTATGATAATTCTTCACAAAGTGACTGGTACGAAGAAAACTGGACATTTAGCATAAATACAACCAGCACTCCACCAAACGACACATACAAATTCTATATAAGAAACTCTTTAGGAAATAATGTATCCTGGTTTGGATCAGAGGGAAATATCGTATTGAAGGGAAGTTGTTTTGCCCAAAGTACTTGTATAACAAATGATGGAAGTTCATTTATAATTGGAAATGCTACAGACAGCACTACTGCTTTTATTAATAGTACAGGAGATTTATGTATTGAAAAAGGAGATTGCAGTGATTTAAGTGTTAGCTGTAATCCAACAAGTGATGCTTTTATAATTAAAAATTCATCGTCAGCAAATGTTGCATATATTGATTATAATGGTGATTTGTGCTTGATTGGAGGATTATATAAAAACTCAAATCCATAAATTTATAAATATAAAATGAGTATTAAAAATAACAGAATGGTTAAAAAAAGAGGTTTACAATTAAAGAATCTTCTTAAGAATAATATTTTAAGTCTTGTTTTACTAATTACAGTTATTCTTGCTGTTGGCGTTATTGCAGGTGATGTAATAGTTCAAAACGGCAAGGTAACTTTAGAAGATGATTTTACAGTTGATAATAATGATTTGTTTGTAGATGTTTCTGAAAGCAAAGTTGGAATAAGTGGCCAGCCTATAAAGGACAGCGATGTATTAAACACTGGGATTTGGATTAATAATACAAAATTCAGCATATGGAATGATGGGGCTATAGCAAGAGTGGCTATTATATCCAATAATACTGGTTTTTCCGGCTATCAGTTTATTAATAGAACCGGCGGGCAATTTTTAGGCGGATGGTTTGTTCAGGGCTCAACTGGAGATTTAACGATGTGGAGTGGAGCATCTACAACCCAGCCTCAAATGACTTTTGATAGATCTACTGGCTATACAGTAATAGGGGACAGTATGGAACCTAGTGCAGAACTAACAGTAAATGGCGAGGCTTACATTACAGGAGTTAGCAGTGATGGAAATGGAAAAGTAGTTTGTGTGAAAAGTGATGGAAAGTTAGGAACCTGTTCAAATCAACCTGGAGTAAATGGAACCTGCACTTGTGGTTAATTAATATGTTATTAATTTGTTTTGTGAATTTTATTATTAACTAACACTTTCACCATAAAATCAAGGATAAAACCAGAACTTTAAAAAATAAACCTTTTGTGAAAAGGTTCCCAAACTGTTAAGTAAACCTTAATTCTTAACATAAAGATTAGCAGGGTAATCTTTAACTCCTCGATGAAATCTTTCTTCATTAAACCACTTTACCCATTTTTCTATTTGTTCTCCACTTAACAATCTATGAAATATCACTATAAGATTGACTAATTCTTCTCCAACATTTCTGTTTGTTCTCTCAACCTTGCCTTTATCTTGAGGATAATAAGGATGTGCAAATATTGCTTCAATTTCACTTTCTTTACACCACAATTTCCATTGTTCCTTAAATTGTCCGCCATTGTCTGTAAGTATTTTTTCTGGCTTAACATCTAACTTCTGTAAAACAGAAGTTATTTCCTTTGTTGTTGGACAATGGTCAAGCAATTGCAAACATAAAATATTTCTGCTGTAATCATCAATGCAAACAATAAAGTAATATTTCTTACCTTCAAACTTAAATTCTTTCATGTCAAGTTGCCAAAGTTCATCGGGATATTTAGCTCTAAAGAATTTCCAAGCCTTTTTTCTTTTTTGAGAGTAGCCATTAAGTTTATGCTTTTTGAGTATTTTATTGATGCTTGTTCTTGAAAGCGATAATCCTTGAATTTTAATTTCCATCTTTTCCAGTTCTAGTTCTGGAGCAGAGAATAATCTCTGCTGAATTCTTGCACAACCATAACCTAAACCTCTAAAGAAAAGAATAGATGCTTCAACTTCTATTGTAACTTTGCTGATATAATTATTTGGAATATTAAACCTTGTTCTTAAGTCTTGAATGCTCCAATACCAAATAGTTTGTCTTGAACAAGAAAATATCTGAACAATAATCTTTATAGCTATTCCCTGCCTCTTTAATTTGGAGGCTAAGACTCTTTGTTCGGGATTTAGCCTTCCCATTTTTAATATGATTTAGAATTCTCCTCCTTTCATTAATAATTTCATTTAATTTTAAGAATGAGTATTTTTCCTTTGTTTTCCTCATTCTTAAGAGAGAGAAAAGAGAGAGATATAAAAATAAAATAAAAAGTATATTTAAACCTGCTGATTAATAATTTTCAATAAAAATTCAAGAATGTTAAGTTTGACTCTGGACTTAACACAAACCAAAACCATAAAAAGCCATTAATCTTTTTATTCTTATGATATCCCAGGAAGCATTTGTTCAACTTTCGCAACTAATTGATTCTTTGGAAGAGGCTTACAAAAGTTTGGAATATTTCTACGTAAATAAAGACCTTGACAAGTTTAATGAAACTAAAAAATTTATATTAGAACTAAAAAATAAAACTGACGAGTTACTGAAATGAGCCTTGAATTACTAAAATCAAATATAACCCACGAAAGAATTTTAATAAACAGACTGGAAGAATTATACAGGCAGTATTCTTATGCACAGGACCAAAAGTACAAGGATTCTATATCTAATGCTATAAACTCTACCCAAATCCAGATAAAAATAATAAATGGATCCTTACCTTCTCTTTTGAATAATATTACCTTTGCCAAAAGCCTTTCTGATAAAGGTAAGGAAGTAAAAAATATTGCAACATTCACCTACCTTTCACCTGAAGGAAAAAGACTTATAGCAATAGACCCAAAACACAAAAAAGACTATTTGATGCAGTTAAATATTTCAGATTACGCTTTAAAGGAAATAAAAAAAAGTAAGAGTCCAAAGATAGAATCAAATGTTCAGTTCAAAAAACCAAACCATTATACTAATTTATCAAATACCTTCTTTCTTGAAATTTCCAGAAAGTTAGCGCTTAAGAAATACTTTAGTGAGTTAAAAGAACATTTAATAAAAGGTAACATGTCTATACTTTTACATAGCTATATTTCAATTATGCTATTTACAACCTTGCTTTCTTTTTTTATTGCAGTAATACTGACTGTTTTTTTCCTTTTCTTTAGCATCTCTTTTACATTTCCTTTTGTGCATAGAACCTCTGTTGATATACTTTTAAGAATCCCCCAAGTAATCTGGATGATTCCACTGTTTCCGTTATTAGCTTTTATTTCGCTTTACTTTTACCCATATGCTGAAAGAAATGCTGTAGAGGGGCAAATCGACTATGAACTTCCTTTTGCAACTATCCAAATGGCAGCTATTGCAGGAAGCGACATTGAACCAAGCAATATCTTTGGAATAATTGCACTAAGCAAAGAGTATCCGTTTATAAAAAAAGAAGCTAAAAAACTTATGAATCAAATTAATCTTTATGGTTATGATCTGGTTACTTCCTTAAAAAACGTTGCAGACTCAAGTCCAAGTAAGCAATGGGCAGAGTTACTAAACGGTATTGCAACAACTATTAAATCAGGCGGAGATTTAGGCAAGTTCTTTAATAAGAGGGCTGAATCAATGCTCTTTGAGTATAGGTTAAAAAGAGAAAAGGCAACTAAGGCTGCTGAAACTTTTATGGATATTTATATAAGTGTAGTTATAGCAGCACCCATGTTAATGATGTTGTTGTTAATAATGCTGAGTATAACAAATTTAGGATTTAATTTAACAATACCTGCTCTTACTCTTATTATTGTATCTGCTGTTTCGTTAATTAATATTGTTTTTTTGGCCTTTTTGCACGTAAACCAAAAGAAGTTTTAAAGAAAATGGATGAATCATATACTGGAGTCATAATTGAAGAAAGCCTTGAAAAAAAAGACGTTTTAAATAAAGTTAAAATTACCGGAACTGAAGTTGAAAAAGCCACAGATGAACATAAAACTCCATGGATAAAAAAATGGACTATGTATGGTGTTGAAATTCCAGCAAGTAAAGCAGAGGTTATTGCAAAAGAGATAAGCAACTCATTAGATTCTGAGCATAGCTGGTATGCTGACTTTAAAAATAAAAACACTCATTTTATAATATTCAGAAATAGGGTATTTAAGATAAAGCGAACAAGTAAAAAACAGTATGATGAAGCTAAAAAATATGGCATATCTTTAGGAATGCCTGAATATCAGGTTGACTTTCACCCAGATATTGAAGAATGGAAAAGGTGAGAAAAAACAACTTCAAACAAAATATATAAACAATGAACCTTTTATGAAAAGGTTCCCAAAAACGAATAAGGAAAAAGATGAAGATAAAAAGGGGTGTTATTATCGGAGTAATTTTCGGCTTAATAGCTATAGTGACAGCATTAGTCTTCTTATTTTATTTTGATTCAAAGAATACTTTTTATTTTTTACTTGGAGTCGGAGTTTTAATACTTATCCTCCCATTTGTTTTGTCATCTATGGGTCAGACAAAGGATGAAAGGGAAAAAGATGAGGAATTCTTTGAATTTTCAAGAACACTTGTAGAAAGTGTAGGGTCTGGGACGCCGATTAGTAGAAGTATTGTAAACATGAAAACCAAAAACTTTGGAAGCTTGACTCCACATATACAAAAACTTGCAAATCAAATTGAGCTTGGAATCCCAATACAGCAAGCTCTTGAAACTTTTTCATATGACACAAAAAGCAAATCCATTGTAAGAGCTATAACCCTAATTAGGGAAGCTGATAGGACTGGAGGAAATATTAACGTAATACTTGATTCTGTAGCCAAATCTGTGTCGGAAATAGAAAAGTTAAAATCAGAAAGAAGGGCTGCAATATCATCTATTGTCACAGAAGGGTACATAATATTTTTCATATTTATTGTAATAATGGTAGTTGTTGAAGTCCAGATACTTCCACTTACTTCAAGCATTGCAGGTATATCAAGCTCATCCGGAGGATTTGAGGGGTTAAATATGGGGCAGAATAACTTTAATCCTAGCGAGTTTTCCATAGCCTTTTTGTTATTGCTTATTGTTCAGGGACTTTTTGCAGGACTTATAATCGGCAAGTTATCTGAAGGCAGAATCAAAGCGGGAATAAAGCACTCTTTTATCATGATTGCAATGGCAGTCTTAATATCTACTGGATCAAAAATATTTTTTGGAGTAAAATGAATAAAGGCGGAACAGGACATGTTGAAGTAATAATATCTTTTGTTTTATTTATAGGTTTTTTAGCATTTATCTTAATAGCTTTTAACCCCCTCAAGCCGGCTTCAAACCCTGCTATTGTTAATTCTATCTATAATGTGCTTGAAGAAAATTTAAGTACTGAACTAAATAAGGTTTCGATTAACCTTAACTTTGTTCCACCAGGTAAAGAGTGTTTTATACTGCACAACACTTATCAATTAGTATCTGATTTGAAATGCAATAACCAGAACATATTAATTAAAGATAAGGAGAACCATAAAAAATATGCGCAAATAACTGCAGGTGAAATTGTTTCTACGCTATCTCCAACAAGCAACTTTTATACAATATACTGCTCTGATGAAATAGACCCTGTATCTGGAAGTGTTCCTAATTTTAACTCATGCAAAGAATATGATGAAAATGAGTATGGAGTGGGAATTATTGTTTCAGACGAGCTATGGTCTTTAAAAAAAATAACTTCATTAGAAAATGAATATACTGGTAACTACCCAAATATGAAAAAAGAATTTATAAGGGAAACAAGTGACTTTGGCTTTATAATATGGGATATAAACTTAAACAAAGAGTTTGATCTGACTCAAGATGTTCCAAAGGGGCTAGATGTTATTAGTAAAACGCTTCCAATTAATATAGTAAACTCTGATGCAAATGTAACCAAGCATACAATAACTGTAATGACTTGGTGATTATTAATAAATAGATTTTTATAATGTGCATGCTATTTTATTTTATGATAAAAAATAAAAGTGGTTTTTTGAGAGTTCTTGAAGCAGTAATAGCAATATTGCTTGTTGCTGGAGCAGTAAGTATAATTCTCGTAAGAAATGTTAATAATGAAGATAATTCTGAAATAATAACTCAGATCCAGCAAATGGTACTAGAGGAAATTTCAATAAATCCTGAACTAAGGAAAGCTGTTTTAACAGAACCCCCAAATCTCATTTTGTTAAACAGCACAATAAGCGGTTTAATACCTCCAGAGTATTCTTATGAGTTTAAGATATGCACATTAGAGGACATCTGTGAACTACCAAATTCTGCCAGTTATTATACTAAAGGTGATATTTATGCTGATGAAGTTTCAGTAACTTCCACTCTTGATATCTTACCTCTAAAGCCTAAAAGATTAAGATTGTTTATATGGGAAAAAGAATAGGGTATATAAAACTCAACTTCTAAGCTATTGTATGGATTATAAGTTTTTGAAACATACGGCAGATGTAAAGTTTAGAGCTTATGGAAGTACATTGGACAAATGTTTTGAAAATTCAGTTTTAGCTATGTTTAATCTTATGTACAAGGGCAAAGTCAAAAGTGAAAAAAAATTAAATTTGACTGTAAAGGGAAAAGATATTGAAAATTTACTTTACAATTTCCTTGAAAGCCTGCTTATTCTGCTAGACTCTAAGAATTTTCTTGTTTCTAAGCTAAATGTCAGGATAAACCTTGAAAAAATGTCTTTAAAAGCAGTTATACACGGGGATAAGTCTTTTAATTATCAATTAGATTTAGGCATTAAAGCAGTTACATACAATGAAATGTTTGTAAAGAAATCAAATGGCAAGTGGGTCTGCCAAGTAGTGCTTGATGTATAAAGACAACCAAGGTTTTCTTTATCAAACTTTCCTTTTAAGAGCCAAGGTTTTCTTTATCAAACTTTCCTTTTAAGAGCCAAGGTTTTCTTTATCAAACTTTCCTTTTAAGAGCCAAGGTTTTCTTTATCAAACTTTCCTTTTAATATACTAAATAAAAGATAATTTTATAAAGATATTTCACTAGTTTAATCTAATGAAAAAGAGAGGTATTTATTTTTTAGCTACTGTTTCTTTATTAGTTATTGTATTTGGAATAATCGGGGTTCTTGCTCAGTCAAGCAATGATTCTGATTCTGCTGGAACATGCAGTGATAGCCAAGCAATATTGACCCTTTCAAAATTAACCAATGCCCATGCAGGCACTCCTGATCAAAGCAATCACAGTGTAAGTGTTTGCTACAATTCAGTGTTTAACCGCCAGTATACCGGACCTAATCCAAGCGTCTGCAAAAATGATTCTTCAAACCTTGTTCTTATTCTTTCAGCTGGAAAAAATGCTCATGCTAAAGCTCCAGGCATGGCAATAAATTCTGGAGAGGTTCCTGTTTGTTATGGAGACTTGTCCTGCAGAGTTGTTGAAGGAGAATGCAATTCAAGCATTGGGGAAAAAAGAATTGTCGGGCTATCTGATTATGAAGATGCACACCTCTCACTTTTAAAATCAAATAACTATGGAAAAAACATATGCTGCACCACATCATCTGTGGGTGGAAATGCATCATTAAGTATAAGCATATCAAAACCTAAAATGTGGGAAAATTTCACAACATCTCAAGTTATAGATTTTGAGGTTGAAATAGCAAATTCTTCTTCTCTTGGAAGTGATGTAGACATTATATGGAATTTTGGAGATGGAAATTCAACAAGTATAATATCATGTATTTCAAAGGGCAAATGCAATATCAAACACATATATACTGAACAGGCCCATTATACAATAAATGCAAATGCAAAAAAACAGAATTCAGGCCAAACTTCAAATGATCATGTGGATATATTGGTATATAGTAATGGACTAAATAAATTTGCAATAATAAGCGAACCTGAATTTGGACAAGTAATACCAAGCAGCACTCCTGTCAGCTTTAATGGTAATCAAAGTTTCATTTCTCAATGCGGAAACTCATGTCCTGCTGGAAAAGAGTGCTATATAATACCAAACAGCCAATTAATTTGTTACAGCTTTGCAAAACCTGGAAGAATAGACTTAAATGAAACACTTGGGAGCTATTTGTTCTGGTTTAACTGGACATTTGACAGGGGAAAGGGAAATGCGGATGATAAAAGTATTATGGGAACATGGAACTTTAATTATACTGATGTAGTTGCATTTGACAGGACATTTTTTGCAGAAGGAAATCACACAGCAACTTTGATGGTTGGTTATGAAAGCACAAGTTAAAGAGGATGAAATGAAAAAAATATCACTAACAGCAGTAGCATTGTTATTCATAATATTAGGAATGCCATTTGTAATCGCAATTATAGACTGGTCTGACCCTACAAGCACAGAATTTAATTCTGGGGGCAATACTATCTGCAGTATCCGGGATGGAGAAGCAAGATGGATTGAAGATAACCAGATAATTAACGCAAGCAATTCCTGCTTTAAAGCAGATGGGATAACAGAAGGAGGTGTAGCACAAAACACTTGTTGCCCTTCTGGATTCCAGTGCAATACAACCACTCAAAAATGTGAACTGGCGATAGCTATTACTTCATGCGGAGACTACAAAACTAAAACAAACTGTGAAAATTTCAATCCTACAAGTATAAAAAGTTCTATAGAAAACCTTGGTAAAGGGATTATCGGCACAAGTCCTGGAGATTTCTGCAATTCTCCAAAAGAAGTTAGCAAAGATGGAAAGTGTGCAATATTAAGTGGTCCTTGTGAATGCAGATGGGATAATGTAGCAAACAAGTGCCAAAGTTTTTTTCTTATAGAAGAATGCTCCAGCGATGACCCATATATAACTTATTGTAAAACCCAGACAACAGAGGTTACGAATAAATGCAGTACTGATAACACTTATGAAATAAGCTGGACAGGCCAGGTCATTGATTCTGTTGGAGAGGTGGTTACAGAAGAAAATAGCATATTTTGCAGTGGAGGAATTAAAACATTCCCCTGCCCATCAACAAGCAAAGTTCCATTTTTCGGATTATTTAACTTTATATTAAGTATACTTGCTATTGGAATAATATACTTACTCCTGAGAAAAAAATAAACTACCTGATAAGCATAAGGTAAAATTTAAATAGCATAAATTACTAATTTTTCTATGAAACTAGATGCAAACCTTGCTTCTGTTCATGCTTATCTATGCGCAGATGGATATGTTATAAAAAATCCTAAAGATCAAAAATTTAATTATTATCATATAGGTTTCAGAAACACAAATGAAGTATTATTAAAAGATTTTCAAATAAAATTTGAAAAAATATTTGGAATAAAACCACATCTAGTTTTGGGAGAAAGATGTAGGATAGGGTCAAAACAGATTTATGAAAAATTAACTAACAGTTTCGGATCATTTTACTCTTGGCATTGGAAGATGCCAGAAATGGATGAAAATTTGTCTAAATTATGGTTAAAATCTTACTATGATTGTGATGGTTGGGTTACTTGTAAAAGTCATAAAAATAGACACATCGGACTGGATAGTGTTAATGAACATGGATTAATACAAATAAAAAATTCTCTGGAAAAATTAGGAATAAAATCAAAGATTAAAAAAAGGAATGATAGAAATATATTTTCATTGATGATTTTCGGCAAGGATAATTTAGTTAATTTCAGCAAAAATATAGGATTTTTACATCCTGATAAAAATAACAAGCTTAATGAGTCTATAAATGATTTTATTAATTACTATTGGAACTTTCCTACAGAAAAAGATAAGTTAGTAAATTTTATTAGAAAACTTATTTTCAATAATGGTAGAATAAATAAAAGTAATAGAATATTTAGATTAATTTCCAATAAAGAAGATAATTTAATTAATTTAAAAAATGAATTAAACAAATTATTTAATATTGAATGTAAGATCAATAAAAGAAAAAATGGCATAGGTACTATTTACTTCGAACTTAATATAAATAGAAGAGAAGAACTTAAAAAGTTAATAGATAATAATCTTTTAAATAAAGAACAGAGAAAATGGTTGAACTTAAAAAAATAGACAATTTTACATGGAAAATTGAAAAATCAGGGAAGATGAATGTTCCAGTAATTATATATGCAAGTAAGAAAATTTTAGATTTTATAAAAAAAGACTCTACTTTGCAACAAGCACAAAATATGTCTATGCTTCAAGGAGTTGTTAAAAATATTATTGTCCTTCCAGACGCTCACCAAGGGTATGGGGCATGTATCGGAGGTGTTGCAGCTTATGATGTTGATAAAGGAGTTGTCTCGCCAGGTGAAATTGGGTATGATATAAACTGTTCTGTTCGTCTTTTGAGAACTAATTTAATGAAAGAAGATATAACTGATAAAAGAAAAGAGATTTCAAAAGCGTTGTATAAAGCAGTACCTTCTGGAATTGGAAAGGGAACTAAGATAAAGCTTACAAAATCAGACCTACAGGAAATACTTGAAAAAGGTGCGAAATGGGCTGTTGAAAAAGACCTTGGGGAAGAGGAAGATTTAGAATATTGTGAAGAAAATGGATGTATGGAAGAGGCTGATTCAAAATTTGTGTCACAGGCAGCTATTTCAAGAGGCATAAATCAGTTAGGAAGTATTGGAAGTGGAAATCATTTTCTAGAAATACAATATGTTGATGAAATATTTGATGAAAAAACAGCTGAAATTTTTGGCTTAAAAGAAAATCAGGCAGTTATTATGATTCATTGTGGTTCAAGAGGGTTAGGACATCAAGTTGCCAGCGATTATATAAAAAAAATGGATGATATATACGGCCATGAAAATCTTCCTGATAGACAATTAACTTATGCTCCTATCAATTCCGAGGTTGGAAAAGAATACTATAAAGCAATGTGTGCTGCAGCAAATTTTGCATTTTGCAACAAGCAGGTTATAACTCATTTAGTCAGAAAATGTTTAAAAGAACTTTTCCCAAAATTTAAAGCAGATGTTGTTTATGATGTCTGCCATAATATGGCCAAGTTTGAAGAACATGAAATAAATGGTAAAAAAATAAAATTATGCATCCATAGAAAAGGGGCTACAAGAAGCTTAGGCCCTGGAAGAAAAGAAATTCCAAAAAAATATTCTAGCGTCGGACAACCAGTATTAATTCCAGGAAGTATGGGAACAGCAAGTTATGTTTTAGTCGGAACTAATGAAGCTGAAAAACTATCTTTTTCCAGCACAGCACATGGAGCTGGAAGAGTTATGAGCAGAAGTGAAGCATTAAGAAAACTCAACAGGGAAAAAATACTGGCAGAAATGGAAGGAAAAAATATTGCACTAACTGCCGGAAGTTTTAAAGTATTGGTGGAAGAA
>Ga0210057_1006892_pt1 | contig 14003 bp, 8 predicted proteins | sample CryGeyCG2114_010_2_FD_183968 | JGI IMG/M metagenome (GOLD analysis project Ga0210057, IMG submission 183968) | Groundwater microbial communities from aquifer - Crystal Geyser CG10_big_fil_rev_8/21/14_0.10 (SPAdes) (version 2) | ecosystem: Environmental > Aquatic > Deep subsurface > Groundwater ... | reverse complement strand
AATAGCCCTGTTTTTTATACTGGCCGGCCTGCTGGTTTTAGGGACAAACCTTTATTTGCATAATTTGATTATTCACCCCAAAGAAGGGGGTGAATATATTGAGGCCGTAATCGGCGCGCCCTCGTACATCAATCCGTTATTTGCCCAAACCAACGATATCGACCAGGATCTTTCGCGCTTAATTTTTTCCAGCCTGATGAAACTCAACGAGCAGGGCCAACTGGCGGGCGATTTGGTGGAATCATACGAAATAGACGAAGAGCAAAAAACATACACTTTCACGCTAAAGCCGGATATCTACTGGCACGACGGCGTCCGCCTTGCTGCCAGCGATGTTGTTTTCACTGTCGAAAGCATCCAGGACCAAAATTTTAAAAGTCCGCTTTATGCGACTTTCCGCAATATACAAGTGCGCGAAGTAGATGATCGGACAGTAAAATTCACCCTGCCCGAGCCTTTCGCCCCCTTCCTTTCGGTGTTGACATTCGGCATTCTGCCCGAACACTTGTGGCAGGAAATTGAGCCTTCGCACGCGATTTTAGCGGAGCTGAATTTAAAGCCAATCGGCAGCGGGCCTTATAAATTTGTCTCGCTGACTAAGGACAAAAAAGGCAATGTCCGGGAATATAAACTACAAAGATTTGATAAATATTTTACCGACGGCCCGTATATTGAAAAAATTTCTTTTAAATTCTTCGGCGATTTCGACACCGCCAAAACCGCCTTAACCGAAGGAAACGTGGACGGCGTCGGCTTCCTGCCCCAGCACTTTAACGAGATTATTGCCGGCAGCCATCCAAATTTGCAAATAAGCCATTTTTCCCTGCCTCAATATACGGCTTTATTTTTCAATCAAGGAAGCGCGCCCGCGCTGGCGGAAAAAGCGGTCCGTCAGGCTCTTTCTTTAGGGACAAGTAAAAATCAAATAATAGAATCATCCTTTCCCAATCTGGCGGACCCGGTAGACGAACCCATCCTTCCCGGCATGATAGGCTATGAGCCGAATCTGCCAAAATTTCTGTACGATCCGGCGCAAGCGGAAAAAATATTGGATGACGCCGGATGGAAGCGCGTATACCCGGAAACAGAGGGGCAAGAACCAGCGGAAAGCGAAACCCAAAATTTTGTTACCCGCGGCAGCACCAGCCTTGGGGTTCCAACCGGCGAGACCGCGGCCTATACCAGGCAAAAAAGCATAAAAACAGGAGACAAAACCGAGTTAACCACATTGGAAATTACTTTAACCACCGTGCAAAAAGATAAAAATATTGTTACCGCCGAAATAGTGCGCGACTTGTGGCAAAAAATCGGCGTAAAAGTTAATCTGCAAATTGTTGACCTTAACAAGGTTCAAAAAGAAATTATAAAACCCAGAGCATACCAAGTTTTGCTGTTCGGCCAGATTATCGGCCGGGACCCCGACCCTTACTCTTTTTGGCACTCCTCTAAAATTAACGATCCCGGCTTGAACCTGGCCATGTATTCCAATAAAGAAGTTGATAAATTGCTCGAGGATGCCCGCAAAACCAGCGAAGAAAAAGTTCGCCAGGAAAAATATGTAGAATTCCAGCAAAAGCTGATTAATGATATTCCCGCCATATTTCTGTATAGCCTAAAGTACACCTATACTACTCCCAATAGCATTAAGGGAATCGGGACGGAACGCATAAACCAGCCCGCGGATAGGTTCGGCAACATTGAGAATTGGTATATTAAAACCAAAAAAAGAATTGATTTTACTTTGTAATAAGATAGTTTGATTATCGCGCACCAGCGTGGGGACGTGGCGGAATTGGCAGACGCGCTAGCTTCAGGAGCTAGTTCTCATACGGGAGTGGGAGTTCAAGTCTCCCCGTCCCCACCAATCTTAACTATTATTTTGACTTAAGTTTTAAAAATAATTCCATGGCCATAAGGGCGCCGCTTGCATTCAGGCAAACAGCTTCCTCTAATCCATGAGCGCGAAACCGCGCAGACAATATTAGCGAATCATAAAAAAAATTATTGCGAATTTATAACAAAAAATATTCGCATCAATTCGCATTCATTCGCGTAATCAAAAAAAATACAATTTATGACACCCAGACAAACGCAAACACCGCAAAAATCATACCAACGGCGCTATCGCGCCGCGCGCCGGGGAAGGCGGCCGGCTTCCGGCCGCAGTCTGCCGGAGCGCGCCCAAGCGCGCTCGCCTCGAAGCAACCCTAATTCCGAACGCAAATTAAAAATTATTCCGCTGGGCGGGCTGGAAGAAGTCGGAAAAAACATGACTCTTTTTGAATATGGAAACGATATCATTATTCTGGATATGGGATTAATGTTTCCGGAAGAAAACATGCATGGAATCGACTATATCATTCCGAATATTTCCTGCTTAAAAGGAAAAGAAAAAAACGTCAAAGCCGTAATTTTTTCCCATGGGCATTTAGACCATATCGGCGCCTCCCCTATTCTGCTGGAAAAGCTCGGGTACCCGACCATTCTCGGCCGGCCCATGACGCTGGCCATGGTCAAGCATCGGCAGGAAGATTATATCAAAGGCAGCGCCAAAAGGCTCAAAACCCTGCAAATCAAAAAAGTCTCGGATAAGTACGCTTTTGGGGCTTTTAAAATAAGCTTTTTTCAGGTTGACCACTCTATTATGGACGCGGTGGGCGTTATCCTGGAAACCCCGTCCGGAACCATTATCCACCCCGGAGACTGGACGCTGGAAAAAGACAGTATTGGAAATCCGCTGATTGATTATTCTTTCCTGTCAAAACTCAAGCGCCCAACCGCGCTTATGCTGGAAAGCCTGGGAGCCACTGATGTCCGGCAAAGCGCCACGCAGCAGGAAATGCAAAAAAATTTAACTAAGCTTATTTTGGAGTCTCCGGGCCGGATAATTATCGGAACCTTTGCTTCGCAAATAGAAAGAATCGGCTGGATTATCGGCGCCGCGGAAAGGGTTGGCAAAAAAGTGGCTCTGGACGGGTACAGCATGAAAATGAACGTGGAAATCGCGCAAAAGCTGGGATACATAAAAGCGAAAAAAGGCACGCTCATTAAAATAGACCAGATAAAAAACCATGCCGACAATAAGCTGGTTATAATCGCTACCGGCGCCCAGGGCGAAGGCAACGCGGTTCTCTCCCGCATTATTACGGGCGCGCACCGGCACGTCCGCTTGCAAAAAAACGATACCGTTATCCTGTCTTCCTCAATTATTCCGGGCAACGAAAACACCATCCAAAGGCTGAAGGACGAGCTCTACCGCCAGTGCGACAATGTCATCCATGGGCAGATTATGGACATCCATGTTTCCGGCCACGGCAATAAGGACGATATTGCCTATATTTTAAAAAAGGCGCGGCCGGATTACTTTATACCGGTCTATGCCTACCACTACATGCTGCGCGAGGCGGCCAAGCTGGCCCGGGACATAGGATATGAGGCTAAAAATATTTTGGTTTTGGATAACGGGCAAATCGCGGAAATCGACCGCCACGGCGCCAAAGCCACCGATAAAAAAGTTGATACCAGCCATGTGTTCGTGGACGGGCTGGGAGTGGGAGACGTGGGAAACGTGGTGCTTAAGGATAGGCAGGTTATGGCGGATGACGGCATGGTGGTAGTGATTGTTAAAGTGAACAAAAAGACGCATAAGATAGTGGACAATCCGGACATAATCACCCGCGGGTTTATTTACGTAAAATCTTCCGACAAGCTGATGGCGGAAATACGGGAACAAACCAAAAAATCGGTTTCCAAAACATTAACCAAAAACCCTAATCCAAAAAACCAAGAATGGAACGCCATCCGCGCCAAGCTGCGCGATGATTTATCCGACTTCTTGTTCAAAGAAACCGAAAGAAGGCCCATGGTATTGCCGGTGGTGCTGAAGGTGTAAACTGCGAATTATGCAAATTATTGCAAATGCATGCGAATCATATGGGAGAAATATTATATCCGGAATTAAGTTATAAAATTATCGGGTGCGCCTATAATGTGTATAATGAGCTTGGTGGCGGATATTCAGAAGCAAGTGCTTAATTATTTACAATCTCTAAATTTAAAGCTCGGCATTCTTGTATACTTTACTAATACTAGTGTACAATACGAACGGATTATAAATTTCCATTTGCCTTGAATATTCGCTTTGATTCGCGCCTATTCGCATAATTAGCAGCTAGCAACATGAAGAATCTTATATTCTCCGGCATGCAGCCGACTGGTCCGCTTCACTTAGGAAACTATTTGGGCGCCCTAAAGCAATGGGTAAGCCTTCAGGATAAGGAAAAGTGCATCTTTTGCATTGTGGACTACCATGCCATGACAATTGATTACCAGCCAAAAGAAATGCGCGCGCGCGTAACAGAACTGGCTTTGGATTATATAGCCGCTGGCTTAGACCCGGAAAAATCGGTTATTTTCGTGCAATCCCATGTGCCAGAGCATACAGAGCTGGCCTGGATATTCAACACTATCACCCCCTTAGGCGAGCTGGAACGCATGACCCAATTCAAACAAAAATCCGACCAGCACAAAAAAAACGTTAATGCCGGGCTCTTTACCTACCCGATTCTGCAGGCCGCGGATATCCTGCTCTATAAAGCGGACAGGGTGCCGGTGGGCGAAGACCAGGTTCAGCATGTTGAATTAACCCGCGATATTGCCAAAAAATTCAACAGCGCTTTTGGGGAAACATTCCCCTTGCCAAAGCCTATTTTGACGAAAACAGCGCGCATAATGTCGCTCGCGGACCCAAGTAAAAAAATGTCCAAGTCATTGGGGGACAAACATTATATCGCGCTTTCCGATGATGCCAAAACAATACAAAAAAAAGTCAACTCCGCGGTAACAGACACTCACGAAGGCGCTGATTCACCGGGAATAGTAAATTTATTCGGCATTCTTGAATGTTTGGATGAAAGCGTTGTCAGAGGCTTCAAAGCCGAGCATAAAAAAGGCGCCCTCAAATACAAGGATCTCAAGGACGTGGTCGCCAACACCATCATTAGCCATTTAAATCCCATGCAGGAGAGAAGGCGCGCACTGGAAAAAGAACGCGAAAAAATCGCGGAAATTTTAATTGCCGGCGCAAAATTCGCTGGCGAAATCGCCCAAGAGACAATGCGAGAAGTTCGGGAAAAAATCGGAGTGCGGTAAATTATCCCCGTATCAATTCAAGAAATTCATCGCGCTTTTCTTCCATTAAACCTCGATTATCAATGGCCTCGGCATTAAGCCTTACCAATGGCTCGGTATTTGATTTGCGGACATTCGCGTGCCAATCATCCGCCACCACGCTAACGCCGTCCATCTCATACACGGTAAAATCTTTTTTATACTTTTCTCTAATTCGCACGAGTACTTTGTCGGCGTCTTTTACTTTTGAATCTACTTCTCCGCTGATAATGTACTTATCTTCCAAAGGCTCTACCAGCTTATCAATTGTTGTCTTATAATGAGAAAGCATCTCCAAAATGGTTAGGCACGGAAGCGCCGCTCCGTCTGAATAATAAAAATCCTTAAAATAATAATGCCCGGTTACCTCTCCCCCGAAAACAGCATCTTCTTTCTGCATGCGCGGCTTTATATGGGCGTGGCCTACCCTGTTTTCAATTGCTTCTCCCCCGGCTTCCTTAATTAAATCGCGTACCGCCCAGCTGGAACGCAAATCGTAAACAATTTTTCCGCCCTTATTCTTCTCTATCATATATTTGCCCATCAAGGCCGTTATATAGTCGCCGGGGATGAATACCCCCCGCTTATCTATCACAAAAAATCTGTCGGCATCAGGGTCAAAAGCAAACCCCAAATCAGCGCCTTCCTCCACTACGCGCTTTTGCAGTTCTTTTCGATTTTCTTCTTTCAACGGATCTCCTCCATGGTTGGGGAACGTCCCGTCCGGCTCAAAGTACATCCTAATTAAATCAATTGGAATATCCCGAAAAATCAGATCAAATGCCACGCCGCCCATTCCGTTTCCAGCGTCAACAATAATTTTCTGCGGTTCAATTTTCGCTGTATCAGAAAGAGACAGTATTTTGTTCCTAAACCCGGCGGCTATATCTCGCTTGGATACAGAGCCTTTCGGTCCGGCTTTGAGAAATTTGTTGCCAATTACCAAATCTCGTATTTCCTCCATGCCAGCGCCCCCGCCTATTAAATCAGGAAGCCTTTTTACCATTTTAAATCCGCCGTACTCTTTTGGATTATGGGATGCTGTTACCATGATACCCGGCAAATTCGCGGAACCGCACGCGTAATAAAACATGTCAGTTGTCGTTAGCCCGACATCAACCGCATCCGCGCCCTCATCGGTAACGCCGCGGACAATCTCCTTAAAAAGCGCGGGCGATGAAATGCGCATATCCTTGCCGACAATAACCCGGCCTGCTTTAAGATATGTTACAAACGCACGGCCAACGCGATAAGCTGTTTCGTCGTTTAAATCATCGGGGTATATGCCGCGTATATCGTACGACTTAAAAATTCCCGGATTAATTTTCATAAGCTTAATCTTCTAACTTTTTAAACGCGTTTATATTAATTTTGACCAAAATCCCCAGCCCCCAAATAACGGCCATCAGCTGCAATAGCCAGCCCACGAACGGTATCCCGCTAATAAGCCATAAAATTACCACGCCCGCCACCATGGTCGCGAGCAAGGATGCCTCGTGGGCGCGTTTTTTTCCCTTAAAGGCGCCCCACACGTAAGTGCCCAGCACAATTCCCACCAGCACTTTGGCAAAATAAAGCGAAACCGCGTACGCTATGCCCAGCATTACGGCCAGCGGAAAGCCGATGATGGTCAAAAGAAGCAAAAGCGCGGCCACGGGCGCGATAATAAGAACCCCTAGCCCCCATAATAAATCACGGCTCGGATTCTTTATGGAAGACGAAATCGCGCTACGAATGGATTTTGGCGCAATACTGACCATAACTAACCCCACCACCAGCATGCCGAATAATCCAATCAGCCTAAAAAACCAAATAAAGGAATTGCCTCTCTGGGGAGATAATCGCGCGCTTTCCTGGAATACAATATTGCCTTTCACCATGCTTTCGTCAAGGATTCCGTTGGGGGAAGAAGCTTTGTAGGTTAAAGATCCGGCGATATTGGCGCCGTCCAGAAGCATTAAATTCGCTCCTTCGGAAACGGAAATTTCCGCGTCTCCGGCAACCTGGTTCGCGATAACTGCTTTTTCCGCTTTTATATTTACGTTTCCGTCTATCTCTCCATTCAACTCTATCTCCCCGCCGCGCATGGCCACGCTTCCTTTGACCGCGCTATCTTTTGTAAATATAATTCTGCCGCCCGCAACTGCCACATTGCCGCCAATGGTGGAAGAAATTACCACATCCCCGCCCGCAATCCGGATATCGCCTTTAACCGGGGAGTTTATGCGGACGGTTCCGGCTCCAACCAATACATTGCCGCCTATTTCATCGGAAATTATGACTGTTCCTCCAAACGCGCGCAAATTCTGCGCAATCGGAGCGTTAATTATAATATTTCCGCCCAGCAAAAGCGCGTCTTTAGCCACTGGCTTATTTACAGTTACTGTGCCCGCGCCTGCTATAATGTCCCGGCTGACAGGATTATTAACAACCACGTCCGGCGCGAACTGGATTACATCCGTGGCCGCTGCGCTCCGCCCCAAAACCTGCCCTTCTTCCGAAGACCCGTCTTCCTGAGCGAATGATGCCAAAGGCATGGCTGCCAAAAGCAAAATAAATAAAAAAATGCGCGTGTGCTTCATATGCAAGTATAATACCATTTTTACAACGCTTTTCAAATGAAAATTATTGACAAGGATAAAAAAAAGTGATATATATCAGTTTCACTGCACATTAAAATCATGCTAGACAAATAAAACAGGCAACCTACATTCTCAATGGAGGCTTTACAATGGCGGAAAAAAGAATTTTGATGACCATGGGCGAAGGGTTCAGCGCCCTTCACGCGGATATTCGAGTTGTGAACATCAAAGACATCGAAACATTGCTTGCGCAAGGAGACAAAGTGTTTTCGGCCGAAGACATTAGGCCGGCCGCCTTTAGCGGCGCAAATCCTTTGGTTGCGAAATTTGCCCGCATTAGCCAGGCAACCCTCAAAGGATGCCAAGGGCACAGAATTACCGAAATCAGGATTGTAGTAATTCCCAAAGGGTTTCCGGAGAGCCACACCGAAGCAATCATGCAAAAGGCGGCGGTCAGCCAAATCACAGCCAAAGCATCCGATGCCCAGCAAAGAATTACCAAGCTGGTCGTCATCAGCAGCGAGTTGGTCAGCGCTTTGCAAAAAAAAACCTACGAAAAACCGAACGGAGAGGTTATTAAAACTCTCCGCGAAGTGCGCCGAGCGCTTCTTTTTGTGGAAGAGGTCATGTTCGACATCGCGGACGAACTCTTCAAAAACGGAGTTGAGGTGCTGAAGGGAATCGAAGAATTGGAAAAAATGGACAATGCGACCGCATACCGCGTTTTCGCGGACATGATGCGCGCCCTGCTGTACGCGTATCATGTCCATAGAGACACCGCCGACAACCCATATGTGAAGCTTGTGTATGGGGATGACAAAATTGAGGACAAAAAAAGATGGGGCGTCAAAATCGCCCTGGCTGCCGGCTTCCAGAATATCAGCGCCCATGGAGGATATGAAGGAAACAACCATGCCCGCGAAAGCGCGCGTGTGTATAACATTGTCCGGGGAAAGGAATCCAAACTCCCGGATATCAGCGATTTAATCCTGGCCCACGAAGAGCAATGGACAAAACGCATTATTTTCTCCATCAAACACCTGTCCGGTGCCGAGGAAGCTAATCGCTGGTATCACCAGACCAACGACATTGGCCTGACCGCTGAAGAGATTTGTCTGCAGACCATCCAAACCGCGGTAAAGCTGGGCGTGATTGAGCCGGACTTTGCTGTCAATAAAGTATCTTTGTCGGACATGGCCGCCACCATCATCTTGTGGCTGATTGATTTTATCGGTGATGAGCTGGCCGGCGGGACGACAATCAATGATGTGATTGGGGTTCTTAAAAACACCATTGAGCGGCCCCGCGATCCAACAAACGGAGACAGTAAACTGGCGGTTCCGCTGTACGCGCATGCCATTATCGCGGTCGCCAAAGCGCATGAAATTAAATTTTAAACTTAGCGCCAAACCTTAAATAAGAGGCGGATTCAATAACGAATACGCCTCTTTTCTTTTTCCGTCAAAAAACACGCAAATTTTGACAAAAAACGTAATAATAGTATCATACAAAAGCGGAGGAATCCGTTTTTTTTGGTCAATAGTAATTGGTCAATGGTCATTAGCCTATTTTACCATTTACCAATGACTATTTACCATTTACCAAACAATCTATGTCCCATATATCGAATTTCGACCCGGAAATAACGCAGGCCATTGAAAACGAAGTTAACCGGCAAAGGAACGGGCTGGAAATGATTGCTTCCGAGAACTTTGTCTCCCGCAGCGTGCTGGAGGCGCTGGGCACCCCGCTGACAAACAAGTATTCCGAAGGCTATCCGCACAAGCGCTATTACGGCGGCAATGAGTTTATCGACATCTCGGAACAGCTGGCCATTGACCGGGCCAAGGAGCTTTTCGGCGCCGAGCACGCTAATATGCAGCCGCACGCCGGCAGCCAAGCCAATATGGCCGCCTATTTTGCCCTGTTGGAGCCGGGCGATAAGATTATGGCCATGAGCTTGGATCATGGCGGGCATTTGACGCACGGTTCACCGGTGAATTTTTCCGGAAAATTATTCAAAATTATTCCCTATGGCGTGCGTGAAGACACGCACCGGATAGACATGGAGGAGGTTCGGCAAATAGCGCTGCGAGAAAAGCCTAACCTTATTTTGGCCGGCTACACCGCCTACCCTCGTTCCATTGATTTTGCCGCCTTCCGCGCCATCGCGGACGAGGTGGGAGCCTACTTTATGGTGGATATGGCGCATATTTCCGGGCTTATTGCCGGCGGCGCGCACCCGGATCCTTTTCCTTACGCGGACGTGGTTACCACCACCACCCACAAAACTCTCCGCGGCCCTAGAGGCGCGGCCATATTTTCCAAAATTGAAGACAGGCTGAGGCCGGATGATAAAAAAAATCTCGCCCAAAAAATAGATTTCGCGGTATTCCCGTTTATGCAAGGCGGACCTTTGAATCATTGCATTGCCGCCAAAGCTGTGGCCTTTAAAGAAGCTTTGCATCCTTCGTTTAAAGAATACGCGGAAAAAATAGTATCAAACGCGCAAATTCTCGGTGAATCTTTGCAAGCGAATGGAATTGATTTGGTTTCTGGAGGCACAGACAATCACTTGTTGCTGCTCGATTTGACTAAAACCGGAGTAACTGGAAAACAGGCGGAAATAGTGCTTGATTCCGTTAAAATATACACCAATAAAAATATGGTGCCCTACGACAAGCGCAAGCCAATGGATCCTTCTGGTTTGCGCATTGGCACGGCCGCGCTTTCCACGCGCGGATTTGGCGAGAATGAAATGAAAATGATCGGCGAAATGATCGCGCACATCATTCACAATAGTTCTAACCAAGAAATTCTGCGCAGTGTGCAGGAACGCGTTGCCAGTCTGGCTGAGTCTTATCCACTATACGAAGGCTGGACCATAATGTAAAAAAAAGTTGACGCAAAAATTATTTAGTGCTATTATATCTACTCAAGCTCTTTTTTTAACAGGGGAACCAAATGCTTTGGGAATTACCAGGCAGAATTGTCGATAATCTCAGCTTCTCACTTTTTTAGAATGAAACATGAAAAGCAGCAGAGCAGAACCCCCTTGGCAAAATACCCCATATGCAGAGAGCTGGTATGCCAGCTCTCTGCATCTGGGGTATTTTGTTTAGAAGCTATCTCAAAAAGAGCTTTGAGGCGGTTTTGAGGATATTTTGAGCGAAAAAAGTGAAGATTGAGGAGACATAGCGGTACTATGGCGACGAAATCTGAACTTTTTGCAGCCAAAATATACCAAAAATGACCAAAGATTATTTTTGAGATAGCTTCTAGTCTGGATTTTTTTTAGAAAGTTGTGTATGGTTCATCTATGGCTGGGCCACGTGGCCGAGTGGTTAGGCAAGGGTCTGCAAAACCCTTTACACCGGTTCAATTCCGGTCGTGGCCTCCAGTTTTGTTTATCAACTTTTTCTTTTATACTCTTCGGACAAACGCCATTCATTAGCCAAAATCGCCGGATGAACCAATCCCGGGCCATAGCGCAAGGTATGCGCTATTTCGGCCGCCGAATATCCGCCGTACACATAGGCGTTGACCAGAGTGGGCCAGTGCGAGCGCGGATTCGGTATTTTCCCATCGCCAAAATCATTTTCCAAAAGAACGCGCAGTTCGCGCGCCAGCGCCTGTTCGTCGCCAAGGCTCGCCAGCCTTGTTTTCCCGTAAACAAAATTTCCTGTTTTAATAGTGGAGGCCACTTCTGCCTGGCGCGGTTTTCTGCCTGTCCCCAAAGGGTTGTAACCGTTCAGCGCTTCTGTGCCGTCCGTATAACCGTCTTCATCGCTGTCCGGATTCCAAGGGTCGGTTCCTTGCTGGTATTCCGCGTACAGGCCCAGGCCGTCTTCATCCTCATCTTCGTCAATCAAATCTTTCAACCGGACATGAAATCCGTTTTCCCGCTCCCAGGAATCCGGCAGACCGTCCCCATCGGTATCATTGGATCCCCCTTCGCCCGGAAGAGCCTGGGTGGCTATGCCCCGAATAACGATATTATTTTCCGATTCAACGCCGTTGTTATTAACCGTCTTTACGGTGTAATAATATTTTTGGTCCGCCGAAATATTGGCGTAATCCGTATACGTGTTATCGCGCAAACGGTTAAACAGCGGATCGCCTAGAACGCCTTTTTCCGCGCTGCGGTAAATTTTAATGTACTGGTATTGAGTAAGCTCCGGATTCCGCCAGCTGAGCATAATGGAATTTCCTGTGCCCAAATCTTTAACCCGGAGCCGCACCACCGGCGGCGGCGGAGCCTCCCCGGAACTATTTACGCGCGGAGCCGCGCTCGCCTGAATATTTTCCTGCCTCTCGGAGCCGTCCTTGTTAACCGCGCGGACAATGTAATAATAGGTAATGCCATTGCCGAGGTTGTTATCCGTAAAAGATTGGCCGCGCACATTATCCGCTACCAGCCCGCCCAAGCTCTGGCTGACCGTATTGCGGTAAATCCGCACAAAGGAAAAACCGAAAGAAGCGGGATTTTTCCAAGTAAGCTTAATTTGCCCGTTGGCGCCGGTTTCCTCGGCTATAAGATTGCTGACGTTTTCCGTGTCACTAGCCACGCTGTCCAAAGAAAGCTTGGCTGGCGCGCTCGGGCTTGATATGTTGCCGGATTTATCCACGGCTTTTACGGTGTAATAATAAGTCCCGCCGACGCTGATAGCCCCGTCGGTATACGAAGTGCTTTTTGCGTCCGCAATCTGCGAGCCTGCTCCGCTGGGGCTGGATGAACGGAATATAAGATAATAAGAAATCGCGTCTCCCGAAGGCGCGCCCCAAGAAATTCTAGCTTGTCCAGACCCTAAATATGCAGCCGATACTCCGGTGGGCGCTCCGGAGGCGGCTTTGTCGGACGAAGAAGTGTAGGCAACATCGCTCGCCTCGGACTCGGTTCCGTCCGGGGCAATGGACTTAACCCGGTAGTAATAGCTAACGCCTTCCTCCAATCCGGTATTTAAATATTCTGTTCCAGCCACGTTCCACGCCACCGCGCCGCCCAAATCGCTGTCGTTGTTTGAGCGGTACACGTTATATTTGAGCACAATATCCAAAGCCGCCCTGTCCCAGCTAATTTTTACTTCGCGCCCCAATGTCGTGTCTTCCGCTTTGACGTTAGCCGGAACCGGCACTACCGGCTTTAAATTGACGCTCCTTGAAGTGGCGGAAACCTGATTGCCTAAAATAGAAAATATTTGATAATAATAGGTAGTCTTGTACGAAACATTTTGGTCGCCGTAAGACAATGATTCATAATTATCTAAAACCAAAGTACCCAGCTGGGAATTGCTGGTCGAACGGTAGACCTGGTATGATATCACGCCTTCCGTGGGCGAGGCTGTCCAGGAAACATTAATTTGCTTGCCATTGCCCGCTTGCTCGGCCGCAATCGACGCTGGCGGATCGGGAACAATTTCCTGCGCGAAAACTGACGGCAAATTCCCCGCCCCCAGCAGTGTAATAATTAGTAGAAAATTTTTATAATTTAAAAATCGCATAATTCGCGTGTGCGCATTCGCCCGCCGGCAACGCTGTAGCTGCTGCGGGCAGGTAGTGCGCTATTCGCATACTATTATACCAAAAACCCCGCCCTATGGGTAGGCGGGGCTTTATGTATTTTATTTAGAGTCCTCGTCTTCTTCCGCGTCTGCATCGACCAAGCCTGCTTCTTCCGCTTCTTTTCTCTCTTCTTCCACAATCATTTCTTCCGAAGCGGTGAGAGTTTCTGGCGACCTTTTCTTTATCTTCAGCTTCTTGGTAATTTCATCGTAGCTGGCTTCGTTCTCTCTTTGCAAATACTGCAAAAGTTTTCGGCGCTGGGATACTTTTTTTATCAATCCCCGGCGCGAGGAAAAGTCCTTCTTGTGATCTTTTAGATGCTCGGTGAGCTCTTTTATCTCGGCCGTTAAAATCGCTATCTGCACTTCCGGCGAGCCGGTGTCTTTTTCGTGCATTTTGTACTTAGCAATAATCTTATCTTTTTTCTTCTTATCGAGCATAGATATGTTCCTTATCACGCTATCCGCGCCAGCGCCGCTCAAACGCGCAGCCCAGGTAGCGTTTACTTATAATGTACGTAAATTACATTATATAAGCCTATTTGTCAATACGGCGTAAGTGCTTGTCAACGGGAAATAGAAATGTCACCTTTTGCGGGATTTAGAAATGTCACCCCTTGACGAGTTGTTGCGCTAATGCGTCTGCGTGGATTCGACGCTTCCACGGGTGGTTGGGAGATGTCTGGTATGG
>Ga0210057_1006891_pt1 | contig 14005 bp, 25 predicted proteins | sample CryGeyCG2114_010_2_FD_183968 | JGI IMG/M metagenome (GOLD analysis project Ga0210057, IMG submission 183968) | Groundwater microbial communities from aquifer - Crystal Geyser CG10_big_fil_rev_8/21/14_0.10 (SPAdes) (version 2) | ecosystem: Environmental > Aquatic > Deep subsurface > Groundwater ... | reverse complement strand
GCTTGATCTCCTTGGCCCGACCGGAAGTGGTAGTGATACTGCCGTGAGTAACCAACTCTCGCAGCAATCCCTTGAGCAGGGCCTGGCGCTGCTTAGTGTCACGGTTGAGCTGGCGGCCGGCTACACGATGGCGCATGCTTTTTTCTCAATCACAAATTGGCTATTCATCAACTGCCCTGTAGTGCGCAACGGTCCTACTCAGACAAGCTGACGCCTTTCTTCCCGAGGGCGTCGTTGATGACGTCCACGCTCTTCTCGCCCAAGTTCTTAACTTTGGCGATAGTACCGCGTTCGGCGTTGATCAGTTCCCCTACCGTCTTGAAACCGCCTTTACGCAGGGCGTTGGCAATCCTGGTAGGCAGGTCAAGCTCTTCTACTGTCAGCCTAAGCACCTCGGCCTCTTGAGGTGAGAGCTCTGCCGGCTCAACCTCTGCTTGAGCGGCGGCCGGCTCGTAGACCTGTGTCATCTGCCGGGCTAAAATTCGGGCGGCTTGACGAACGGTTTCGATCGGCCGCAGCGTGCCGTCGGTAGTGATGTTAAACACTACTCGATCGTAGTCGGTCCGTCGACCTACCCGGGTTTGCTCTACCCGGTACGAAACCTGGACCACCGGCGAGAACAGCGCGTCGACCGGAATGTCCCCGATAGTGCTCGACTGCCGCTCAGTGGCCGGTAGGTACCCCATGCCGGCTTCCACCGTCAGCTCGGCGCTCAACTTCTTACCTTTGGCCAAGGTAGCCAGTAGCTGGTCGGTGTTGATGATCTCAAAACCACCTCCCACCTCTATGTCGGCGGCTGTCACCGTGGCCGGACCGGTGGCGGTCAAGCGCAGCAGACCGTTGTCCGAACTGTCGGACTTGATCCGCAGTTGTTTGACGTTCAAAATGAACTCCACAATGTCCTCGGTCATTCCTTCCAGACTGGTGTACTGGTGGTCAACGCCGTCAATCCTGATCATACTGACCGCGTGACCGGGCAGTGACGTTAACATTGTTCGCCGCAAAGCGTTGCCTAGAGTATGACCGTAACCTTTCTCAAGCGGCTCCATCACCACTTGTGCCTGAGTGGGAGTGCTGTCCCGCTCAGTAAGTTGAAATGTTGGGTTCATGGTCGGGTACTGACTCAAATCCTGACTCATGGTGTCCTCCTTGTTTCTTTCCTGGTCGTTAAACCGCTGTACTCGGTCGCGAGCTTAAAGAAGAGGTCCGTTGCCGGTAGGTACTTGATACTGGAGATGTCATCGAGAGTAGAACTCAATAATTAACTGTTCATCGATCCGCTCGGTGATGTCGTCGCGCTCCGGCAAGCGGATTACTTTACCGGCCGGGCCTTTTGCCTCAAGCCAAGCAGGGGCCGTCGGCAGCTCCTGGAGCTGGTCGGCTACCGTCGGGATGTTGGCTGACTTAGCTTTCAAGGCGATCACGTCACCGACCGTCACCAAGTGAGAAGGCACGTTGATCTTGCGGTTGTTGACCGAGACGTGGTTGTGGCTGACCAGCTGGCGGGCAGCCGGCCTGGTCGAAGCCCAGCCCAGCCGATACACTACGTTGTCTAGCCGCCTCTCCAGCAAACCGAGCAGAGCGGCACCGGTAGCGGCCCGGGTTCGACTGGCTTCCTGGTAGAGCCGCCGCAGCTGCTTCTCCAGCACTCCGTACACAAACTTCAGCTTTTGCTTTTCTTTGAGCTGGACGCCAAAATCAGACACTTTGCGGCGACCGCGCATGCCGTGCTGGCCGGGAGGAATATTGAGACGCCGGGCCACTTTCAAGGCGTTAGTCTTGAGCCCCAGGTCCTCCCCAACTTTGCGTGAGAGCTTGTTTTTTGGTCCGGTGTGTCTTGCCATGATTTAGGTGTCGGTAATTTGGGTAAGTGTCCGGCGTTACCTGTTATGTTTAGCTTTGCGGGGCCGGGTACCGTTGTGAGGCAGCGGCGTTAGATCCGCGATCATCCCTAGCTTGATGCCTTGGGACCTGATGACTCGCAGGGCCACGTCGCGACCGGGGCCAGGGCCCTTGATATATAGATCAACCTGTTGCATGCCGTAGGCCTTGGCTTTATTAACGGCGTTCTCGACGGTGATAGTAGCAGCGTACGGCGTTGATTTGCGCGAGCCGCTAAAGCCGGACTCACCAGTTGATGCCCAACACAGCACCCCACCCTCCAGGTCGGTAATGCTGACGATGGTGTTATTGAATGTAGCCGTGACGTACATCCGGCCTTCTACCACTACTCTATCGGCTTTTTTTGGTGGGCGGCGGGAAGAACGGTGTTTAGGCATGGCTTGGGTTCCTTAAGATTGGGGCGGTTGCTTGGGCACTGGTGGCTGCTGCTACTTCTTGGTACCGTCCGTCTTGGCAGCCATATCTTTCGACATCGCCCCTACTGTGGCTCGGCGCCGACCAGCCTGGCCGCGGGAACTGCGGGCGTTGGTCCGAGTGCGCTGGCCGCGGACCGGCAGCTGCTGGGTGTGCCGCAAGCCGCGATATGACTTGATCCTCTTGAGGCGCTGAATGTTGTCGTTGATAGTCCGGCGCAGCTCTCCCTCGGTCATCACGGTGTCGAGCAGTCGCTGTAGTTGGTTAATCTCCTCGCGTGTTAGGTCTTTGACTCGGCTGGCCGGGTTGATCTTAGCTTGGCCAACCACCCGCTGTGCCGTGGTCAAACCCACTCCGTAAATGCCACGCAGAGCGTAGCTGATTTGTTGGTGGTCCGGCAGGTCAACGCCTTGAATACGAGCCATACACCGGCTCCTTATTGGGCCAGTTACTTGATACGTCAAACTTTATTGACAGGAGGTGAAATATACCTCAAGTCGGCCTCGAGTACAAGGTTTAATTTGACTGCGTAGGTCTTTTAATTGATCTATAGGTGATTTTAGCTTTTTTGATATCATATTTAGATACATAACCCTTAACTTGATCGCCCGGCATCACCCGGATCCTGAACAGCCGCATCTTGCCGACCAGCGTTCCCAGCAACTGCCGCCCTACCAGTTGAGCAAAAGGCGACTCGGTCACCTTAACCCGAAACATGGTGTTGGGCAAGCACTCTGCCACTACCCCTTCAAACTCAAAACGGTCGGCGGCGGCAGACTTTTTCTGGGTCAAGTCAACTTGCCGCTTAGCTTTGGCCGTTCGTTTATGATCTTGGACCTTCCCCATAGGTAGTAGTGTATCACCTGTGTACAACTGGAGAGGTGCGCTGCTGCCATTTTGAGCTCACGGCTCACAACTTCTTTGTGAGTTGCCAGCTGGTCTTGGTTACGTCAGCACCTCCGGTCTGTCGGTCGTCACCAGCACCGTTTCTTCGAACATGGCCGACAGCGAGCCGTCCCGAGTGCGGTACGTCCAGCCGTCGTCATCGAGCACTACCGCGGCGTTGCCTTGGGCGTACATCACCTCGATGGCCAGCGTTTGCCCCTGGCTTAACTTAACGTTCTTGTCGCCCCGGTGAGCCACACAGGGAATAGCCGGTTCGTCATGGAGCCGACGACCGATGCCGTGGCCAGTCAACTGGTACACCGGGCTGTAGCCCTGACGCTCGATGTGGCGCTGGATAGCTCGGCTAATCTGCCAGACAGTGGCGCCATCCCTGGCCTGGTCAATAGCTTGGGCCAGTGCCGCCCGGCCCGCTTCCAAAAACCGGTGCGTTTGGGGCGATACCGGCCCCACCGGCTCGGTGATGGTGGTATCGAGATGGTAGCCCTGATTAATCAGGCCTAAGTCAACCGTGACTACGTCGCCGCTCTCCAACCGTTGATCTACCGGGATGCCGTGGCACAAGGCATCGTTCTTCATCACGCAAGTTGTCCATTGATAACCTTCCACCGTAGAGAAACTAGGCCGAAAACCGCCCTGGGTGATCAGCTCGGTGGCGGCCGTCTCGATTTGTGCCGCGGTACTGCCCGGCTTGAGCAGGGCCACCAACTGCTGCTTGACCCAGCGCAGTGCCCGGCCGCCTTGGCGCATGGCGGTTAGCCTGTCCAGTTCTGGACCTAGGTCTTGCCGTTGCACGCTGCCAGGATATCTTTAAACACCTTGTTCACTTCTTGTTCTCCGTTGATGCGGGCCAGCATGCCCAACCCCTGGTAGTGGTCCACCACCGGCTTGGTCAGCTGGTGAAACAGCTCGATCCGCTGGCGAATAGCCTGCAGCGTTTCGTCCTGACGATCGCTCACTCGGCCCGAAATCCGCCACACAGCTTCTTTATCGGATACATCAATTAAAATTACTTTGTTAATCTTTTCTCGCTTGTCGAACTCCTCCGCCTGGGCCAGCGTCCGGGGAAAACCGTCTAAGATGTAGCCGTGGCGGTACTCTGGTTTCTGCAAGTACTCGAACACAATTTCAAGAGTGGTGTCGTCAGGTACTAGCGCCCCAGCATTGAGCGTCTCTTTGAGCCACCGGCCCAGCTTGGTCTTTTTCCTGGTAATTTCTCTAAAGATGTGGCCTGACGACAAGTACGGCACGCCGTACTTTTCCGACAGCAAATTACCCTGGGTGGACTTACCGGCCCCTTGAATACCTATCAGAATGAGTTTCATGTGGTTCCTTCTACCTTAGTAGCTACTTGATAAGTCTAAGCGTACTGCTCGTAGTTTTGACCTACCAGCATACTTTCTACTTGTTTTGATGTCTCCAAAATCACTGACACGACGATCAGCACGCTGGTCCCGCCGATCGCCAGCGACTGAACACCGGTAAATGCCTGGACGATCGACGGCACGATAGCGATGGCGCCTAGAAAGATCGCTCCTACCAGCGTAATCCGGGTGACTACAAACTCCAGAAACTTTTTAGTGGGGCCGCCCGGCCTAATGCCCGGTACAAAGGCGCCGCTTTTCTTGAGCTCATCGGCGATGTCGTCGGTGTTAAAGAAAATCAGGGCTGAGAAAAAAGTGAAAGCGAACACCACTAGAAAAAAGACCGACATATAGACAGGGGAGATGGGGTTGAACCAGATAGTCAGCTGACTGCCGATATCTTGAAGAGTGGGGTTGTCAAGACCAACCATCAGCCGACCGACGAAAGTGGGGGCCAGCATGATCGAGACGGCAAAAATGATCGGCAGGACGCCGGCCACGTTGACGCGGATCGGCAAGTGGGTGGTGTGGCCGCCGTAAGTGCGGCTGCCCCTAACGCGCTTGGCGTACTGGATCGGCACTCTGCGGATCGCCTCGTTCATGAAGACGATCAAGGCAATAATTAACAGAAAAGTGATGATGAACACTGCGTTGGTGAACAGCCGTTGGCTGGAAGCCAGCGAGACAGCTTGCAGAATAGCCACCGGGAACTGGCTGATGATGCCGGCCAAGAGCACTATAGAGATACCGTTGCCAATCCCGTACAACGACGCCAGCTCCCCCAACCACATCAGGATCATCGCTCCGGCCACCAGCGTCATGATCATCGAGATGATCACCAACGGTTGGCTGCTCTGCAACAAGCCTTGAGTGTTGAGCAGTACCAGGACCGAGATGCTCTGAACCACCGCCAGCGGTACGCTCAGCATCCGGGTGTACTGGTTGTATCTTTCTTTACCAGACTCGCCCTCGCGCTGCATCTCCTTGAGCGATGGAATGACCATCGCCGCCAGCTGGAGCACAATCGAGGCGGTGATGTAAGGGCTGATCCCGACCGCCATTACCGAGAAGTTAGCCAAGGTGCCGCCGGAAAATATGTTCAGTAAGCTCAAGAACTGGTTAGCGGCAAAAAAGCCCTGCAAGGCGGCGATGTCCACCGCCGGTACCGGCACGTGGGCAAGTAATCTAAAGATGGCCAAGATACCGGCCGTAAAGAGCAGCTTGCGCCGCAGTTGGGGAGTGTGGACAATGTCGGCTAGAGTGGACAGGAATCTGCTCAGCATGCTGCAACAACCAGAACTTACTCTGGGGTAACTACGCTTCCGCCTGCTTGCTCAATCTGAGCGGCGGCACCGGCGCTGACGGCCACCCCTTCGATCCGGACCGGCCGCGACAGCTGGCCCGACTTAATGATCTTGGCTTTATTAAAGCGGTGGTCAATGACTTTTTCCAGCTTGAGTGTCTCGAGCGTCACCCAGTCCGAGCGCATAGTGTTGAGATCAGTCAAAGTAACCTCGGCGGTGGGTCTGACCACTTTAAAACGGCCTTTGCCGCGCAGCAGCGGCAGGCGCTTGGTGAGCGGCAGCTGGCCCCCTTCGAACCACAGCGGCCGCTTGCCACCGGTCCGGGAACGTTGGCCTTTACTGCCACGGCCAGCGGTATGGCCGCCTTTGCCTGAGCCGGTGCCACGGCCGACGCGCTTGGCTGGGCGCCTGCTGGTGGATGAGAGTCGGTCCAGAAGTGACATGGTTGTTAGCTGGTCTTGGTCTTATTGTCTGCCACTTTGGCTGTTTTGGTTTTACTGTCAGGTGCCGAGGCAGGCTTAGGTTCACCACCTGGTGCCGAGGCAGGCCTGGCTTGACCGGGCTTAACTTGACCTGCTTTAACTGGGCTTGACTGGAGACCGGGCTTTGACTTAGACCGGCCTCGGTCCGGCCGCGACGGCTGGGTATCGTCCTTAGACTTGGCTTTAGATTGGAGCTCTTTCATTCGCTGGGCCTCCTCGGCCTCGATCTGAGCGATCGAGCGCAGCTTCAGCCCTCTGATCTTGACCAGCCGAGTGATCGCCCGGAGCGCCTCAAAGGTAGCGTAAACGCTCGAGGCCTGGTTGTCACTTCCCAGGATTTTACTGGAAATGTCACGGATGCCGACCGCCTCGACTACAGCTCTAACCGGTCCGCCGGCAATAACTCCTGAACCCTGCGGAGCGGGCTTGAGCAGTACTCGGCCGGCGCCCAGCTTGGTCTCGATGGCAAAGGGGATAGTGGTACCGTCCATCGGAAAAGTGATCATCTGTTTCTTGGCTTTCTTGACACCTTTACGAATAGCGGTCACCACGTCGCCGGCCTTGCCCAGCCCCACCCCGACTTGGCCCTTTTTGTCGCCAACTACCATCAGCGCCGAAAAGCCGATCTTATTTCCTCCCTTAGTCTTTTTCGAGACGCGGGAAATCTGGATGACCTTCTCATCAAACTCTGATTGGGTAGTAGGGGTAATATAGGCTGGCATTGGCTAGAGCTCCATTCCGGCTTGTCGTAGTTCCTCCGCCACGGCGGCTACTCGGCCGTGGTAACGGTAACTGCCGCGGTCAAGTACCAGCCGTTTGATCCGGCGTTTTTTGAGCTGTTCGGCTAGCAGTTGGGCGACCTGGCGGGCCCGGCCCAGCTTAGCGACCGGCTGGGGTTGACCGGTTGCCGGTGGTGACGCGCCAAACCGGATGTCACTGCTGGTGGCCAGCGTTCGACCTGTCTGGTCATCGATAACTTGTAAGTAGGTATACCGGTTGGACCGAAAGATGTTCAACCTGGGCCGTTGGGCAGTACCCCACAGTTTGGCCCTAACTCGGCGGCGGCGCTGAAGTGCTGGAGATGTGTGGCGGCGGAGGTTATTCATGTCTTACTTTAGTTAATTTCTTGATGTGGCAGTGCGCCACTAACTTTGGGGTGGTTTTCGGTCCCTATTTACTGTACATCAATTCCGATCCCTACAGGGCCGCTTTGCCCTGCTTGCGACGAACTTGCTCATCCTGGTAGCGGATGCCCTTGCCTTTGTACGGCTCGGGGGGCCTGACAGCCCTGATATCGGCTGCTTGCTGGCCTACTTTCTGTTTATCGATGCCTTCCACATGAACGGTGTCCTGCCCTTCCACCTGCAGCTTCACCCCTGCCAGCGGACGAATCTCCACTGGGTGGGAAAAGCCTACCGTTAAGCTGAGGTCGTCCCCTTTGGCGGCCGCCCGGTAGCCAGTGCCAACCAGCTTGAGCGTTTTTTTAAATCCTTGGGTAACCCCCAGCACGTGGTTGTAGAGCAAACTGCGGACCAAGCCGTGGTTGGCCCGCGACTGCGGCTGGTTGTCGCTGCGCTTGACCAACAGCTGGTCACCGGCTTGGGCAACGGTCACCCCAACCGGCAGCGGGGCCGCCAGCTCTCCTTTAGGGCCCTTGACCACCACTCGGTCAAGCTCGACCGACACCGACACGTTTTCCGGAATGCTGATGGGGGTACTGCCAATGCGTGACATATATAGGGCTACCAAATCTGACACAGTACTTCACCGCCGACGTTACTCTGCCGGGCCTGTTGGTCCGACATCACGCCTTGGCTTGTCGAAACGATAGTCAGCCCGTACCCACCTAGGGCTCGGGGAATGTTCTGGGCCTTGGCATACTGCCGGCGGCCCGGTTTTGACACCCGCCTGACTTGAGTGATAGCCGGAGCCCGGTTAACGTACCTTAAGGTAACGACGATGCTGGGCAGCGGCGCCTGCTTAACGTCTACTTTCTCGATGTACTTCTCTTGTTCCAGAATCTGGGCCAGCTCGAACTTGAGCTTGGAGTAGGGTATCTCTACTTGACCATGCCTGGCCAGTAGGGCGTTTTTGATTCTGGTGATCATGTCTGCTATCGGATCGGTCATGTTGTCTTGCTGTTGGCTGGCAGCGGCTGTTTACCAGTACTGGCTGTTTGCCCGGGCCACTCTACTTGCTCGCTTTGATAACTCCCGGCAGCTCGCCTTTAACCGCCAGCTCTCGGAACGCGATCCGGCTCAAGCCGAAGTAGCGCATGTATCCTCGAGGACGGCCGGTTATTTTACATCTATTGACACCTCTGGTCGAGACGCGGTTGTGATTGGTCGAGCCTGACATCTCCAGCCGGCGGCGGCGCTCGAGTAATTTCCGGGATTTTACTATCTTTGATGTTTTTGCCATTCTGCTCCTGTCATTACTTTATTTGTTGGTACCGCGGCCCTGGCCTCGAGATGTCCCGTCCTTAGTAAACGGCATCCCTAACTCCTCCAGCAGTGTCAGCGCCACTTGGTCGGTTGAAGCGGTGGTGACTATCGTCACTTGCAAGCCGCGAGTGCTGTCGATAGCGTCGTACTCTATCTCAGGAAAGGCAATCTGCTCTTCCATTCCCAAGCTGTAGTTACCTTGGTTGTCAAACGCGGTCCTGGACACTCCTTGAAAGTCCTTGACCCGCGGCAAGCCAATCGAGATCAACTTGTCCAAAAACTGCCACATCCTCAACTTGCGCAGGGTTACTTTTACCCCTAGCGGTTCGCCCTCGCGCAGCTTGAAGCCGGCTATCGACCGGCGGGCGGTCGTTACCACCGGCTGCTGGCCGGTTAGCACCCGGAACTGTTCGATCACGTTGTCGATCACTCCACGGCGCGCCCGGGGGTTCTGCGGAAAGTCTGACACCCCCATGTTCAGCACGATCTTGCTGATCTTGGGTACCGCCAACCGGTTCTGGACACCCAGCTGCTGCTGCAGGGCCGGCACTACCTCCTGTTGGAAGCGCTGGGCAAGCCGGTTGTGAACTGGAGCGGTGCTCGGTTGGGCTGTCATTGATTGGTTAGTAGCTGGTGGTTTAGTAGGTGCTTTAGAGCGCCTGTTGGGTGCGGTCATTACTTAGTACTGTCTTTGGGCGGCCGGGGCGTGGGTACCGGCTGGCCGGTCCGGCGGAACACCCTAACCTTAGTACCGTCCTTTTCTAGCCGGTAGCCTACTCGGTCAGGCTTGCCCTGGTCATTGATAATGGCTACCTTGGCAGTGGCCAGCGGCCGTTCTCGGCGGATGATCTCCCCCGAGCGGCCCTGTTGCTGGCGGACATGGCGACTGTAAAGGTTCATGCCTGGCACTACCACTTGGTTATCACTAGGCAACACTCGGCCGATACTGCCTTGTTTGCCTTTATCTTTGCCAGCGGTGATCAGGACGGTGTCGCCCACTTTAAACTTCATACCTTAAAATGCTCCTCTTACCATACCTCCGGTGCTAAACTGGCAATTTTATTAAAACCATTGTTTTTAACTTCGCGGGCAACTGGGCCAAAGACGCGACTGCCAACCGGGTTGGGGCTGTTTCGCGACTCCACTATCACTACCGCGTTGTCGTCAAACCGGATGTACTCACCGTTGGACCGGCGCTTTTCTTTTTTGGCCCTGACAACCACCGCTTTAACCAGTTCGCCTTTTTTGACGGTACCTTGAGGTTCAGAGGCAATCACCGAGGCCGTCACCACGTCACCTACTCGGCCAAATCGGCGCCTGGACCCGCCGTGGACCTGGATCACCCGCAGTCGGCGGGCGCCGCTATTATCGGCCACTTGGAGAACGGAGCGTAACTGGATCATGGCCGGCTGACTTTATTGAGTACTTTGAACCGTTTAGTCTTGCTGATCGGCCTGGTTTCCCGGATGCTCACCGTGTCTCCTAGCTCCAGCTCAAGGTGGCGGTAGTCGCACGGGTACTTCTTGGTGCGTTTGACGAACTTCTTGTAGAGTGGGTGCTGCCACCGCCGAGACACCGTCACCGTAGCGGTGTGGTCATTCTTGAGCGATGTAACTGTTCCTTGTAGTGTTTTCATGACTGGCCTTCTCGTGCTCCGGCCTTGGGGCCGGTGTGACTGTCACTGCCGGTAGCCCGGTTTGAATCGGCGTCAGGGCCGGCTGTTGAGTTGGCAGCCAGGCTGGCGGTGGGCCGGCTGGCCGCTTTTACTTGGCGCCGGTGGTGACTGATCACCGTTTTTACTCTGGCTACATCGTCCGCCAGCCGGTCGGGCAAACGGCGATTGTCCAGTTTGGCAGCGTGTTTCTTAAGCTGGGCCAGGGCCAGCTCTTCCCGCAGCTCAACCAGGCGCTGGTCAAGCTCGGTCAAGGAGAGCTGGTGGAGTTTGGTGATGTCGTTTCGCTTCATGGTAGTCTGGTCGGTGCTTCTTTAATGTTTGGTGGGCGGTGATTACTTTTCGATAATATTGGTGGGTGGTGATTACTTTTCGATAATAATGGTCCTGACCGAGAGCTTGTGGCCGGCCTTGCGAAGTGCTTCCTGGGCTATCTCAACGGGCACCCCTCCTAACTCAAACAAGATCACGCCGGGCTTAACCACCGCTACGTAACGGTCGATGTCACCTTTACCCGAGCCCATCTTGACACCAACCGGCTTACCGGTCACTGGCAGGTGGGGAAAGACCCGCAACCAGTACTTACCGGTACGCTTGGTAGCAAAGGTGATCTTCTTGCGAGCAGCCTCGAGTTGGCGCGATGACACCCAGCCGCCAGTGGTAGCTTTCAGGCCGTACTCGCCAAACTCCAGTTCCGTCCCCCGTTGGGCAGTGCCTCGGCGGCGGCCTCGGAATGCTTTGCGGTACTTACTTTTTTTGGGCTGCAACATTACTGTACTTCTCCTTTGTAGATCCAGACTTTGACTCCCACATACCCTGACCTGGTCAGCGACGGCGATTGGAAGTAGTCCAAGTTGGCCCGCAGCGTCTGGGTCGGTACTTTACCCCGAGTGTACTTCTCGGTGCGGCCGATCTCGGAACCGCCAATCCGGCCCGACAGCACAATTTTGATCCCTTCGGCGCCGGCCTGCGTCACCCGGTCCAGGGCCTGACGGACAGCGCGGCGGTGCGGGTAGCGCTTTGATAGCTGGTCGGCGATTCGCTCGGCCACCAGCTTGGCACTCAGGTCGGGCGTCTTCATTTCTTCAACTTTGATATCTATCTTGACGCGATGCTGTTTGACCTTGCCGGTGTTGACCAATTTTTCGATGGCTTGACTGATCAGTTTCAAGTTCTCACCACCCTTGCCGATAACCACGCCCGGTCGAGAAGCTACCAGTACTACGCTCAGCGATGTCAACGACCGCTCGATATCGATTGTCACTAGGCCGGCATTGCCCAGTTTGTTGTGCAGCAGTTGGCGCAGTCGGTAATCTCCGAGCACGTTGCGGCTGTACGATCTTTGATCGGCGTACCAGCGCGACTTCCAAGAGAAAGTGTTGCCGAGCCTAAAGCTGATAGGGTGAACTTTTTGTCCCATGTGAGGTGTCTTACTTACTGCCTTGCTGAGCCTCCGGTCGCGGCTCGAGCACTACCGAGACGTGACTAGTCCGCTTAATTATTCCGTGGGGCCGGCCGCGGCTGACCGCCCGGAACCGGCGGAACCGAGGGCCTTCGGTCACTTGGATAGACTTGATCTTGAGCATATCTGGGGCCAGCCGATGGTTGTGCTGAGCATTGGCCATCGCTTGACGAAGAACTTTCAGCACTACCAAGCTGGCCCGTCGCTCCATCACGCCCAACTGCCTGATAGCCTCAGCCAACTCTAGGTCCTTGACCGCGTTGGCCACTAGCCTGACCTTGCGCGGTGACTGTCTGGTGTTTTTCTGGATAGCCATAATGTTCATCTGTCCTTCGAACTGGTGTACTTTAGGTTTTAGTCATGACGCGCTTAACCACCCTGCCGTGGCCGCGGAACGTCCGCGTTGGCGCGAACTCGCCGAGTTTGTGGCCCACCATCGTCTCGCTGACAAAAACTTCCACGAAGCTTTTGCCCTGGTGGACCAACAAGGTGTGACCGACAAAGTCCGGCGAGACCGTGCTGGCCCGCGCCCAGGTCTTGATCGGTGTCTTGTCGCCGGACCCTTTTTGCCGCAAGACTTTGCCAAGCAGCTTGGGGTCAACGAACGGTCCTTTTTTACTACTTCTACTCATTTTCTACTCATTTTTCTACTCATTGATTACTGCAGTTGCTGTTACACATTACTGAATGCTTTACTTAACCCGACGATCCTTGACAATGAACCGACTGCCGGCTTTGCGTGGCCGGCGGGTCTTTTTGCCTAGGGCATGCCGTCCCCAAGGACTCTTTGGATACTTCATACCAACACCACTACGGCCCTCACCACCGCCATGCGGGTGAGAGCCGGGGTGCTGGGCTGTGCCGCGGACAGTGGGCCTGATGCCCATTAGCCGCTTGCGGCCGGCTTTGCCCAGTTTACGGTTCTTCCACTCCTGGTTGCCAACTTGGCCGATTGTAGCGAAACATTCCCGATTTATCAATCTATTCTCCTTAGACGGTAGGTGGACAGTCACGTAGTCACCTTCTTTGGACTGGATGGCGGCAGCGGTACCGGCGCCTCTGACCAACTGAGCGCCTTTGCCTACCCTCAGTTCCAAGTTGTGGACCGGGGTGCCGATGGGAATACGCTTCAGCGGCAGGGCGTTACCCGGCCGCGGGTCAGCCTGTTCGCCAGCCAGCACCGTGTCGCCTTGCTTCAAGCCCAGCGGCGAGAGAATGTAGCGCCGCTCACCGTCGGGATACGCCACCAAGCAGATGTGGGCACTGCGCAGCGGGTCGTACTCGATTCGCTCCACTCGGCCAGCGATGTCGCGCTTGTCACGTTTCCAGTCTATTCGGCGCTGGCGGCGCTTCACGCCGCCGCCGCGATGTCGGACCGTGATCCTACCTCGAAAGCCTCTGCCCTGGCGCTTAGTGTGGCCCGGTTCAAGCAGTGACTTCTCTGGCTTGCCTTTGTGCAGGTTAGACCGGTCGATAGTCACCTGGTGACGGCGACCGCTGGTGGTAGGTGTCTTGGTACGTAACATTGATCAGTATCGGCGGTTTTTTTAAGATCAGGAGCGTTCGAAATCAAATACTTCAATGGTCTGGCCCTGTTTGAGAGTTACCAAGGCCCGTTTAGTAGAACCGTGGCGGCGGCGCAGCCGGCGGCGGCCAGTGGTTGTTACTCGGCCGGGCCGAGTGAGGGTGTTGACCGACTCCACGTCTACCGCGTACAGCTGGGCAATGGCGATCTTGACCTGATGCTTACTAGCGGCCTGGCTGACCTCAAAAGTGTAGGCGTTGTGTTGTTGGGCCAGCTGAAGTGACTTTTCAGTGATGATCGGCCGTTTAATCAGGTTTGTTTTCATGACTTTGTCCCGTCAGCCTGTTGGGCCCGGTCCCCACTTAGTCTTTTTTCTAGCGCGGCTAAGCTTTGGGTGGTCAACACCACTGCGTCGGCGGCGATCACTTCTAAAGCGTTAAGCTGAGCGGCGGAGGTCAGTTCAACTCGCTCTAAGTTGCGCAAACTGCGGACCACTTCCGCGCCGGGCCGGTCAAGGACTACCAAAACGCGCC
>Ga0210057_1006890_pt1 | contig 14006 bp, 14 predicted proteins | sample CryGeyCG2114_010_2_FD_183968 | JGI IMG/M metagenome (GOLD analysis project Ga0210057, IMG submission 183968) | Groundwater microbial communities from aquifer - Crystal Geyser CG10_big_fil_rev_8/21/14_0.10 (SPAdes) (version 2) | ecosystem: Environmental > Aquatic > Deep subsurface > Groundwater ... | reverse complement strand
GTTTTTTTAGCGATTTCCTCAAGAGCATAGACGATAGAAAAATAATCCTCTGCGTTGGGGACCAGTGAGTTGACCACTTGTAGATATGATTCCAGAGCTTCGTCTCCCACGGAAAGTGCATCATTGATTACTTTTGCTTTCTGCTGGTATTCCAAAACTTCCTTTTCAAGAGCAAGGATCTTGTCGGAATTTTCTGCAAATCGCTGGGAATTATATACATAAACAAAAATCGTTAAGGATATTAGTATCCATAATCCCGCAATATAAATACCGTTTTCCTTGATGAGATTTCGTACGTATGGCTTAATTGTTAGTTTCATTCATCAAAATAAACTTACCACTCAACGATAATTCGTAATTCTCTTTTTTGACAGCGCTTTGATCAAGCGAGCTCAAGCCGCTTAATGAAAAGCTTTTCAAGGAAAGCCGCTCGAAGTTCTTCAGAAAAGAATCAGATTCTACAAACCTCGTAAAATCAATGAGACTTGAAAAATTCGTGAACGACACCTTAAACTCGACATTTCTGTTTTTATCGATAAAGAAGTTCTTAAGGGTTCCTCGGGTGTTCGTCTGGACTTGAGCCGAAATGCTTGCTAAATTTCCCGAAAGACTTGCGATTGCCGGCTGAAGAGAGAAAGAGTCCGTGGAGGGAGTATTTTGAGATAATGCAGTGACGAGAAGATTAAAGTATGGCAAGGCCTGGACATCGTCTTTTATAAACCCTTTTATTACACCATATTTTTTTTCAATGTAAAGGAGTTGTGCCTCGATATCCTTTTTATCCTTAAGCTGTTCAAGGTAGCTTTTCTTTTGATTCAAAAGTTTCTCTAATCTGGAATTTTGAGTATTTAGCCGAATAAACATGTAAATGAACACTGCAAAAAAAACGACGCAGGATGCAATAGCTGATATTCGGATATAGGAAAAATACTTTTCTATTTTTTGATAATCAACCTTACTTGAAAGAAGATTGATCTTGGTTTTCTTCATCTTAGGTTTCCTCCAATAGATGAAATGAACAGGGACAGATTCTGCTTAAAGAATTCTACTGACGGGTTTTTTTTAAGAACGCTATAGGGATTGATAACTGAGGTAGGGATTCCGATGGAGTTTTCGACCAGTTTTGCTAATGAGGGAAATCGAAAGGAGTCATTCAGTAAAAGAATTGTTCCTATGTTCATTTGAAATCTCTGGGCAATCACGTTGATGAACCGTTTGACTTCGCTCCCAAATTCTTTCACTACCGGTTCGACATTTGACTCTATGGGCAAACTGGATTGTTGACCGGCTTGATGGGATTTGAGGGCCTCGGCGGCTTGAGTCTGAGTAAGGTTTAGATTTAAGGCAGTCTCCTTTAAAAAAATGTAGAATCCCGTGTTAAAATTCCTCGTTTGGGTAATGAGATGAAACCGCGGATCAAAAAAATACAATGAGGTTGTATTTAGACTGAGATTCACTAAGAGTATTCCGGACGCGCTTTGAACATTGCTGAATATATCAACCGCAAAGCGTGAACATGCGCTTAATTCATTCTCAATGGATTCGGGGATTAATCCAGCCAGTTCTACGGTCTTTTGAATTTTTTCTATGAGTTTTTTTGAGGACGCGATCATCAACACGAGAAGTTTGTTTTCTTTCGCACTCTCACTTAAAATCTCAACGTCAATGTTTACTTCATCAATCGGCATCGGAATGAACTGGTCGGCTTGATACTTTATTGCCGAGATGAGTTCCTTTTCGTTTAACTTCGGCATGTCAAGCACTTGGGAATAGGAATAGGTATCCGGGATTACGACATTTACATTTTTCTTTGCGATCTTAAGGGTTCCAAGGAGCTTTTGGATGATGGTGGCGTGATCTCCGATAACTTTTTCCGTGTCCGCACTGTAAAAGGCAGGGCTCACTTCGGCAAACCCCAAGGATGAAACGTCAATCAGGGATCCGTCCTTTTTCGCATCCGCCACTTTGATAAAACTTTCTCCAAAATCCACACAAAATAACGTATCTGCCATATAGTTAGTATCAAGAAAAATGAGAAATAAGTCAAGAGAAAATTGCGGAAAGGTTAGTTCCTTAGCTTTATGCTGGTTTGGTAATGAAGCACAGCGGTAGTTTCTTCAACGCGAGTTGATGCGGTATTATAATCCACACCAAAGGCAATAGTTACGAGTGCCGGAGTTCCGATGTTATTGCGTGTACACGAAATTACAAAGTCCGAAATGCGTACGTTCGACGTCGTCAATTCTCGGGTAGACGTTAATTTTGATGACTCGGAAGCGATTTTGTCGCTCAAGATATAGAATCGGAATTCGTTTCCGGATTTATCCTTGAAATAAAAATTCGTTCCACTGGAACTTTGGTATGATGAACCGGTTGCGGCACACCGTTCGTTTGAAAAGGTGGGAGCACTATAGGTTTGGAAAATATTTTTTGCTTCACTTCGAATGATAGTTTCCATGACATTCAATACATAATCCCCCTGTCTTTTTACCTCAGATAGCCGCTGTATTTTCACCTGTTGGTTGGCAACCCCAAAAAAAATAGCAAAAAGCACCGGAAGAGATACTCCAATAACTCCCATCACAACGACAAGTTCAATAAAAGAGAATCCTTTTTTATTCATTCCCATACGGAAAAGACCGTGTTAATTGGTATTGAGTACGTGTTTCCATATTCGCGCCACTGAACAGTGACTGCAATTTTCATTTGATCGGATCCATACTGCTGAAGAACGGCCCAGCGGCGAAAAATACCATCTAAAGTATAACTTGTACCGCAGTCGTTTGAGAAATTCCAGTTAAGTCCTTCATTGAAACAATAGCTCACGGATGAAGGTTCAGTGGGAACTCTATTGTAAAAAGTTTTCCAATCAACTTCTTTTTCGGACTTCAACCACTCAAGAAGTTCCTCAGCATATCGGGTTCCCAGTATTTTATGCTGGTTGACCTCATTGTTCCGGATGGATGTAATCGTCATTGATGCGGCGATCACGAAAAATACAGAGAGAATAGAGACAAATATCAACACTTCCACGAGCGAAAACGATTTGGTCTCAAGTTTACCCATCATATACAGTATACATTTTTATAGTCAGAAGCAAAAGGTCAGCACCCAGAAGTGTAAGAGGTTCCTTTGGTAATGATACCGGCCGGAGAAACCGTGATATCAATGCATTTGCTCGAAGATGTATTCTTAACTTTTACGGTAATATCTCCGGCGCTATTGGTGCCGGTCGAGAGTTTGTAAAATGGGATGGCCGTTGCCGACTCGACAGTTATATTCCGATCGGCTGGAATAGAATACGTATATATGGTAGTTTCACCACCCGAACAGACGAGGCTCATCCTGTATTGAGAGGCGTTAATCACGGTTACCTTATAACTGATAAAATCTCCGCTGCAGGTTTGGGAAAGATTGACATCTGCCGCAGATGACTTTTTTTTGGCCAACTCTAATACATCATTGACTTTTCGCGCCTCTGCTTCCAGCTTAATGTCTTCGTTGTAGCTATTGTAGTATGCAAGCGAAAGACCGGAGAAAAGCGCAATGATCGTGATGACGATGAGAAGTTCAATGAATGTAAAACCTGTAAATCGCGAAAACGATTTTGTTGCTTCGGCTTCACCCCTCGGCCTGCCTGCCGGCAAGGCAGGGAGAACCCAAGCCATTCGCACAAAATGTTTTCGCAATTTAGAAAAAAATGAGCGTGTCATTGTCCGTACGGTCCAACGCAATAATTGCACGTAGCTCCGGTACAACTGACTCCGCATCCACCTGCGGTCGACGACTCAAGGTATGCGCCCAGCGTATAATCGGAAGAGCTTCCCGTGTAATAATACGTGTAGGTTGGGCTACGGGGGTCTGCCGGAACGCTCTGCAAATATTTTGGAGATCCAGTAAGTAATGATAATGCTGCCGGGTAGGAACCGTTGTTGCTGCGATACATTTCCAGGGCACCTCTGATATTTTCCAAATCCGCCTTTCTTCTGCCGTCGCGGGATTGTTTCATTAGCTGAGAATAAGTAGCTACCCCTCCTGCAATTAATAGCGCAATGATGCTGATAACTACGATGAGCTCAAGAAGCGTGTATCCCCTATTATTTATCATAAATGATTCTAACTCATAACTTACTGCTGGTTTGAAACCGAAAAGGTTACTCCTGCTCCAGCTGATTCCAATGGGACAGAAAGCGTGAATGTGTTTGTCGTCCAGGATACCGAGAATACATTTGATGCCGGGTCAGTAATCGTGAACGTACCAATTCCAGTTACTGGACAGATTGCACTTATGGTTCTGGTTCCTGTGCCGGTTACGTTAGGGTATGAGAAATTGTTTGCCGTATAACACTGCTCCATCATTTTTTGCATATCTTGAAGATCGGTTTTTCTCTTTGAATCGCGGGCCCTTTTTTGGACAGACGAAAAAGCGACCATACCCAGACTAATGAGTATAGCCAGTAGTCCAATGACGACAAGAAGCTCCAAAAGCGTAAATGATTTCTTAAATCGGTTCATATTCAAGGTTGGGTAACTACGTAACACCAGTTAGTTGTCGAACAAGCTCCACCGGTACATGTCGTGCAGGACGCGACACCGTCCAGATCAGCGGTGTTTTCGAGACAGGCGCAGAGAGTATAGGTTAATATATCTGCTCCCAATGTATATTTATAACTTTTACCCGGAGAGGGATCACCCGGCATTTTATTCATATATACGGATCCTGTGCACAAAGCACCACTGGACCAGCAGGCACCAGCTGCTGGAAGTGAGTCCGTGGCCGGATAGGTGATCGGCGATTGGTTATCCTTGTACAATTCCAGAGCTTTCTGGATTTGCCTCAGGTCGGATTTCCTTTGGGAATCCCGCGCCCGTTCGCGGGTGGACATGTAGTTTGGAAGAAGGAGAGCCGAGAGAGAAGAGATAATCGCAATAACAACCAAAAGCTCGATGAGGGTGAAACCAGCGCAAGAATTTTTTTTTAATATTGCCTCCATATAAATTAAAAGTTTAAAATTCAAAATTAAAAATTGCAATTGAAAATTTAAAATTAAAAACTTTCAACTTTGAACCGAAACTTTGTACTTTGAACTTTGAATTTTTAACTTGATTTCATGCTATATTTTTTTTTAATCAAAATCAAGAGGTTATCAACGGCAAGTTGTGCGTTAATGTTATTGTTTTCCATGAGACGCTTTAGACGAATGATCTCTCTGAGGATGCCGCCGCTTCTTTCATCTTTTGCAAGTCGATTCCTAAAAAAGAGAATAAGTTGTATAAGGATGGCTGAAGCATCAGTCTTTGAAGTCGTGGTAAACGGCTGTCTCCCAAGAATGGAAAGGTCCGGATTTGTCACAAACTTCGTCAGAACTTTTTCTATTTCTCCATCCAGTTTAACGTCCTGGGATTTTGCAAGATGCAAGATTTTCGCGCGTGAGACGATGGTCGGAAGAAGCGAATGGACGGTTAAAACGCATAAGATGAATTGGACGTTCTCAGGAGCTTCTTCCAACGTTTTTAGAAAGGCGTTTTGGGCTTCCAGCGAAGATAGGTGAAAATCCTCGAATACATAAGTCCGCCTGAACGGTTGGTAAATAGCAACCTCCTTAATCACCTCTTTGATTTGATCGAGGGAAAATTCCTCCTTTTTTCTCTGGATCCGCATCATCCTCTGTCCTTGGGTATTTTGGAGTGAATCCAAATACGATTCTAGAGCGGTTTTCTCATCCGTTACAACAATTAGAGGGATCATGTGATATTTGCATTTTAACAAAAAAAACTATATAGTGAAAATATGAATCTCTCCCCAAAACAATTGTTAGGACAACTCATAAAAAACAATATCATTACCCAAGAAGAGGCAGAGAAATATGAGGTAAATAGTCTTCAAAAAAACCTTCCTATTTACGAATATTTGGCGCAGTATTCCGAGATCAAAAAAAATGATCTCCTCAAGGCTGCCGCACAACTTCTTGGGGTGACTTATGTGGACCTCATCAATTCTCCGATCGACCCACAGGCCCTTAGCTTTGTGTCCGAAGCAATTGCCAAGAAGTATATGGTGATGCCGTATAAATACAACGAGGAGCAGCAAAGCGTATATCTCGCGACCAACGATCCGTTCAACACGTATGTTGCGGATTTTTTGGAAAAGAAAACCGGAAAACGCATTTTTCTATCGTTGTCCGACCCCGAAGAAATCCACAAAACCATTGAGGTTTCCTACAGCCAAGGTTTATCTCCAGAAGTGAACGAGGCCTTAAAAGAGTATGAGCCCGAAAAAGTCGCAAGAAGCGCGGAGAACGTGGGGAACGTAGTTATGGAAGCCCCTATTGCGAAAATTGTTTCGACGATTCTGGAATTTGCCGTCAAGAGTAGAGCGTCTGATATCCATATCGAACCGCAGGAGACACGTACACAGGTTCGGTATAGGATTGACGGAGTACTGCAGGAAAAACTTTCTCTTCCTCGCTCGATCCATGACGCACTGATTTCCCGTATAAAGATTTTATCCGAGATGAAAATTGATGAACGGCGCATTCCCCAGGATGGAAGGTTTAACTTCAAAATCGGGAATGAGGAGGTTGATCTTCGTGTTTCCACACTGCCCATTGTGCACGGAGAAAAAATAGTGATGAGGCTTCTCAAAAAAACCGGTGGCATTCCAACGCTAAGCGATTTAGGACTTCGGGGAACCCAGCTAAAAGATCTGGAGGAAGCAATTTCAAAACCATACGGGATCGTGTTGGTAACCGGCCCGACGGGTTCGGGGAAAACCACTACGCTGTATTCTGTGCTTTCCCGATTAAACAAACCAGGCGTGAATATTGTCACACTGGAAGACCCGGTCGAATATCAACTCGCCGGAATCAATCAGGTGCAAATTAATCCGCAAGCTGGATTAACGTTCGCAACGGGGCTGCGCGCATTCCTGCGCCAGGATCCGAACATCATCCTCGTCGGAGAAATCCGAGACAAGGAAACTACCCAACTTGCCATCCAGGCCGCTCTAACAGGACACTTAGTATTCTCCACTCTTCATACAAACGATGCATCAACTTCTATCCCCCGTTTGATTGATTTAGGCGCAGAGCCGTTCCTTATCGCGTCTGTTCTGAATGCATCCATTGCGCAAAGAATTTTAAGGAGGGTATGTCAACATTGCGTAAAACAATATGAGCCCCCGGCCCCTATCCAAGAAAATATTAAACAAATCCTGGGCTCCTATCTCCCAAAGCAGTATACAGAGGGGAAAGCCATTGTTCTCTCAAAAGGAGAAGGATGCAGCGAATGTAGCAACACCGGATACATGGGGAGGATTGCCATCTTTGAGGTCTTGAAAGTTACACCGACGATCAATAGAATGATTCTAGAGTCCGTATCGGGTAAGGATATTGAAAACCAAGCGCAAAAGGAAGGATTGATCATCATGAAACAAGAGGGGTATTTGAAAGCATTGGACGGATTAACTACGATTGAAGAAGTATTGAGGGTCGCGGAGATTTAAAAGTTAGCAGATTATTTGTATTTTTTGTATTTATGGATCTTTCTCAACTATTGCAAATAACCATTGATAAACAGGCTTCTGATTTGCACATCGTTGCTGGGTATTTCCCCGCGATCCGGATAAATGGGGATCTGTATCAACTCAATACCTACCCGGTTCTGACCCCAGAGGTGGCTCGCGCGATTCTTTTTTCGATCCTTACCGATGAGCAAAAAGAAAATCTCCTTGCAAACAAAGAGATTGACTTAGGATACGATTTTAATGGGAATCGTTTCAGGGGGAATATCTATTTCTCAAAAAATGCGATTAATGCAGAATTTAGGCTTATCCCTTCGAAAATACGCACCCTTGAGGAGCTTTCGCTTCCGCCCTACCTGTATAAATTAATTGAGATAGGCCAGGGACTTATTTTGGTGACCGGCCCCACCGGTGAAGGAAAATCCACGACCCTTGCTTCCCTAATTAATGAAATTAACACAAAATATTCCAAACATATCGTTACCATAGAAGATCCCATCGAATACGTATATCCGAAGATGAAATCCTTAATTACCCAGCGGGAACTTCACCAAGATACCCACTCGTGGAATATCGCCCTTCGGTCAGCCCTCAGGCAGGACCCAGATGTGATTTTAATTGGAGAAATGAGAGACTATGAAACGATCCAGCTCGCCATGACAGCGGCAGAAACCGGACATTTGGTCTTATCCACACTACATACCACTTCAACGCCTGAGACCGTGAATAGAATCATTGATATCTTTCCCTCGAATCAGCAGAATCAGATCCGATCCCAGTTATCTTCAACACTTTGTGCCATCATCATGCAAAAGCTTCTTCCCCGCATTGATGAAGTCGGGAGAGTTCCCTCGATAGAAGTCCTCATAAACAATCCTGCGGTTGCTTCAACGATTCGGGATGGGAAATACCACTTCATTAATAATATTCTTGAGACATCGGAAGAGGGAGGGATGGTCTTGTTTGAAAAATACCTTGCAAAACTGTATAAGGAAGGAAAAATTTCAAAAGAATCCGGTATAGCCTACTCTATTCGTCAGGGAATGTTCGAAAAATTTATTAAGTAGTATATGCAATATAGGTTCAGGGCAATAAAGGATAATGCCATCGTAAGCAAAAAAATAACCGCAGACAGCGAAAAGGCAGTCGTGAAATATTTGAGAGAAAACGGCTATTTTCCTGTTGAAATAAGAGCGCAGGGAGGACAAGGAATCAGTATCTTCGGTGAATTTTTTGACAAAATCAGCTTTAATGATATCGTGAATTTCACAAGGCAGATTGCCATCATGTTGAACGCGGGGTTAACATTAGTGGACTCGTTTGCGATTTTAAGAAAGCAAGTGTCAAAGCCAGCTATTCAGAAGTTGCTTACAGACATTGACAGCGAAATTAAATCCGGGAACACATTTTCCTATGCGTTGAAAAAATACCCGCAGTATTTTCCAAACCTTTATATCGCGTTGGTAAAATCCGGAGAAGCTTCTGGAAAATTAGGCGAAATACTTCTCAAACTAGCAGAGAACCTAGAAAAAGAGCGTGAGTTTAAAGGTAAGTTAAAAGGTGCCCTTACCTATCCCCTTATTGTTGTCGTGGCAATGTTCATCGTTATGTTTATTATGGTTACGTTTGTTATTCCAAAACTTCTTGGGTTATATAAAGATTTTAAAGTCGAATTACCCCTCACCACAAAGATTCTTATCGCGATATCCAGCTTCTGCACGCAGTTTTGGCCGGTAATCATTCTGGGTGCCTTTTTTGGATACGTATTTCTTCAACGGTATTTAAAAACCAGCGTAGGAAGGCTTATGAAGGATCAGCTCATGTTCAAGATTCCCGTAATAAGTAATGTTGTCAAAATTTCCGCATTAGTGAATGCAACAAGAACACTCTCCATTCTCATTGCTTCAGGAGTTTCAATATTGGAAGCTTTGTCCATCATTATCGATACTACAGACAATATTATTTATCAGAAAGCTTTTAAAAATATCCTGAAACAGGTGGAAAAGGGACAATCGTTGGGAACCGCTCTTGATCAGGAAGGGATATTCCCCCCCATCCTCGTTCAAATGGCTCTTGTTGGAGAGCAGACAGGGCATTTGGATGATACCCTCATGCGGTTGTCTAAATATTTTGAGATGGAGTCAGAACTGGCAATAAAAGCAGTTACGACCCTGATTGAGCCGGTAATTCTCGTTTTCTTAGGTGTGGGGGTAGGTTTCCTTGTTATGTCGGTAATCACTCCGATATACAACCTGACGAGTTCGTTTAAGTAATATTCAGTCTCTTGCAATTTGTCGGGCTCGGTATGTTTCCACTCGTCTTTTAATTTCAGGAAAATCATCGATCTTGTACGACTGCATAAATGAGGACGCCGCATGCTTTGTTTTTTCAATGAGTTTCAAGTCGGTCAAAGAAGCTACCTTTAAATCCATGTATCCGTGCTGTTTGGTCCCAAACATATCTCCAGGACCCCGAGCCCGAAAATCGTATTCTGCAAGTTGGATGCCGCTTTGCGTACGGCAGAAAAAATGCAACCTTGAAAGAACAGGCTTCTCTTCTTTGCCTGTAAAAAGGAAACAATAGGATTGCGCACTCCCCCGGCCTACTCGTCCGCGAAGTTGATGCAATTGGGCAAGTCCGAAACGCTCTGCACCCTCGATTAACACAATCGTTGCATTTGGGATATCTATCCCGACCTCAACGACCGGTGTTGTCACCAAGATATCGTACTCATGTTTTTTAAACTCTTCCATGATACGGTCTTTTTCCTTTGGTTTCATTTTCCCGTGTAAGAGCCCCACATTGAATCCCGAAAATACCTCATTTTTAAGATGCTCAAACTCGCTTTTTACTGCCCTCACGGATTTCATGGTTTCCATTTGCGATTCCTCAATCAACGGACACACGATGAATATCTGTATACTCTCTTCCCTGATTTTCTTTTTCATCCAGAGATATCCGGAGTTTCTTTTGGCAAGAGGAACGAGATACGTTTTTACCGGAATGCGACCTTTTGGCATTTCGTCGATCACTGAAAGATCCAGTTCTCCATATAGGGTTAGTGCGACGGTCCTGGGAATCGGAGTTGCAGTCATCGTCAATAGATGGGGGGAACCCCCTTTTTTCTTGAGGAGAGATCTCTGCATGACTCCAAATCTCTGCTGTTCGTCAATGACCACCAACCCGACTTTTCTAAACGCCATATTCTGACTGATAAGCGCATGAGTACCAATGACGATATCGAAGTCCAGTGGGTTCTTTTTTAGTTTTTTGGATCCGGTATGTAATCCGACTCGGAAAGGAGTATTTTTAAAAAGGAGACAGAACGTTTGATAGTGTTGAGTGGCTAGGATTTCCGTTGGAGCCATAAGTAAGGTTCGTGTTCCATTCAGTAAAGCGATCAAGCTGGCGATTCCCGCGACAACGGTTTTGCCTGACCCGACATCTCCCTGGATAAACCGATTCATAGGTTTTACATCTAGCATATCCGTTTTCACTTCCTCAACCACGCGTTTCTGGGCCGAAGTTAATTCAAATGGGAGCTCAGAAACAAATGTACTTAGTTTTTTTTCTTGCTCGCCCTTTAGGGTGAAGCGATAGTCAGGTTTTTGTAAAGCCCATTCTTTTTTCAAAAGATGAGAGGAGAGTTGAATGATGAATAGCTCATCGGATGCGAGTCTTTCCCGCGCGCGCTCCGACGCGCTAAGCGACGAGGGAAAATGGATTTGGCGCAGTGCGCTATCGACATCAGTGAGTTCGTTATCGCGGACGATTTCAACCGGAAGGTACTCCGGAATCTTTGGGATAGACACCAAAGCTCGATACATTTTTTCTCGGATCGTCCTTGTGGAAAGACCATAGGTTTCCGAATAAACGGGAACGATCCGTGCGGTATGGATAGTCTCAGAAGATAACCTCGGTATAACTTCATACTCTTTTGGCTGGATCGTTAATCGGGAAAAGGATTTGTCCGCCGTACCGGAAACAGATAAAAAGCTTCCAACTTTTAAAATTCGAGTCAAATACGGTTGGTTGTACCAGATAATCTCAATAGTTCCGGTATCGTCTTGAAGGGTAACTTTCTGGATGGTAATCCTGCTTCTCGTATATTGGTTTTTTACGTTGGCGATCATTCCTTGCACGGTGATGGTTTCTCCCGGCTGTACCCTACCGATTTTGGAAAGGATAGAAAAATCTTCATACCGAAACGGGACGTAGTTAATCAGATCATAGACCGTATGGATATTGAGATGTTTTAATTTTTTTATGGTAAGGTGGCTGGTGTTCGGAAGCGATTCAATCCCTTGGTTCAACATCATATCAAACCATGGTTATCTTATAAAAAGCATAGGTGCAAAAGATGTCAGGATAAGAAGGATAGATGAAACCACAACAATGATTTTCCATACGTTTTCTTTTTTCATTCGCCGTATACTCACCATACACAATATTATATACTATTTCCATGTATAGCTCGCGAAGAATGTCCATACGCAGACAGTATATGAAACAGAGGCTTATCTACCTCGCGTTGGTATCCCTCATCGGTTGCATCGTCGTTGGGTTCATCTTCTCTTTCCTTATATTCGCATGGTATGCAAAAGACTTGCCCTCTCCTGGGAAGCTGTCCCAGACGAGCGGGTACTCGACGGTGTATTATGATAGGGATGGCAAAACCCTTTACGAGATGTATAAGGACAAAAACAGGGTTCCCGTAAAATTTTCGGAAATGTCAACGTACCTAAAACAAGCAACGATCGCGGTTGAAGACAAAAATTTTTATAAACATAAGGGGATATCTGAAGGAGGGATCTTACGTGCCGCTTTTAACATCGTCTTTAAGGGGAGATTAGAGGGAGGTTCGACCATTACACAGCAGCTTATCAAGAATGTGCTCTTGGATGCACGCAGAACCCCGTCAAGAAAAATAAAGGAAATGATCCTTGCTTTTGAAGTGGAGAGGCGATACACCAAGGACCAGATACTCGAGATGTATTTGAACGAAGCTCCCTACGGTGGAAGTTACTATGGGGTGGGTACGGCATCCCTGGGGTATTTCGGAAAACAACCAAAGGATCTTAATTTAGTCGAATCCGCCATCGTAGCAGGACTTCCCCAGAATCCCCCTTACTATTCTCCCTATATCGGAAAAAACGACGCCTGGAAATTTCGCGCACAGGATGTCTTGCGTAGGATGAGGGAAGATAAATATATAACGAAAGAACAGGAAAAAGACGCCCTTAAGAAGCTTGAAGCTGTTCGGTTTACCTCACCCAAACTCGCCATCAATGCACCCCACTTTGTTTTCTTCGTGAAGGATCAGATCGAACAAGAATATGGAGGCAAACTGATTGAGCAGGGGGTTAAAATAAAAACGACCCTTTCCCTAGAAGTCCAAAAAATTGCAGAAAAAGTAGTCAAGGAGGAAATTGGAAAACTCGAAGACTATAATGTGGGAAATGGGGCGGTGGTAGTACTTGATTCGAAAACCGGAGAAATCCTCGCCATGGTTGGATCCTATGACTTCAATGACGAAAAATTCGGGAAGTTCAACGCGGCACTGGGGCTTCGGCAGCCGGGATCATCGATAAAACCAATCACCTATGCTCTTGCTTTTGAAAAAGGGTATACTGCAGCGACTCCCATTATGGACGTGAAGACCGTCTTTCCCAATCAAGGCGATAAAGATTACATTCCAGAGAACTATGATGGCAAATACCGTGGCCCTATGCAGCTGCGATTTGGTTTGGGAAACTCAATAAACGTCGCTGCGGTAAAACTTCTAGCGATGGTCGGAATACGGGATTTCCTCCAGAAAGCTTCTGATATGGGATTGGGAGGATTTGCTCCAACCGATGAAAATATGGCAAGATATGGTTTGGCAGTCACGCTCGGAGGAGGAGAATCCACGTTGTTGGATATGACCTGCGCCTTCACAATTTTTGCGAACAGTGGATTAAAAAAGGAAATATCCTCTTACGTTGAGGTAACGGATTTTAAGGGGAAAACCATCTACAAACAAGTGCGTGCGAAAGAAAAAAAAGTATTTTCTCCGGAAGTCGCTTTTCTGATTTCCCATATACTCTCCGATAACAATTCCCGGTTAGCAGTGTTTGGCCCCAATTCCTACCTAAATATACCAGGGAAAACCGTTGCAGTGAAAACCGGAACCACGGATGATAAAAAGGATAACTGGGCAATAGGATATACGAAGGATATCACCGTTGGAGTATGGGTGGGGAATAATGACAACTCAGCGATGAATCCAAAGATTGCGTCCGGCGCAACCGGAGCATCCCCTATTTGGTATCGGATCATGGGCGAACTTCTAAAAACCTATCACGATGGGATCATGGATAAACCCAACAAGGTAAAGACAGTAGAGATCGATGCACTGTTTGGTGGGTTACCAAAGGAAGGCTATCCAACACGCTCTGAATATTTCATTGAAGGAACAGAACCGAAGGATGTATCCTCCTATTAT
>Ga0210057_1006889_pt1 | contig 14008 bp, 8 predicted proteins | sample CryGeyCG2114_010_2_FD_183968 | JGI IMG/M metagenome (GOLD analysis project Ga0210057, IMG submission 183968) | Groundwater microbial communities from aquifer - Crystal Geyser CG10_big_fil_rev_8/21/14_0.10 (SPAdes) (version 2) | ecosystem: Environmental > Aquatic > Deep subsurface > Groundwater ... | reverse complement strand
TTATCATGATAAGGTTTTAAATATTTTGGACAAAAAGGACAAGCACCAATTTTAGCTAATTCTTTCATTTTGACTTTCTGGGCTACTTCCCGAGTGTGACGAAAGTTTAATAATTTGTTTTTCATAATGAGCTAATCCTAACATTTTTTTTAAAAAAATATACGGCCGACTCGTCTAAAACGAGTCGGCCGTGAAAGCCCTTTTAAAGAGCTACCGGGATTCCAGGGATAGCTGGATGAGGATTATAATCTGATATTTCGAAATGTTCACTTCGAAAATCAAACAAACTCTCAAGCCTAAGGCCGGCATCACTAATTTTCATTGTCGGCAAGTATCGAGCTTCCCGAGTGATCATCTTCTTTACGGCCGGAATTTGATCACTATAGATGTGAGCGTTCTTGAAAGTGTGAATATATTGTCCTGGCTCCAATTCAGTTACTTGAGCTAGAGCTAAAAGGAGTGCTGAATACTGGATCAGATTAGCCGGGACACCAATTGGTAAATCAGCCGATCTTTGGTCCATACACATATCCAAGCGCTTACCACGGACATAGAAAGTGAGCCAGCCATGACAGGGGGCCACGAAGACTTGGCGCTCTCCAAACTCCGAGGCAAAATAAGGATGCCAGGGGCTAATGAGGTGTGTCCTTAGATAAGGTTTTTCTCTTAGACCTTTGACTAAGGCTTCAAATTGATTGAAACCATCAGGCAAACCAGGAGTAGGAAAATTATGGAAGGCTACTCCGTAGGAGCCAGCGCCAAGATCTCCCTCAGGTAATCCTAAGCTTTCACATATTTCCTTAGTTGCCCATTGGCCCCACCAGTTACAGCCGAATTTCTCAAATTCACTGACGGTTCTAGCCCCATTGATCATGGCGAATATTTCGGCCACGGCTTTGGTCCAAAAACTAATCTTCCTTTCAAGGATCAAAGGTACTCCATTCCTTAAATCAAATCGTAGATCGGGTGGTTTGAAGTAAGATAGACAAGAGATACCTTGATTATTGATCTCTTGTCTTTCTCCTTTGGCCAAGACTAATCTAAGTAAATCTTGGTATTGTGAATCAGGGGACCTCTCTTTAGGAGGCTTCATTTCAAACACATTTATTCTCCTCTCCGTATCGCCTAGGGCGTTTTTGATTAAGTTAATAGAATTCCGTTTCTGTTTGGATCCTAACATTAGTCTTTAATTAGTCAAATTAAAAATATAAATATTTTGCAGGTGCTTAATTTTTAACTAGCCAAGTTTCGCTATTTAATGCTAGAGTGTTTTTAATGAAAGACAAAGCGATTGAAAAATTGATTAGGGCCGAAGCCAAAAGACAAAAAAAGGTTAGTAATTTGATTGCCTCGGAAAATTATGTTTCCCAAGATGTTTTGACGGCCTTGGGTTCGATTTTAACTAATAAATATGCCGAAGGTTATCCGCAGGCTCGTTATTATGGTGGTAATAAAATAATTGATCAAATTGAAACCCTGTGCCAAAAACGAGCCCTTAAATTATTTAAACTTAAAAATAGTGATTGGGCGGTCAATGTTCAAGCTTTATCTGGTTCGCCAGCTAATCTCGCTGTTTACTTAGCTCTTGTTCCATTTGGGGATCCAGCCTCCGCCAAGGCTTCGGCGAGGCAAGGAAAAATTATGGGTCTGGAATTAGCCCATGGTGGTCATTTGACTCATGGTCATAAAGTTTCCGCTTCAGGAAAATTTTGGTCAGTAGTAACTTATGGGGTCAATAAAGAAACTGAACAACTTGATTACGAAGAAATTAAAAAAATTGCTTTGAAAGAAAAACCGACTCTGATTATTGCTGGTTATACTGCTTATCCGCGAATCATTGATTGGTTAAAGTTTCGCGAAATTGCTGATGCTTGTGGGGCTTATTTGATGATTGATCTGTCTCATTTAGCTGGCCTAGTGGCTGGCGGAGTTTATCCGTCACCTTTTTTAACTAAAACTGGTCAAGCCTTAGCTGATGTAGTGATGATGACGACTCATAAGACTTTGCGGGGACCTCGTTCGGCTCTAATTTTTTCCCGAATTGATAATCGTGAATTAAATAAGAAGATTGATAAAGCGGTTTTTCCGGGGATTCAAGGTGGACCCCATCTTAATCAAATTGCTTCAGTGGCTGTCGCTTTAGCGGAAGCCTCTAAGCCAGAATTCAAAATTTATGCTAAACAAACAATTAAAAATGCTAAAGTTCTCGGCGAAGCCTTAAAGAAAAAAGGTTGGCGTTTAGTTAGTGGCGGTACTGATTCTCATCTACTCTTAGTTGATGTTTGGCAAAATGGCCAGGGCCTGCCCGGCCAGGGAATTGGTGGTAAGGAAGCTAGTGAAAAATTAGAACAGGCTGGTATTATCGTCAACAAAAATACGATTCCTTTTGACACTCGCAGTCCTGTTGACCCATCTGGCATTCGTTTAGGAACCGCCGCTGAGACGACCCGCGGTAAAAAAGAAAAAGATATGATTAAGTTGGCGGAGAAAATAGATAAAGTTTTAAAGAAATAGTAAGCAAATAGACAGCCAAGGAGGGTCAGACCCTCCTTGGCTGTCTAGCTCGGGTTTTAGACTCGTGTTAAGCTAGATAAATGATTCGGGATCAAATTACTAAAGCTTTAAATCAGGCCTTATTGTCGGCTAAACTACCGAGTGAAGCTTTTACCTTGGAACACCCGGCTGATTTGAGTTTGGGGGATTATGCGACCAATATCGCTTTAATTTTAGCTAAAAAACATAATCACCAAGCCTTAGAAGTAGCTAGTAAAATTGTCCGAGAAATTTTACATCAAGATTATTCTTGGTTAGCCAAGGTAGAAGTAGCCGGTCCAGGTTTCATTAATTTTTATCTTAGTGATCAATATTTATTTTCTGAATTGGCGATTATTAAAAAAACTGACCCTTACGGTCTTAATCAATCAAAACACGGTCAAAAAATTATTATTGAATATACTGATCCAAATCCCTTTAAGCTTTTTCACATTGGTCATTTGATGAGTAATACCATTGGAGAATCAATCGCTCGACTTTTAGAATTTTCGGGAGCGGAAATTAAAAGAGCTTGTTATCAAGGTGATGTCGGCTTACATGTGGCTAAAACTATTTGGGGGATTAAACAAAATTTATCACAATTACCAACTGACAATGAGTCGCTAGTAAACAAAGTGGCTTTTTTGGGCCTAGCTTATTCGGCTGGCTCAAAAGCTTTTGAATTGGCGACGACCGAAATTAAAGCAGAAATTTTAGCTTTAAACAAGAAAATTTATAATCGTTCGGATCAAGAAATAAATACGCTTTATGATTTAGGTAAAAAATGGAGCCTAGAATATTTTGAGAGTATTTATCAGCGCTTGGGCACTAAATTTGATTTTTATTTTTTTGAAAGTAAGACTGGTGATTTTGGTCGTCAGGTAGTTGAAAATCACCCTACGGTTTTTGTGAAAAGTGAGGGGGCAGTAGTTTATCAGGGTGAAGCCGAAGGTCTGCACACTCGAGTTTTTATCAATCAAGAAGGTTTACCCACTTATGAAGCCAAAGAACTAGGTTTGGCAAAAATAAAATATGATCATTATCCTTACGATTTATCTTTAGTGGTGACAGGTAATGAAATCAGTGAATATTTTCGGGTTTTGTTATCTGCTTTGAAAAAAGTTTTTCCGGATTTAGCCCTTAAGACCAAACATTTGGCTCATGGGATGTTGCGTTTACCATCAGGAAAAATGTCTTCTCGAACTGGAGAAGTGATTAGCGCCGAAGATTTAGTAGTGGAAATTAAAAATAAATTAAGTGAAAAAATTGGTGAGAAAAAAATTACCGTCAGTGATTTGGTTTTAGATCAAATAGCGGTTGGGGCGATTAAGTATTCAATTTTAAAACAAGATAGTCAAAAAGATTTAATTTTTGATTTAGAAAAAACTGTTTCTTTCGATGGTAACTCTGGTCCTTATTTGCAATACACTTATGCTCGAGCGATTAGTTTGCTCGCTAAAGCTAATTTCAGCTCGACTGAATATCTAGTCCCTGATCAAGCTAGTCCTTTGGAACATTTACTGTATCGTTTTCCGGAAGTGGTAGAATATTCGGCCGAAAATTATGCCCCGCACCATCTCTGCACCTATCTCTATGAATTAGCGAGCACTTTTAACAATTTTTACAATCAAGACAAAATCATCGGTGCTCCTGATGAAGCTTATCGTTTAGCACTGACTTCGGCCAGCGCTCAAATTTTAAAAACCGGTTTAGGTTTATTGGGAATTATTAGCCCTGAAAAGATGTAACCCGGTAGTAGATTTTGACATAGTCTGTCCCTAGGCAGACGCTCTCCGAGCAATGTCAAAACTCACTACCGGGTAATTTTTAACCTCGAATCATTTGCGAGTGGTCTAAAAATAGGCTAAATTGAAACTTATGGACGAAACTAAAAAATCACCTCAAGCCGAGCGAGAAGAAAAAATTTTAGAGTCTTGGCAAACTGAAAAAATTTTTGAACAAAGTTTAAATAAAGCTAACCCTAAAGGAGAGTTTGTTTTTTATGATGGGCCACCTTTTGCCACTGGTCTGCCTCACTATGGACATATTTTGGCTGGAACGATTAAGGATGTAATTCCGCGCTATAAAACAATGCAGGGCTATCATGTTCGACGACGTTGGGGTTGGGATTGTCATGGTTTACCGCTCGAAAATTTAGTGGAACAAGAACTTAAATTGGAACACAAAAAAGATATTGAAGGATATGGTATTGATCGCTTTAATGAATACGCTAAAAAAAGTGTTTTACGTTTTGTTGATGACTGGAAGAAGATTATTCCGCGCCTTGGTCGTTTTGTCGATATGGAAGATGATTATCGGAGTTTAGATGCTTCTTATTCGGAAAGTGTTTGGTGGATTTTTAAAACTCTCTATGAGCGAGATTTAATTTACGAAGGTTACAAATCAATGCATATTTGTCCTCGTTGTGAGACCACCTTGGCTAATTTTGAAGTTAATCAGGGCTACAAGGACGTGACGGATATATCCGTCTATGTTAAATTTAAAATTCACCCTGTGGAATATGACGCAAAAGGCGTCATAAAATCTGAAGGATTTTTATTCCACGGGGTAAAAAATGCAGATCAAAAATTAAAAATAGAGGATAACACTTATCTCGTGGCTTGGACGACGACTCCTTGGACTTTGCCGGGTAATGTCGCTTTGGCGGTAAATAAAGAGATTGACTATGTCAAATTAAAAATTAAAAATGAAAAATTAAAAGTTGAAAATCCAGCAGTCAAACCAGAAACTCCTAAAAACGAAATCTTGATTGTCGCTAAGGATCTTTTGGAGAAAGTTTTTAAAGATGAAAATTATGAAATTATAGAAGAATTTAAAGGCTCTGAATTAATCGGCTTAGCTTACGAGCCAGTCTTTGATTATTACTTAAAAGATGAAATCTTAAAAAATCGGGAGCGGGGATGGAAGATATATGGTGCCGATTTTGTCAGTACTGAAGAGGGAACAGGGATAGTTCATATCGCTCCAGCTTTTGGTGAAAATGATTTACTTTTAAGTCAGCAAGCTAATTTACCTTTTATCCAACATGTCAAAATGGATGGGACTTTTAAACCAGAAGTGACAGATTTAGTTGGACAAGCAGTTAAACCAATTGAAAATCCTCAACAAGCTGATATCGAAATCATTAAATTGCTCGCGGTTAAGGGCTTACTATTGGCCAAAGAAAAAATCGTCCATTCCTACCCACATTGTTGGCGTTGTGAGACTCCACTCTTAAATTATGCTACTTCGTCTTGGTTTGTAAAAGTGACCGCTTTAAAAGATAAATTAATTAAAGCCAATCAAGAAATTAATTGGGTCCCCGATAATATTAAAGCTGGTCGTTTTGGAAAGTGGTTGGAAGGGTCACGAGATTGGGCTATTTCTCGGAGTCGCTTTTGGGGCGCTCCGCTACCAGTCTGGCGTTGCCCTGATTGTCAAAAATTAAAGATTGTCGGTTCTTTGGAGGAATTGCAGTCGGATCATCAAGGGTCTAAAAATAATTATCAAGTTATTCGTCACGGTGAAGCGCTTAGTAATTTGACTAATAAAATAAGTTTTGGCACTGAAGCTGAAGATGGCTTAACACCAGCTGGTGTCGAACAAGTTAAACAAGCCAGCCAAACTTTAAGCAAGCAAAAGATCGATCTGATTGTCAGCTCACCTTTTCGGCGAACTCGAGAAACGGCCGAGTTGATTGCTCAAACAATCGGCCTATCTTCTGAACAAACAATTTTCGATGAACGCTTACAAGAAATCAATCCTGGTGATTTGGATGGTCTGTCTTGGTCTGATTATCAGATCCAAGTTAAAACAAAACAAGCTAATGGTCGAGAATCCCTACCAACTATTCGGACTCGGGTTATGAGTTTATTGTTTGATTTAGAACAACGTTATGAGGCAAAAAATATTTTAATCATTAGTCATGGTTTACCACTACGTTTATTATTAATCGCTTCAGCTGGAGTAGCTAATCGGGATTTACGAACTAATACTAAGTGGTCTCTTTCTGCTTTGGCCAATGCTGAAATTAGAGCTTTAAATTTTAAACCTTATCCTCATAATCCTGATTTTGATTTGGATTTTCATCGACCTTATATTGATGATATTAAATTAACTTGCTCTTGTGGCTCGGCGATGAATCGAGTAGCAGAAGTTTTCGACTGTTGGTTTGAATCTGGAGCCATGCCTTATGCCCAAGATCATTTTCCTTTTGGTAATAGTCGCCGTTTGATTGATCCGGACCAAAAAATTGGTTTTCCAGCTGATTTTATTGCCGAAGGTTTAGACCAAACCCGGGGTTGGTTTTATAGTCTCTTAGTTTTAGGAGTGGCTTTATTTGATCAGAGTCCTTATAAAAATGTCATTGTCAACGGCATGGTTTTGGCCGAAGACGGTCAAAAAATGTCTAAACGCCTTAAAAATTATCCTGACCCAATATTGATGGTTGATAAATATGGGGCTGACGCGCTTCGTTTTTATTTAATGATTTCACCGGTCGTTCGCGGAGAAGATTTAAATTTAAGTGAAAAAGGGATTGGAGAAGTGGCTAGACGAGTTTTAGCTCGATTGGATAATGTTCTTACTTTCTTTTTGACTTATGGTGATTTGACTGAGACCTTAGTCAGCCCAGATTCTGACCAGATTTTAGATTCTTGGATTCTCGCTCGTTTAACTGAACTTATTAATTTAGTTAGTCTTAATTTGGACCGTTATGAATTAGATAAATCAGCTCGAGCGATTGATGATTTTATCGATGATTTATCAAATTGGTATCTTCGCCGTTCTCGAGATCGTTTTCATAGTGAAGATTTAGCTGATCAAAAAAGGGCCAATAATACTTTGCGTTGGATTTTAATAGAATTAGCCAAAGTTTTAGCTCCCTTTACACCCTTTTTAGCCGAAAATATTTATCAACAATTAGGTCCTGATCATAAGTTAGCTAGTATTCATCTGGAAACTTGGCCGGAATCAAAAACTCTAAAGCCTTCACTTGAAGAAAGGAAAGACCTGATACCTTTAATGTCCGAATTACGACTTCTGGCTACTTTAGGTTTAGAGTTAAGAGCGAAGGCGGGGATTAAAGTTCGTCAACCTTTAAATAAATTAAGTCTTCAGTCGGATCGTTTGAGCGGTCAAATGGAATTACTAAAACTTCTAAGTGAAGAGTTAAATGTTAAAACAATTGAATTTGATAAAAATCTTTCGACGGTCGCCGAACTTGATTTAGTTATTAGTCCGGACTTGAAACAAGAAGGTTTGGCTCGAGATTTAATTCGTTTAATTCAAGAAGGTCGCAAACAAGCTGGACTAAGTCCTTTAGATTTAGCTAATCTAGATATTTATCTCACTCCCGAATTGGTGGTAGTTTTAACTAATTATGAAACCGAGATCAAACGAGTAGCTAAATTGAAGCAAATAAAAATTCAAACTAGTCCTAACTCTGAATTAATTAAATTAGATCAGGCGGAGCTCGCTTTTCGTCTGGAACGGGCAAATTAATGTCTCATCGACTTTATCACACTGAGGGTTTTGTTTTACGTCATCTGCCCCGAGGTGAAGCCAATAAACTCCTTTATTTATTTACGCCGGAATTTGGTCGCTGTTTAGTTTTAGCTCAAGGAGTCCGGCAGGAGAAATCAAAATTACGACCAAACTTGGTCGATTATAATTTCGGCCACTTCTCTTTAGTCCGAGGTCGAGAATTTTGGCGTCTAGTTTCAGCCGAGAAAGATTCTCGTTTTACAGCACTTTATCAGTCAGCTGAAAAACAGCTAATTGTGGCCAATCTTTTTAATTTATTAGCTAAAATTTTAGTGGAAGAGGAAGATAGTCAAATTATTTTTGAAGACTTAGTCCTGCTTTGTCAGACCCTCATCGAACTGCCTCCGCAAAGTGATTTAATCCCTATTAGTGAACGTTTATTTTTATTACGTTTGATTAAGCATTTAGGTTATTGGCCGAACGAAGTTGGGCTGACTGATTTTGTTGAGACTAAAATTTGGTCCTTAGAGTTGTTAAAAAATTTAGCTGAACCAGCTCTTAGTCAACAAGCGACTAAAGTTATTAATCATTTTTTCACCACTAAAATTGTTTAATTTTGCTCCGCTAGTGTTATAATCTTAGAAAATAATGTTTCCCGCTGATAAAAACAATCGTCTTGATGAATTAGCTAATCGCCTCGATCAGGGTAATTTGTCGAGTGTCCGTTTAAAGCGTTCAAAACTAAGTAATCCCAGTCTTTCGGCCCCGACTGAATGGCCTGAAGAGTTAGTGGCTGATTATGGTGAGCGAGGAGATTCTCGAACTTGGCTGTGGTTAAAACGTCTCTTGATCGGATCAAGCTTATTCTTTGTTTTAGCCGTGGCCATTGCTTTGTTTATATTTTTTAGTGGTTCTAACTTAATTTCTAATAATCGAATTGATCTATCTATCACGGGACCAATTTCTCTTAAGGCGGGGGAGGAAGCTAATTGGCAATTAACAATTATCAATCGTAATAAAAGCACTCTTCAATCCGCTCGGCTATTATTAGATTATCCACCGGGCACTCGCTCCAGCAAAAATATTCAACAAGAATTAATTCATGAGTCTATTAGTTTAAGTGATATAAAACCGGGGGCGATGGTTAATCAAACGGCTCGGGCTTTTGTGTTCGGACCAGCCAATAGTCAATCGACGATTAAAGCCACTTTGGAATATCGTTTGGCTAATTCTAGTGCCGTTTTTACCAAAGATTTAGACTATAATTTCACCATCAATGATTCCCCAATTAATTTAAGTTTAGCTTTGCCAACGGAAATAAATTCTGGCCGAGATTTAACTTTAGATCTTAAAATTATTTCTAACTCCTCAACTATTTTAACTAATGTTTTATTAGCCATTAATTATCCGCCGGGCTTTAGTTTCCGATCAGCTAGTTTACCACCAACTAAGGATAATAATGTTTGGTCCTTAGGTGATCTGCCGGTCGGAATTGAAAAACACCTCGTCATCCAAGGGGTTTTAGATGGTCAAGATGAAGAATTAAAAACTTTTCAAACTACGATTGGTCTAGCTGATAGTCAAATCGTTGATAAAATGTCAGTTGTTTATAATAAAATTACTCAATCAATTGCTATTCGACGACCCTTTGTGGGTTTAAATTTATCTTTAGGTAATCAAGCTAATCCTGGTGATAGTTCTGTTTTTAGTTCCGGAGAATCAATTCCCGGTCAACTTTCTTGGATTAATAATACTCCCAACCTGGTTCGTAATTTAAAAATTAAATTAGCGTTAGTGGGACCAATTTACGATCGTCGCTCGGTCAATGCTAATGATGGTTTTTATCGATCAACTGATGAGACTATTATTTGGGATAAAAGTTTGATTGAGGGCTTGGCGGTTCTCAAACCGGGTGATAGTGCTAACGCTAGTTTTTCCTTCTCTCTTCTTCCTAGTTCAGCTTTACAAGGGGCTTTAGCTAATAATCCGCAATTAGAAATTATTGTGATTATTGAAGGAGAACGAATAACTGACGATAACCAAAGCGAGGCGCTTAAGACTGAAATTCATAAAATTGTTCGCTTGCGATCGGCGATTAATCTAGCCACCAAAACTTCCTATCAGAGTGGACCTTTCACTAATAGTGGACCCCTACCACCAAAAGTGAATGAAAAAACCACTTATACTCTAACTTGGTCGCTAACTAATCCTTCGAATAATTTAAGTAATGTTCAAGTTAAGACCGTTTTACCACCGTATATTACTTGGTTAGATACCAGTTCGCCTCAAATCGAAAAATTAACTTACAGTGAAAAAGATCATAGTTTAATTTGGGATCTTGGTTTAGTCCCGGCTGGGACAGGTTTTAATATTCCGATTCGAGAAGTATCTTTCCAAATCGGTCTTGTTCCTAGTTTAAGTCAACTTAATCGTAGTCCTAATTTGAGTGGTTCGATAGAGTTAAGTGGAGTGGATAATTTTACAGGGACTAAAGTTCAACTTAATTACAATCCTTTAACCACTCAGGCTAGTGATGGTGGGGGAGCCACTAGTTCGGTTGTGGAATAGAGCATCTCAACTCAAAGTTTGCCAGAACTAAGGATTCTGTAGTATTATCAAACTATGAGTGAAAAATCTGATCTAGTTAAGGTTAGTTTTACTTATGGCGGTTTATTCCGATTTTTTTTGGTACTGGCCCTACTAGTTTTAGCTTACTACCTTCAAGATTTATTGATTGTTTTATTAACGGCAGTTGTGGTGGCGGCGGCGGTTAGACCTTTTGCTCGTTGGTTTGAATCTTGGCATTTACCTCGGACGGTAGCGGTTTTATTAGTCTACGGAATCTCTTTTTCAGTTATTATTGGTACAGTTTATTTTTTCATCCCTCCAATTTTTAATGAATTGATTGATTTGGCTGTCACCTTACCTCACCAATTAAATGTTTTTCTTTTAGGTAATCCGACTTGGAATGTTGTTTCTCCCTTAACGAGCAATTTCATTAAAGATTTTTCTGTTCTTGATTTGGCTAATTCTAGTGCTAGTGCCTACCTACCAGCTATCCCGACCAATATCGCTTCGACGATTCGTTTTCTATTTAATAGTATTTTTGATCTGACTTTAATTATTGTTATTTCTTTTTATTTAGCCGTTCAAACTAATGGTATTGAAGATTTAATTCGCTTGATTTCACCCCTGCGGAATGAAAAATATGTTTTAGGTTTATGGAAAAGGGTAGAGACAAAAATTGGTCGCTGGCTTCAAGGTCAACTATTATTAGGGCTGATTATCGGCCCAATCGTCTTTTTAGGTTTGACTCTCTTGGGGGTAAAATACGCTTTGACTTTAGCCATTCTAGCTTCGGTCTTTGAATTAATTCCTCTGTTTGGACCGATTCTCTCTTCGGTTCCGGCTATTTTGCTTGGTTTTTCTGTTAGTGCTCCAGTTGGTTTAATGGTTTTAGGTTTATATATTGTTGTCCAACAATTTGAAAATCATCTGATTTATCCATTGGTAGTTCGAAAAATTATCGGTGTTCCACCCTTAGTGGTTATCATCTCTTTGATTATTGGGGCCAATCTAGCTGGTTTTCTGGGTATTATCTTGGCGGTCCCCGCCGCCACTTTGTTGATGGAATTAGTTAGTGATTTAGCCGCTTCTAAAGGTCAATTTAGACTTCAGCAAAAAATCAATGCTCCCGAAGAAGATGTCGCGTAAAGTTTATCTAACCACGACTCTGGCTTATGTTAATGCTGAGCCTCATTTGGGTTTTGCCGCTGAGTTAATTCGAGCTGATGCTTATGCTCGCTATCGGCGACTTTTAGGTGACGAAGTTTTTTTTAATACTGGCACCGATGAACATGGCGATAAAATTTATCGAAAAGCCTTAGAGGCTAATGAATCGGTTCAGACTTATGTCGATCGTTATGCCCTTAAATTTAAAAATTTAATTACTGACTTAAATTTAAGTGAGGTCAATTTTATTCGGACCACTGACCCTCATCATCAAGTAGCGGTCAAGGAATTCTGGAACCAATCTCTGGCTAATGGTTTTATTGAAAAAAAAACCTATCAAACTAAATATTGTGTTGGTTGTGAATTAGCTAAAACTGATTCGGAGTTACTCAATGATCATTGTCCGGAACACCCTAATTTAACGATTGAACTTTTAGCTGAAGAAAATTATTTTTTTAAATTTTCTAAATTTCAAACTTATTTATTATATTTATATCAAGCCCAGCCTAATTTTGTTATTCCGGAAATTAGATTTCGGGAAATAAAATCTTTTGTGACTAGTGGCCTGCAAGATTTTAGTATTTCTCGAGTGAAAGCTAAAATGCCCTGGGGGATTCCAGTGCCTAATGATCCAGATCAAGTGATTTATGTTTGGTTTGATGCTTTGATTAATTATTTATCAGCTATTGGTTGGCCTAATGATCAGGCTAGTTTCGAATCATGGTGGCCAGTGATTCAATTTTGCGGTAAAGATAATTTGCGTCAACAGTCGGCAATGTGGCAGGCGATGTTGGCTTCAGTTGGCCTAGCCTCTTCTAAAAATATTGTTATTAATGGTTTTATTACTAGTGGGGGTCAAAAAATGAGTAAGAGTTTAGGTAATGTCGTTGATCCGGTGCTTTTAGCTCATAATTGGGGAGTGGATAGTTTGCGTTATTTTATTTTACGCGAGCTAAGTCCTTTTGAAGATAGTGATTTCACTTTGGAGCGTTTCCGAGATTCTTATAATGGTGAATTAGCTAACGGTTTGGGTAATTTAACTAGTCGGATTATCAAAATGGCTGAAACTTATGAGGTAAAAATCCTGCCGGCCGATTTACGGCCGGCAGGAGTCTGGCTCCTCGATGATTTTTTTGCCGAGTACCGCTCGGCCATTGAAGAATTTCAACCTAATCGCGCTTTGGATTTTATTTGGACTCAAATTAAAGAAGCCGATCTCTATATTCAAAATACCGAACCTTTTAAATTAATTAAAACTGAACCAGCTAAAGCCAAAGAACATGTTGAATACTTACTTGGCGCATTATGGAGGATTGCTATTGGCTTAGAACCTTTTTTACCGGAGACGGCACTGAAGATTCAAAAAATGATTAAGCGAGAATTACCACTTGAGCCTTTATTTTTACGTCGCGACTAATTAATTAAACTTAAATCTCAAAACGTAAAACTCAAAGCTTAAGTTTAAAAATAAAAGCTAATAATAAACAGAATTGATTCAAGCTTTTAGTTTCTAGTTTAAGTTTTGCGCTTTGCGCTTTAAACTTTCAACTTCTATGAAATACTTTGACGCTCACACTCATCTAAATTTACCGGAATTTGATTCTGATTGGTCGGAGGTAGCTTTACGAGCCGAATCAGTCGGAGTATCTTTTCTTAATATCGGCACTGATTTAATTAATTCGGCTAAAGCGATTTTGATTGCCAAAGCTTATCCCAATTTAGCTTGGGCTTGTGTTGGACTCCATCCTCAGACTAAAGCGATTGAAAATGAACAAGACCAATTAGCCGACTTAGCTAAAAATAAAGAAGTAGTGGCGATTGGGGAATGTGGTTTCGACCGCTTAGCTGAAGCGAGTGAAGCCGAAGTTTTACGTCAACGAGAATTATTAACTTGGCAACTTGATTTAGCTCTTAAACTCAATAAGCCCGTGATGATTCATTGTCGGGAAGCTTATTCAGAATTATTAACGGTTTTGATTGATAGAAAAAAAACTGCTTCACTACCACTAATCAATATGCATTTTTTTGCGGGGGATTGGACTATCGCTCAGCAATTTCTTGAATTAGGTTGTTATCTGTCTTTTACTGGTGTCCTGACCTTTACTCATGATTATGATGAAGTGGTCAAAAATATGCCTCTTGATCGACTATTGGCTGAAACTGATGCCCCCTACGTTACTCCTGTGCCTTATCGTGGGAAGCGGAATGAGCCAGCTTATGTCGTGGAGGTGGTTAAAGCTATGGCTCGGATTAGAGGGGA
>Ga0210057_1006887_pt1 | contig 14013 bp, 11 predicted proteins | sample CryGeyCG2114_010_2_FD_183968 | JGI IMG/M metagenome (GOLD analysis project Ga0210057, IMG submission 183968) | Groundwater microbial communities from aquifer - Crystal Geyser CG10_big_fil_rev_8/21/14_0.10 (SPAdes) (version 2) | ecosystem: Environmental > Aquatic > Deep subsurface > Groundwater ... | reverse complement strand
AAATCACCAGCAGTGATATTAAAATTACCGTGGAAGATAAAATGGGGCTTCTTAAAGAGATCTCCACGATCTTTTCCAGAAATCATATAAACATAATTTCCATAAACACCATTACCAATGCCAGATTTCCGGTACTAAAATTCAAGTGCGACTTAACCACTGCGGATAAAATAGAAAAATTTATTTTAAAGCTTAAAACCATAAAGGAGATAAAGGAGATAAGCTATCAGCTGTTCTAAACTGTAAAATTGTCTTCAGACTGCATCGGCAGTTCGTTATGCCTTATTATCATCGGAGAATCATCAGGATTTGGATCGGGTATTCTTTCAATGAGTAATTTTTCATCTTCATTTGGAAGGCTTGTATGCTCTTCTGGTGTTTCTATTTTTTGTTCGGATTTTTTGTCATTCTCGCGAAAGCCTGCCCGACCAGCTGGTCGTTCGGGCGGACGGGAATCTAGATTTTGTTCTCCACTTCTGGATCCCGGCTCAGTGGCCGGGATGACAGATGACATTGGTTCTGAAACAGGAGTAAAAGCTCTTTCCTGATGCACTGTCCGGCTCATTCTTTTTTGAACCAATTTATCAATAAGCCCCTGCAACTCTTCTTTGGAATAGAAATTGATCATCAATTTTCCGCCCTCCCCCTCTGATTGAACTTTTACTTTTGTACCTAAGACTTCCATAAGCTGTTCCTCAAAAGAAGTGATCTCGGGATCAATTTTCGGACGCATTGAAGAAGACGGATCAAAAGATACATTATCAGCCGCTTTTTCTTTTTTAGTTTTTATACGATTTCTTAATTCACGGACGCTTAAGCTATTCATAACCAGGTCATTAAAAACTGCCTGCTGTTCTTTAATATCAGAAACCATCAAAAGAAGCCTGGCCTGGCTTTCATTTATTTGTCCTTTAGACAAAGCGTCTTGGGCAAAAGTCGGAAGATTCAAAAGACGCATCGTATTCGCCACCGATTCCCTGCTCTTGCTCACTTTCACCGCAATTTCTCTTTGAGTTAAACCAAATTGTTCCTGAAGTTTCACGTAGGCCCTGGCTGTTTCCAAAGGATTCAAATTTTCCCTTTGAATATTTTCAATGATCGCCAGTTCCAGACGCTCCCTGTCGGACATAGCGGCTTTTACAATAACCGGCACCCTTTCCAGTCCCGCCAGCTTTGAAGCCATAAGCCTTCTTTCTCCGGAAATAAGCTGGTACTCAACATCTGTTCCGTGCGGAGAAGCTGTTTCAATTTTTGTGACAACCAAAGGATGGAGAATCCCGTATTCTCTGATAGAACTAGCTAATTCATTTAATGCCTCCGGTTCAAAATTTTTCCTAGGCTGGTAAGGGTTTGGTTTTATTTTGTCTACTTCAATGTGAAATATCGGCTCCTGATTATTTACTTGATTGAATTGCATAACATTATTTATATATAAAATATTTACTTGTATATATAAGACACCTTTATTATAATAGAAAACAGCTTTCCGTACTAATTAAGTTATAAGCCATTAGTCATTAGAGTTATTGGTTAAATTAATGCCGCCGTGGTGAAATGGCAGACACGAACGACTCAAAATCGTTTGCTGAAAAGCATGTCGGTTCGACTCCGACCGGCGGCACAAATAAATCCAATAGTAAAATTGCGGTAATTTCTTGCCCGCCATAGCTTTAGCGGCGCGAATGGTCTCCCCGAACGCTACATAGACAAAACAGCCGTTCTATGCTAATATAAGCAGTACATAAAGAGTATGATCAACCCCGAAAGGGGTGTTTTTATTCAAATGATATCCAAGAAAATACATAAACTTTATAATAAAACCATGTCCAAATACAGCCGAAGGGCTTTAGTGGCTTTGGCTTCTATGATTTTGTCTATTTCTCTTACTTCAACTGCCCTCGCTATTTCTTTCTATGGCCCAGAAATAACAAACACCGTCCCATTTATAGGACCAATTATGCCGGTATTGGCCGAAATTGCTCCCCGTTTAATTGAAGTTGATTTAACCGCCTATTCTTCAACTGAAGATCAAACTGACAGTACCCCGTTTATCGCCGCCTCTGGCAAACACGTTTATGACGGAATGGTGGCTGCTAATTTTTTACCATTTGGAACTAAAATAAAAATCCCATCAATTTTTGGAGATAGGATTTTTACAGTAGACGATCGTATGAATCGTAGATATCAGGAGAGGGTTGATATTTGGTTTATTGATAGAGAATCGGCTATAAAATTTGGTATCCAAAGAGCGGTTATTGAAATAATCGATCCCGATTTTTTTATACTTTGAAAAATCTAAATTAAAACTATTCAACAAATTTACTTGTACCTTGGAACCCGGATCATTTCCTTCGACAGGCTCAGGACAAGCAAAAAATAAATTTATATCATTGCCTTCTGCCTTAGCAACCGCTTCCACGAATGGCATTTCTTGGCTTAAAATAGACAAAATTCCCCTTCCCGACTGCTCGGCCGATCTTTGATGATCTTCTGAGCCCGGTCTGCCCTTAGCCCCAATTTGATAGTTCTTTTGGCTATTATCGGGACTATTTCTTTTACCCCAAGTTCCACGGCTTTTTGAATAACCAACTCAAAATTTTCCCTTTTCAAAACCGAACAATAAAGAATAATATCAGACGAAAATTCTTTTTTATTTTGCCATGCCGTAACTTTTCCGCCCCGCTTAGCGGGGCGGAAAAAACCACCTCGTTCCTACCAATAGATTTTATTGCATAAATAGCTTCATTTAATTTTCCGTCGCACAAAATAATTTCGTCGCCATTATTAAGTCGCAGAACATTTTTAAGCTGATTGATCAGGTCTTCGTCGGAAGATCTTATCGTTTCAGCCTTGAGGTCAAAATTTCCAAAAAATCTGTTTAGTCTCATTGATAAATGATAACAAAATAAAACTTAATTTTCACTATAAAAAAGAAAACCCCCTCGCTCCATTAGAGCGAGGGGGGGGCAAAGCCACTACTTTCTGCCTATTAATCCCCCGGAAAGATTATCGGCTATATTTTCCAACCCATTCCTTCCGGTATAAATAAGTCTTTTCTTTTCTATACAAGCATAAGCACCTATCGGATGAACGAACATCGGGAGAACTACCCCGCAGATAATCTCTCCTGTTTTTTCATCTTTCCATTCTTTGGAAACCCAGCCCTTCAGCCAGATACCGCTATTCAGCGTCAGCTCAAATTTAACTTCGGGAATACCATCTCTTTTAATCCTGTCAAAATGATTGAGCGACTGAACCAAAACCCCAATTAATGGCCAGCTACCCAAAAAACCTAAAATAATTTTCTTAAATAAATTAGTTTCAAAGGCTAAGCCTATTAAATAAGCTGCGACAAAAAATATGGCCACTTTAAAAGTAAAATTTGTCCACGCCATCTGAAAGGGATTGTATCCTAAAGAAAGCACGAACCCCCATATCCAACGAAGCAGATAATAAACCAGTGACAGCACAAAAGCGAGCAAGAGCCCGTTTTTAAAGACAGAAAGCTGAGCCTTAGCCGAAACTTTCAAATCCATATTTCCTCCCTTTGTCCCTGCCTGCTGGCAAGCAGTCGCCATAGCTTGATGCGAAGGCAGATTTATTTTCTAGGTTCTAATAAGGACTTTACTATAAAAGCGCTTATAAAAGCAACAATGATACCAGAAACTATATCAAGCGGCCAATGTACGCCAACATACACCCTAGCAATGCCTATCAGAAGAGAAACTAGCAGAAAAGCTAGAGACCAGCGCTTTTTACCAAGATAAAAAATAGCAAAAGCCAAGGCGAAGAAAAAACTCGCATGGCCGGAAGGAAAAGCGGCCTCCGAAGCAGATTTTGATATAAGAGGTACAAAATCTAAATCAACAAAGGGCCTATTTCTGAAATAAAAAAATCTTATAGTTTGAGTAAATACCCCGTTTGATAATAGTAATATCAGAGACACAAAGGCTAAATTATAAATACGGTCTTTAAAATTTTTTGCTGAGAATATCATAACCAAAGCGATCAAAATTAATATATAACCGAAATAATCAGCAAAAAATATGGCTGATAAATCAAGAAGTCGGCCCTTGCCGACTAATTGATGTATGAAATTAAATATATTTTCGTCTAATGAAAACATTTTTTTCTATATTCGTATGTGCCCATTCGCATATCCCGAAGTCTGCGAGGGTTGGGCTATTCGCATACTTTATTTTCTAACAAAAGGAAGCAACGCCATATACCTAGCTCTCTTAATGGCCTGGGATAAAAGCCTTTGGTGCTTAGAACAAGTGCTTGAATATCTAGGATCAATTATTTTACCCTGGCCCGAAACAAACCTTCTTAGAATTTCGGTATCTTTATAATCTATCGTTTTTAAATTTTGTGAACAAAAGAAGCACTGAAACATATATGTAATCTTTGAATTATTAATTAATTATTAAAATGGCAGATCTTCGTCTTTATTTTCGTTCTCTTCGTTAAGATCAATGACCGGGACGACATGGCTAGACTCTTCCTTATTTTCTCTCACGGACTCTCTGCTTCCCCCATCATTTCCCCTGGCTTTAGCTCCCATTTGAAAAGTCTCTATCATAATTTCCGTGATATATCCCTTGCCGCCATCTTTTTTATCCCAGGTACGATATTCAATCCTGCCTTCCACATAAACCTCCTGACCCTTTTTAGTCCATTGCTTAATGATATCGGCAAGTTTTCCAAACGCCACACAATTATGAAACTGCGCGGTCTCTTTTTTCTCGCCTTCTTTGGTCTTATAAATATGGTTTGTAGCAAGTCCAAATTTAGCCACCGATATCCCTGAGGGTAAGGCCTTTACTTCGGGATCATTAGTAATTCTTCCAATTAATTGCGCTTTGTTTAAATTCATGCCAATGTTATTTAAATTTATAAGTGAAACCCAATGTTGAACGACATAAATTTAATTATAACATTGAGCGCCCTGTTAAATAATTTCGCTATGAGCGAAATTACTACGAAGTAGTATTTAACAGGGTTAAAATAATTCGCTATGCTCATTATTTTAATATTTCTTCTAATCTCTCTTCCAATGCTTTATTGGAAAGCGCCGAGCTTGAACTGGAGGTTTCTATTTTATTTATCTTTCTAGGTTCAGACCTCCCTAAGGATTTTCTGACATTAGGAACTGAAATGATCAGAAATCTTAAAACTTCGCTACTTAAATTTAAAGCGTTTGAAAGAGCATTGGTGTTCTCGGGCTCTGTTTCAAAATTTATAACACCAAAAAAACCTGATAAATGTTTTTTAATCGGGTAAGCCAACTTCATAGAATTGATCTGAGATTGATTAATAATAACGGCTTTGTGCTGAGATAAAAAATCAAGAACCACTTTTTCTGAGGATGGATCTTTAAGAAAAAATGCTAGTTCGTAAACTTTTTTTCCTTCTGAATTTTTTTTGATTTTTGTTGACATTGATAAGTGTGATACTAATATACTAATTCATTCGAATGATATTAATAATACTAATCCTTAAATTTTTATTCGTATTATTCGTATCATTAATACCGTTTGTATATTGGTATCATAGTTAGCGTATTCGCATACTAATTTAGCAGATAAAAGTATAGTTTGCAATAGGGACAACAGCTATTTTAGCTATTTAGAATCTTCAATTTCTTCTTGTTCTTCGGTATTTTTAACAACTAAACCAGAACCAACAGGAATAAGTCTTCCAATAATGACATTCTCTTTAAGGCCTCTAAGTTTATCAACTTTGCCCCCGCAAGCGGCGTTGATCAATACGCGGGCAGTTTCCTGGAAAGAAGCCGCGGAAAGGAAGCTTTCGGTAGAAAGAGCGACTTTAGTTATACCCATTAGCTTCTGAGTAGCTTTGGCCGGCGCTTTTCCGGCTTTCTTGAGCGCCCTATTAGTCTCTAAGAATATAGATTTTTCTATGATGTCTCCTTGAACAAACAAAGAATCTCCCGGATCTTTTATTCCAACGCGAGAAAACATCTGCTTAACAATAACCTCAATGTGCTTATTATTAATAGGCGCGCCCTCACTAAAATAGATCTTTTGAACTTCATTGATAATGTATTTTTCAACTTCTTCTCCGCCTTTAAACTCAAAAAATTCCTTAAGATCCATGTTTCCCTCGCAAAGCTGATCACCCTTTTTGATGATGTCTCCAACTTTCACGAACAAAGTAGAAATTCTGGGAACTTGATATTCCGAGATATTCTTTTTCTTTTTCTCGTCTGATTTGATCTTGATTATTTTTGCGAGGCCCTTTTCTTCTATTTCCTCAACAACGCCATTTTCCACAGCAATAAAAGATCTGCCTTTTGGCGGACGGCATTCAAAAATTTCCTCAATTCTAGGCAAACCATGAGTAATATCTGCGCCAGCCACGCCCCCGGTATGGAAAGTTCTCATAGTAAGCTGGGTTCCCGGTTCACCAATTGATTGAGCGGCAATAATACCAACAGCTAAACCGGGTTTGGCTAGCCTATTATAGCCCAGATCATATCCGTAACATTTAGCGCAAATACCATATAAACTCTTACAAGTAATTGGGGATCTTATCTTTACCGACTCAATAGTAGACTTAGCAATTAATTCGGCTTTTTCTTTAGAAATAACCTCCCCCGCTTTAACTAAAACTTTTCCGTCGACTTTAACTTCATCAACGGCAGTTCTTGAAAAAAGCTGATTGCCATAACCAAAGACCTGGCCGGCTTCGCCGCCATCTTTTCTGTATAAAATAATTCCTTCCTTTGTCTTACAATCTTCTTCATTGATAACTAGATCTTGGCAAACATCAACTAATCTGCGAGTTAAGTATCCGGCGGAAGCTGTTTTTAGAGCGGTGTCAGTAGATCCCTTTCTGGCGCCGTGAGTTGAGTTGAAATATTCCAAAACAGTAAGGCCTTCCTTTAAAGAAGACTTGATAGGCAATTCAATCGGCTCGTTTTTTGGATTTTGCACCAAACCTTTCATACCTATCATTTGAACGGGCTGGGCCCAACTGCCCCTAGCGCCGGAATCAATAATAGAAAAGATCGGATTATCTTCAAGCATCGCTTTTGGAACCAATTTAGCAACATTATTTTTTACTTCATTCCAGGTTTTAATAACTCTTGATTTTCTTTCGGAATCGGTCAAAAATCCATTTTCATATTGATCTCTGATCTTCATGACTTCTTCATCGGCCTTAGCTATAATTTCATACTTTTCTTTAGGAATTATCAGGTCGCTCATAGCCCAAGTAATGCCAGAACGGGAAGCATATTCAAAACCAATTTTCTTTATTGCGTCTATGTAATCGGAAGTTTTTTCAATTCCACAATCTTTAATGATCTTTGCAATGATCTTTGGGAAAACCTTTTTATTCACCATTTCATTTATGTATCCAAAATTTTCCGGTAATACTGAATTAAAAATTAATCGGCCAACTGAAGTCTCTAACTTTCCAACTTTTATCAAAGCATTAACAGCTATATAATCCATTTCAAAGGCAAATAAGGCTTCTTCATCAGTAGCGAAAACCTTACCTTCGCCCTTAGTATTTTTTACAATCTTAGTTAAATAATAACAGCCCAAAACTATATCCTGCGCTGGAACAGTGATCGGTTCGCCGGTAGCCGGCTTCAAAAGATTTTGGCTGGAAAGCATCATCTCGGTAGCTTCTTTTTGAGCTTCGTCGGAAAGCGGCAAATGGACAGCCATCTGGTCGCCATCAAAGTCGGCGTTAAAAGCGGCGCAAACTAATGGCGGAACGCGGATAGCCAAATCTTCTGTAAGCAAAGGAGTAAAAGCTTGCACACCAAGCCTGTGAAGAGTTGGGGCGCGATTTAACAAAACTTTTTTATTAGCAATAACTTCTTCAAGAATAGCCCAAACTTCCGGAGGAGCCTGTTCAATGAGCCTGTTAGAATTTCTGATGTTGTGAGCGAGTCCTCTTTCCAAAATTTTACTAATCACGAACGGTTTGAAAAGTTCCAATGCCATCTTTTTTGGAAGACCGCATTCTGAAATTTTTAATTGAGGGCCAACCACAATGACCGAACGAGCAGAGTAATCCACGCGTTTTCCAAGCAAGTTCTGCCTGAATCTTCCTTGTTTTCCTTTTAACATATCCGCCAAAGACCTTAATGGCCTCTTTTGGCTGGACATTTCCTGAGATCCAAAACGCGCAGCGTTATCAATCAAGGCATCAACGGATTCCTGAAGCATTCTCTTTTCATTTACAACAATTACGTCCGGAGCTTTTAATTCCAAAAGTTTTTTTAATCTATTGTTTCTATTAATAACTCTTCTGTAAAGATCATTCAGATCGGAGGTAGCATAACGTCCACCGTCTAAAGCAACCATCGGACGCAGATCAGGAGGAAGCACGGGAAGGACGGTTATTATCATCCATTCCGGCCTAATATTATTTTTAAGCATTGAAGTGGCTACTCTAAGCCTCTTCAAAAGCCTTCTTTCATCAAGCGGATTAGTTATATAATTTTTGCCCTCAAGCTCTTTATTGATCTCAGAAATTATTTTTTTCAGATCAAGTTCTTCTAAAATTTTCCTGATAGCGTCTGCTCCGGTACCAGCCTCAAAAACATCGCCGAATCTTCTGGCTAATTTATGATATTCAACCTCGCCTAAAACTGATCTGGTCTTAAGACTATTAAGCATGGATTTTGTTTCTGAAAAACCAGCCTTAAGCTGTTCCAAATCAACGCCTTCGTTAGCGGCTGACTTTTTACGCATCTTATATTCCTTGTCCAGATCTTCCAGCGCGCGCTTTTTATTTTCTTCATTAACCGAAGTAATAACGAAAGCGGCATAATAAATAACTTTCTCAACCTTCGGAAGCGGAACATCAAGCATTAAGCTTATTTTAGATGGGGCATTTTTTAAAAACCAAATATGGGCAACCGGGGTTGCTAATTTAATATGACCCATCCTTTCTCTCCTGACTATTGAACGGGTTACTTCAACTCCGCATTTATCACAAACAATGCCTTTATATCTGATACGCCTGTATTTTCCGCAATAACATTCCCAATCTTTTGTCGGACCGAAAATTCTTTCGGAAAAAAGACCATCTTTTTCCGGACGCTGAGTTCTGTAGTTAATAGTTTCCGGCTTGATCACTTCGCCAAAAGACCACTTTAAAATATCTTCGGGAGAAGCAATTCTCAGTTTTATACCTTTTAAGCTATCCATATTAGTTTTCGTCGTCAATTTCTCTAAGGAGTTCGACGTTTAACCCCAATGATTTTAATTCACTTAGTAATACATTGAATGAGGCTGGAATATTCGGGCTCTTTATCTTTTCATTTTTGATAATAGATTCGTAAGCTGCGGCTCTTCCCAAAACATCGTCTGACTTGATGGTTAAAATTTCCTGTAAAACGTTGGCGGCGCCATAACCTTCCAATGCCCAGACTTCCATTTCTCCAAATCTCTGGCCTCCAAACTGAGCTTTTCCTCCAAGCGGTTGCTGAGTAATTAAAGAATATGGACCAATTGAACGCATATGGATTTTATCTTCAACTAAATGATTAAGTTTAAGCATATAAATAATTCCAACCGTAACCTGTTTATCAAACGCCTTGCCGGTGCGCCCGTCATATAAAGTAACCTTGCCGCTTTCAGGAAGACCAGCCTTTTTCAGCTCTGCTTTAATTTGATCTTCATTCGCTCCAGATAGAGCCGGAGTGAGGGCGCGATATCCTAAAGTTTTAGCCGCCCAACCTAAGTGGGTTTCTAATATTTGCCCAAGGTTCATACGGGAAACCACGCCAAGAGGATTCAAAATAATATCTACAGGAGTGCCATCGGCTAAATAAGGCATATCCTCTACCGGCCTGACCTGGGAAATAACGCCTTTATTGCCGTGCCTGCCGGCTAATTTATCGCCAGCCATAACCTTTCTGAGCTGAGCCACCTCAACCTGAATCCTTCTAATTATTCCCGGCTCTAATTTGTCTCCTTTATCTCTATCAAAAATTTTTATTCCTACGATACGACCTGACTTGCCGTGAGACATTGTAAGCGAAGTATCTTTAACATCACGAGCTTTTTCACCGAAAATAGCCCTTAACAATCTTTCTTCTGAAGTAAGTTCGCTCTCGCCTTTTGGAGAGATCTTGCCGACTAAAATATCGCCGGACCTCACCTCCACGCCAATCCTAATAATACCCTCTTCGTCTAAGTTCTTGAGTTTTTCTTCGGAAACGTTTGGAATATCTGGGGTAGTTATTTCTGGGCCGAGTTTTGTATCACGGACATCGCAATCAAAATGCTCTATATGAATAGATGTAAATCTATCTTGCTGAACTACTCTTTCTGAAAGAATAATGGCATCTTCAAAATTCAATCCTTCCCAAGAAACGAAAGATACCAACAAATTCTGACCCAAAGCCAAAGTTCCATTATCTATGGAAGGACCATCGGCTAAAACATCGCCTTTTTTAACTTTTTGGCCCCTATTAACCAATGGCCTCTGAGAAATAGAAGTAAATTGGTTTGACCTTTTGAATTTATTAAGACTATATTTTTTAATTCCAGATTTAGTTTTTAAAATAATATTTCTGGCATCAACTTCCATAATTTCACCGGGCTCTTCGGCTATGATCAAATGCCCAGAATCTCTGGCAACCTTGTCTTCCATGCCGGTGCCAACATAGGGCGCCTCAGCTCTTACAGAAACCACTCCTTGTCTTTGCATGTTTGAACCCATGAGCGCTCTAGTGGCATCATCATGTTCCAAGAAAGGAATAAGCGATGTCGCAACAGAAATCATTTGATTTGGGGCAATATCTATCAGATCAACCTCGTCTCTTTCACAAACATTTGGTTCGCCACCGATCCTGGCTTCAACAATTTTATTTTTAATTTTAAGCTTCTCATCAAATTCAACTCCGCCATGAGCGATCTTATATTTCTCTTCATCTAAAGCATTGAGCCAAACCACCTCTTTTGTGATAACGCCTTTTTTAACAACCGCATACGGAGTTTCTAAAAAACCGAGTGAATTGATACGTGAAAAATTAGCCAAGTGATTGACCAGTCCGATATTTGACCCTTCCGGAGTTTCAATCGGACAAATCCTGCCATAGTGAGATCTGTGCACATCGCGAACTTCAAAGCCGGCTCTTTCTTTTGTAAGACCGCCGGGACCCATCGCGGAAATTCTACGCTTATGCTCAACTTCAGTTAAAGGATTTACTTGCTCCATATACTGCGAAAGCTGAGAAGAAGAAAAGAATTCCTTTACAACAGAAACCAACGGCCTGGCATTAACCAATTGAACTGGCGCCAAAGTCTCCACTTCTAAAGTAGACATTCTGTCTTGGACAACACGTTTTAATCTAGCCAAACCGATCCTCAATTTTCCTTCCAAAAGTTCGCCAACCGGACGAACCCTCCTATTTCCCAAATGGTCAATATCATCTGGTTCGGCGGTCTGCTCCTTATTAAGCTTAATAATATTCCTAATGATATTAATGATGTCATCAAGCTCTAAAACCTTAGAAGCGCTTGAAAGATTTAATCTTTGATTGATCTTAAATCTGCCTACCTGAGTAAGGTCATAACGGTCAAATCTAAAAAACATAGCCTCTATCAAACTCTTCGCGTTCTCAGCGGTGGCCAAATCACCCGGCCTAATTCTCTTATAAATTTCAATAAATGCCTCGGACGCATTTTTAGTCGGATCCTTTTTGAGAGTGGTTGGAATATATTTTATCTCTTCATCGGTATCTATATCAGAAAAAATCTCTGAAATGTCTTCATTTGTTTCTAAACCAAAAATTTTTAATAATTCAGTGGCCGGAGCTTTTCTTTTTCGGTCAATTTTAACCGAAATAATTCCGTCCGCATCGGTTTCAAATTCCAACCAAGCCCCGCGATTTGGAATGACTTTGGCGCCAAAAAGTTTTCTGCCCCTGTAAACACTGCCCGTAAAATAAACTCCCGGAGACCTGACTAATTGGGAAACAACGACTCTTTCAACTCCATTTATGATAAAAGTTCCTCTCTCGGTCATCATCGGAAAATCTCCAAAGTAAACTTCCTGCTCTTTTTCGTATTTTGCTTTCTTATTAACCAATTTAAGATTGGCTCTCAACGTTGCTTCAAAAGTTAAGTCTTTGAATTTGGCATACTCTTCATCATATTTCGGTTCGTCAAAATAAAAATCCTTGAAATGTAATTCCAAGTCTTTGCCTGCATAATCTTTAATTGGAGAAACTTCTTTAAATAATTCCTTGAGCCCTTCTTTTATAAATCTCTTGTATGAGTCTGTCTGAATTTCTATTAAATTCGGCTGATCAATGAACGCGCCCGGATGCTTTGAAAATAATTTTGTAGGTAGTTTAAGCATAAAAAAAACTAAGCTTGCACCGCTCGATTTTTTTAGAGTTATTTAATAATATATCTATATTATATTATTACTGATTTTTGTCAACCCTATATATAAACTTTATATAAAATCAACTTCTCTAAACAATATCTGCGTAGCGAGTTGCTTAGTCTCACTACCTTCTACCCCTTAATTATACTACATTTCAAAAAATGTCTACACCCCTAAATATAATTCCCTATTTTTATTATGCTCTTCAAAAGTTTTGCTAAAAATTAATTCGTGAGTTTTGGGATCGGACAAATAATATAAATTATCCGAGCTTGAAGGATTGAGCGCGGCATTTATAGAATCCAGCCCCGGATTGCTTATGGGCGTTGGTGTTAGCCCATTATGCAGATAGGTATTATATGGAGAAACAAAGCCAATATCTTTTCTATAAAAACCGGAATCATCACAATAAAGTACAAGTCCCCCACATTTTGCATAAATTATCGTGGCGTCTATCTGAAGCCCCGTGCCGATCTTCAATCTTTTATAGATAATTCCTGAAGCTATCGACTTGTCCTTGCTGAAGTAGACTTCTTTTTCGATCAGAGAAGCGATCTTAAGAACGTCGTTGGTCGTTAGTCGTGAGTTGTTAGTATGTAAGACCGGCCAAGCCTTTTTATTAAAGTTGTCTAAAAACTTTTTTACAACGTCTTCCGTCTTTGAATTTATGAAGAATTTATACGTATCAGGAAATAGATAACCTTCTATTTTAATAGGGCTTTTTAATTCTCTTAAAAATTCGTAATTATTTTTTATTAATTCAAAGTTAAAATTCGCCAAAGCCTTCGGCCGTATAACGCCGGCATCGCTTAATTTTTTATCAATATCCAAAAATGTTAACCCCTCGGGAATTACCACTGCCCTTTCAAGCTCTGGACCTGTAATTATTTTCCGCAATATATTCGGAGTAGACCAAGCCGATTCTAGAAAATATAAACCCGGCTTTAATTTATGGGCAGAGCCGGAAACAAAAGATAGAATCTTAAACGCCACACCAGATCTTATAATTCCGGCTCCTTCCAAATCAGAAGAAATTTGCTGAAAACTTTCCCCGGATTTTATTTCAATTTTCTTAATATCACTCAATTGAGAAACTGGACCCAGTGCCGATAAAAAATATCCCAGAAAAACAATAAAAAACAAAATTAAAAAGATCAAAATAAAATAAATTATCTTTCTTTTTAAATCGGCTCTATTAAAATTTATGTATTGAAAATTTTCCATTTGAGAATCAGTAATTGAAAGTTTTTGGTTTTTCTTGGTTTGTAAATTGTAAATTAGAAATTAAAAATTTCTTAAGCCTATCTGTTTCTCAAAACAATGCTTTGAATTATGCCGATAGTTGAAATGCTGATTAATAAATTTGAACCTCCATAACTAAGAAAAGGGAAAGAAACCCCAACTACCGGAAGAAGCCCGAGGTTAGAGCCTGTATTTAAAATAAATTGCGTCAAAAACATTAGTACCGAGCCCAAACAAAAGAATCTTGAAAAATTATTATTACTGGCCATGCCTATCTTTATGATCCTGAGAAGCATAATTGTAAAAGCAAGCAGCAGCAAAAATGCCCCCGCTATGCCCCACTCTTCAATGAAGGCCGCCAAAATGAAATCAGTTTGAGCTTCT
>Ga0210057_1006883_pt1 | contig 14020 bp, 15 predicted proteins | sample CryGeyCG2114_010_2_FD_183968 | JGI IMG/M metagenome (GOLD analysis project Ga0210057, IMG submission 183968) | Groundwater microbial communities from aquifer - Crystal Geyser CG10_big_fil_rev_8/21/14_0.10 (SPAdes) (version 2) | ecosystem: Environmental > Aquatic > Deep subsurface > Groundwater ... | reverse complement strand
TCAAAAGGAATTTCATCTTCTTTGAACCACTGCGGGCGCATTTCTTCGGACTCAAAAGGCTCTCCTTCAAATTCTTGAGCGCTGAAAAAGTGTACCTCTAGAATCTGCGCATCTCCCTCAAAAGTAAATTCAAAAATACCGCGCTTTTGTAAATCAGTTGGCACAATACCTGCTTCTTCTTTAATTTCTCGCAAAATAGAATCTTCAATTGTCTCCCCTTCTTCTACTTTACCTCCAAACCCATTCCACCTACCCTCACCAAAACCACGCTTCTTCATACCAAGAAGAACTTTTTTATTTTTATAAATTATACAAAGAGTTAATAATTTTTTATTCATATATTTTATTATTTAAAAACAACTAGCCCGCCGTTGCTTACAAAAGCTATGGCGGGCTAGTTAGAGGAATCGAAATCTTGTGATTCCATCATGCATCTCCTTTCCTCATTACTATATGCTGTTTTATTACAGCATACATGGCTCTTTGTAATAGGATTTCCCTAAAAAAACATGGGCTCGATTTTATGAACTTATAAGCAAGAAAATTCCTACTTATCGTGCATACAAATCTTCAGTATGACCCTAGGTATCTGCAACATACGCCCACAAGCGCATGTAATTAAGATTCCAAAGGTTTTATTGTCGAAAACCTATATACGAAGAGCTATCTTTATTATACATCAAAAAAAGAGTCCAGCAAATGCTGGACGCTTTGGCTTATATTAGATAAATACTACTTAAGTTATCAACATATTACGCACATTAAAACAAATTTGGCAGTAAAATAATAGCAAAAATAATGATTCCAATGAAAAGAATAGTGTTAACAATACTAAACAAATTATTTAATTTAGTGATTTGTTTTTTTAACATACTTATTTGGCTTTTGGATACATTATCATTTCATCGCTTCTCTCATAGTCATGCACCTGGTCACCTCCTCCAAACCAATGTTCAATTTCATGCTCAGCTTCATTTTCAGTTTCAGAAGCATGCACTAAATTAAAAATTGCTCGCCTGTCTCTATTGGCCGCGGCAGCGCTATCAACAGAGAAATCTCCTCTTATAGTTCCAAGTTCTGCGTCTGAAGGCATTGTGCTTCCTGCTAATTTTCTTGTCATTGTAATAGCATGCGCTCCTTTAATCACCATAATTACTATAGGTCCTGATGTCATAAAATCAATAAGCCATTTACGAACCATTGGTCCAATTTTCTCTGCTTTGTCTGTGCCTAATTCTTTATTCGCGTCATAACCATATTTTTCATATGTTGCTAAAGTTTTTTCTCCCAATCTAGTAACCCAAGCTTCATCTTTTGGATAATGATCATCAATCTGTTTTTTTGAAGGTCTAAAAAGCTTAAGCCCAACAATTTTTAATCCTACTTGTTCTATTCTACGAATAATTTCTCCAGTTAAACCTCGCTGAACAGCATCTGGTTTTGCCATTAAAAATGTTACTTCATTTTTTGGATGTTTTATCATATATTATATAATTACTTAGTTGTTATTAATTTAATTTTTTCAAGCACTTGGGAAGGAGTAAAATTCGCTTTTATTAAATAATCTGTTGCTCCAAGCTTTTTTCCTTTTTCAATATCTTCTTCTTGTCCTAAATTAGTAAGCATTAAAATTGGAACTGTTTTGTATTGCTCCATTTCGCGCAACTGCTTTAAAGTCGCGAACCCATCTAATTTTGGCATTATAATATCAATAAGCACAATATTATAATTTCCAGATTTTGCCTTTTCTAATCCAACTTCTCCATCTTGGGCAATATCAACTTCCATTCCTTCTTTTTCAAATTTTGTCTTATACATTGAAGAAAGCATTTCTTCGTCTTCAATAAGTAAAATTTTTAGTTTTATTTGTTCATTCATAATGAAATTATTATAACAAATTATAGAGAATAATCAAGTTTAATTGTAATCCACAAAACATGCTTACATTGTCATTCTGGAGGATTTGTACTCGAACCCGATAGAATCCATTTATCAAAAGCAGATGGATCCTATCGGTCGTGAATACTCTCCCTCCAGGATGACATGTAATGACAAGTTTAGTTTGTCACCTCAGTTCAATAAATTCTCCATCACTTATAAATCTTATATCCCCTATTTCGTCAGTTCTAAATATTTTAATTGCTCTATTTTCTAAATTTTTTAGCACGCGAAAAGTAGGATGTCCAAAACTATTATTTCTGCCAACAGATATTACGCTAACCTCTGGCTTTACTGCGTCTAAAAATAATTCTCCTGATGAATATTTGCTTCCATGGTGCCCTGTTTTAAAAATTTCAGATTCAAGATAATTGCCAAATTCTAATACTAATTCATCTTCAACTTCTATTGGAGCATCCCCAGTTAGCATATAATCAATTTCTTTATCTGTAAATTTTGCCACAATTGAGGCTAAATTATTATCATCAATATCTTTTCCTATAAAATCAATATTTGGATATAGAATATCAATAAACATATTTTCTCCTAAATCATATATTTGCCTTTTAGATATATAATGAACAGGAATCTGCTTTTGTTTAATAATATCCCATAAAGCAGAATATATTACACTGTCATGAATAACTCCTGAATCTAAAAACAAATCAACATCATATCTCTCTAATACAGGAACTAGCCCGCCAATATGGTCTGAATCTGAGTGAGTTGCAATTACAATATCAAGTTTTTTATCAAAAAATGATAAATTTCTGCCTAGCCTGTCTAATACTTTATTATCTTTTCCTCCATCAATTAAAATATTCTGACCATACTTTGTTTTAATAAGAATGCTATCTCCTTGACCAACATCTAAAAAAATAACCTCAGTCTTATTTTCTCTAGATTGAATTCCAATAAACAAAACAATGCACAATATAATAGATATGCATGTTATTCCAAAAACTAAAAATATAATTTGTTTTAAATGTTTTAAAATCATGCAATTTTTATTTTTTTATAATATTTCCAAATAATAAACCAAATTACTGCGTACATAGCTATCATCAATATCCAATGAAATCCGCCTAACTCAATAGACGCAAATCGCAGAGAAGACAATATTTCAGCCACGCGAATCATATATTCCAAAAATAACCAAGCTGGCCATACAATCACCTGCCCTATTGTAGATGAAACCATTCCTAAAACACCAGCTACAAATCCTAATGCCATTGTAATTGGAATAGCTGGCAGGATTAAAATATTTGCTAAAGGCGCAACAATAGATAATCTTCCAAATTGATAAAGTATCAAAGGCGTAGTTGTAACAATTGCTGATAATGTTGTAACAAGAGCTTCTTTTACTCCAAATAACTCTGGCAAGCGCTTTGTATAATTTTGAAAAATTGGATTAATATATACTAATCCTACAGTTGCTAAAAATGATAATTGAAAACCAGCATCAAACATTAAAATTTTTGGATTTACAAGAAGCATAACAAACGCGGTAAAAACTAAAGCATTTGTAGCGCGTGATGCGCGCCCTAATTGGCGAGCCAATAAAACAAATATGCCCATTATTCCAGCTCGTACCACGGACGCGGTTGCTCCAGTCATTATTACAAATATAACAATCCCAGCACTTATCCACCAAAAAGCGGGCTTTTTTCCTACTCCAAGCATTTGCAAAAATCCAATTATAACTGCTGCTATAATTGTTATATTAGACCCAGAAATCGCGATTATATGAGTTGTGCCTGTTCTATTAAATGCTTCTAATAAATACTCTGGTATTCCTCTTCTTGCTCCAACTAACAAACCAGCCAAAAACGCGGAATAAGGCTCACTAATAATTTGATTAATTGTATCCATGAAATATGTTTTCACAGATAATATTCCTTGCATTATTGGATTACCTTTATTCGTATCTATTTTTTCAATTGAACCTCGCCAGCACACACTATAAATATCATAACGCGCAAGATATTTATCATATGCAAAATCTTCTATTTGCTCTGGCTTCTCAATCTGACATTTGATTTGAACAAGATCTCCATATTTATATTCTGGGTATAAATTTGTTTTTACGAGGAGACGACCGTTTATCGAACATGTAGAGACGAGGCAATGCCTCGCCTCTACATGTTCGATACGCACTGTCAGCTTTTGATGATCTAATCTAACATCTGGCTCCATAGAAACAACACCAATAACCTCAATATCTTGTCCATTGTAATACGCAATATGCTCTGGATTTTCCAAGTTCGGTTGAGATAAAATCATTCGCGCAATTCCTAAAACAAAAAATAGCCCTAAAAGAGCTATTATCTTATATTTCCTATTTTGCCAAAACATAATCAAGCAAATCAAATCTAACAATATAAAAATATATACATACACAAATAAAATATTAATAAACGAAATTATTCCTACTCCAATCACGAAACACAATAAACATAAAAGAAATATTTTTGAATTTGTTAATTGCATATCTATATTTTAGCAAATAAAAAAGGTTTTGAGCTATCTTGCCCAAAACCCTGTTTTGTCTGGCTATCAATCCATTGCTTACCAGACTGTATTTTAGGTTAATGTCCCGAAAAATTCAAGTTTGATCTCTTGACCATTATACCTGCCTTCTGGAAAGCTTGCTTGCGCTTTTGCAATAGTAAGCCTCATTGCTTTGATTTTTGTTGTTATTTCTCCATTAGTGCCAACATAATCATTTGTGCCTGTTATCCTGACTATACACATCCGGATAACAGGCTTTAATTGCTCATGAGGAAATATATGAGTTGCGCTTGCTACTTGTCCTATAGACATAATAGATCCTCCTTGGTTTATGTATGTTATGAACTAAATTTTCTAGAAATATTACCCAAACTTCTATTTTTTCCAATATGAGCTTCAACAAAATCAAGAGAAGTTTGAAGAAGAAATCTAAGACTTTCTAAACTAGGTATATCATCAGGATCAAACTTTTTACACATGCGAACTATTAATTCATGATTGGAATTAGATTGACTTCCATTAGCACTACATTCAGACATAATAACACTCTCCTTGTTAAATTATGAAAGGAACTACTGTTTAACTAGCCATTTTATATAAGACTGGCTAAACTTGTCAAGATCTCCGCGTAAAACAGAATCAACATCACTAGTCTCTAGATTGGTTCTATGGTCTTTTACCATTTTATATGGATGAATAACATAGGATCGAATTTGGGATCCCCACTCGGCGCTTTTTACATCTCCACGAATCCTGCGCTCTTGCGCGTCTCTTTCTTGTTCTTGCTTTTTTGCTAAACGCGACTTTAAAATTTTCATTGCAGTTTGCTTATTTTGCAATTGAGATCTTTCATTTTGACAAGTAACAACAATACCACTTGGCTCATGCACAATCCTAACAGCGCTATCTGTTGTATTTACAGATTGTCCGCCATTTCCAGACGAACGAAATACATCAATACGCAAATCTTCTTCTCTAATTTCTATGTCTTTAGTATCGCCCAAATCAGGAATAATATCAATCAAAGCAAAAGAAGTATGCCTAGCATTGTCTGAATCAAAAGGAGAAATTCTAACTAATCTATGAACCCCTGATTCTGATTTTAACCAAGCATAAGCATATTTGCCTATTACTTCAAAAGTTGAACTTTTAATTCCTGCTTCTTGACCAGTTTGCCTATCAATGATTCTTGTTCTAAGTCCTTTTTTCTCGCAATATCGCAAAATCATGCGCTCTAGCATTTCTGCCCAATCTTGCGCATCAGTGCCACCTGCCCCAGAACTTATTGACACAATCGCGCCTTTTTCATCAAATTTTCCATTAAAAAATATAAAAAACTCAAGCTTTTCAAAATTTTTTAAAAGCTCTTTTGATTTTTTTTGAATATCTTTTTCAAGATCTTCATCAGGCTCTTTTTCTAAGTCTTTTGCAAATTCTAAAGTGCTTAGAGTTTCATCTGAAATAGCTTTCCAAGTATTTACTTCATCACGAAAATGAGATAACTCTTCAGTTATTGCTTGCGCTTGAGTTTGATTTTCCCAAAAACTTGGACTATTTGTCTTATTTTCTAATTCAGAAATTAGTTTCTTTTTTTCTTCAATATCAAAGTAACCTCTCTGTCTCAGAAATTTTTTCCAAGAGCTCAGATAAATTTTTTATTACTTCTTGCATAATCTATATAAATTTACAAACTATTACAAAAAAACCAAAGACATGTCAGCCAATGACTAACATGTTTTATTCCCTCTCAACCAATACAACCTCAACTTCTTTTTCTTGTCCTTTGCTATATACCTTTAAACGCACACTGTCCCATGGCTTGTATTTAGAAATTAATTCAGCTAATCCATTTTCTTGAGTAATTTTTTCTCCATTTATTTCTAAAATAATATCATTTTCAACTAATCCAGCTTTATTGGCTGGTGATCCTGGCACAACTGCTAAATCAGCCCAAGTCTCTCCTCGAACAATTAAAGCGCCATAATCAATATCATTTATATTGTTTGCTTTTGCTATTTCTTCATTAAGTAAAATATATCTAACGCCTAAAAACGGACGAACAATTCTTCCGTGCTCTCGTACGCTATCTATTACACTTTTAACACTATTAATTGGAATCGCAAAACCTATCAATTGTCCTTCGCGAGATACTGCAGTATTAACTCCAATAACTTTACCAAATAAATCAAGCAAAGGTCCTCCTGAATTTCCAGAATTAATTGCAGCATCTGTTTGAATTGCTTCTTCAATTACTTCTGAAAATCCAGCGCTGTCTCCTGCAACAACTTTTCTATTAATTCCGGATATTACTCCTTTTGTAACTGTATTGCGATATTCACCTAAAGAGTTTCCAATAGCTATTACTGTTTGTCCTGTTTTTATATAGTCAGAATCACCCAAATCCAAAACAGATAAATTGTCTGCTTCTATTTTTATAATAGCAATATCATTTAAATCATCTCTAGCCAAAACTTGAGCTTCATATTTAGTTCCATCATTTAAAACAACCGTATATTCAGCATTATCATTATCAACAACATGCCTGTTTGTTACTATCATTCCATCTGTTGTGATAATAAATCCACTTCCTCCGCCGATTTCTTGCTTTCCTGTTGGAGGAGAAGAATAAAAAGGAGTTCCAAAAAAGAAAAAATCATCAAAAGGATACATTGGGCCTGTTCTATTGTAAAACTCTGAAAGATCCTGAGTTATTATAATAGAAACAACCGCGCTTGACGCTTGTTCAACAACTTGAGTTGTTGCGCTATCTTCTACAACAATTTTTGATGCATTGCTTTGCGAAATTTGATTAAAATCGCTATTTTGATTTCCTAATCCAAGAGAATCACTCAAATATGGCCACAAATTATTACTTGAATATCCAGCAAGCAAAACTCCAACCACTCCACCAACAAGACCACCTGTAATTACGCTTACAATTACAGTTATAATTAAAGCTTGTTTAATATCATTTGGTAATTTCTCAAAAATCATAAAAAATTATTGTTTTGAATCAAATAATTGATCAACAAATCCACCTCCTTGTAAAATAGTACTTCCAGCTCCACCTCCTAATAAATCTGAATATGTTGAAATAAATTCTCTAATTATTGATGGTAAATATATAACAGCAATTATAATTGGACCGATAATTAATATAATTTTAATTACATTTAAAATTTGTCCAAATAAAATATATCTTCTTGTTTTTTTAGTATATTCAAGTATCTCGCGCGCTAAATTTAAATTTTCACGCGCAAGCCTCTCAAGAACTTCTTCTTTTGATTCATTTTCTTTTTTAGGTTGTGTAATTTTACTTTGTTCGTTTTCCATATTTTTTTATTTTATTTTTGCGGACGTGTTTTTTTGATTTAATAGACTTTTTTTGTTTTTTTCTTCCTAGTAATTTATTTAATTCTTCATAAAAAGTATTAACATCTTTAAATTCACGATACACAGAAGCAAATCTAATATATGCAACTTTATCCAATTTTTTTAAATGGCGCATAGCTATGTCCCCTATCTGCGATGCTTTAACTTCTGTCTTATTAAGGCCATACATATCTCTTTCTATACGCGAAATAAGTATACGAAGTTCTTGATTAGTAATTGGTCTTTTTTCCAATGCCTTGCAAAAACCAGCAGATAATTTTTCTCTTGAATATGCCTCACGTCTTCCATCGCGTTTTATAACAGTAATATTTAAAATCTCTGTTTCTTCTCTCGTTGAAAAACGAAACAAACACTTTTCACATTCTCTTCTTCGCTTTACTGTATTATCTTGTTCAGACAAACGAGAATCTAATACTTTTGTTGCTTCATGCGCGCATGCAGGACATTGCATAATTAATTCATTTTCTTTCGAATAAACGCTGGAATTTCTAATTCTTCTTGCTCTTCTTCATCTTCTTCATCTTCAATTACTTTTTCTTCTAAAGTAACTTCTTTTTTAGATTTTTGCATTTCTGATGCGCCTCTTTCAAAAAAAATTGATCTCTTTTTATCAACATCATCTGAAGTTTTAAATTCTTCTGAATGCTCCATAACTGGCTGACTAGAAGATCTTCCTGACCCTTCAAAACCTGTTGCTATGACAGTTATTTTAATTTCATCTTTCATTTCTTCATTTATAACAGCTCCAAAAATAATTTTTGCGTCGTCATCTGCAGCGCCTGTTATAATTTTTGATGCCTCATTAATCTCATACATTCCTAAATCAGAAGAACCAGTCACAGTAAATAATATTCCGCGAGCTCCATCAATTGACATTTCAAGCAAAGGACTGTCAATAGCAGCTTTTGCGGCATCTACTGCTCTATTTTCTCCGCTTCCTCTGCCAATTCCCATAAGTGCTGACCCAGCTCCACTCATTATTGCTTTTGCATCAGCAAAATCAACATTAATCTCTCCAGGCACGCTAATAACTTCTGAAATTCCTTGCACACCTTGCCTTAAAATATCATCAACAACTCTAAATGCTTCCATTAAAGATGTTTTTTTATCAATTACCTGCAAAAGTCTGTCATTAGGAATTGTAATTATTGTATCAACTTTTTCCATTAACTCTTCTAATCCTGCCTCAGCAATATTGCGCCTTTGTTGCCCTTCAAACATAAAAGGCTTTGTTACTATTGCAACAGTTAAAGCTCCTAAATCTCTAGCAATATCAGCTACAACTGGAGCAGCTCCTGTTCCTGTTCCTCCACCAAGACCACATGTTATAAATACCATGTCAGTGTCTTTTAAAATATCTTTAAGTTCATCTTGAGTTTCTTCTGCTGATTTGCGCCCTAAATCAGGATTCATTCCAGCTCCTAGTCCTCTTGTAACAGTTTGTCCAATATGTACCTTAGTAGATGCTTTATTATAATGTAAAGCTTGCGCATCTGTATTTATTGCAACAAATTCAACTCCTCGGATACGCTCTTCAATCATCCGATTTACTGCACTACATCCTCCGCCTCCAACACCAATAACTTTTATTTTTGCAAATGTCTCAATTTCTGGTTTTATTTCCATATTATTTACACGGATTACTTACTAATTTTGTTTTACGTCTTTTATGGTTTAAAAATACGAAAAAATGATTTAATCTTATTACTAATAAAGTTAATACTACCTAACCCTTTAATACCAATTGAACTAAAAGAACTTTGTGATGATATTTGATTAGCATGTCCCCATTTTACTAATCCAACAGCTGTTGTATATTCTGGATTATTCAGTTTATCAATTGCGCTATAAACAGAAACCGGGAGCCCAATTGAAGCTGGCAAACGAAATATTCTCTTTCCTACTTCAGTTATTCCTGGTAATTTCGCGCCTCCTCCAGTTAAAATGGCTCCTGCTGGTAATTTTCCAGATCTATCAACTGACTTAAGCTCTTTGTCAACAAGATGAAATATTTCTTCAACTCTTGCTTCGATAATTTCTGCTAAATATTTTCTAGAAAAATTTCCTTCTTCTTGTTCATCAATCTGAGAAAGTAATACTTCATCTTGCCTTTCATGCGAAGCATTGCTTCCTTTTCCTGCTGTAGATAAAGTTGAGCCATATTGAATTTTAATTTTTTCAGCAATATCAATATTAGTACGCAAACCAATTGCTATATCATTTGTTATATGAGCTGATCCAATTGGAAGAACCTTAACAAGAAGTATGTCTCCTTCTTCAAAAACCAATATGCTTGTTGTTGCTGCTCCAATATTTATTAATACAACTCCTAAATCTTTTTGTCTTTCTGTTAAAGTTGCTTCAGATGAAGCCAAAGAAGAAAGAACTAAATCATCTATAGAAAGTCCTGATAAAGAAACAGCTTTTGTAAGATTCTTAATATGAGCGCTTTGCCCTTCTATAATTTGTGCCTCAACTTCTAGACGAACTCCATTCATTCCAATAGGATCTTTTATGTCTGTTTGATTATCTATTGAAAAAGTTTTTGGTAAGACATGTATAATTTCATAATTTGGCGGAACGCTTACTGCTTGAGCTGCCTCTAAAACTCTGTTAACATCGTCTTCTCTTATTTCTCCATCTGCGCGAGAAACAGCTATAACTCCTTTACTGTCTTGAGCAGTAATATGACTTCCAGAAATAGAAACAATAGCATGGTCTATTTTCATGCCTGTCATTTTTTCAGCTTTTGTTTTTACTTTAATAACTGACTCAACAACTTCTTCAATGCTTCTAATAGTTCCTCTAGAAACTCCACTAGACTCTCCTTCAGAAAGCCCTATTATATTTACTTTATCAGAGTCTTGCGATACCTCGCCAACAGCAATACGGATACTACTAGAGCCAATATCAATTCCAGTTATTAATTCTATTTGTGACATAATACTTTTATTTATATTTAGACTCAAACTAAGTATACAAAAAACAGCCCAAAATGTAAATGGATTTACTTGTCCACAGCCTGAACAAATTTTGTGTACAACTTTTTAAATTATTGTATCAAATTTGTGTACACTTAAATTAACCAAATTTTTCTGCTAAGTATGGCCAAAAAATTATTATTCCAATTATTCCAGCTCCTATACTAGACAAAAGAACAAAACCAGCAAGAGCATCTTTTATCTCTCCTATTATATCTTTATAGCGTGGCTCAACTAAATCAATAACTTTTTCTAAAATAGTATTAATGCCTTCTATTGTAATTACAGAAAATATAATTACAAGCACAACTATAAATTCAATCCTAGATATTTTAAGCCAAAAAGACGCGCCAACTACTAAAACACCAATCATACTCATTGACTTAACGCTTGTATCAGAAATAATAATTGATACAAGCCCAATAATAGCCCTTTTAATTCTTCGAAATATATTTATTCGCATAAAATCTTTTTAGTTAATAAATCCATTTCATTTTCCTCTGATTTTGTTTTATGATCATATCCAATTAAATGCAAAAGCCCATGTACAAATAAATAGCTTACCCACCAACTAAATCCAACACGCATTTCTTTTGATTGCTTGCGCGCAACTTTAGGACAAATAATTATATCTCCTAATTCATCAGTTTGCATTGATTCAAATGATAAAACATTTGTAGGTTTATTTTTGCCTCTATATTTTGCGTTTAATTTTTTAATTGCAAGTTCACTCTCAAAAACTAAACACACTGTTTTATTTTTAATTTTTTTATTGAACAATTTTTGTGTTCGCGTAAATAAACGCAAAAGCACTGCTCTAGGAATTCGAGCAGTGCTAGATACTTGATTAATAAATATAATCTTCATAGATTATTTATATACTATCTGGCAATAAAGATCCAATATCTAAATCTTCGTCAATAATAGGCTCTTCGATTATAACAGGATCTTCGACAACAACAGGATTTTCTTCTGTAATTTCATCATTAGTAGTGTTGCCAAACACAAAGCTATTATAAAAATATTTAAACATATTTGGCCAGCTAATTTCTTCTCTTGTTCCTCTGTTATATGTAAAAATATAAATAAGCCCATCTTTTGAAGTATACAAAGTTAATCCATCAACGCTCCATACAGCAGGACGGCCATCTATAACAGTTACATCAAGCTCAACATTTTTTAAAGATGGAGACTGACCTCTATACCAGTCAACTATTGGAGTATTAAGAGGATTTTCTTCAACTAAAATTTCAAAAAATTCTTCAGTTTCTGATATAAATAATATTTGTTTATTTGATTGATCTAAAGAATCAGCAAGCCATTTAGAAGGATAAGTTACTTTATATCCATATGTTAAATTAGTATAAATTCCAAACAATCCAGATTCTTCAAGTTTAGCCCCTTCTCCTAACAAAGGACTATATCCATTTAAAATTTCATCAAGATCATTATAAGTATCTTCATCTGAATCAACTGATAAATAACTAGTTCCTATCATCTTCTCTTCTGCGTCAGTAAGACCATCCAAATCTGTATCAACTGTTGAAACTGCTTTAGCAAAATTAAGCGAACTTGTATCACTAACTTCTTGCTCTGAATTCCAAATTACAACAATTGGTCCAGTTGGAAATTTTTCAAATGTTAAAATAAAACCAGTTGAAGTTGCCTGATAATCATCAAATTCCTGCCACTCTACTCCTCTTAAATATACTGGATAAATATCTTCTTGCTTTGCATCCTCAGGAATATCTGACACAATTATCTCAATAGAAACAACTTCATCAAAAGACACTCCAGAAGGATATACAGAATATAATCCTCCTAACATTGTTCCATTTTCAGGCAAAGTCAAATCTTCTCTCTTAAGAACAGTTACTCCAATTCCACTTCCAAATTCCTGAACAACTGTCGCAGGTATTGTAATATCCATTGAACCAACTAAAAGATTTAAATTATCATACGCTTGAATAGAAATTATTTTTTCTTTTATTTCTGGCTCTAGGGTATCATCTGTAATTGTATTTTTTATAATTTCACTTGTTTTAGATTGAACTTGTTCATTTGCTGAAACATCTGAGAGATTCGCGCTTTCTGAAGAAAAAAATACAAAATATAAAATCACTGAAATTATTATTAGCGCAAAAATTGCTACTCCTGCCAATATAAAAAATTTTTTATCAATTCCTTGATCTGGACCAATTCTAACATCAGGGTGCACTTTAAAAGACTTTCCTTTTTGAGGAAGATATTGTTTTGGCATTACTACAAATTTATCATCAGCAATATCAAAACCTGACAATGGTTTTACACTATTTTCGCTATTTCCTGCTTTAATATCAGTCTTTTCTTTAAATCCAAACATAATTTATTGAGCTTTTTCAAAATCTAATAATTTTCCTTCTCCTAATGGATTATATCCATTTTGTACTTCTTCTCCATCTAAATACGAATCATTGTCAGTGTCTTTTTTTAATGGATCAGTTCCAAAAATTGATATTTCTTCCCAATCAGAAAGTCCATCACTATCACTGTCAACTAATCTATAATTTGTTCCCAGATCAAACTCTTTAGCATCGCTTAAACCATCTTGATCTGTATCTTTTGAAGCAAGATCTTCAGAAATTGGATTTAAGGCTTTATCTTGCTGGCGCTGATTAAAGTTTTCTAATATACCAGCACTTTCTTCTTCAATTGGAGCATTATTTTTAGCACTTGAATCACTTTCTACTGAATTTTCAATGTCAGAAGATTGCGTATCTTTAGATTGAACTTGCTCTGATTCTTTTGTTGGAATATTTGTATTTGATTTCCAAATAAAAAAAGAAGCAAAAGCAATTAAAAATATTCCAATAGTAATAGAAATTATAATAATAAGCTGTTTAAAAGGAAAACTAGCTTCATTTACTCCTGAAACTTGACTTTCTGGTACTCCTCCTACTTGCGCTGGCGCTGGCTTTACTTTACCGCTTGTTAAAGCGCTTTCTATAGCAAGCTTAGGCAATTGCTCTGTTTGCCCCACAGCAGAAGAAATAGGCGCTTGTGGAGGCGCAGGCTGAACAAAAGCTGATGCTTCAGTGTTTTCAAAAATATCTTCTGGTTCTACTTTGTTTTGATTTTTATTTTGCCTATCTGCAATACTTGGATTAGCACTGCCATCAGGCGATTGGTCTTCAAACATAAATATATTATACCATAAA
>Ga0210057_1006881_pt1 | contig 14020 bp, 18 predicted proteins | sample CryGeyCG2114_010_2_FD_183968 | JGI IMG/M metagenome (GOLD analysis project Ga0210057, IMG submission 183968) | Groundwater microbial communities from aquifer - Crystal Geyser CG10_big_fil_rev_8/21/14_0.10 (SPAdes) (version 2) | ecosystem: Environmental > Aquatic > Deep subsurface > Groundwater ... | reverse complement strand
TTACCTTCACTAAATAATTTAATTATTAATTCTCGTTCTTTAATTTGTGCAGATTTCATAAATTATCACCTCTACATTATAAAAAGATTAACTACTATATAAAACAAACGATTTTTGTCCGTTACTATAAAGTGAAAAAGCTTATAAATACTAATTTTCTCCAATAGTAGAACGAATTCAAAGAGGGTAAAATCAATGCTAAAAAAGGTATTTATTGGCGCTTTAGGCGCAGCAGGAATTGTTTTTTTGGGTTATTTATTATTTCGTAAAACTCCTAAAAAATATTATAGAAAGGCAAGGTCAGCTCACAAACAAGGTGAAAAAAGCTATAAAAATAAGGACTTTGAATTAGCTAATGATTACTATGAAGAATCAGAAAAATTTAGAAATAAAGCAAGAGTACTAGAAAAAAATAAGGGTGAAACAAATGCTTGAATGGTATGAAGAACTAGGAATGGATATAGATCCTTTTGAAAAAAATATTCTTACTATTGGAAATGAAGAAGTGTTAAAAGAAGTCTTCTATTCAATTTTTGCAGGAAATATGTTATTTATTGAAGGCACTTCTGGAAGTGGCAAAACAAATTTATTGAGAGGCGCTGTAAAAAAATTTGGTGGAAGAAAAAAAGTTATTTATGTTAATTGTAAAAGTGTTAATAATGGGTTAAACATTGAAAGAGTTTTAAAAAATGGAAATGGATTCTTTGGAAAATTATTTAATATAAAACCTAAAAATATGGTACTATTATTAGATGAAGTCCAACATCTTTCTGAAAAAAATAGTGAAAGAATAAAATATTATTTTGACTTAAATTATTTAAGATCTGTAATATTCACGTCTAAAAATTTTAGCAAGGCAGGATTAAATAAAAGTATTAAACAAAGGATTAGCAAAGTCATTAAATTAAAACCTTTAACAGATTATGAAGCTGTAAAAGTTATTCGTTCAATGATTGGAGATGATCTTTTAAGTGATAGAGCAATTAAGAAAATTTACAAACACTCAGATAAAAATATTGGAGTATTAATAGATTATTCAAAAGCTGTATTAAAAGAAATGGCTTCACAAAAAAAACAAAAAATAAAAGATGAAGAATTAGATAAAATTTTAGAGGGACTAAAATGAAGGTAAAAGAAATTTGGTATAAACAATTAGGATTCCATAATAATCCTTTCAGTATAAAGCCGGCAGCTTTTTATGACGAGCTTTTAGGATATGACCATGTTGTTAAAAAAGTCAATCATTCTATTGAAATTAATAAGTTAATTTATGTTGAAGGAGAATATGGAAATGGAAAAAGTTCCTTATTAAGAAGAATTTTACACCGTTTTGGAGGTAAAGGCAAAATTATCTATTTCAGTTGTAACAGAATTGAAAAAAGTTTGAATATTAACAAACTTTTAAATGGAAGATATGGTGCAATTGGAAAAATTTTAAACTTAAAACCTAAAAATATGATTTTACTTTTAGATGAAGCACAATGGTTACCTAAAGAAGATTATTCCAGAGTATTAAGATACTTCAGAGGGGGTTATTTTAGAGCTATTGTTTTCGTTGGAAAAGAATATGATGAGTCTGTTTTTGTAGATGGTTTCAAAAGTTCCTTGGTACATATTAAGTTAGGAGAGATTAGTGAAGATAATGCTGTAAATATTATCAGAAAAAGAGTTGGAAACTTACCACTTCTATCGGACGATATTATAAAAATGATTTTCAATAAAGCTGAATTGAATGTAAGAAAATTATTAAAATATTCAGAAATGGCTTGTAAAGTTGCTATTGATAGGGAAGAAGATCTTGTAACTCCTGAAATGATTAGCGAAATTTTTGAAGATGATTTGGATGAAGAAATTGAAAACTTAAAAAAAGAAGTTGCAGAAGTTAAAGAAGATATCAAAGAGAATGCTGAAATTCTAGAAGATGATGAAGTTAAAGAAATAAAAGCTAATGTGAAAAAAGTAGCTAAAGAAGTTGAAGAAGAAAAACCTCTTGAAGATTTAGAAGAAGTTGAAGAGATTTTAGAAGCAGAAGAAATTAAAGAAGAAAAAATAGATGAAGACCTTCAAGAAGAGGTGGAATTAAAGGAAAATGTAGATTTAGAAGAAGAAAAAGTTAAAGAAGTTGAAGACCTCTTAGAAACTAGTCCTGCTGAAGAAATTGAAGAAGTTATTGAAGAAAAGAAAAGACCTAAATCAGATAATGTTGAAGAATTATATTATTAATTCTATATCAAAAGAAATTTAAACTAACTTTTTAGTTATTTTACTATATGTATGGAGACATTGTCTTATTTGAAGGAGAAAAATTTGAATTAGGTTTTAGTAATATCTATAATACTAAAACTCTTAAGATTATAGAATGTGATGAATTTACATTACAAAATATCTTAGAAAAGAAAAAAGTTGATATTATTGTTATACATGAAAAAAGTTCTAAAGACCATTTACATTTTCGAAAAACTGCCTTAAATCAAGTTAGTTGTAAATTAGCTAAAAAGAAAGACATTGTAATTGGTTTTTCTTTAGATAATATTCTTAAATCTAAAACTAAAGCATTGGTTTTCGGTAGATTAATGCAGAATTTTAAATTGTGCAGAAAATATAAGTTAAAAGTATTATTTGCTAGTTTTGCTAAAGATAAATATGGTATGCGTTCAAGCCATGATTTGTTGGCATTATTGCAAGTATTAGGGATGACTAATGCTGAAGCTAAAAAAGCTTTAAGCATTACTAAAGAAATTGTAAACAAAATTCCTGAAGTAGCTAAAGGCGTTAAGGTTATTAAAAAGTAATCTTTAATTCATGTTTTGATAACGCTTTAATTTTTACTTTATTACCTATCTTTAAACCCATAGCTTCTGGCAATGTCAAACCTAAAGAATTCCCTATTTTAATTATTTTACGTTCTCCATCAACTATTGAATGTAATTCTTTTAATCTCATAAATTCGATTGCTTGTTTTTTAGTTAATGTAATAAATTTACATTTAGGACAAACCATAGCTAAAGTTAAAACTCCGTCTATTTCAGTTTCTCCTTCTTTTAATTTTGTTCCACAATCACAAATTATCTTTTTCCTTTCTTCTTCCATGCTGTTATTACCTCTATAAAATTTTCATGATTTATTGTTATTACATAATATGTTTTATTTTCTTTGCCAATATATTTTTTGAAACAAAGTTTTTTAGGAAATTTACATTTATTTTTTAATAAATCTCAAAACCTAATTGTTTGTTAAATATAATTTAAATCTAATCCTCTATGTTTTCGTTTAAAGATATGGGGATTAAACGTTATTTGTTTCTTGTTATAACCTAAGTTATAACTCTTATTTAAACTTTTTGCTTTATTAAACATAATTATTTTTAGGTAAATATCTTTTAATGATTAACTCTAAAAAAACATAAGATTTTTCATAAATTCCGGAAAGAATAAATAATCTAATCTTATTTTATTTATTATGGAAAGAATTAAAATTCTTGTTAAAACAAATACAAATAAAAGTGAAATTCTTGAGTTTGATGAACAAAAACAAGCTTATAGAGTAAATGTTAAATCTATACCTGAAAAAGGTAAAGCAAATTTAGAAATTATAAAATTATTTCATAAAAAATTCAAAAAACCTATTAAAATTGTTAAAGGATTTAAAGGTAAAGAAAAAATACTAGAAATTTCTTAAATTTTTTTTTCAATTTTATAACTAAAATTACTTTGTTTAGCTTCAATAATATCTGCAGTTTCAGCATTAATTTGTACACTTAACATTTTCATTGTTGCTGAAACAAAAGTTATTGTCCAAGCAACATGATCATTTTTTTGCAACAGGACAACTATTGTTTGAGCATCTTCTGTTTTCTTTTCTTCATATACGATTTTAGCACTATCAAAAATTTGATTAAAAGCAATCTTTATATCTTCTAATTTTAATTCCTTAATTTCCCCTTTTTTTAATATGTCTTGCTCATGAGAAACTTCAACAAGGTCTGTCATGATAAAAGTAGTCATTTTTTTAGTCTCTGGAACATAAAAATTAATCTGCCAGGGTTTGGTTTCTAACTCTTCAAAAGAAGACATTAATGCAAAAGAGGATAAAAATGCATTAAAGTTATTTTCAGAAAATTTTCTAAATTCTTCAGTATTTTGTAACCGAGCATATGCTTCTTTAGGATCTTCCATAGAATTATAGAAACAATATTTGGTATTTAAGTGTTTTTAATAAAAAAAGAAAAAATTAAAGATCGAGCCTTTCAGCCCATTCTCCAAGTAATGGCATTTTCCATTTCTTTTTTAGAATGACATTAACTATAGCTAATACCCAGAAAATTATTAGCACTAAATGCAATATTGGCCCTATAACCCATCCGATAAATGGAATTACGGTAAATATGGATACTGCAATGCTTGATAAGAATAATACTAATCCTTGTTTTGCATGGAAGTGTACAAATTCATCTTCCCTCATAACTAATAAAGGTATTATGAAAAGTATCCATAAATATGAAACAATCCCCATTAATATTTGTGTGCCACTAACTTTTTTCAGGTTAGTTATTTTTGGCATAGCTTTTTTTGCTGGAGCTTTTTTAGCTACCTTTTTCCTTACAGGTTTTTTAGTTGCAGATTTTTTTTTGATAGGCTTTTTGGCCATAAATTATCACCTCTTTATTATAATAAATATTAGATTATAAAATATTTAAACGTTTCTAATGAGAAATCTTATAAATTATACATTATAAGTGAAAGTAAATGAAAATTGTTAAGCTTAAAGATGATAAAGAAATTAATATTGAAACTTGGAATTTTGAACAATTAGAAAAATATTCCTTAGAAAATATTAAACCCTTAAAAAATGGAGAGACTTTTCAAGGATTTAATTTATTTCGCCCAAGTAGTTTAAATTGTTTAAAATGTCATAGAGATGTGCCATACAAAGAAAATCAAAATCTAACTCCTTTGGAAATCCAAACAGAAAGACATTTAGATAATATTCAATATCATCGAGCATTAATCGCTTTTCATAAAAAAGAATTATGTGGAATTTACTTTTTGAAATGGATTAAAAATTCAGAAAATTTTTGGCATTACCATCCTAGTTATTTAGAAGTACATCAAAAATATAAAAATAAAGGATTAGGAACTAATTTGGTTAAAGCTTTAGACAAAAGTAATTTTCTTAATTCTAAAATTTTAATGCTTGGAACTTATACATATGAAGGCGAGTTATACATTGAAAAAATTGTGAATAAGGAATTAAAAGCAAAAAATTATGCGCTTATTACATATTACTATGAATCTAGTAGCCCTCCTTTAAAACCAGGAATTTATTGATAATTTAGGAAATTTTATAAAATAATTATTTTTTAGTTTCAACTTCAGTTAAAAGCTCTTTAATGAAGGCATCTACCTTTTTTTCACCGTGAACTTTATTGTCTCTAGTCCTGACATTAACTGTCTTGTTCTTAACTTCATTATCACCAACTACTAAAATATAATTTACTTGTTGAACTTGTGCATTACGAACTTTCTTGTTAGTTGTTTCTGTTTTATCATCTAATTCAACCCTTAATCCTGATTCTTTCATCTTTTCAAGAACTTTTTTACAGAATTCAACATGCCTGTCTGCTATTGGCAAAATTCTAACTTGTACTGGCGATAACCATAAGGGAAACTTTCCTGCATAATGCTCTATTAATAATGCAAGAGTCCTTTCATAAGCACCTATAGAAGTACGATGAATTATAAGTGGATGAATTTCATTATTATCCTCATCAATATAAGTCATATCAAATCTTTCAGGTAAGGCAAAATCTATTTGAATAGTTATGATTGTATCTTCTTTACCAAAAACATTTTTCATTTGAATATCTAATTTTGGTCCATAAAAAGCTGCCTCTCCTTCGGCTTCAACATAATCTAATTTTAACTTATCAATAATTTTCTTTAATTTAGCTTCAGATTCTTTCCAAGCCCTTGGATTATCAATATATTTGTCTTTTTTATCTTTTAAATTTCCTTTTGAAAATCTAAAAGTATAATCATTCAATCCAATTGTATCCAAAACATATTTTGCTAGATTTACAACCCCTTCAAATTCTTCTTCAAGTTGGTCCATCCTACAAATTATATGGCCTTCAGATAAAGTGAATTGCCTAACTCTAATCAAGCCATGCATTTCTCCTGATTCTTCATTTCTAAAAAGTTTAGAAGTTTCATTATATCTTATAGGTAATTCTCGGTAACTATGTTTTTTTGCATTGTAAATCTGAAACTGAAATGGACAAGTCATAGGTCTTAAAGCCATCTCTTCCTCAGTATTGTTAAGGATGAACATTCCATCCTTATAATGGTCCCAATGTCCTGAAACTTTATAAAGATCACTTTTGGCCATATAAGGTGTCATTGTAAGCCGATAGCCTCTCTTCTCTTCTTCATCCTCAATAAAACGTTGAAGTATTTGCATTATCTTTGTACCTTTGGGAGTAAATAATGGTAAACCTTGACCTACAAGCTCTGAAGTTATAAATAATCCTTGTTTCCTTCCTAATTTATTATGGTCTCTTTTTTCTGCTTCTTCCCTTAATCTTAAATATTCTTTTAATTCTTCTTTTGATTCAAAAGCAGTTCCGTAAATTCTTTGTAATTGTTTATTTTTAGAATCTCCTCTCCAATAAGCTGCAGAAACTTTTAATAGTTTGTAAGCTTTAATTTTTGCAGTTGATTCTATATGAGGGCCTGCACATAAGTCCATAAAATTGCCACTCTTGTAAAAAGAAATCTTTTCTCCTTTGTCTTTCAACTCTTTCAATAATTCTAATTTGTAAGGTTCGTTTTTCAATTGTTTCTTTGCTTCATCATAATCCATTTCAATCTTTTCAAAATTTTCTTTTTTCTTTATAATTTCCCGCATCTTTTCTTGAATTTTCTTTAAATCTTCAGGAGTAAATGGAGTATCTTTTTCAAAATCATAGTAAAAGCCGTCTTCAATAGATGGTCCTATGCCTAGCTTGACTTCTGGAAATAGTTCTTTGACAGCTTCAGCCAATACGTGTGAAGTACTGTGTCTTAATGTTTCTAAATCTTTTGCCATTTCTTTTCGGTATAAAAGACTGAGAATATATAAAAGTAACGAAAATATAGTATAAGCCATAAATAGTGTATTATCTTGAAATTATCTATAGTACAATAAGAATAAGATATTGCATTACTCCTAAAAAGACTATATTCTGGTACCAATTTCTTTTGTCACTTACTAATATTCTCTTAAAATATTAAAATCAAGATTTAAAAAACTAGATTATTATTTTTGAAATATTGCAAAAATACCTGAATGTTTATGATATAATTTATTATCTTTATGTTTTTCCATAGAAGTTTTAAATTCTTTAATAATTCTAGGTTTAGATTTAATTAAATTTTGAGTTTCATTTATACTAAAGAAACCATTGCTTTTATTCTGATTATATAAATAATCTTTTTTTGATAAACAGATTAAAAAAAGAATGCCTTCTTTATTTAAATTTTTAAAACAATCTATTAATAATCTTTTAGCAGATAATTTTTCTAAATAATGTAATACTAAAGAAACAATAATTAAATCATATTTTTCATTAAATTTAAAATTAAGTAAATCTTTATTAACATGTTTGAATCTTTTATCTTGAATAATTTTAGGAGTTTTATCTATTCCTGTTATTAGAGAATCAGTATTAGCAATAGATAATGAAAGTTTACCCTCTCCACAACCCAAATCTAAAATTTTTTTAAATTTTTGAGGTTTTAATTCATTAATTAATTGAAATTTAAGTTTTTTTAATTTTTGCATTGTCTCCAAGATTCTTATTAACTAACCAACATTGAGGATCAGGACCCATATAATCATGATAATAAACATATGCCAACCCCCTACATCCAGCACATTTCCTTAGATATTTACATTTTCCACAAGCTTTTAATTTTTTTCTATCACGAAGATTAGACAAGACTTTAGAAGTATACCATATTTCAAAAAAATTCTGTTTTTTTAAATCTCCTACAATTAAAGGAAGTCTACGGCAAGGCATAACTTTACCATCACTTAAGATTGTTAAAGTATTGAAAGCTACAGGACAAACTCCACCTACAGGTCTTTGAGGATTTACTGTTTCAAAATTACACCATAAAGGTCTAGTTCTCCTAATATAAGGCAATTGATTTTTTTTATCAAGCTTTTTAGCAATATTATCAATATTTAAATAAACTTTCTTTAATTCTTGAGGACTTAAAACTAATTTTTCCATTTGTTTTCCTGTACCAAATGGGACTAAATTACTAAAAGTCAACATATCAATATTTAATTTTTTAGCTAATAAAATATAGGGGTATACATCTTTATAATTAATTTTAGAGATGACAAAATGTAGACTAGTTTTAATCTTATTTTTTTTTAGAAGCTCCAAAGATTTAATTATTTTGTCAAATGTTCCTTTACCCCTAATTTTATCATTAATAAATTTATTTGATCCTTCTAAACTAACTTGGACAAGATTAATGCCTATTTTTTTAAATTGTACAATAGATTTTTTATTTATTAATATTCCATTCGTTAAAATTGCCATTCTTGTATTTTTATCTTTTTGTTTAATATATGTCAATAAAGGAAATAAATTTTTATTCAAAAGAGGTTCTCCTCCTGTAATAGAAAATTCAGGATAAAATCCCCATTTTTTTATTGCTTTAAAATAATCATCAACTATTTTCTTAAGATATTTTAAAGATAATCCATTATTTGAATACTTATCTACATAACAATGTTTACACCTTAAATTACAAGTATCATTAATGTGCCATTGTATGTGAAAGGGGACTTTATCAACATCTTTACCTATAGGTAAATTTTCATTTTCAAATAGTTCTTTTATTTTTCGATGTTCTTTAGATAGAACTTTAGAATTTAAAATGTAAACTTCAATAAATTCATTTAATAATTCTTTATTTATTTCAAAAATATTTCCATTATGGATATTAAAAAAAATGATACTATTTTTCTTTAGTGTATACTTAATATTTAAACCTTTCAAAAATTCTTCAAATTTTTGTTCCATTTTGAAGCAAATTTCATAATTATTTCTTGTTGCCTGGACCACCACAACCACAACAAGTACAGGTGCCTGATACAGCTTTAGTTATTTGCCTCAAAACTTTGATTTTATTGTCTTTCATAACAAAAAATAAGTAAGAATTCATTTTTAAACCTTTCTATTGCCTTTTTCATTGTGTAACCTGGTACTATTACTTTATGATGGCCTAAATACAATGGATAATGTAAAAGTTATCAAGGCAAACATACTGGAAGTGCTCTGTCGGACAATTAATAAAAATCCTTTCTGATTACACATAACTCTTTTCTCCTATGTATTTTTTTTCTGATAGGATTATGCCACCGTTCCCTATCTTTTTCACCTCTCCTTCGGCGACTTCTTATATTTCATCATCTAGAGGAAATTTGTTTTTTCTGGGTGCTATTTTTGTCAGATATGTGTTATTTTTTCATTTTTCATTATCATAAATAAATAGTATACTACTAGTTATAATAGTTTACTTTTGTCGTTAAAATATTAAGAGCAAAATATAAATACTACTATATAATTAGTAGATACTATGAAAAGAGGTTATTTAATAGGTTTAACTATAATCTTGGCAATTTTAATGTTGCCGATAGCTATGGCTGAAATCAGTTTTGATACTTTAACTCAAAATGAATTTAATATTGGTGATAGTATCAAGTTCAGCGGAAGTATTGAAAGTGAAAATACTATTGAAGGTTTTTTAATACTAAATATAAACTGTGAAGGAAATAGTAAGCCATTACAATTACCTATACCTGTAACTTTATATGCTAATGAAGAAAAGAAATTCCCTAACCAAATTAGTATGCCTGAAATAGAAGTGAAAGAATCTATGTTGGGAAGTTGTAATATTGAATTACAATTAAAAAATGAGGATGAAGTTCTTGAACAAGGCAATTCTGAAACATTTAGAATTACTAAAAATTTAAGAGGAAGCTTTAGTATTGAACAAACTTTGATTCAAGTTGGAAAAGAAGTTAGTGTAAGCGGCATTGTTCAAAGAATGGATGGCACCCCAATTAATGGTGAAGCTGAAGTTTTCTTTAATGACGGTAAAATGAGTTATCCTGTACCGCCAACTTTAGAAGTTGTTGATGGAATTTTTAATTTTAAAGATACAATTAATGCAATTCCTGCAGGAGAATATACTGTTGAAGTTATTATTACAGATTCTTATGGCAACCAACAATTGTTTAATGCAGCTAAATTCACTTTAACTAATCAATTAACAATTGTTGTTGATACTAACCAATATGAATATGTTCCTGGACAAGAAGTTGAAATCAAAGCAGAAGTAAGGAATATTATGCATGAACCTGTAGATTTAGCGAGTGCTTATGTTATATTAAACAATCAAGAATTTTCTGCACAAACTACTAACCAAGAAGTTAGTCAAACTATAATTTTACCTAAAGATATCAAATCAGGCAAACATACTCTTACTATAAAAGTTAAAGATGCTTTAGGAAATAAAGGTAGTATTAACAAAGATATTTTTATAACACCTATTGCAACTACTTTGAAAAATGAATTTATAGTTAAGAGTTACAAACCTAGTGAAAGTGTAATAATGAATATTGCTGTTTATGATCAAGCATCTGATTTAATTTCAGATTATGTTAATATAGAAATTTATGACGCAAAAGATAATTTAGTTTCCACTATCAAAGTTTTAAGTGGAACAAGTTTTGAATTCTTTTTCCCAAAATATGCATTGCCAGGAGAGTGGACTATTAAAACTCAATATTGGGATTTAAAACAAGAAGAAATTTTTTCTGTTGAAGTTGTTAAGAACTTTGTAGCATCTATTACAGGGCAAGTTGTTACTATTGTTAATGAAGGTAATGTAAGGAATGAAGATCCCATCAAATTGAATTTGCAAGGAGAAGAAGGAGAATTTAGTGTTTTAAGCAAAGAGAAAATAAAACCTGGCGAAAGTGTTAATATTGATTTAAACAAAAATGCGCCCTCTGGAATTTATACCTTGGCTATCTCAGACACAGAAGGAGAAGAAGCATTTGATTCAGTTGTTATTACTGATGGCAAAGCTGTTAAAAATTTAAATGCTATTTTCAGCGTGTTGGTTTTCTTATTAATAGGCATGATTGTATTTATGACAATAACTATGAAAAAGAAAAAAATGACTCCTAAGTTAAGCACTGGAGAATTGAAGCATCTTGCTAAAGCTAAAGCTACAGAATTTAGTAAAAGAAAAAATGTTGATAAAGAAAAAAATGACGCTATTGAAGATTACAAAAAGATTGCTTTGGCTGAGATAAAAAGAACTGAAGATGCTAACAAAAGAAAGATGTTTATGCCAAAAAGAGAAACTACTTGGATAAGACCTAAGCCTAGAGTTGAAGAACCGAAAGAAGAAAAGAAAGATGAACCAATGAATGGTGCTGCTGGATTCTTTGGTGGTTTCTAAGAAATTAAAATTAAATCTTTTTTTGAATCATATTCTTTTAATTTAAAATTATTTTTTAATTTATCTTTTATTTCTTCAAAGTTTTTAGCTTTTTTCAAAATGGTAAATGCAAACTGACAATCTTCTTTAGCTACTCTTTTAATTTCTTTTATTGATTTATCAATGTCAGTATGATGTAAGGCAGTTATAGAAATTATTGTTGAAAAAGCATTATCTTTAAAAGGCATATCTTCAGCTTTAGCACAAACTTTCTTACCACTATATTTCCTTAACATTCCTTCACTTGGATCTAATGCAATAGCTTCAACTTCAAAAAATTTAGTAGAAATTCCTGTGCCTGCACCAATATCTAATAACAACCCTTTAACTTTCAAATGTTTTTTTATAATTTCTAATTTTTCTAATTGCTCTTCTTCATAAAGTTTACCATATCCTTCTGCAATACCAGAATAATAATTCATTTTTAATGGCCCGGACAAAGAGTTTTATATTTATATTTTCTTAATCTTTTTAAAGAATTATCCATCTCGTTATGCACACTAGTAGGCAAATCTGTTCTACCTATAATGCCTCTATGGAATAAAGTGTCTCCAGAAAATAACATTTTCCTATCTTTATACCATAAACAAATACTACCGCGAGTGTGGCCAGGAGTTTTTACAACTTTTAAAAATTTCAAGTTTTTAATAGGTTTAATCTCAACATTAATTGTTGGCTGTTTAATTCCAAACCTAGCCAAGAATTTTGAAAATAAGCCTTTCTTCATATCCTCTATCTCTTCTTCTGATGCAAAAAATTCTGCGTTCTTAAAAGCATCTGGCTTGCCTATATGATCAAAATGCAAATGTGTAAAAATAACTCGTTTAATATCAGCAGGCTTGTATCCTAACTTGCTTAAACCAAGAACTAAACTTCTATGATATTTCTCATAACCTAAATCAATCAAAGTTGGAATTTTATCTATATCCAACAAGTAAACATTAGAACTTAATCCTGGCCAATCTGTAAATTTCCAAACTTTAGGTGCTAATTTTTCTATCTGCATGCATAAATTTTGATAGATTGAATGTTTTTAAGCTTTTTCAAAAGCTTTTTATTCATTAAAGTAAACTAAATAATAAATTGATAATACAAAATACTAAAGTAAAACATTGTAAAAACATTTTGACAAGATGTATAGGCTTAATGTTTCAAAAAAACAAGTCAGCATTAATAGAACTGCCATGGGAAAGCCAATTGTTTTCTTCCATCCATACAATTTTCATGAGATACAACATAGACATATATTGGCTAAATAAAGATAAAGAAGTTGTAGACATTAAAAAAAATGTAAGACCTTACAAGCATTGTATTATACCCCAAGTAAAAGCCAAATATATATTAGAAACCCCTATAAATAAAATGAGCTTAAAAATAGGAGATAAAATCAAGTTTTAAAATCCATTAATATTTTAAAGTTAAAAAATATTATTTATTATAAGAAAATGGCTGTATTAACAAGAAACGAAATATTGAAATTAATAAAAAAAGATTCAGTAAAAGTTACTCCATTTAATGAGAAACAAATTGGACCTGCTTCAATAGATTTAGCTTTGGGTGATGAATTTAGACTTTTTAAGAAAGGTTCAAAAATTGTATTAGATGAAAAAACTAATGCAAATGATTATACCAAGGTTGTAAAACAAACTAAGATTGTAATTAAGCCTGGAGAATTCATCCATGGTATTACTTTAGAAAAGATAAAGTTGCCAGAAAATGTTTGCGGTTTCTTATATGGTAGAAGCAGATTTGCAAGAATGGGAATATTAATACATGCTACTGCTTCATTTATCCAACCAGGAATTGACAACAAACAAGTTCTAGAAATTAAAAATATTTCTCCAAGAAAGATTGTATTAAAAAAAGGTTTAAAAATTTGTCAATTGATTTTAATGGAAATGAAAGGCAAAGCAAAATATTCTGGCAGATACAAAAACCAGGAGAAGGTCTAAAATGTATAGCAAAGAAGTTATGAAAAGATTTACCAATCCTAAAAATGCTGGCTGCTTAAAAAATTCAGATGGTGTTGGTGAAGTTGGTAACATAAGGTGCGGAGATATCCTTAGAATATATATTAAAGTTAAAGATAATAAAATAGTTGATATAAAATTCAAAACTTATGGTTGTGTTGCAGCCATTGCTTCTTCTGACATATTATGTGATATAGCTAAGGGCAAAACTCTAGAGGAAGCTGAAAAAATTACTAATAAAGACATTGTTAGCCAATTAGGTGACTTGCCTTCTGTTAAGGTGCATTGCTCTGTAATGGGGGCTTCTGCCTTGAAAAAAGCTATTGAAGACTATAGAAGAAAAAAGCCGTAATTAGTTAACGACATAAATAAGTTATAAATTTTTGCATAAAAATATGTTTATTCCAAAAATCTTCTAAAGCTTTTTGCATTGCATCAATAGTTGTAAAATGCTGTGACTTTGTTACAGCATTTTTAGTA
>Ga0210057_1006880_pt1 | contig 14021 bp, 9 predicted proteins | sample CryGeyCG2114_010_2_FD_183968 | JGI IMG/M metagenome (GOLD analysis project Ga0210057, IMG submission 183968) | Groundwater microbial communities from aquifer - Crystal Geyser CG10_big_fil_rev_8/21/14_0.10 (SPAdes) (version 2) | ecosystem: Environmental > Aquatic > Deep subsurface > Groundwater ... | reverse complement strand
AGAAAGTTTTGTTAAAGTATATTAAATTTAGCAATTTATAACAAGCATGAAAATCCTTGCCATTGAAACTTCTTGCGATGAAACAGCGATTGCGTTGATACAGGCAAAGGGTGGTTGCCAGAGACCGCAATTTAAAATCTTCAAAAATTTAGTCGCTTCGCAGACAAAAATTCACCGGCCTTATGGCGGCGTAGTGCCGAATCTTGCCAAGCGCGAGCACCTCAAAAACTTGCCGATTTTACTTAGGAGAATTATGAATAATGAATTAGATTCCAAATTCATAATTCCCGACCTCATCGCCGTTACCGTGGGTCCTGGCTTGGAACCGTGCCTTTGGACAGGCATAAATTTTGCCAAAGCATTATACAAAAAACTCAAAACTCATAACTCAAAACTTAAACTAATTGGCGTTAGTCATTTAGAAGGCCATTTATATTCAAACTTCCTAAATCCTAAATTCTATATTCTATATCCTGCTATTGCTTTAATTATCAGCGGCGGCCATACAACGCTGCTTTTAATGAAAAACTTGATTCATTATAAAAAACTCGGAGAAACCAGAGACGACGCGGTTGGCGAAGCGTTTGATAAAGTTGCGCGTCTGTTAAACCTTCCTTATCCCGGGGGCCCGGAAATTGAAAAGCTCGCCCTGAGTTCGTCGAAGGGTGAAAAACCCATTCTTTTTCCTCGACCGATGATTAATCAAAAAAATTACGATTTTAGTTTTTCTGGCCTCAAAACAGCCGTGTTATACTACTTACGCGATCAAAAACTCAAAACTCATAACTCAAAACTTAGGGCTAATGTCGCCGCCTCTTTTCAAGCCGCCGCTTTTGATGTTTTAATTTGTAAAACGTTTCGGGCCGTCAAAGAGATTAATGCCAAATCAATTTTAGTTTCCGGCGGCGTCGCCTCAAATCTTTCCTTAAAGAAAGATTTGAAATTAAAAATTAAAAATAAAAAATTAAAAATCAATGTGTTTGTTCCGCCCAAAAAATTCTGTACAGACAATGCCGCGATGATTGCCGTTGCCGGATACATCAATTATTTAAAAAAGAAAAATCATCGGTTGACGGCGAACGGAAATTTAGAGCTATGAATACGGCGTTTTTAAAACTTTTTGATTGGCGCTTGAGCTTTGCCGTTTTGTTTTTAACGGCGGCCGGAATTTTGAGTTTGGCTTCAACCGCCCCTTCGTTAATTTACAAACAAGCCGCTGCTTTAATTATTGGTTTGTTTTTTGTTTTTTTCTTCATCAAATTTGATTGGCGGCCGTTGATTAATTACCGCGGCGTGATTTTCGGGCTTTATATTCTTGTTATTTTGTTTTTAATTTTGACTTATTTTTGGGCGCCGACTATCCGCGGCGTCAAGGGCTGGTTAACGGTCGGCGGTTTTCAATTTCAGGTTTCAGAATTGGCGAAGTTGGTTTTAATTATTGTTTACGCGCGTTTTTTTAGCCGAAAACACGTTGGTATGGCTCGTTTGTCAAATTTAGGAACTTCTTTTGTTTATTTCGCCATTCCGGCCGGTTTAGTGGCGCTTCAGCCCGATTTCGGTTCGGCGCTGATTCTTTTTTGTCTTTGGCTGGGGTTTCTTTTGATGAGCGGCGTTCCTTGGAAATATTTGGTGGTTGGTTTAGTCATTTTTTCCGTTTTAGGGATAATTTTTTGGAATAATATTTTAGAAAATTATCAAAAAGAAAGAATTTTGGGTTTTTTTTTCCCGAACAGCGACCCCCTTGGCGTTAATTACAATGTTATTCAGGCGAAAATCGCGATAGGCTCGGCCGGTTTTTTTGGCAAAGGTTTTGGCCAAGGGACTCAGGTTCAGCTTGGTTTTTTGCCGGAAGCCCAAACTGATTTTATTTTTGCGGCTTTTACTGAAGAGATGGGATTGCTCTTCGGCTTCCTTTTAATAATGGTTTTCGGTTTTTTGATTTTGAGGATTATTAAAATCGGTTTTAACGCAGATAACAATTTCAATCGTTTTATTTGTCTGGGAGCGGTTATTTTGTTTATCGTCCAATTCGTTTTTAATGTCGGTTCTAATTTGGGGTTAACGCCGGTCATCGGCGTGACTTTTCCATTTTTGAGTTATGGCGGTTCTTCGCTCTTGACGAACTTCATTTTGGCGGGTATAATTCAATCAATTTCCAGCCGCCACTAAGTTATGTTAAAGACGGAAAAACCAACGTTATTTATTATTTGTTTTTTTTTGATAATCAGTTTGGCGGCATTTAATTTTGCCATCGCTTCAACAGTTAAGGATTTTAAGATATTAAAGGGAATGAGCTTTGGCGAAATCGCCGGAAATCTTAAAAATCAAGGAGTAATTCGTTCAAAATTAATTTTCAAAATTTACAGCCTGATTACCGGAAACGCTTTTAGGTTTAAACCGGGAGAATATGTTTTGGCGCCGAATGTTTCTATTATTGAATTGGTCAGGGCTTTGGTTAGGGGACCGGAAGAAATCAACGTTGTTATTTTTCCGGGAATGACGGTTTCCGAAATTGACAGAAAATTAAGCGCGGCAAAAATTATTAATGCCGGCGACTTGATAAATTCCGATATAAATGTTTTTAAAAAATATTATTTTTGGTTTGGCCCAGCCCCTTCTTTTGAAGGATATTTATTGCCTGACACTTATCGTTTTTACGCCGGTTCCGACGTCAATTCAGTTATCCACAGGTTTTCAGAAAACTTTCAATCAAAAGCCTTGCCTTTTTTAAATAATGATGATAATATCTTTAATACGTTAATTTTGGCATCGCTTTTAGAAAAAGAAATTCCTGATTATGAAGAAAAAAGGATAGCGGCCGGCATTCTGTTAAAAAGGCTTAAAATTGGCATGCCGCTTCAAGTTGACGCCAGTTTGGTTTATGCCAAATGCGCTGGATTTTTAAATTGTTCAAGGCTTATTGAATCTGATTATAAGATTGATTCGGCTTATAACACTTATCTTTATTCTGGTTTGCCGAAAAGCCCGATTGCCAATCCCGGTTTAGAATCAATAAAAGCGGTTTTGAATTATAAGAAAACAGATTATTTGTATTATCTTTCCGACCCCAAAACAAAAAAAACAATTTTTAGCAAAACATTGGATGAGCATAATAAAAATCGCGCCAAATATTTATTAAGCGAATAATCTTAAATCGTGCCTTACATTAAATTTTTAAGGGCGAATTTTTTGTTTAAGCGGGAATTTAACGGTAATTCGGCGGTAATTTAATTTATTTCTGTTAACAAATATGAAATTGCCGACTAAAATTTTTTCTTCTTCCTTAAGGCCGTTAATGGAACAGCAGTTTTTAGCCGAGACCCAGATTACTTCCTGGAATTGGTTTGTTAAAACCGGGCTCAGAGAAATTTTAAGCGAAATTTCGCCCATCAAAGATTATACCGGTGAGAATCTGGAACTTTATTTTGACGACTATTTTTTTGATGAGCCAAAATATGACGAAGAGACCGCTCGCTATAAAGGCATTAGTTACGAGGCGCCTTTAAGAGTAAAAGTAAGAATAGTAAATCTTAAAACCAAGGAAATCAAAGAACAGGAGGTTTATTTTGGCGATTTTCCGTTAATGATAAAAAGAGGCACTTTCATTATTAATGGCGTCGAGAGAGTGGTAGTTGCCCAATTAATCCGTTCGCCGGGAATTTTTTTCATTGCTGAAATTTCCAAAGGCCAGAAATCTTTTGGCGCCAAAATTATTCCCAATCGCGGCGCTTGGCTGGAATTTAACACTGATTCAGACGGTCTTATCAGCGTTAAAATCGACCGCCACCGCAAAGTTCCAGTAACCGACCTTTTAAGAATTTTCGGGCTGGAAGATAATGAAAAAATTATTAAAGTTTTTAGCGATATTGATACCGGTCCGATTAAATTTATTGAAACCACTTTAAAAAAAGACGCGGCTAAAGATGCTGCCGATTCTTATATTGAAATTTATAAAAGACTTCGGCCCGGCGACTTAGCAACGCCTCAAAACGCCAAAAACTTAATAGACGCGATGTTCCATAGAATAGACCGCTACACTCTTTCGGCGGTCGGCAGATTTAAATTCAATCAAAGATTGGGTATGGGGAATAAAAAAAATCAGTTGCTTGACATTGATGATTTGGTTTCGGCCGTCAAAGAAATTATTAAGCTAAATAATAATCCTCAAGCCGAGTCCGACGACATTGACCATTTGGGGAACAGGCGGGTTAAGGCGGTTGGCGAGCTGCTTCAGGGCCGTCTTTATGTGGGGTTTGCGAGATTGCGGCGGATTATTCAAGACAGAATGTCAACTTCAGAGATTGGAGACATTATGCCCTCTCAATTAATCAATTATCGGCCGCTTATTTCGGTAATTAAAGAATTCTTCGCCACTTCCCAGCTCTCTCAATTTATGGACCAGGATAATTCTTTATCGGAATTAGAGCATAAGCGCCGGCTTTCTGTTATGGGTCCGGGCGGTTTAACCAGGGAAAGAGCGGGCTTTGAAGTTCGCGATGTTCACAGCTCTTATTACGGCCGACTTTGCCCGATTGAGACTCCGGAAGGGCAAAATATCGGTTTAATTTGTCATTTAGCAAATTATGCTCGTCTTAATGAATATGGATTTTTGGAAACGCCATATTTTAAAGTAAAAAACGGAAAGGTGACGGACGAGATTGTTTGGTTTAACGCTTTAGAAGAAGAAAAATATAAAATTGCCGAAGGCGGCGCCAAAATAGACAGCGGCGGAAAAATTATTGAGGAAATTGTTGACGCAAGAATCAAAGGCAGCCCCGGCGCTTGCCCTAAAAAAGAAGTTGAATTTATTGACGCTTCGCCAAACCAAATTGCCGGCGTTGCCGCCTCGCTTATTCCTTTTTTTGAACATGACGACGCCAATAGAGCTTTAATGGGAGCCAATATGCAGCGTCAAGCAGTGCCTTCTCTCAAGCCTCAAGCTCCTCTGGTTTCAACCGGCATTGAAGAAAAGGCGGCTTTTGATTCTGGTCGGCTGATTATTGCCGAAGAAAGCGGCGTGGTTAAAGAAGTAGATGCCGCAAAAATTGTGGTTGATGGCAAGGAAGAAAAAAAATATCGTCTTGATAAATTTAGAAGGTCTAATGATTATACCTGTATTTCTCAAAAACCTTTGGTTTTTAAAGGCCAAAAAATCAAAAAAGGCGAAGTTTTGGCGGATTCTTCTACGAGCGACAACGGCGTTTTGGCTTTAGGCCAGAATCTTTTGGCGGCTTTTGTTTCTTGGGGAGGCGCCAATATTGAGGACGCGATTATTCTTTCCGAGAAGGCGGTGGAGAATGATGTTTTCAGCTCCATTCATATTGAAGATTTTTATTGCGATATCAGAGAAACTAAATTGGGGCCGGAATTAACCACTCCGGATATTCCCAATGTGTCCGAAGAAAAATTGAAGAATCTCGACGAAGATGGAATTATTAGAATTGGAGCAGAAGTTGGAGCAGGAGATATTTTAGTCGGTAAAATTTCTCCCAAAGGCGAAGTTGAATTAACGCCGGAAGAAAAATTACTGCGGGCGGTTTTTGGCGAAAAAGCCATAGATGTCCGCGACACTTCTTTGGTTTTGCCCCACGGCAAGTCCGGTCGGGTGGTAGAAATCAAAATTCTTTCTCGTGAACGAGGAGATAAGCTTGAGCCGGGAGTAATCAAAAGAATTCAGATAGAAATTGCCGAATTAAGGAAAGTTAGGGCCGGCGACAAATTAGCCGGCCGGCACGGCAATAAAGGCGTTATTTCCCAAATTCGGCCAGTCGAAGATATGCCTTATTTGGAAGACGGAACGCCGGTGGACATTATTTTAAATCCTTTGGGCGTTGCTTCAAGAATGAATCTTGGGCAAATTTTAGAAACTCATCTGGGAATGGCGGCTTTTAAATCGGGATATCGGGCGATTACGCCGATTTTTGTCGGCGCCAAAGAAAAGGACATTAAGATGGAATTAAAGAAAGCGGGCTTGCCGGAAAATGGAAAATTAACTCTTTATGACGGGAGAACAGGTCAACCTTTTTCTCAACCAGTAACCATTGGTTATATTTACATAATGAAACTTAATCATTTAGTGGAAGACAAAATTCATATGCGCTCAATCGGCCCTTATTCATTGATTACCCAACAGCCCCTGGGCGGGAAAGCTCAATTCGGCGGTCAACGTTTTGGCGAGATGGAAGTCTGGGCGTTGGAAGGTTATGGCGCGGCTCATACTCTTCAGGAGATGTTAACTATTAAATCAGACGATGTTTTCGGCCGAGCCGCGGCTTTTGAATCAATTATTAAAGGCGGAGAAATCAAAAATCTTTCAACGCCTTTGGCTTTTAATGTTTTAGTAAGCGAGTTAAAAGCGCTGGGATTAAATATTGAAGAGATTGACATAGATAAATAAGAGAAAAATAATTTATGCAACTTAACGCTTTAAGAATTAAAATCGCTTCCCCTGAAGAAATTCTTTCTTGGTCTCGCGGCGAAGTATTAAAAGCGGAAACCATTAATTATCGGAGTCAGCGGCCCGAAAAAGACGGTCTTTTTTCCGAGCGGATTTTCGGCCCGACTAAAGATTATGAATGTTATTGCGGCAAATACCGGAAGATTCGTTATAAGGGGGTAATTTGCGACCGTTGCGGCGTCGAGGTAACCAAATCCGCGGTCCGCCGCGAACGAATGGGTCATATTAAATTGATTAGCCCGGTCAGTCATATTTTGTTTTTAAGAACCATTCCTTCAAAAATTTGTTTGTTTCTGAACACATCGCTTCAGAAATTGGAAAAAGTTATTTATTACACAGCTTACATTGTTTTTGAGGTTAACGAAGAAAACAAAAAATCGGCGCTTGAAGAATTGAGCCGCGAATTTAAATACCGGAAAAAAACCGGCGAAACCGACAAAAAAGAATTAGAAGAGGCGATGTTTAAAGTTAGAAAAGACTTGCTTTCTTTGGCGGTCGGCAAAATTTTAACAGAAACGGAGTATTTTAATTTAGCCAAACGTTTTGCCGATATTTTTAAGGCCGGAAGCGGCGCCGAAACAGTTAGAAAAATTTTGGAAAAAATAGATTTAAAGAAAGAAGCTTCAAAAATTGAGGCGAAGATAAAAGAGATGAGAGATATTTCAACCGAACGATACCTGCTTTATCGCTTCAAGCTTGTTCGTTCGTTTATTAAAAATAAGATGCGTCCGGAATGGATGATTTTGACAAATTTGCCGGTTTTGCCTCCTGATTTAAGGCCGATGGTGGCGTTGGATGGCGGTCGCTATGCCACCTCAGATTTAAACGACCTCTACAGGAGAGTGATTAATCGCAACAATAGATTAAAGAAATTAATAGAATTAAAGGCGCCGGAAATTATTATTACCAACGAAAAACGAATGCTTCAAGAATCAGTGGATGCCTTAATCAGCAACTCCGTTCGTTTGGGCGCTCAACAACAAATGTCTTCCCAGCGCCGGCCGCTTAAATCTTTGGCTGATGTATTAAAAGGCAAACAAGGAAGATTCCGCCAGAATTTATTGGGCAAAAGAGTGGATTACTCCGGCCGTTCAGTGATTGTGGTCGGACCGGAATTAAGGCTTAACGAGTGCGGTCTGCCCAAAAAAATGGCGCTTGAACTTTTTAGGCCGTTTATCATTAATAAAATCATTGAAAGAGGATTGGCTTATAATCTTAAAAATGCCAATCGTTTGATTGAGGCGGCGCCGGCTGAAGTTTGGGCGATTTTAGAAGAAGTTATCGCGGACAAAAAGGTTCTTTTGAATCGCGCGCCGACTCTTCACCGGTTAGGCATTCAGGCGTTTAAACCGGCCTTGATTGAAGATTTATGTATCAGAATTCCGCCAATGGTTTGCACCGCTTTTAACGCGGATTTTGACGGAGACCAGATGGCGGTTCATTTGCCCCTGACAGAAGAGGCGCAAAAAGAAGCGGAAGAATTAATGATTTCAAGCGGAAACATCTTAACGCCATCTTCCGGCGACCCAATAGTTATTCCCACGCAGGATATTGTTTTAGGCTGTTATTATTTGACGAAACTTATTGAAAAAGAAAAGAAGGAACATTCGTCTGCTGACAATCAAAGAAAGTTTTTCGCGGCGGCCGACGAGGCGATTTTGGCTTTTAACTTCGATTATTTAAAAATTAACGAACCGATTAAAGTCAGAATTGGCGCGGAGATTATTGAAACGAGCGTCGGGCGGTTGATTTTCAATGATATTTTGCCGAAAGATTTTAATTTTATTAACAAAACGCTTAATAAAAAAGAGCTTCAAAAAATCGTTGTTGAGCTCATTGAAAAATACGGCTTGAAAGATATTTGGCTGATTTTGGACGAGATTAAAAAAGCGGGGTTCACTTACGCCACTTTGTCGGGCATAAGTTGGGGAATGGATGACTTAACGATTCCCAAAGAAAAAAATGGAATTTTGAAAGAAGCGGAAATAGAAGTTTCTAAAATTAAAGAGCAATACCAAAATGGCTTATTAACCGATGCCGAGCGTCGGCAAAAAACAATAGAAGTTTGGGAAAGGGTGAAAAATAAAATCGCCAAACTTGTTCCTTTGGGATTTAAGTCCGACAACTCTGTTTTTTCCATTATTGACTCCGGCAGTCGGGGCACCTGGTCTCAGCCGATTCAAATGGCCGGAATTAAAGGATTGGTTCAGAATCCCAAAAGCGAAACAATAGAGCTGCCGATTAAAGCTTCTTTTAAAGAAGGGTTGAGCGTTTTGGAATTTTTTATCAACACTCACGGCGCTCGGAAAGGATTGATTGATACCGCTTTAAAAACGGCGTCCGCCGGTTATTTAACCCGTCGCTTGGTTGACGTGGCTCAAGACGTCATTATTAAGGAAGACGATTGCGGCGCGAAAAATGGAATTGAAATCCATCGAGCAGACGGCGAGGTTTTTGGTTATTCTTTTAGTCAGCGGTTATACAGCCGGACGGCAAATGAAGACATTAAAATCGGAAAGAAAATTCTTGTCAGGGCCAATGAAATTATCACGCGAAAAATAGCGGAAGAAATTGAAAAGTCAAAATTAGAATCAGTTAAAATTCGTTCAGCGATCACTTGCCAAACTTTATACGGCATTTGTTCAAAATGTTACGGTCTTGATTTGGGCAGCGGCGGATTGGTTAAGGTTGGCGAAGTGGTTGGTATTGTGGCGGCTCAGTCAATCGGCGAGCCGGGCACGCAATTAACATTAAGAACTTTTCATACCGGCGGAGTGGCGGGCGTTGATATTACGCACGGTTTGCCAAGAGTCCAAGAACTTTTTGAAATCAGGATTCCCAAGGGCAAAACTTCTTTAGCCGAAGCGGACGGCGTTATTGAAGGTATTGAAGAAGGTCAGGCGGTAAAAGTCATTAAATTGAAAATTGCCAAAGGATATAAAAACTCTAAAAAAGCTAAAATAATAGAATATGTTGTTCCGCGGACAAATATCGTTTTTGTGAAAACCGGTCAAATCGTCCAGAAAGGCGACCAATTAAGCGAAGGCAGCATTGATTTAAAAGAGCTTTTTGAGTTTAAAGGCGAGGAAGCGGTTCAGCGCTATATCGTCAATGAAATCCAGAAAATCTATATTTCCGAAGGCAGTTATATCAATGACAAACATATTGAAATAATTATTAAGCAGATGTTTTCGCGGGTAATGATTAAAGAAACGGGCGACACTGATTTTACGATTGGCGAAATCGTTGAAAAATCTAAATTTTTGGAAGTCAATCGGGAAACAAAAAGGAAGGGCAAAGAACCGGCAAAAATCAAACAGCTTTTGGTTGGCATCACAAGAACCGCTCTTTCAACAGAGAGTTTTCTTTCGGCGGCTTCTTTCCAGGAAACCAGCCGGGTTTTGATAACGGCGGCGTCAGAAGGCAGAATTGACACACTCCGGGGTTTGAAAGAAAATGTTATCATCGGTCGTTTAATTCCGGCCGGAACCGGTTTTAAAAAAAATTTTTGACTTTTAGTTTATCTTCGGATAAAATATGACAATGGACAAGGAATTAAAAAAATATGAAATCGGTTTTTTAATTAAAGTGGAGGAAGACAAAAAAGAGTTGCTGAAAATATTGAATAATTATCAGGCGCTGATTGCCGAAGAAGGACGAGTTTCAAAGATTAACCTGGCATATCCGATTAAAAAAGAAAACTTCGCTTATTTTGGCTATTTATATTTTTCTTGCGATCCTGAGAAGATTAAAGAATTAAGAAACGAGTTGAAGGGGCTTTCTAAAATTTTAAGATTTATTATTATTTCACGATTGGTTTCGGCGAAGAAAGATGAAGTTAAAATCAGAACCGGCGCCTCTCAAGAAGTTCCGCGCCAGCCGGCGCCGAGCCGAGAAGCGGTAAAAACGGTAAAAGCGCCAAAAGCGGAAACATTGAGCAATGAGGAGTTAGAGAAAAAATTGGAAGAGATACTAAGATAAATAAAAAATAAAATATAAAAAATAATAAATACCCAAACTCTAACTTTTTTATTTATTATTTTTAATTTATTATTTATATATTATGAATTTAAACAAAGTATTTGTTCTCGGTCGATTAACAGCCGACCCTCAAGTAAAAACGACGTCAACGGGCCAGCAAGTGGCTAATTTCGGAGTGGCGACTAATCGAATTTGGAATGATAAAAGCGGCAACCGCCAGCAGGAAGTTGAATATCACAATATCGTTGTTTGGGGAAGGCAGGCGGAAATCGTCGGTCAATTTTTGTTAAAAGGCAGTTTGATTTTAATTGAGGGTCGGATTAGAACAAGGACTTGGCAGAATCAGCAGGGCCAAAGCCAAAAAACCACGGAAATTATAGGTGAAAGGATTCAACTCGGGCCGCGACCGACTTCAATAGAAAAAGAATTTACCAAAAAACCGCCGGAAGCCGTCAAGCAAGAATTGCCGGAAATTGATATAGAGGAAGAAGTAAAAGCAGAAGATTTACCATTTTAATTGAATTATGAATTAAGAATAATGAATTATGAAAAATGATTAAGTAATTTTTCTTCATAATTCCTAATTCATTCTTCATTATTCACATTTTGCCATGCAGTGTTTATTCTGTTCACAAAACTCAAGAATAATTGATTATAAAGAAGTAGAATTGTTTCGGCGTTTTATTTCGTCGCAGGCGAAAATCATTGACCCTTATTATACAGGCACTTGCGCCAAGCACCAGCGAATGCTGGCAAGGGCGATAAAGAGAGCGAGAATTATGGGGCTGTTGCCGTTTGTCAAGAGATAAATAATAAATTAAAAATAATAAATAAAAAAACACAAACTCAAAAATGACTAAATAAAACAAAAAATTTAAGCATTTATTATTCGTATTTATTATTTTTAATATTTTATTTTTTATTTGATTGAGAATATGGCCTCAAAAAAAGACAAGGAAAATGATTTAAATAAATTACTTGCTTCTCTTCAAGAAAAATTCGGCGAAGGCGCGATTATGAAGCTGGATTCTGTGAAAAAAGTTGACACCGATGTGGTTTCAACAGGTTCTTTTTCTTTGGACTTGGCTCTGGGAGTCGGCGGCTTGCCAACAGGCCGGGTAGTTGAGATATTCGGTCCGGAATCAAGCGGTAAAAGCACGATGGCGCTCCATGTTATTTCCGAAGTCCAGAAAAAGGGCGGCAAAGTGGCTTATATTGATGCCGAGCACGCTATGGACCCTGATTATGCCAAAAAATTGGGAGTTAAAATAGAAGACCTTTTAGTTTCCCAGCCGGACTCAGGCGAAGACGCTTTGAATATCTTGGAAAGTTTGGTGCGTTCCGGCATTATCAGCGCTGTGATTATTGATTCGGTTGCAGCTTTAACTCCGCGGGCGGAAATTGAAGGCGAAATGGGGGCGCAATTTATCGGACTTCAAGCCAGAATGATGAGCCAGGCGCTTCGTAAGATTACTGCTTTGGCTGACCGCTCTAAAACTTTGATTGTTTTCATCAACCAACTGCGCGAAAAAATCGGAATGATGGGTTACGGCGAACCTACGACCACTCCGGGGGGCAGGGCTTTGAAGTTTTACGCGTCGGTGCGGATTGATTTAAGGCGCATTGCCCAGATTAAAAAAGGCGAAGACGTAATTGGAAATCGTACCCGCGCCAAGGTGGTGAAAAACAAAGTGGCGCCGCCTTTCAAAATTACCGAGTTTGACATTATCTACGGCGAAGGTATTTCTTACGAAGGCGATGTTCTAAATATGGCGATAAAAGCCGCTGTGGTTAAAAAAACGGGCAACACCTATAGTTTTGAGAACGAAAAATTCGGCGTTGGCATGGAAACGTCCCGCGAAAAACTGAAACAAGATAAAAAATTATTAGAAGAAATAAAAAAGAAAACATTAGAAGCATTAAAAGCCCAAAAGGAATAAAATTTATCAAAGCGCGACTGCTTTTCACTTCTCAAACCCTACTTCGTCGCGTCGTAAATCGCTTTGATTTCTGCGGCTGATAAAGCGCGATTATACACCCGGGCTTCGTCTATGGTGCCGTTGAACTTATGGGGCTCTTCAGGCCGCCCACCAATATCAAAATATTCATTATTGTCGGTAGAGCCAGTTAGAGTAATACTTTGAGTATCAAGATATTGTCCATCCAAGTAAAACTTTACCTGATTTCTGGGACTAACTACAAAGGTAATATGTCGCCAATTGCCATCTGTGAACTTTGAAAATACATCAATATTAGGCATTGGAGTATTGTCGTTAATGAATGAACCGTCATTTATTCTTATCTGCATTACTCCTTTATTTCTGTAATCTAAATAAACCATATATCCAGGATAATAGTTATTATATTGATATTTCTTGCCAAGTATTTCTGGATGTTTATTCCCAGACGCGGGAGAACCATAATTATAAGCAGCAGGGTTAGGTTTCACCCAAGCTTCAATAGAAAAATCACCTGTTCCGAAATTCAAACTCGGCTTATTCCCGCAATTCACATAATCATCCACGCCGTCAAAACTTAAAGCATTGCCAACTTTGCCAGTTGTCCAGGTTGGACCATTGGTTAAGGTGCCGGTGTTATTTTTTCCTGATGAGTCATAAGTAGTAGCTCCTGTTCCTTGATCAAACTTCCAATAACCAACCAAAGAAGGGTCCCGGGAAACAGGATGAAGAGTAAGATTGGTGCCAATTTCATAAAGTTCTACAAAAGAACCGTTGTCTTTGGAGGTTTTATCGCTAGAACCGCCCATTTTATATCTTTCAGATTCAAACATAGCTGTTAATGTCCAAGAACCGCCAGTAACATAAGTGTAATAATTTCCAGTAGAAGTGGTATTAACAGGGTCAATAGGCAGTTTTGCCATAACCGCGCCATAAGAAATAGAACTTAGATTAACCGGTATCCAGCCAGAGCCATCAACTTTTCTGTAATTGGTGGAGCTTGCGCAGTTATATGACCAGCCGCTGGGCAAACCAGGCAAGCCCAGATTGCCGCAGGTTGAAGTAGAATCAGGAATAGAAACATAAACAACACTTGACGAACCAAAAGAAGTTTTGCCGTCAACTTGATAAAGAACCAGGGCCTTGTTAAGAGTGGATAAATCTTGTAATCTTGCGCTGTCCCGGGATTGCCTGACAAATTCCGCTGGATTAAGAACCAAAACAACCGCCACAGCCAAAATCGCCAAGATAGCGATAACAACAAGGAGTTCAATTAAAGTGAAACTTCTTTGATTTCTAAGCATATTAATAAGTATACCCCGTAAGAAATGTATTTTCCACCTTTGAAATAATAATAAAGTAAAATATAATTATTTCCTACGGGGTATACATTTTACCCTAAACTTTGTCATATAGAGTCAATACGCGCGGTCCTCTTTTGGTAATAGCTATTGTATGTTCAAAATGGGCTGATAAAGAGCCATCAGCCGTTGCCCAGCTTTCATCGGGTCTTTGAATGATTTCTCCGGCGCCGACAGCCAGCATTGGTTCAATAGCCAAAACCATTCCGGGTTCAAGCTTTATTTTCGCGTCTTGCGGCCGGTAATAATTGTAAATCGTCGGTT
>Ga0210057_1006879_pt1 | contig 14023 bp, 11 predicted proteins | sample CryGeyCG2114_010_2_FD_183968 | JGI IMG/M metagenome (GOLD analysis project Ga0210057, IMG submission 183968) | Groundwater microbial communities from aquifer - Crystal Geyser CG10_big_fil_rev_8/21/14_0.10 (SPAdes) (version 2) | ecosystem: Environmental > Aquatic > Deep subsurface > Groundwater ... | reverse complement strand
GTGACCCTACGGGGAATCGAACCCCGATTGCCGCCTTGAGAAGGCGATGTCCTGACCGTTAGACGATAGGGCCATGCGTGTCGATTTTAACACAAAATAAGGACTTCATACAAAACGAAAACGGGCCCGAGGGCCCGTCTTGAAACGCCACAGGAACTTTTTCACTCCTTTTTCGGCGGTTGGAGAATCTCGTCGATGAAGCCGAGCTTGAGGGCTTCATCTGCGGAGAATTCACGGTCGTCCCTCCCCCATCGGCGAAGGGTTTCGATATCCTTTCCGGACTTCTGGGAAAGCTCACCAAGAGACCGTTCCCAGAGTTCCTTCCCTCGACGGTACGTCGACTCTCCGTCTTCGGAGTCAATCTGTACCGTGCACGTGCCTGGATGGAACACCAGACGAGCATTTGGCCACGCAATCCGTCTGTCGCAGTTCTGGAGCACCAGAAAAGCAGCGGAGCACGCTCTGCCCGTAACAACCCCGTGAACCGGAAACGGTGCAAAACGGATCGCGTCTGAAAGGCGCAACCCAACGAACGCGTCCCCTCCTCCGGAATCAATCCTGAGAGTCACAATGTCCGTTCGTTCCTCGCACTCGAGTCCAAGAAGTTGTCGGGCAAGAACCTCATGCTTCTCCGGGGTAATCCTGCCGAAAAGGAGAAGGACTCCCTTTGCGGCAAGATTCTCGAGCATGTTCCTTTCATTCATCGGTCTCTCCTCTAAGTTAATCTGAGAAGAAATATACTCTTATTTGTACATCTTGTCAAGATTACGAAAAATGCTAAAATATTTTCAATGAATATCATTTTTGGAATTGTTGGGCTCCTGATAGTTTCCGTCGCTATTTGGATTAAAGATGAAAGGAAACAAAATGGTCTTTTTATTGTCGGGGGGCTAGGGCTCCTTGCTTACAGCGTTGTTATTGGTGACTGGATTTTTATCGCACTCCAGATTATTTTTATCCTGTCCGCATTGATTGAGATGATTAAGAAAAAATGAAAATCCTTGCTATAGAAACAAGTTGTGATGAGACCGCGGTTGCGGTGCTTGATATCTCCGGTGACCTTGGCGCGCCCAAGGTTTCTGTGCTCGGCGAGGCACTCTATTCGCAAGCGGAAAAACACGCGGAGTTTGGCGGTGTGTACCCCAATCTCGCGAAGCGCGAACATCAGCAAAACCTTGTCCCAATGCTAAGAGAGGCATTGGGAGGAGGTTTTGCAATTTCTAATGACGAATCTCTAATTTCTAAACAAGACACAAACTCGAGAATCCAAAAAGAAAAAATTGAGATGGTGGAGACAATACTCGTTCGGGAGGATGTATTGCGGGAACAGACAGTTTCATTTCTGAAAGAGGTCGGGATGCCGGATATTGACGCTATTGCCGTGACGCAGGGGCCGGGGCTTGAACCGGCACTCTGGGTGGGGCTCAATTTTGCCAAAGCGCTTTCCCTGGCCTGGGGCATTCCGCTTGTGCCGGTCAATCATATGGAGGGGCACATACTTTCTGTTTTGGTGCAAAACAGAAAAGAAATTTCTAATGACGAATCTCTAATTTCTAGACAATTGGAGTTTCCGGCGATTGCCCTGCTCGTGTCTGGCGGGCACACACAGCTTGTGCATGCGCCGGAGCTTGGCACATACACCATAATCGGCGACACGCGCGATGATGCCGTGGGTGAAGCGTTTGATAAGGTGGCGCGCCTCCTTGACCTTCCCTACCCCGGCGGCCCACAAATTTCTTCTTTGGCAGAAAAAACCAGACCCGAACATTCTCATATTCTCGAGAATACGAGAATGACTGACACAGAAAAAGTATCGTTCCCGCGGCCAATGATTAATTCAAATGACTATGATTTTTCATATTCGGGGCTCAAAACGGCGGTGCGTTATTTCGTGGAACAGCGTCAGCCGCTTTCGGATGAGCTCAAAATGGAAATCGCGCGCGAGTTTGAGGACGCGGCCATTGAGGTACTCATCACAAAAACACGGCGCGCACTTGCCGAGTTTACGCCCAAAGCACTCATTGTTGGCGGTGGTGTGATTGCAAACAAGCACTTGCGAAGCGAGCTTGAAAAACTCATTGCTGAATTCCCAGACATAACGCTCCACTTGCCCACCGGTAAACTTGCGACAGACAACGCCGTCATGATTGGCATTGCCGGCGCGCTCCACTACCAAAAACATCCGCAGGAGTTCACGGTGGCAACAGCAGACCCCACCACAATCCCCGCCCACGGCGGGCTATCGCTTGAAAAATAACCACTTCACAGAGGTCAGACCTCGGGAATTAGGCCATAAAATATAAAAACTCAAAGCCGCTGTGCATCACGCACAGCGGCTGATGGCGGGAGAGAATGAGGTCGGTCAGAAGGTCATGCCTCGGCGGCGCATCTCCTTTTGGAGCTGTAGAAGGTCCTCCTCGACCTCCCTTTCCTGCTCAGGGTCCGGAAACGCGCAGGGACCACGGATGACAATGACACATGCCAACTAGAGCACAAGCACGTCTTTTGAGAGTATAAGGTAGTCGAGATACACCAAAAGCGCGACGAGGATGAGCAGGATGACACCATAAACAATGTGCCGCGGGCTTTGTTTTTTAATCTCAATCACCACCATCAGGAGCAAGACGATTGCCACAAGAAGCCCAATCGCAATCAAAAGCCCGCGCGCGCCTGTTGCCGGCTGTGTGGCCAGACGTTCAAAAACGGTTGAGGATGGTGTGTACTCAACGAGTGTCGCATCTTCTCCATCCGCATTTTCTTCTGCGGATGCCTCTGCATCAGACGATTGCGCTTCAACGGCAACAAAGAGTTCATCTTCGGCAATTGTTTCCAGTATCACCGGCGCCACCGCTGGTGTGGCAATCACCTCCGTCTCCGCGCCCGCGACCTGTTCCGATACAAGGGTGGCGACCTCCTGGCGCTGTGAAGGACTCCCGAAAAGCTGTACGACGAAAATAGTGGGACGCCCTTGGAATGTGCCCGGCACCGCAGAGATGCCAATTTCGGTGAAGTGTTCGTTGAGGATATTTGCACGATGCCCGGGAGAGTTCATCCACGCCTGTTCCACATCCGCCGAGTCGGAAAAGTTTACCGCCAGATTTTCACCGGCATAACGAAACGAATACCCCACGCGATAAAACCAATACCACGGTGAAAGTCCTTCGGGGCTCGTGTGCGAAAAATATCCATGTTCCGCCATGTGCTCGGCCTTCAGACGCGCCGCTTCTGCCAGCGTGTCGTTCCAGGTGAGCGTCTCCAGATTATTCACGCCCCTGTCGGCATTTGCCAAATCGGTGAGCACCGCGGGCAAAATTGCCGCGAGCCCTTCTCCGTTCGTGCGAATGGAATAGGATTGAAAGAGTGAGAGCCCAAAAATGCCCACCGATATGAGAACAATGGCAACGACCCCCGCCTCGCGCAAAAGATGCGGTACGTGGTCGTTTTCGTGATGTGGGAAGAACACTCTCTTCATAACGCACCACATTGTAGCATTTTCTTATTGACAACACAACACGTGGTATGTCAAATTACAATGGCACTCAACATCATGGCCCGCACACAAAAACCTCGCACCCGCGAGATTTTTGTGTGTAGATGCTCTTTCCTTGCCACCACTTATGGTGTTGTTGATGGAACAAGCAACGGAATCGGGATATCAAGAGCGGAACATTGGATTAGATTGATTTTGCGGCGCGTGGTCTGATAGACGAAACCGGTCGGCTCATCAATGCCCCACGGAACCAAGATGTCTGTCGCGTATTTGCTCTGAAATTCCTTTACCACGTTTTCAGTGAGTGCCCCGAAGTATCCCGTAATTGGCAGTGCGGAATCCATTTCGGTGTTTAGGAATGCCTGGAGCAATTGCACTTGCACGGGATCGTTTGGCCACCCACGGCGCAAGTAGTCGCGAAGATATGGTGTGTCGCAGATATCATCGCCCGTTGTCTCGCCGAGGACGAGCCCGTTGCCATCCCCATTGTTATTGCCATTAGGAACAATTGGACCATTACCAACAAGATTCAATTGTTCAATTTGGACATCAACCTCTGGTTCCGGATTGTTGCCACCACCTTCACCCCCGTTTGGAGAGTGGGTATTGGTGATCGTACAGATCGCCGATTCGCCAAGTCCGAGTACGCCCACACAATCACCATCAAAGGATGATACGAAGTTAGCATTCTCAACTTCGCCGACAAGGAAGTCACCTGGCATGATGGCCTGTGTCACCCCAAGGATTGAACCATTGAATGTGAACTCCGGGTCTTCTGGGTCGGTTGTGAAAATCTGCATGATGAAGTCAGCCGGACCAATATCGAGATCTCCCGGCTCAACCACCTTAATAACGGTCACCGTTGGTTTCAAATCCGCACAATCAGAGTCGTTGAGGTCAATCCATCCATCCGGCTCTCCTTCCCCCGGTTCATTGTCCAACCCGTCAGAACACAAGCCAATCAAGACATCCTCTTTGTCATTGCTGTTGTAGAAGTCGGCAGTTGCCGGTTCTTCGCCGTCAAATGAAATGTATGTGTACACATCAAAGAAACTGTCTGCGAAGTAGTGTGTCTCTGTTTCTCCGTTCACTTCCACGCGGTCAATCGTCCACCCTTCTCCAAAGACCTCACCAATTTCATAGTCGCCTGAATGAAGGTCGCCGAAGCAGTAGAATCCGTTTTCATCAGTGAGTGTTGTTTGAAGCGGGTTGTCATCTTCTTCGTAGTCATTCGCCAGTACAATTTCCCAGTTTGCAAGCGGCAATCCCTCCGTGTCGTATTTGTAGCCTTCAATGGAGCATTGTGCTTCCTCTGTGTTTACAACATAGAACGTCTCCTCCGAATCATCCACACTCACACCACCAAGCCCATCAAGATTTTCCCATCCATCCAAGAGGATTTCGTCAATATTGTATTCACCAAGTGGTACACCCTCAAAGGTCACACAACCTGTTTGCTCATCAGTGATGCCTGCAAACCCTTCGTAAAGGTCAACATCAAGAGAACCGTGGTTGTCGCCATACCAACCGACATTTGGTGTTGTGCCTGTTCCGTCAAAGATGCGGAAGTTGACCGGCCCATCTGCACCAGGAACAAATCCCTGTGCGTAGGTGTGTGCGCTGTTATATGCGCCCCAATTTGATGCCGGATCAAATGTCTGTGCAATCTGGAGTTCAAGAATATCTGTTTGGTAACCGGTGAAGCCGTCCATGTGTGTCGTCCAGCTGTCTTCCGTGGAGTACTCTGCGTCCACATGATTATCCGGGTTGCGGTCGTTTAGCCATACACCCGATGCGCGCGCGACATATGATGCACCACCAACAAGTGGTGTTGAGTCGGCTCCCACGGGTGTTTCTGAAGGCACCGAAAGTTCATCAACCTGTCCGCCGAGAAGCATCAATGTCCATCCGCCAAGCGGATTTTGTTCGCGGTCAATCTTACAAATTGTCACCGTTGAGGTTTTTGGACCACAATCTTCACCCGTAATCGAGAGTTTCCACAGCGCACCTGCCGGATTTGTAAGCTCCGTACCATTTTCAAGCGCCCAGTTTTTCACCTCAACTTTAATCGTGTTTACGCCTGCTTCAATGTAGCTCGTCACGTCTGTTGAAAGCTGTTCTTCCGTTTTGAAGTTGAACTCATTCGTGTCGTCAATCACGAGCTCGCCGTTAATCCATACCTTGTAGCTGTTGTCTCCTGCAGTATCAAGAATTGCCGAGCCAACGGGGCCATGCCACTCAAACGTTCGCGTAAATGAATTTGTTTCGTCTGATGTTGGATTCTGTACGTAGAATGTCGGCCAGATCCATGTGGCGCCCGGAATGAACGCTGTCCATGCGGGGTGGCCACTATATGTTGCTACCGCATTATCTTCGGTGTCATTCACCGTTGATGTTTCGTCACTCACCACGGTGAGTTCACACATATTTTCCGTTTCCGGAGCGTTGAACGCCACACAGTATTCCGTTTCGTCGGAAAGCGGGTCGTCAACGCGGTCATAGTTGTCATAATTCAATACATCCGACTGACACCACATTTCCGCAGATACGTCTTGGTCAACGTTAAGACCGGTGAACGGCACGTACCCGTCTTGCCATGCCTCGCGCACCCAGAAATAGTCGGGACTGTCGTGAACCGGCAAGAGCGTCATTGCCATGCCGTTTTCGTCCGTTGGGCCAAATTGCGTCCAGTCGCCACCAGCAAGACCGGTGTTGTCGCCGGGATTTAATGTGCCAACAGGCGCCCACTCAAAATCCCAATCCGGCTCTAAGCGACAGTGTCGTGACTCCAGTTCTCCGGAAAGGAAATCCGTTGCGGTGTCTGCAGTAATGTCCGGGCCATGATCGCCCCAATTTGGCAAATACACTTCATCGTCACAAACAATCTTTGTGGCAACCACTTTTGTTGGCGGTGGTGCGCACTCACCTGTGACATCAAGTTTGAAGAGACCGCCTGCGGGGTTTTTCTCCGGATTCGCATCGCCACCATCGTTGTCAACTTGCACACGAAGGGTGTTGTACCCCGGCACAATCTCTGCTGTTGTGTTGTACTGGTCTTGCGTTGTTGAACGGAAGTTGTCTAGTTCTGTTGCCTGCCCAACCTGCACACCATTCACCCATGCAGTGTGGCTATTGTCTGATGCCACGTCGAGAAGTGCGGAATCCACTGCTCCACCATTCCAGAAGAATGTCTTTTCAAAGGTGAGTGTTTGGTCCTCGGTCGGATTGGCCACGTGGAATGCGTCCCAAATCCATGTTGCGCCCGGGATATCTGCCGTCCACGCAGGATGTGTGTAGGTAAGTTCTGCAAAAAGTCCTGTTTCTATAATAGTTGTATCTGTGTCACTCACTACACTTACCGTACATTGCTCCGGTTCAGGAAGTGGCGCGTTGAACGCGACACAATAGTACGTGCCGCCCTCCTTCACGTCGTCAATTCGTTCATAGTTGTCGTAATTAAGGACATCGGTGGCACAATAAATCTCTGCCGATTCATCTTGGTCGGTGTTTTGGCCGGTGAATGGAATGTGTCCGCTTTGCCACACTTCACGAACCCATAAATAGCTGTTTTCACCCAAATCATCAATCGTTGCCATTGCCATGCCGTTTTCGTCCGTTGGGCCAAATTGCGTCCACGGCTCGCCAAGCGGACCTTCATTGTTGTGTTCGTTATAGTTTATTCCTTCATCCTCGCCTTCCCATTCAAAGTTCCATCCTTCCTGAAGCCAACAGTGCTCATCATTTTCTCCTTCCTCCAGCCAATTCGTTGCCGTGTTTCCGTCAATGTCCGGTGCGCCCGCGCCCCAATTTGGCAGATACTCTTCTGCATCACACATTATCTTTGTTGCCACGATTTTGGTCGGCAACTTTTTGTGTTGGTTCAAAACAACTACCCAGCGTTCAGGGTCATCCTCCGAGACAACTACATTGCCGTTTGCGCTACCATTGTTGCCCTCCTCATTGTAGAGGAAGAATGCCGGCAGAGTGGTTGTAGTGCCGTCGCCTCCTATTTCGTAATATTTTGGTGTCTCCCACAACGCCTCGTTGCCAGTGATTACTTCCTCCGCATAATCATACGAGCCGTATGGCACGCCATCATCATAAGTGATACATTCCGCGTCATCGCCATCCACGTCAGTGAGCACGTCCGCATTGAACGAAAGCGCCGTACTGAATACTGACGGGCCAAAATCGGCATCGCCCCCCCAGGTCACACTAAAGTCGGTGCCCGGGACGTTCGATCCATTCACCACATTTCCTTCATTATCAAGAATGACCTTACAAATCGTCACCGAGCCAGTCGGTTCTTCGCCTGTGATATCGATACCGTCTACTCTAAAGTGTTCAATACCTGAAGTGACCTGTGCCCTAAAGCGAATAAAGAACTCTTCGCCGTTCAGCTCTGGGGGAAGATTTATCGTCTGAAGCGAGCTCCACTGCGTATCACCTGGGGGGTCATCTGTGTCCTCGTCTAACACGTGTGACACAAGATTGCTCCATTGCTGGTTTGCCGTCTCACAACTACCATTCATCAAATACTCAATATGGCCATAGTCAGTATTGCTCTGATCTTCTGATTCTGCGTCTGTGTCGCCTCGCCAGTAGTACGATAGTGTGAGATTCTCAAGTCCAGTCGCGTCTATTCCACGACAAATCCAACCATCGCCTCCTTGCCCCTGACTCGGATTGAATCGGCCAATACGAGCAAATCTTCCCTCATCTGTACTGGCTGTGTCATCATCGCTCGCCGGCTCTTTTGCAATGGTTGAATCTACATTGGCTTCACTCCCTTTTTCTTCCCAATCAGGAATGTCCGCCAAGTCAGACCCCGAACCGAAATCTTCAGGAAATCCGGGAAGTGAAGCCGGTGCTGATAATGTTGTGTGCGCAAAGCCGAGTACTGCTCCGAGCACCAGGCCCGCACAAAGAGTCGTGAACGCCGTTAGGCGCCACGCGCGAATTTTTAGAATATTCATATTGCCCCACGAGCGATTATTCATCGCTTATTTATAATTTTTGTAATAGATTCTTTCTAGAATCATACTTACACTCATACTCTCAATCGTCAAATGTGTGGATATCTTTTAATCTCTCAACAGAGGGCTTTTAAAGGACTTTGGGAACTCTTGTGCGAGAGAATTGGGTGGGTGCGCAAAACAGACCCTCAACCCTCAACAGGGGGTCTGTTTTGCGCGTCTCATCAGATGTCCTTTAGAAACATTGATGTCTTTTATGATATGTGTCGTTGTTAAAAATATCACCCGAACACATTTTTCCTTTTCTGAAAAGAATTTGACGGTGTCCAATTTTGAGTGGCCCCTCACGCGCGCATTTGGCACAAAGACACTTGAGAAGCCCCTGTTCTGTGCTAAATTGGCATAATGGATGAAAGATTTCTCAAACCATACGACCCGAGCACAACCGAGGACCGTATCTACAAACAGTGGCTTGAGAGCAATTTTTTTAACCCCGACACATGCGTTGAAAAAGGCGTGACGACCGCTGATGCCGAAGCATTTTCAATCGTCCTCCCTCCTCCAAACGTGACCGGCATGCTCCACCTCGGACACGCATTTGAAGATTCCCTCCAAGACGTGGCTGTTCGCTATCATCGTATGTGTGGCAAGCGAGCTTTATGGGTCCCCGGCACTGATTCGGCGGCAATTGCCACGCAAGCCCGCGTTGAGAAAAATATCTACAAAGAAGAGAAAAAGACCCGCCATGATTTGGGGCGCGCGGAGCTCGTACATCGTGTGGAGCACTTTGCCAAGGAAAGCGAAGACACCATCCTAAGTCAGGTGAAAAAATTGGGCGCGTCGCTTGATTGGTCGCGCTACGCATACACGCTTGATGAAGCACGCACCCGCGCGGTCACCGAAGCATTTGTGCGCATGTTTGATGCCGGCCTCATTTATCGTGGACACCGCATCGTGAACTGGGACCCGAAAGGCCAAACCACCATTTCTGATGACGAAATCGTATACAAAGACGAGACGACGAAGTTTTACTATCTTAAATACGGTCCGTTTACTATCGGCACCGCGCGCCCCGAAACAAAGTTTGGCGACAAGTATGTGGTCATGCATCCAAATGACCCGCGGTATGCGCAATACACGCCCGGACAGCAAATTGAACTTGAGTGGATTAACGGCCCCATTACCACCACCATCATCAAAGACGAGGCAATTGACATGGAATTCGGCACCGGTGTGATGACGATTACCCCGTGGCACAGCCAGGTGGACTTTGAAATTGCCGAGCGACACGAGCTTGACCGTGAACAAATTATTGACCAATACGGCAAGCTTCTTCCCATTGCCGGTGAGTTTGCCGGCATGAAAATCGCGGAGGCGCGTGAAAAGATTGTTGAGAAACTGCAGGCAAAGGGGCTCGTGGAGAAGATTGACGATAAATATGAACACGCGGTCGCAACCGCAGACCGCACCGGCGCAATTATTGAACCCCAAATCATGGAGCAGTGGTTTGTGGCGGTTGATAAACCGTTTACCCTTCCCCACTCCGAAATTGACGGTATCAAGAACGGGCAAACGCTGACCCTCAAAGAGCTTATGATGCACGCGGTAAAAAGCGGACAGATAGTGATTACGCCGGAGCAGTTTGAAAAGCGCTACTATCACTGGATTGAGAATTTGCACGATTGGAATATCTCTCGACAGATTTGGTTTGGGCACCGCATTCCTGTGTGGTATCGCGGTGAGGAAATTTTTGTGGGTACCGAATCCCCCGAAGGAGATGGCTGGGAACAGGACCCCGATGTACTTGATACGTGGTTTTCTTCCGCCCTATGGACATTCTCCACGCTTGGCTGGCCAGAGAAGACCGCCGACCTCAAAAACTACCACCCCACGACACTTATGGCTCCGGGGTATGAGATTCTTTTTTTGTGGGTTTCGCGCATGATTTTGATGAGCGGTTTTCACCTCGGGCAAATTCCGTTCAAGACCGCGCTTATCCACGGCATCGTGCGTGACAGTACGGGGCAGAAGTTTAGCAAATCAGCGGGTAATGGCATTGACCCGATAGAGGTGATTGACGAATATGGCGCGGATGCGTTGCGTATGGCGCTCTTGGTGGGTGTTGCCCCGGGGAATGACAGCAGGTTTGAGATGGAAAAAGTGCGTGCCTACAAGAAATTTGCAAACAAGCTTTGGAATGTGGCGCGATTCGTGCTCATCAACACCGAAAATATGCCGAGCAAACAGCCGAAACTTTTGGAAAATGATTCTGTACGAATGAACGAGCTCTCAAAACTTGCGGAAGAAGTGACGGGCGACATTGAAAATTTTCGCTACCACCTGGCGGCGGAAAAACTCTACCACTACGTGTGGCACATACTTGCGGATGACGTTCTTGAGGAACGCAAGGAGGCGCTTGCGGAAGGCCCCGACGCAGACGCGCGTGCTTCGGCGCAGTGGACGCTTCTGACAATTCTCAAAGATTCTCTTAAGATGCTCCATCCATTCATGCCGTTCATCACCGAAGAAATCTGGACACACCTGCCAAACCGTGACTCCGAATTACTCATGGTCGCAAAGTGGCCACGGTAGAATTTCTAATTGACCTAATTGACCTAATTTCTAAGCAAACACCAATGTCGGAAAAAACAAAAGACAAAAAGGTGTATGATTTGAGTGAGCGAACGGCGTTATTTGCCAAAAATATCGTCAATTTTTCAAAGAAAATACCAAGAAATTCTATTGTTGATTCAATAAAGACACAACTTATCCGTTCCGGAACGAGCATTGGCGCGAATTACTATGAAGCGGACGATGCGGAACCCAGTAAGGACTTCAGACACAAAATCGGTATTGCAAAGAAAGAGTCCTGGGAGACAATGTATTGGTTAAGACTTATATCTGAAACCGAAAAGATACTGTCTAAAGAGGCGACAAATTTGTGGCAAGAAGCAAAAGAACTCAATCTTATATTCAATGCTATTATCAATAAACTTAAAGCACCGAAAATCTAAAGATTGAGGTTTGTGTTTTGTTTAGAGCAATTAGAAATTAGGTCAATTAGAAACTTCCGTGTCTCCTCTCATTGAAACAGCACTATACGCAGGACTTGGTGGTATCTTGCCCGTCTTTGTGTGGCTGTGGTTTTGGCTTCGTGAGGACCGATTGCACCCCGAACCGCGCAAGTACCTTGTGTTCTCGTTTGTTCTCGGCATGATTGCCGTGCCACTCGTCCTCCCTTTTGAATCGTTTGCGTATGGACGGCTCTTCGGGCTTTCGCTCATTCTCTCATGGGCGCTCATAGAAGAGGGGGCGAAGCTCATCGCCGCGTATATTGGCGGGCTTCATCGTCGCGCGATGGACGAACCGATTGACGCCCTTATCTATCTCATCACCGCGGCGCTTGGGTTTGCCGCTCTTGAGAACGCTTTTTTTCTCTTCTCCCCGCTCGCTGAAGGCAATGTGCTCTTGGGCATTCTCACCGGAAATATCCGTTTTATCGGCGCAACGCTCCTTCACACATTCTCATCCGCGCTCGTAGGTATTGGCATTGCATTCACCTTCTTTAAATCGCCCATGATGAAGTGGGTTGTACGAATTGGGAGTTTTGCACTTGCGGTCGCATTGCATGCACTTTTTAACTATCGTATACTCAATGCATCAGGCACCGACCTCTTTATTGTGTTTGCAGGAGTATGGGTCGGCATTATCGCACTTATTGTCGCCTTTGAACGTGTGAAGCGCGTGCGGAGGCAAACCTCATCATAAAGATTATGAAAAAGAAGTCATTTTTTGAACGATTGACCGGAGCGATAAATACAAGCGAGGAGGACTTGTCGTTTGACAACACTTTTGACGAACAAGCAGATGCATCGGCCGAGAAAACAGAAGGTGGCGAAGATTGGCTTGAGGAGGAGCAGGTGGACGCACAACTTTCGGTGGATGTACACCAAACTCCCACGGAAATCATCATTGAAACGATGGTGGCGGGTGTGCGCCCCGATGAACTTGAGGTGTCTATCACGCGGGAAATGGTGACAATTTCCGGCAAGCGTATGCGCTCACGAACCGTGTCCGATGAAAACTATTTTCACCGCGAGCTCTACTGGGGCTCATTTTCCCGCACCATTCTTCTCCCCGAAGAAGTGGAGGTGGAGGACGCACAAGCTGAAGAGCATCACGGACTTTTGACCATCAAACTGCCAAAGGTGGATAAGAAGCGAAAAACGAAACTGAAGATTAAATCAAACTAGCACCAAAAAACACCCCGCCAGTTGGCGGGGTGTTTTTTGGTGCCGAGGGGCGGGCTCGAACCGCCGACTCCTGGTTCTTCAGACCAGAGCTCTAACCAACTGAGCTACCTCGGCAACATATACACTTTAACTGACTTTCTTTAGCCCCGCAATCCAACCAAGGATTTGGTGGAAGCGCTCTGTATCATTCACCATGATTTGCAACGTGCCGTGAGGAAGTCGATTAAAAGAACGCTTTCTTTTACTGGAGATGCTCTCAAGAAAAGTGGGTCGTACAAAATTTTTTTGTTTCAGATTAGTAACTTTTCTCCAAAACGTAATTCTTTTCTTTGGATCCATGTGGTGGTAGAGCCGAACAGAAAGAGAAAACTTATCATCAGGAACCTTTAACACAACACGGCAAAATCTCATAAAAAATCGAACCATCTCCGGGTCAGAATTTACAAAAGATATCCCGTGACTTGTTTTTGCTTTCCCATCCCGCATCTGCAGTTTTTTATATCCTTCTCCCCAGTAAAGTGCCGCCCCAACAAGGAGTATTTCTCTGTGTGAGAGTTTGCCAACCTCATTCATCGTTGTATTCTGCGTCCTCATTGCCCGCTTCCAGGCATTAATTGTTTGATCCTTATTTCGCCTGATCAATATTTGTGTTCCAATATTTGAACGCTTGTTCAACCTTTTTTGTGCAATATCAGAAAGTTGAATATCACGGAGCCAAAGTGAGAGAGTTGACTTTGGAATGTTCAATTTCTGTTGTATCTCATTGTAGCTAAATCCTTTCTTGCGTAGATCCTCCGCGCTTTTTCTCCTAGGGTTCATAAACTACATTATACCCTCGTCGGTTCATAAACTACAAAACTCCTGTGGGTAGGAGCATCAGGAACTAACAATAATATGTATTAACAACTAAAACGGTAAGAGATCTTCAAGTCCGGGAAGACCGGCTTGAATCTCCTGAACACTTTGAACCCCGCCGCGAATGCCCTCATACGTTGATTGAAGCGCTTCAATGTATGGCTGGATGAAGTAGTACGCGCCAAAACCAGCGATAAGAATGACCGCCCAATACACGACACGAAACGCGCGCGACCATATTGCCGCACGATGCAGTTTCTTGAGGAGTTTGTTGTTCTCCTCCGCAAGTTCCGCTGTTTCTTCAAGGAGCCGTCGCTCATCGGGAGTCATGCCGATATTCTACCACGGGATTTTTGAAAATGGTATAGTTCTGTAGCCCCTCATAGCTCAACGGATAGAGCAATCCCGTCCTAAGGGAGAGATCTGGGTTCAATTCCTGGTGAGGGGAC
>Ga0210057_1006876_pt1 | contig 14026 bp, 15 predicted proteins | sample CryGeyCG2114_010_2_FD_183968 | JGI IMG/M metagenome (GOLD analysis project Ga0210057, IMG submission 183968) | Groundwater microbial communities from aquifer - Crystal Geyser CG10_big_fil_rev_8/21/14_0.10 (SPAdes) (version 2) | ecosystem: Environmental > Aquatic > Deep subsurface > Groundwater ... | reverse complement strand
TTGTATGGCCGGAGTCGGTGGCGCCGTTTCAGTACCACCTGGTCGAACTTTCAAACGGAGACGAGGGTGTAAAGTCGCGGGCAGAAGATTTGTACGCGGCGATGACCGAGCGCGGTATTTCTGTGCTTTATGACGACCGCGAAATATCGGCAGGAGAAAAGTTTGCCGATTCCGATTTGATTGGCATTCCGTACCGCATCATTGTCGGGAAGAAGTCGACCCCCGAATCACTCGAGGTGGTGCGCCGCGCGAATGGCGAGATACTTTTGATGAGCCGCACTGAATTGTTGGCGTCGTGAATGTCGTGAATCATGCCCCGCGCATGCGTATCTCATATACGATAAGAATGTGCGGTCTGTTTTTTCGAACAATGGCGCGCAGATCGTGCAATTGTGGCGGCATACGGCGGCACGGTATACTTCTTAATGACACCGACATGCTATGAATTTTTTCATTCCAAAGAAGATAATCGAACGTTTCTCACGCTCAATCGGCATCGACCTTGGAACCGCGAACACCTTGGTGTACGTGCGCGGGAAGGGTGTGTTGATAACGGAGCCGTCGGTTGTAGCGGTCAACCAAAAGACCGGACAGGTGGTCGCTGTGGGCGCGCAAGCAAAAGCGATGATTGGCCGAACTCCCGGACATATCACGGCGGTCAAACCGTTGGTCGAGGGCGTGATATCAGACTTTGAAGTAACCGAAGAAATGCTTGCATATCTCATCCAGAAAGCACAGGGTCCGGAGCGGCCCATCTTAGGACCGCGCGTCGTCATCGGTGTGCCGAGCGGCATTACAAACGTCGAAATACGCGCCGTCCGCGATGCCGCGAAAAATGCCGGCGCGCGTGAGGTGCATATCATTGAAGAGCCGATGGCGGCGGCGCTTGGCGCCAAGCTTCCGGTGCACGAACCAATCGGCACCATGATCATCGACATCGGTGGTGGAAACACCGACGTGGCGCTCATTTCGCTTGGCGGTATTGTGCGCTCGAAGAACGTGCGCATCGCGGGCGATACGCTGAACCAAGACATCGCTGGCTACATCCGGAACGAGTTCAAGATACTGGTCGGGGAAAAAACCTCCGAAGACGTGAAAATCGCCGTCGGGAGCGTTTTGAAACAAGAGGTTCCGCTCCAAACCACCATCCGCGGCAGGGACCTGGTGACGGGGCTTCCGCGCGAAATCGTTATTACCGACGCCGATGTCCGTGAAGCAATCGCTTCTTCGGTTGCTTCCATTATCGAGGCGGTGAAGGAGGTGATCGAGTCGGCTCCACCTGAGGTGGTAGCGGACGTAATGAAAACGGGTATCTACTTGACCGGAGGCGGAGCATTGCTTCGCGGCCTCCCCGAACTTTTCGCCCAGGAGCTGAAGGTGCCTATACACGTGGTTGACGACCCGTTGACAACCGTGGTGAGGGGAACGGGCGCGGTGCTGGAAGAAACCGAACGTTACAAAGCTGTCCTTCTGGACGATGATGACCATGCGCTCCCGCTCGCCTAAGTTTCGCCAGTTCGGTTCAGCCATAACGGCGCTTCTGCTCGCGGTGATTGTGGTTTTGGGAATCATGTTTTCCGGAGCGCTGTTCCGGCTGGGGAGTGCGTTGATTGTATCCGTATCGGCTCCCGCGTCCGAAGAGTACGCAAACCTTCCTCGCGCTGTGCTGGCAGGGCGCTTGAAAGATGCCGAACAGGAGCTTGCGCGCATCCGTTACCAGGCGGTCCTTTCGTCGGCTTTGGTCGCCGAGAACGAACGCTTGCTCCTGGAACTTGCTATTCGAGAAGATGATGAAACCGGCGTAGGGCGGGTGGTCAGTGCTCCGCCCAAGACGCACTACGACACACTCCTCGTTTCCTTGCCAGACAACCACGCGGTTTCCGAAGGTGATGTCGCGCTTTTCGAAGGCATCGTGATTGGCGAGGTCGAACGTACAGGGAGCCGCGCAGCACTGGTTCGGCTCTTGACATCTCCGGGACTGACAACGGACGTTCGCGTGGGGGAACCGGGCGCTATTGTCGTAGCGCAGGGCTTGGGCGGCGGCGCCTACGTGTTCGATGTTCCGTCCGGCGTGTCGGTTGCATCGGGTGACGCGGTCTTGAGTGCATCCTACGGCGCGCGCGTTCTCGGCGTCGTGGGTTCCGTAGTCGCCGACCCGGACCGAACCACGAAGCGCGTCTATGCGCATGCCGCGGCCGCGCTTTCCGATATCCGCTTCGTTCATTTCATACGCCCGGTCCGTTCGGTTGAAGACGACTCATGATACGCCTACTGCTCATTGTCGCGTTCTTTTCAAGCATTGTTTTCCTTCACTGGTGGGTAACGGTCCTTCTCGGGATTGCCATCATCGCGTACTCGCGTGATTACGCGTTTGTCCTGGCAGGCGCCCTTATGCTTGATGCGACGTACGGCGCGCCACTCATTCCACTTTCGGGGCTTTCGTTCCTCTACACCGCCGTGTTTGCGCTTCTCATCACCATAGACCTGTTTGTCAGGAACCGCCTGATGGATTAACATATCGAACATATGGCGGATGGTCCGATGCAAAGAGAGCACCAGCGAAATTTGGCTCGCATAGCGGGTACAAGGATTGCCCTTGCTATTTTCGGAGGGCTTGCGCTCGTGGCAGTAGCGCATTACTTCGGGTCGAAAGACTAAGCGGGGTACAATGGGCACACGATGCGCATACGACGAAAACGCCGATATCAGGCGATCGAGCCTGACGAGATTCTTATCGATGCCCAAAACCTCCCGGGGTTTGATTCCACACGTCTCGAGGGGAGAATCGAGCGGCCCATCGAAGCGAACGCCTATCGCAACTTCCTGATACTCGCGTTTCTCATAAGTTTGGTGTTTACGGGCCAGCTTATTAAGCTTCAGGTGGTGGACGGCGCCGCGCTTAAGGAGCGCGCGGAAGCGAACAGTCTCATTGAAAACCTGATTATCGCCGAGCGGGGGCGGGTGGTAGACCGGAACGGAGAGTCGCTTGTGTTGAACGACCCCCAGCCAACGCTCGGTTTTTCGAAGCGCACCTATCCGTTGGGGGAAGCCGCCGCGCACCTCATCGGATACGTGACGTACCCGAAGCGCGACCCTAACGGGTATTGGTTCCAGAAATCGGTGAAAGGCACGGCGGGTGTCGAAGCCGCTCTCGAAGAGCGGCTCGGCGGCAGGAATGGTGTTGAAATCAAGGAGGCAAGTGCCACCGGGGAAACCGTATCGGGAAGCATTATCCGCGCTCCGGAAGACGGGGAAGAGATTACGCTGTCGATTGACGCGAAACTGCAACAGGTTTTGTACGAGGCCCTGAAAGAGCGTGCGGAGAATGCGCCGTTTCAGGGCGGCTCGGGCGTGGTGATGGATATCCATACGGGCGAGGTGTACGCGCTTGCAAGTTACCCATCGTTCAATCCTGAGCTGGTTTCCGCGGGTACCGATTCCGACACAATTGGTTCGTATGTTTCCGATCCGCGTTCCCCGTTCCTTGACCGTGCGATTTCCGGGCTGTATACCCCCGGATCGGTGGTGAAGCCGTTTGTGGCGCTTGCGGCGCTTGAAGAGAATGTCATCACTCCAGAGAAACGGATTCTCTCGACCGGCTCCATCACCATCCCGAATCCGTACAATCCCGAACTCCCTTCCGTTTTCAGGGATTGGAAGGCGCACGGGTGGGTCGATATGCGAGACGCTTTGAGCGTGTCGTCCGACGTGTATTTCTATGAGATCGGCGGGGGGTACGAGGAACAGGCGGGTTTGGGCATTAGTGCCATTGAACGCTACATGCGGCGCTTCGGGTTTGGCGAAGAGAGCGGCATCGCGCTTTCCGGAGAGGAGCGCGGTGTCGTGCCGAACCCCGACTGGAAATCAGAGATATTCGACGGCGAACGGTGGCTGTTGGGAAATACCTACCATACCGCCATCGGGCAGTACGGTTTCCAGGTCACGGCGATACAGCTCGTGCGCGCCGTCGCCGCGCTTGCGAACGGCGGCTACCTGGTCACGCCGTCGATTGAAAAGGATCGTGCCGGCGCGCGGTCCGATCTCGGTCTCGACCCGGAACATATTCGCGTGGTGAAAGAGGGCATGCGCCAGGCGGTGCTTGCCGGCACCGCGCAGGCGTTGAGTGTCTATGGCATTAGTGTGGCAGGGAAGACCGGAACGGCCGAAGTGGGCGCGAAGAAAGAGTTCATCAACTCGTTGGTCATTGGCTTTTTCCCGTACGAAAATCCCCGGTACGCGTTTGCCGTTCTCATGGAGCGTGCGAAAGCGGGGACGACGGCGGGAGCGCCCTTGGTGATGAGAAATGTGCTGGAATGGATTGTCTCCGAGCGCCCCGGCATGCTTGGACAAGGTGTCGCGAAATAACTGTGGATTCATCTGTCTGAGTAGCGTATACTATGCAGTCCATATGCCGAACAAAAAATCTCCCGCCCCCGAGCCGGGTCGTGAGGAAGAAAATTTCTTAACGCAGGAGAAGTTCGACGAGCTGAAGGGTGAGCTCGAACACCTCGTCACCATTGTCCGAAAGGAGATAGCGGAAAATCTTGAATACGCGAGGAGTTTGGGTGACTTGTCCGAAAACGCCGAATACCAAGCCGCGCGGGAACTTCAGGCCGCCACCGAAGAGCGCATCAGGCGGCTCGAACACCTCATCAAATCCGCAACCATCGTTTCCGAGAAGAAAAAGGGGGTGGTGGGTTTCGGGAGTAAGGTGACCATGTGCAAGAAGGGCGACAAGGAAGAGCACACCTACACCATCGTGGGAAGCGAGGAAGCCGATATGCGCGCCAAGAAACTCTCACACCTCTCGCCCTTGGGCGAGGCGTTGATGGGCCGCAAGAAAGGCGAAAAGTTCGGTTTCAAGACTCCGAGCGGTATGCAGGAGTATACGATTATTGATATCGTGTAGAATGATAACGCCGTACTTCGCGAACTGCTTCGTTGCTTTCGTCTCCCTGACTCTCGCCGTACGTAACAGGTACGTCTCAAGCCAGGTCTCCTCGGCGCCTCGCATTTCATCGAAGTACGTCGTCATCATTTTGAACACATATGCCAGAGGATGCATCACAAACACTTGAAGAGATACGTGCCGAGCGGCTCAAAAAGCGCGAGCTCTTGGAAGAGCGCGGTATGCTCGCGTACCAGCCGCACACATCGTACCAAGGAGACGCCATTGCAACGTTCCTCGACAATTTCGAAGCATTAGAAAAAGGACAGGATGAAGTCACGATTGCCGGGCGCGTGATGGCGATTCGCGAGCACGGCGGCTCCGTCTTTTTTGATGTGTTTGACGGTACCGGACAACTGCAAGCGTATCTCAAGCGCGACATGAGCGAAGAGTTGTTTTCGCTCTTCAAGGAAACGGTTGACCGCGGCGACTTTCTTGAAGTGTCAGGAACATTTTTCACGACCAAGCAAGGACAGCAGTCCGTCTTAGTTTCGGAATGGTCAATGCTTGCAAAGAGCTTGCTTCCGATTCCCACCGCGTGGTTCGGTCTCAAAGACGACGACGAACGGCATCGCAAGCGCTACCTAGACCTCCTGCTTCGCGAAGAGGCGCGCGACTTTTTCAAGAAAAAAGCGCTCTTTTGGGAGACTATGCGCCACTTCATGTGGAAGCGCGGTTTCCTCGAGGTGGATACACCAACCTTGGAGCTTACCACCGGTGGCGCCGAAGCGAGGCCCTTCAAGACGCACCATAACGATTTCGACATCGACGTGTACCTCAGGATTTCGGTGGGCGAGCTGTGGCAGAAGCGTCTTGTTGCCGCGGGGTTCCCTCGAACCTTTGAAATTGGGCGCGTGTACCGAAACGAAGGCTCCAGCCCCGAACACTTGCAGGAGTTCACCAATATGGAGTTCTATGCGGCGTACATGAACTTTGATGACGGGAAAAAACTAATTCGCGAACTCTACATCACGCTTGCCGAAAAGGTGTTCGGCACCACGAAGTTCGAGCGCAAGGGATTCACGTTCGACCTTGCTGGCGAGTGGCGCGATATTGATTACGTCTCAACGGTGAAAAAGATGACCGGAGTTGATGTTTTGGAGGCGAGTGATGAGGAATTACAAGCAACACTGAAAGAGCTTGGCGTTTCATACGAAGGAGCGAACCGCGAACGTATGACCGATTCCTTGTGGAAGTACTGTAGGAAACAGATCGGCGGACCGGCGTTCTTGGTGAATCATCCGCAAATAGTAGCGCCGTTGTCGAAAGTGCATACCGACGATCCGCGACTGACATTCACCACCCAGCCCATCATTGCCGGAAGCGAAATGGGCCGCGCGCACGCCGAATTAAACGATCCCATCGACCAGCGCAAGCGCTTCATGAAACAGCAGAAGCTTCTTGAGGCGGGCGACGAAGAAGCCATGATGCCCGATTGGGATTTCGTTGAAATGCTCGAATACGGCATGCCGCCGACATTCGGCTTCGGATGTGGCGAGCGCTTTTTCTCGCTTTTGGCAGGGGTTACCATCCGTGAGGCGCAGCTCTTCCCGTTGATGAAACCGCGTCCCTAAGAACGCGGTTTTTTACAGTTTGCGCAGACATTCTTTGGTGGTATCCTGGAGCAACCTCTTTTGAGGTTTTATAACGGTAATTTGTACTATCATATATGTCTAAGCTAGAAAAAGCAGTTCGATGGGGCGGCACAGGCGTCGCGGCGGTAAGTGCAGGCGTATCAGTTCTGGAGAAAGGTGGTCTGGACTTCGAAGTCTTCCAAGAGGAGGGGATTCTTTTGTTCGGTCTTCTGACTGCGCTGCTCGGTCCCGCTCTTGTTCGGCTCTTTTCGAAAGAAGGATAAACTTTCTTTCCGCTCTTTCCGCTCTTTCCGCAAAAAACCGCCTCCTTGATAATGGGCGGTTTTTTTACTTTCCAACACATTCTTAATACTTGATGTCGGACATCAAGTATTATTCGAGGGTGAGCGATTCTTCGGATTCGAACCCCTTCAGCGTATGTACGGCATTTTTTGCGTATTGTTTGCCGGTGCCGATTACCTCACCAAAAAAGTTACGGTCGGTTACGGAAGCAAAGTTCGGCACCCCAAGGTAGTCGCGATGGCTTGACCAGCGATAATGTTCGAGGAATGCAAGTGCGGCACTAGGTTTAGCCGGGCATTGTACTCGCCACTCCGGCGCGGAAAGGTCGAGCGGATTGAAATGAATGTAATAAGGAATGAAATTAAAATGCGCATCGGTTTTGATTGGTACCGATTTATAGCCGCCCTGCCATAGTGTCCCGACGCGGTCATGTTTCGCGTTGAAATACTTCGTGTATCCGGCATTTAGTTTTTTCATAAAAAGAGCAATACCGTTTTCGATGACGGGGGAGAGCAATAGGTGGTAATGATTCGGCATCAATGCAAAACAGTGAATCTTCACCAGCAGCTCTCTTTTCGGTTTTTCTCGTTTCCTTAAAACTTGATGTCCGACATCAAGTTTTAAGGAAAAACGTTGTGAACTAAGGCCGTTTTTTGAGTTTTTATCATTAAATTCATACATGTCGTGGATAAAACGTATGTAATCTATATCTTCTAAAAAGACTTTCCGCTTGTCGACACCGCGGTTGAGAACATGATAAAAATCCATCAACTCATAATACTTGATGTCGGACATCAAGTATTAACGGATGGTGGGGGGTGTGGATAAGAAACCATAGAGTGGGGGAGAGTGGCATATAATTGTCCTTAGGTGGGGAAAAGTGGGAAACGCGCTTTTTGGGCCTGTTTCTCATCCCACGAGAAACACATGTTGATCGGCGAGTACGTACACACGGTTGATCCGAAAAAGCGCCTGTCGCTCCCGGTGAAATTTCGCAAGGAGCTTGGCAAGACGGTCATCGTTACGCGCGGCCTCGATCAGTGTCTCTTCGTGTTCCCGCCTGCTTCATGGAAAAAGCTCGTCGCCAAGTTCAGCGAGCTTTCATTCGGCTCAGCGGAAACGCGAAGCTTCAATCGTTTTATGCTTTCGGGTGCCGTTGAGTCGCAGGTTGATTCGGCGGGGCGCATCTTGCTTCCAGAGTTCCTCAAGGGGTTTGCGGGACTTAAAAGTAAGGTGGTCCTCGCCGGAGTCAACGACCGCGTCGAAATCTGGGACGAGAAACGCTGGAATTCGTACAAATCGAAAATCGAATCCCAAGGAGACGCGATTGCCCAAAAACTCGGCGAGGTTGGCGTCATATAAATCCATGGAGGGGGAGCACGTACCCGTTCTTTTACATGAAACTGTAGATGGTCTCTCGCTTGCTCCGGGCGACACGGCGATTGACGCCACACTCGGCCTCGGCGGCCACAGCGAAGCGCTTGCGCGCGTGGTGGGCAAGAACGGCACTGTTCTTGGCATCGATGCCGACAGTACGGCGCTTGCCTTAGCTCGGAGACGTCTCAAGGATGCGCCTGCTCACCTATGCTTCGCGCTTGGAAACTTCCGCGACATTGACCGGCATGCCGCCGAGGCGGGTATAACAAAGGCGAACGGCATTGTGTATGACCTGGGGTGGAATTCGCTTCAGCTTCACGGGGGCAGGGGATTCAGCTTCCAGAGCGATGACCCGCTGGTCATGACCTACGCGTCGGAGCCGGATGATGACACCGTCACCGCCGAGAGAATCGTCAATACGTGGAGCGAAAACGACTTGACCGAGATACTGCGTACCCTCGGAGAAGAGCGTTTTGCCTCGCGCATCGCGAAAGGCATCTGTACTCGACGGACCAAGAAGCCCATCGCGTCTGCGAGCGAATTGGCCGAAGTGGTGACAGCGAGCGTTCCTGTGTTCTATCGAAACCGGAAGATCCACCCGGCAACGAAAACATTCCAGGCGCTTCGCATGCTGGTGAATGACGAGTTGTCTTCCATTACCGAAGGCCTTCCCAAAGCGTTCGCCTTGCTCTCTCCGAACGGAAGAATCGCCGTCATCGCCTTCCACAGTCTCGAAGACGCACTGGTGAAGCGGATATTCAAATCCTTTGCCGAAGAGTATGGCGCGAACATTATTACCAAGAAGCCGCTCGTTCCGAGCAACGAGGAAGTCAGAGACAATCCTCGCGCACGGAGCGCCAAGCTCAGAATTATAGAAAAACAATGAAACAACCACGCACAAACGCATATGCATACGAGCTCGAGCGTCGAGTGTTGTTCGGCGTGGGGGGCCTCCTTCTCGTCATCGCGCTTTTGTATATTTATTTCCTCGCCTTTTCGATCGCCCACGTAACGCTGCGTGAAGAGCTGGTCAGAAAGACAGCGGGGCTTGCCGAAGAAGTAGCACTTTTGGAAAAAGAATATCTTGTGCGTTCGAACGGAATCACAGAAAACGAAGCGTTTGCTTTCGGACTCGTGCGCGCCGAGAACCGCCTGTTCATCGAGAAAAGGACGTTGACATTCCGTACCGGACAATAGCGTACAATAGGAGGTCATGAGGACCCAGTTCACCAATCGTGTCCGGATCGTAGCGGGTGTGGTGGTTTTGGTAGGACTGTTCCTGATATTCCGTCTCTATACGCTCCAAATCGTCCACGGCGCCGATTTTCGCGAGCGCGCCGAAGGGCAATACGCCATCCCCTCAAGCCATTACTTTGACCGCGGTTCTATTTTCTTTGCGCCACACGCCGGCCTCCCCATCTCGGCCGCCACGCTTGACACCGGTTTTACGGTAGCGCTCGTTCCGTCTGACATCGTCAATCCGTCAGAGGCCTATGCGGCGCTTTCCGAATACATCACGGTTGACGCGGAGGCGTTTCTCGCGAAGGCAGCGAAAAAAGACGACCCCTATGAAGAGCTCGCGCGCCGCGTGTCGCTCGAGGTGGGGAAAGAAATCATCAGCCGCGAGATTCCGGGTGTGCGCCTCTACCGGGAACAGTGGCGCACGTACCCGGCGGGGAGCGTTGCGGCGCAAACAATTGGGTTCATGGGGTATGGTTCGAGCGATACGCTCTCCGGCCAGTATGGCTTGGAGCGCTTCTATGACGATGTTTTGACGAAACCGAACACGGGGCTCTATGTGAATTTTTTTGCGGATATTTTCGCAAACATCCGCACCACGGTGTTTAACGGGAACAAAGAACCCGGGGCGAATGTTGTTACCAGTCTGGAGCTTGATGTGCAGACATTCCTTGAAGACGTGTTGTCGCGCTATCAGAAGGAGTGGCGTGCAGAGGAGGCGGGGGCCATCATCATAGATCCCACCACGGGGGCTATTGTTGCTCTTGCGTCGCTCCCGTCGTTTGACCCGAACAATATTTCCTCGGCCGATCCGAACGCTTTCTTGAACCCGCTGGTTGAGAAGGTGTACGAGTTCGGTTCAATCGTAAAGCCCCTGACCATTGCGGCTGGTATTGATGCCGGTGTCATCACCCCCGAAACTACGTACCGCGACTTGGGGTACGCCGTGTACGACGGTTCCCGCATTTCAAATTTCGACGGGAAGGGCCGTGGCGTTGTTTCTATGCAAGAAGTTTTGAGCCAGTCGTTGAATACGGGCGTGGCGTTTGTCACCGAACAGCTCGGTTCTGACGCGTTCAGATCCTACTTCGAAAAGTACGGACTGCGAGAGGGAACAGGAATCGACCTTCCGAACGAAGCGGAACCCTTGACAGCGAACCTGGACAGCTCGCGCACCATCGAGTATGTAACGGCTTCTTTTGGGCAGGGCATCGCTGTAACTCCCGTTGCGATGGCACGTTCGCTGGCGACCTTGGCAAACAAAGGGTTGGTGCCCGCGCCACACATCGCCGTCAAACTGCAGTACCCGGGCGGACTCGATAAGCAACTAAGCTGGAGTCCGGCACGGCGCGCGATTTCGGAGGAATCGGCTGAAACGGTAACGCGCATGCTTGTCGAGGTCGTTGACACTGCGCTTCGCGGAGGCACCGTGCGGATTCCGGAACTTTCGGTGGCCGCGAAAACTGGCACCGCGCAAATCGCCCGCGCGAACGAACGCGGGTACTCTAGCGACCGCTTTTTACACTCGTTCTTCGGGTATTTTCCGGCGTACGATGCGCGGTTTTTGGTATTCTTTTATGCGGTAGCGCCTCAGGGTGCGCGGTATGCATCGGAAACTTGGACGGCGCCGTTCATGGAGAGTGTGCGGTTCCTTATGACATACTATGATATCGAACCCGATCGCGCCCCCACGATTGGACAATGAATATGAGGGAAATTGTTCGCAGTCTTATCGTTCGCTTGATAACACTTGAAGCGCGCGCCGTTCTGAAAAAGCACCGGCCGAGCGTCATGGTCGTAACCGGTTCTGTCGGAAAGACCTCGACGAAGGACGCGGTGTATGCGGCACTGAAGAATCATACGTTCGTGAGAAAGAGCGAGAAGAGCTACAACTCGGATATCGGCGTCCCGCTTACCATCCTTGGCGTTCCGAACGGGTGGAGCAGTATTGCGCAGTGGACGAAGAACCTCGTCGACGGTTTGTTGCTCATAGTGCTCCCGGCACCGTATCCGCGCTGGCTTGTCGTTGAAGTCGGTGCCGACAGGCCGGGCGATATTTCGCGCGCGCTTTCGTGGCTCACACCGTCGGTCGTGGTCGCGACCCGCATCCCCGAGGTTCCGGTTCATGTCGAGTTTTATGCGTCGCCCGAAGATGTGGCACGGGAAGAGCTTTTTCCGCTTTCGCGACTTTTGCCGGGTAGCGTGGCTGTCGTGAACGAGGATGAAGAAACGACGCGCACCACGCCACTTCCGGAAGGCGTGCGACGCATGAGTTACGGCTTTTCGAAAGACGCCGAGGTTCGCGCGTCACACTATCGCGTACTGTCCAAAAACGGACTCCCTGACGGTATTTCCTTTTCAGTGCATCACGGCAGTGAGCGTACCCATGTGACACTCCGTGGCGTAGTGGGGCATGCTCATGTGTATGCCATGCTTGGCGGTATGGCCGGCGCGCTTGCGGCCGGCGCGCCGTTTTCAGACATGGAGCGCGTGCAGGAGGCGCACGATCCTTCGCCCGGGCGATTGCGTATCATCGAAGGAATCCGCGCTTCCGTTTTGTTAGACGATTCATATAACGCGTCGCCTGCGGCGACCGAAGAGGCCTTGAAGACGCTTAAGGACTCGCCCGCCAGGGGTAGGCATATTGCGGTCTTGGGCGACATGCTCGAGCTCGGTTCGTTTTCGGCCGATGAACATAAGAAGGTGGGGGAGATTGTTCCCCGGTATGCGGATATGCTTGTCGCTGTCGGCGTGCGCGCGCGACGCATCGCGGAGCGCGCCGGAGAGTCGGGCATGCGCGAAGAAAACATTCGGGTTTTTGAAAACGCTCTTGAGGCCGCGAACTGGCTCCGCGATAGTTTGGGAGATGGCGATGTGGTTTTGGTAAAGGGATCTCAATCCATGCGCATGGAGCGCGTGGTCCATGCGCTCATGGCACACCCCGAAGAGGCACCAACACTCCTGGCGCGCCAGGACGCCGAATGGTTAGCTCGCTAACCATTCGGCGAGGGGAGGGGTCGGGAGGGGCAGTGTTCCTGCCCCTCCCGTGGAGGAGGTTGCACGGAACCGTGGGTTCCGTGAGAGCGAAGCGACGCTAATGGTTAGCTCGCTAACCATTCGGCGAGGGGAAGCGAAGCGGCGCGGAGTGGCGCGTCCGCCCGTAAAAAAGTGGTAGGGAAGCGAAGCGGCGCGGAGTGGCGCGTCCGCCCGTAAAAAAGTGGTAGGATTGGGTATATGAACATCTTCAATGCCATCGCAAGCTTTGTTGTCGGGGTCGTAGTGGCCGGGCTTTCGGCGGTCGGTGTCGACACGCCACTCACCCCGCCAACGCTGACCTTAACCGCCACCCCGTCGGCTATTGCTGTTGACAACGGAATTTCAATTATCGAATGGTCGTCAACCGGGGCGGATGAGTGCGCCAGCACCCAGTTCGACACCGAAGGGGGCACGTCGGGCACAGCACCGGTTTCTCCGACAAAAACGACCACCTACACCGTCACCTGTTCCAAAGGTCTGAAACCGGCGGGAGACACGGGGGCATGGCGGTACTCGTTCACTGATTACACCGATCTGTGGTGCACGAGCCACCAACCCTCATTCAAGAATTTTTATACCAAAAACGAATGTCCATCCGGTAATCCCGAAGGCCAAAGCTGTACCGCGCTTTCGGATACCTGCGCGGTAAACAACTGGCAGACAAAGGGGGGTACGTTCGGCGACCACTCCTCCCAGCAGTATTGCAACCTGGTGAGCAAGATTTACCGCTGTGTTCCCGGGAACGGTACATCGCCCGCTCCGGAAGCGGTCGGTATTGGAGGGACTAAGATGGTTTATAGCGGAGAGTTCGGAAACCTGGTCGCGCCGCATCTCCAGTATCGTGCGATTCTGCAGAAAGACATCAACCAGAACGGCGGACCGTTCGTGATGGACGGTTTCTACGACGACAAAGCGACGGCGGACCGCGTTTGCTCCGACTTGTTCCCCGGCTCGACCAATAGCGCCTACAAAAACGACACATATTCGAGCTCGAAGAACAACACTGTGTTGAGGTGGGACGGCACGCGCTGGACTCAGCAAAACGCAAAGAATCACCCGCGCCATCTCCGCTACGCGTTCACGTGTGTTGCTCCCGCCGAACCGAAACCGGCCGATCCGCCACAACAGCCACTGACGGTTACCAAGAGCATTACCGTCATCGTTCTCGGTGACGATGTGCCCGGTCCCGATACCGACGGCCCTGACACCGATTCTAATGGTGGAGGTGGCACTGGCGGAGGTGCCGGGGGTGAAACCGGAAACCTGAACAAGGATTTTGGACCTCAGTGTGCCGACGGCATCGACAACAACGGAAACGGGCTCATTGACCTTGAAGACACGTTTGCATGTTCTTCGGCAGACGACACGGATGAAGAACCGCTTCCTGACGCCGTTCTGTACTTTTCGCCGCAAACGATCGTGAGAGCGAATACGAGCGCGAAGTTGACCTGGTCTGCCGAGAACGTGCGAAGCGGTTCATGCACCATACACGGCTCAAATGGGGACGTATGGAACCTTTCGGGCACCTCGGGCGAGCAGCTTTCCTCAC
>Ga0210057_1006875_pt1 | contig 14027 bp, 10 predicted proteins | sample CryGeyCG2114_010_2_FD_183968 | JGI IMG/M metagenome (GOLD analysis project Ga0210057, IMG submission 183968) | Groundwater microbial communities from aquifer - Crystal Geyser CG10_big_fil_rev_8/21/14_0.10 (SPAdes) (version 2) | ecosystem: Environmental > Aquatic > Deep subsurface > Groundwater ... | reverse complement strand
TACTACTTTCGGCTGTACTTGGGAAGCAGAAGATCGTTTCAGTGTCAAGGACGAAACCACATGCCAAAGCAAGGCTTCAATCTCAGTAAAGACAGACGAAGAGACCTACAAAACAGGAGAAACGGTTGACGGAAAGATAACCTTTACAAATAAGTCTGGTTCGGAATTAAATGTGACATTTATAGGTAAGACCTACGCGCCTTTTGGTGGGGCGCCATCTGTAAATTCAGAAACAATAACAGTCCTGATGAAGACGGGGAAAACCGAGGCTAAAATATCTGACCTTTTCGGAAATCTTGTTTTTGATTTAGACCATAACGAAGCCTACACAATTAAAATCACAGCTTCGGATAGTGGTTGTATCTGGGATGCAAGTACAAATTTTCAATTCATTAAAGCCGAACCTAAAAAATGTGAAATAACCGCTAATGCTAATGTTCACCAAGACACCTACACCTTTGGGGAAACTATTACTGGTGATATCTCAATAGACAACCAAGGACCGCAAGTTCAAGCAGATTTATCTCTTAAATTATACAAAGACGGCATCCTGTTTTGGTCAAGAGGAGCCAACCTTCCAATTCAATCAGGAGAAACTAAATTTGACTTAAATACAGCTTTTGGTTTTGTTCCAACAATACCATCAGACCCTAATTTAGTAGGAGACTGGAAATTAGAATTTACCTTAAAATCAGATGTTTGTGATGTGAAGGTGAGTGATGGGTTTGGTGTGGAGAAAAAATCAGATGTGAATATTACCGTAAACACTAATTCTAACGCAGGTAAAATTACCAAAAATGGAGTGTGGCTAAATACATGGACAAATTCTAAAATAAAAGAGAAATATGTTCTGGAAAGAAGTCCAAAATCATCTTTTTATCGTGTTTTGGAAGGTTTTGCTTTTATGTATGAATCGCAGGATATACTTAATATGGTTGAAGAGGAAATCAAAATTTGTGCGAAAAATAATATTTCTATCATATACAACATTTGGCAAATACCAAACAAGGAGCTGAGTTCATGTAAAGTAAAATGTGACGAAAAGGACCCTGAGCTTGGAACACGGTGGCAGTTGTATCCACCTAGTGACTATACGAAATGGGAGCAAGCTGTTTATGATCTTATGAAATATTATTCAGTTGATAAAAAGTATGATAATATCTATTACTCCATTTGGAATGAACCAGAACTAAATTATTTGTATGGTACAAAAGAGGATTATTACAACATTTATAAGTATTCGGTAAATGCTGCTCGCAGGATAAAAAAAGATTTTGGGGTTGACATTAAGATTGGTGGACCAGAAGCTTGGTTATTTAGTGATATAAACTGGTGGATGTCCGCGGATAAAAATGGAGATATAATTAAAGAACCTATTAATATAAACTTTCTTGAAGATTTTATAAAATTTTGCGCAGATAATAAGTTACCTCTTAATTTTTTAACTTGGCATCTATATGGAAATGATCCAAACGATTATCCGGATATTTCACGAGTAAGAAACTTGTTAAATTCTAAAGGATTTACAAACACTCTTATTATCCAAAGCGAATGGGCAATGGCACATAGAGGGATGGTTCTTAATGGTGAGGGATTTAATAATCATGATTTAGACGCTCTAGAGTCAGAAATACATGCATCATATATAGCTTCATATTTTACCTCAATTGTTAACGCTGGGATTGATGCGACTACTTATTTTTGGATAAATGATCCAAGAATTTCATTTAGCGGAGGTGACAGTGGATTATTTTCATCAGAAGGAATCATTATGCCAACATACAATGCCTTTAGACTTATTGATAAATTAGGTAATGAGAAAATTAAATCTCGAATTGATAATAGTACCTATGTAAATGTCCTTGCGACAAAATCAAACAATAAAATTGCGGTCTTACTGAATAATTTTGAAAATTATAAATATGCTATTGGTATGGCAAATCAAAAACTTGATAGTAGTGGATACCAGTACGGTAGCGATATTTTGATGATTTTCTTTACTAAGGTAAAATTAATGTTAGAAAAAAGAGAGAAAGCCTGGAGCGATGGTATGATGGTTGGGTTTTTAGATGCCACCGTCTATTTAGCAAAAATTAAAGATGAAAACGGAGAATTAAAATACAAAGTTGAGGATATAATTGGATTTCTACCTTCCTTTATTGAGTCAATGCAAAAAGATGTAGATTCTATCCCTATAGAATATAGAGAAGATTTGAAACAGGCCATATCTATTTATAATAAAACCCTAAATAATCAACAAAAACTAAATGCTTTTAGTGTTGCGCAAACAGTTTTTGACGATAATAAGATTCAGCCACAAATTGTAAAATTAAAAATTGACAATATGAATTTTACTGGAGGAGAGGCTCTTAATTACAAACGATATCTTATTGATGCTCACACAAGTAATAGCAAGTCTATAGATGAAAAAGTCAAAATGGCTTTACAAAATGGGGTTGGAGCTGAAATCATCAACGAGTGGCCGGAAGTGAAGCTAACCATTGTTGAGGAAAAGATTATTGACTCAAAATCTAATTACACAGAGGTAATTAAGTTAGATCCTTACGCGACTGTTTTAATAATCTTTGGTGATGAGCAATCTTAAATTTAATTATATGAAAGCGATTTATTCTATTAACTAATTAATAATTATGTTATGCTAAAATTCACCAACAAACACATCCTTACAATCATCGTTTCAGTGGTTTTACTAATACTTCTTGTCTTGGTTGGTTTCTACATAAACAAAGGCAAGGAAGAAACAAACCAAATACTTTTAGAAGAACAGCATTGGTTTCAAGATCCTATGGAATGTGCTGATCTTCAAGGTCAAGAGCAAGATGTCTGTTACCAATCTAAAGCAATAACGGAACATGATTCTTCCTATTGCGCGAACATACAAACTGAGGATGTCTTTGTTTCTCAAGACTCTTGTTATAACCAACTGGCTTCTTTAACCAGGGATAAAACTATTTGTGAAAAGATAACAAGACCAGAATTTAAGGAGAATTGTTTGGAATTGTTTAATGGTGAAAATACAGACTAACAATATTCTGAATAATTATAAAAGTATGAAAAACAAAAAAATTATAATTGCTAATTGGAAAATGAATCCGACCACTCTTCGTGAAGCTAAATCAATTTTCTTGAAGATAAAAAAACAAACTTTAAAATTAAAAGGGATTGAAATTGTTGTTTGTCCTCCGGCTGTTTATCTTAGCGAATTAAAAAGATTGTCTTCTGGAAATAAAATTTTTTTAGGGGCTCAAAATTGTTTTAACCAAGTAAAAGGGCCTTGGACAGGCGAAATTTCGTCAGCCATGTTGCTGACCAGTGGGGCTAAATTTGTTATCCTAGGTCATTCTGAAAATCGCAGGGCAGGGGATAACGATGAAATAATCAACCAAAAGGTTAAATTAGCTTTGAAAAGTGGAATGCAGGTTATTTTGTGTGTGGGCGAATCAAGAAGAGATGACGAAGGTAATTATTTTCGTCTCTTGAAAAAACAAATTTTAGATGATTTAGAGGGTGTGAGCAAAAATTATCTAAAAAATATTTTAATCGCTTATGAGCCCCTTTGGGCGATCGGAATAAAAGCGACGGGGGTTATTACAGAGAAACAATTACAGGAAATTACGATTTTTATTAAGAAAGTTTTGGTTGATAAATATAATGTCAAAGACTTCAAAGATGTGAGGATTTTATACGGGGGTTCGGTTAGTTATAAAATTGTTGAGGATTTAATCAAAACTGCTGTGGATGGTTTTTTGGTTGGAAGAGATAGTTTAAGTCAAGAAAAATTTGATAAACTTCTAAAAATAATTAGTTCAAAATAATTATTTATATATTTATGAGGTCAATTGTTGAACAACAAGGAAAATTAAAAAATAAAAAAGTTCTGCTGAGGTTGGATTTAAATGTTCCTATTGAAGAGGGAAAAGTGATTGACAATTTTAAGATTGAGAAAATTTTAACCACTGTAGGTTTTCTAAAAAGAGAAGGCGCCAAAATAATTATTTTGAGTCATATCGGGAGAGATGGTTCTGAGAGTTTATTGCCGGTATTTGAATATATGAAAAAGTTTTTTGATGTTCTTTTTATAGAAGATGTTTTTGCGGTCAGTCAAAATAAGAAAATTAAGGAGATGCAAGCGGGTGATATTGTGATGCTTGAAAATCTTCGTCGCTATAAAGAAGAAACAAATAGTGATTTGGAATTTACCAAAAAATTGGCTTCTTTAGGGAATATATATGTTAATGAAGCTTTTGCTGTTTCGCACCGTCAGCATAGTTCTATCGTGAGATTGCCGAAATTGTTGGAAAGTTTTTTGGGACCGGTTTTTATCAATGAAATTGAAGAATTAAAAAGAGTCTTTCAAACTAGTCATCCGCGTTTATTTGTTTTAGGAGGGAATAAATTGAAAACTAAGATACCATTTATTAGAAAATTTTTAAAAACAGCGGATGTCATCTTTGTCGGAGGGGCTTTGGCTAACGATATTTTTAAAGCGAGAGGATTTAATATGGAAGGGTCTTTGGTTTCTGGAGAAGATTTTGATTTTAATGGTTTATTAGAAAATAAAAAAATTATTTTGCCTATTGATGTTCTTGTAGAAAGGCAAGGAGAAGTTATTGTCCGAAAACCGAATGAAGTAGCGGGTGATGAACGCGTGGTAGATGCTGGACCCCAGACAATTTTACAATTACAGGAATTAATTAACCATTCGAAATTTGTTTTATGGAATGGACCGTTAGGCTATTATATCCAAGGTTTTTCTGACGCAACTTTCGAGTTAATTCGTGCTATCGCAGATAGCAAAGCAGAATCTATTGCTGGAGGAGGGGATACAGAACATTGTATTTCTAATTTAGGGTTGGAAGAAAAATTTGATTTTATTTCTACGGGGGGTGGAGCGATGTTGGAATTTGTTGCGACAGGCACTCTCCCAGGAATTGAAGCAATGAAAAATTCACTTTCTTAGCCTTTAAACCAGTAGGTGTCCGACACCTACTGGTTGATTTTTTTAGCCGTTGCTTGAAATTCTTCTGCGGTGAATTTTTGGCTGGGCCAGTGTTTTAATCCGTCATCTTTGAAACGGGGGATAATATGGATGTGAGTATGGAAAATAAGTTGTCCGGCTCCAATTTCATTGTTTATCAAGATATTTATTCCATTACTCTTTAGTGAGTCTTTTATTTTATTTGAAATTTTTTTGATTACTGGACCGATTTTTTTTGACAATTCAGCATCCAGTTCAAGGAGATTAGCGGAATGTTTTTTGGGGACAATTAGGGTGTGGCCTAAGTTAACTGGGTTAATATCCAAAAAAGCTAAAAAATTCTCATCTTCGTAAACTTGGTAACAAGGGATTTCTCCCGCCACGATTTTGCAAAATAAACAATCATTCATAGTTTCATTATATGTTAAAATAAGAAAATGGAAAAGAGAATTGTTTTAGGAGGAGAATTACCCAAACAAATTCAACAAGAATTTTCAAATTACCCAACTTTGTTGGGGGAACTTCTTTTTTATAGAGGGATAGATAAGGCTTGGGAAGCAGAAGTTTTTTTAAATTTTGATTATGCTAAAGGAACTCTTGACTCATTTTTAATGAAAGGGATGAATCTGGCGGTGGAAAGAATTTTGCAGGCAATTGATAAGAAGGAAAAAATTATGATCTATAGCGATTATGATGCTGATGGTATTCCGGGAGCTGTGATCTTAAATGATTTTTTTAAAAAAATTGGCTTTGTAAATTTTAAGAATTATATCCCTAACCGTCTCCAAGAAGGTTATGGTTTGAACAAACAAGCTGTTGAGAAATTTATTTCTGATAAAGTTGAAGTTTTGATAACGGTTGATTGTGGAATCACTAATGTGGAAGAAGTTAAATTGGCTCAAGAGAATGGAATGGATGTTATTTTGACAGACCACCACTCCGTTAGTGATGTGCTTCCTCCAGCTTTTGCTATTTTAAATTCTAAACAAATAGACGATCATTATCCTGATGATATGTTGTGTGGGGCAGGGGTGGTTTATAAACTTATTCAAGCTTTAATCCAAAAATGTGATTTTAATATAAAAGAAGGTTGGGAAAAATGGTTATTGGATTTAGTAGGATTAGCGACTATTGCTGATATGGTTCCTTTGAAAAAAGAAAACAGGATTTTTGCTAAATATGGTTTACTGGTAATGCAAAAATCACCCCGCTTAGGTTTTAAAAAATTATTACAGAAAGTGAAAATTGATCAAAATCAAATCAATGAAGATGATATTGGTTTTATGATTGCTCCAAGAATTAATGCTGCTTCCAGGGTAGCCGATCCTCAAATCGCTTTTGATTTACTTTCAGCAGAGGACAGTTCTTTGGCTAATGATTTGGCTTCACAATTAGATGCCCTGAATAATAAAAGAAAAACTCTGGTCGCGACAGCGGTTCGGGAGGCCAAAAGAAAAATTAAAGAGAGAGGTTTGAAAAAGGTGGTCGTTATCGGTAGCCCTGATTGGAATCTGGGTTTGTCTGGTTTGATAGCTTCTTCCTTGAAGGATTTTTATAAACGACCTTGTTTTGTTTGGGGAGTTGATGAACAGGGTGGATATTGCGGGTCTTGTCGTTCGGATACAGTCAGTTTGCTGGAGCTGATGGACTTAACGACTACGGGACTCTTTGCTTATAAAGGAGGGCATAAAATGGCGGCTGGTTTTGGAATTGTTAAAGAGCAAATTCATTTTTTTGAAGAAAGAATTTTGGGAGCTTTTGAGAAGATTGGGGAGAATAAAGATTCTGAAGAGATTTTTGTAGATAAGAAAATGTCTTTAGATGAAGTTAATTGGGATAATTATAAATTAATTGAAAAATTAGCTCCTTTTGGAGCAGGGAATCCTAAACCCTTATTTCTGTTTGAGAATTTAGGCATAGATAAAGTTCGAGTTTTTGGAAAAACAGAGAACCACTTGGAGTTAGTTTTCACAAATTCAAAAAAAACTAAGATAAAAGCTATTGATTTTTTCAGCCAGAATATTAAAGATAAGAAATCTACTTTGGTGATTGGTCAAAAAATAAATATTTTAGCTAATTTTGAAAAAAATATTTTTGGCGGTAATAATGAACTAAGGTTGAGGATTGTAGAGATAATTTAAATAAAAACCTCCAACAAGCTTCCCTCAAACAGAGCACAATATTTTTTTCTCCCTACGGGTCTGAAAAAAATTTGTTCATTCTCGCCCTTGCTCATAATTTTGATTTCTTTGAAAGAAAGTTTCAAAAAAAATTAAAATTACTATCTTCGCTCGGGCTCCGAAAGTCTGTTTGATGGAACTTGTTTGCGGTTTTTGGTATAATTTTTTTATGCAGAAAATTAAGAAAATAACAATATTTACAGATGGAGGGTCACGATCAAATCCAGGTTTAGCCGGGGCAGGGGTTGTGATTTTTGATGAGGAGGGGATAGAATTGGCTGATGTTTCAAAGTTTTTGGGTATCAGGACCAATAATTGGGCTGAATATGAAGCGGTGATTTTAGGATTAAGAAAAGCCAAAGAAATTTTTAGTGCTCAATTAGCACAGATGGAGGTGGAGGTAAAAATGGATAGTCAATTAGTACAAAGGCAATTAAACAGAGAATATAAAATAAAGAAACCGGCTCTTTTGGAACAATTTGTTAAGGTTAACGACCTTATTATAGATTCATTTCCTAATATAAAATTTACTTATATTCCTCGGGAGGAAAATAAGAGGGCTGATGAATTGGTGAATGAAGCTATGGATCAGGGGAATAAACAATGAAGCACTCTTCTTTTTATCTTTCTATTTTAAGTTTTATAGCAGGAGTCTCTTTTTGTTCGGTTGTAGATTTGGGTTTTTCTTTTGGTATTTTGTGGTTGTTTTTAGTTGTGGTTCTTTGGTTAATAGTTCGGTTGTTTGCTAAACAAACTTGTTTTAACAAGTTTGTTTTGCTTTTACCCTTATTGGTGCTATTTTTTGGATTAGGTCTATTAAGATGTTCTCTTTCAAATTATGCTCAAGCCACTTATTTATTAGAAAATTTAGCCAATTCGGAGCAATCTTTAATTGGAGTTGTTATAGACGAACCCGATGAGAGGGAAAATAACACGAAGTTAATAGTTGAAGTTGAAAATAATTTTGATAAAGTAAGCCAAGTGAGAGTTTTATTAACAGTTCCTCATTACCCACAATTTGAATATGGGGATGAAATTAGTTTTTCTGGTTCTTTAGAGAAACCAGAAAATTTTTCAACAGAAAATGGAAGGGAATTTGATTACATAAGGTATTTAGCTAAGGACAGAATTTTTTATCAGATGTTTTACCCCAAAGTTGAATTACTTTCACAAGGGAAAGGAAATTTTGTAAAAGAAAAGTTATTTGCTATAAAAAAAAGTTTTTTGGAGGAAGTTAAACAGATAATTCCTGAGCCAGAAGTTTCGCTCTTGGGGGGTCTCTTAATTGGAACAAAACAATCTTTAGGGCAGAAGCTCCAAGATGATTTTAGAAAAGTTGGTTTAATTCATATTGTGGTTTTGTCTGGATACAATGTGACAATTATCGCTGAGTTTATTATGGGAATGCTTTCGTTTTTGCCGAAGGTGATTGGAACTGGTTTGGGGGCTTTGAGTATTATCCTCTTTGCAATTATGGTGGGTGGCTCGGCTACGATTGTGAGAGCTTCTATAATGGCATTGCTGGTTCTTTTGGCCAGAGTGACTGGTCGAGTGAGTGACATGACTCGAGCATTGTTTTTGGCTGGTTTTGTTATGGTATTGCACAACCCTCAAATTGTGGTGTTTGACCCTTCCTTTCAACTTTCCTTTATGGCAACTTTGGGATTAATTTTTTTGTCTCCTAAAATAAATGAGATTTTTAAATTTGTTCCGATCAAATTTTATTTACGAGAAACTGTTTCTGCGACAATTTCTACTCAAATTTTTGTTTTGCCTTTGTTGTTGTATATGATGGGAGAATTATCGGTGGTGGCGGTGTTTGTTAACTTACTAGTGTTGATGTTTATTCCTCTAACAATGCTCTTCGGTTTTTTAACGGGTGTTTTTAGCTATCTTTCGGTTTGGGTGGCCTTACCGTTTTCTTATGTGACTTATTTTTTACTCACCTATGAATTAAAAGTGGTAGAGCTTTTCGCTGGGCTTCCTTTTGTCACAGTTAAAGTTCGTTTTTTCCCATTTTATCTAATGGTTGCTATTTATGGTGTTTATTTTTTGTTATTGAGGATTTATATAAAAAAATCTGAAGAAATAAAAATCTTGGAATAGGTGTAGGAAGTTGGTTTTTTTGGTAGAATTTGTCTATGTATGTACACAGGAAATATTTTAAAATAATGGTGGTGACGATTTTGGTTGGCTGGCTTTGTTTTTTTCTCTTCCAGCAGATTGATTTAGTAACAGCTGATTTAGGGCGGTTTATTGAAAACGGTGAACAAATTTTTAGCAGGGGCTGGCAAGATGTTTTGCATACTAATTATTATTCTTTTACTCATTTTCAGTATCCATTTTTAAATCATCATTGGGGGACTGGGGTAGTCTTTTACCTTATTATTCAGAAAGCAGGTGGTTTCCTCTCCCTACATTTGTTTGCTATTTTTTTAACTATTACCACTTTTTTGCTTTTGTTTAAGGTCGCTAAGAGGGAAGCTGGTCTGGTGGTCGCAACTCTTTTGTCCTTATTCCTAATCCCTTTAATGGCCTACCGGAAAGAAATTCGGCCAGAGATTTTTAGTTATTTTTTTGTCGCTGTTTTCTTTCATATTTTGTGGGCTTATCGTAATAAGGAAATATCACAAAGATGGCTTTGGTTGCTTCCTCTTCTGGAGATTTTTTGGGTAAATTTACATATTTATTTCTTTTTAGGTCCTGCTATCATTGGGGCTTTTCTCTTAGAGAATCTGATTCTCTGGGTTAAGAATAAAAAAAAGTTCTTAAAATCAATTTTATTTATTGGGGGGGTTGTTGTGTTGGCAACTTTTGTGAATCCCTTTGGTTGGAAGGGGGCTTTTCATCCTTTGAATATTTATGGGAATTATGGTTATCGTGTTTTAGAAGAACAATCAGTCTGGTTTTTGCAAAATTTAAATATCCATAATCCTGTTTTTGTTTTATTCCAAATTTCTTTAGGACTTCTGGGACTGTCTTTTTTGTGGGTTTTTGTAAAGAAGAGAAAAGATTTTTCTTTAGTTAGTTTCTTTTTGATGTCGGGTTTTGCTTTTATGGCTTGTTGGTCTATTCGCAATATTTCGTTGTTTGCTTTTATAGCTCTGCCAATTTTAGCAAAAAATATAAAAATACTCTGGCCTAATCTGAATGTTACTAGTTTAAATAAAAAAATCTTTGTTAGTGTTTTATCTCTCATTATAGTTTTCACTGTTTGTGTTTTTTATAACAGGTCTTTGCCGATGAATAGTAGTTCGTTTGGCTTGGGGCTGATAAAAAAGCAAGAAAGTGCTATGAACTTTTTTAAAGATAACGACTTGCAAGGGCCTATTTTTAATAATTATGATATTGGTGGGTATTTAATTTATTATTTATTTCCTCAAGAGAAAGTTTTTGTTGATAACCGACCGGAAACTTATTCGAGTGAATTTTTTCAAGATGTTTATATCCCGATGCAAGAAAATGACGAGATTTGGAACCAGAAGAGTTCTGAATATGGAATAAATGCCATTATTTTTTATTGGCATGATGCGACTCCTTGGGGTCAACAATTTTTAATCACGAGAGTTGAAGATGATGAGTGGGCGCCTGTTTTTGTAGATGACCGGATAATAATTTTTCTTAAAAGAAATAACTTAAATAAGGAAGTGATTGATAAGTTTGAGATTTTCAAAGATGCCTTTCGAGTAAGTCAAAATTAAGGAAAAAGGAAAAGGATTGGCGAAGCCAATCCTTTTCCCAAAAACCTAATTTTTAATTAGTTGCAAGTTGCATTGGTTGAATTGTCTTCTGTGGTACCTGATCCGAAACCTGGGGCGGGGGTGGTTGAAGATAATTCCGTTTCACATTCGCTAGGCGGGTTAGTAAAGGCCGAACAGATCGTAGCTAACAAGCTATTGGAGTCTCGATAGGTAGATATTTTTTCTTCGTTAATAATCAACTCAGGAGACCCTTCAACTCCATATTTTAAGTTATCTTCCTTGTAAATCGTAAAGATTGGAGAAGGAGGATTCATATTTGTCCAGGTAGTTTTATCATCATAGTTTACCAAAGTTTTGTATTCATCATTTGTTTTGGTTATACATTTCTGTAAATCTGAAGTATTGATATCTGTTTCGGACACACAACGGTCAGAGTTTCCATCCTCAAGGAAACAGCCTAGGTAACTTAAAAGAGTGTCTTTCCCTTGTTTCTGAATACAGTATTGTTGAGTTTGTTCATTTAACTCTATTTTGTCATGGATAGCGTAATCAACAAATTTTAATTCAAAATCAATCTTATTTCCTAGGAGATTCAAGACAGGCAAAATTCCTTTTTCAACTTGTGTGCCGTAAGGGCAGTAGCTCATTACGAAAAGTTCTACAGTTGGCTTGTCTGATTTTTGAGATACTTCTGGTTTGGGTGCATTAGCTTGAGCTTTCATGATATCCTCAAGATCTATCATTTCTGGGTAAAAACTTTTCCCATCTTTACTTAGGTAGGAATAAAATTCTTGTTCGCCGACGGCCACCGTTATTTTAAAGAGGTCGCCTTCTTTAATGGTGCTTTTAATCACAGCAGGGTTGTCTGGGTTCAGATCGATTAGTTCTTGGACTTTGGCTTGAGCTTCTGCTGGAGAAATACTTCCGGTTGTCCCAAAAATTTTAAAACCTGCACCGACTAAAGCTAAGAGTAATATGATTATAATGATGTTCTTTTTTCCCATGTTTTTTCTTAATAAATTAATAAGTCGCTCTCTGGATAATACCAGATCTGATAGGGATTATCAAATTTTATCTATATAAATGAAAAACACCGTCCGAAGACGATGTTTTTCAATGTACTTAAATTGTAGCAAGCTACAATTCAAATACTCCCCTATATTATCAAACATTAATTTAATGTCAAGGGTTTTTGGTGGAATTCGGTCACAAATCACTAAGTTTTTGTAAAAATCGTTTTTTGTAAAAAGCGATACCAGAACCAGTTTTTAAATACTTCTCAAAAGATAGGGCTCTCTTTTTTGTAGGGAAAACACAATACCATTTTATTACATAAGGTGTTTTTGCTTTTGTAGATTTTACTATATTTTGGTTGTGAGCGGTTAATCGATTTCTTAGATTTGAAGTGCTTCCAACATAATTACTGTTATCTTTTTGACTTTGTAGAATATAAACATAATATATTTATTTATTATAGTCCTCTTTCGCATAAAGCTACAGAGGACACTACTTCGCTTACAAAAAACCACCATAAATTGGTAGTTTAGTTGTGCCTGCACTACGAAGCTTGAAGCGTAGCGGAAAGCGAAGTAGTGGTGTTTTTTGATTGATGTTCGAACTTTTTTTGACGAAAATCCTGAAAACTAATTTGGACTCGGCGGGGCAAACTATTTTTCTGGGGGAATGGAATTGCCCCGCCTCGGCTTCCGTCCCGCCCGCAGGAGGGGTCTGGGGAGGCCCTCCAGAGGCGGGTAAAAATGCGGGCGGGTTTTTGAACCTTTCCTTTTTCGCTTCCGAATTTCGTGCCAGTTGAAAACTGGCGCGCCACCTAATTTAAAAATTAATAAGACCTCAACTCAATTATGGACTTATCTAATAATTCCTCAATCTTTTTTTCTGATAAATCGCCGGAAATTATTTTTTTAATTGTAGGGGTATTCTCTTTTTTTATATCAAGCAACGACTCTGATATTTTTGACTTCTTAAACCACGAAGAATTAACGCTAAAATAATTTTCGGTATCAATAATATTTTCCCCGTTTCTTGATAGTATGAATTCTTGGAATTTCTTACTAAATTTAAACATCGCATACGCAGTACCCAATTGAACAATTGTTTTAATTTGGTCTATGTTTTCATCTTTTAATTCAGGACACCATATGGGACTATTTTTGTATAGAACATTTTTGGCTGTATTGGTCGCAACTCCGGAGTGAGTTAGAGCAAAAAAGAAAAAGAATAATCCTCTTAGGTCGCCAACTTTTTTTTGCCAATCCTTAATGTAATTTAGCGCCATTTCATTTTTTTGAATAAAGCTAAACAATTTACAAGTTCGTGAATTTTTTACATCTTCAATTGTTAGCAATGGACTTGGATCTATAAAAGTAAATGCGTATTTTCTCGTTATCGGTACTGCATTATAAAATCTTGTCGGATATGTCGCTAAATAATCCCAAAGATAATGCCAAGCCATGATTGGACCATCGATTGATTTAGGAATACTGAAAACACATCCTCGTTTTTTTCTTTCTTTTGGCTTAATTGCAATGTCATAGCCATTGGCTTTATCGGTAGCAACAATAAAAATTTCATCATTACCAATCGTAGTATTAAGAATTACTTTATTTAAATCCAAATTTAAAAATTTACTTTCGATGTGGAGTAAAACTTTTTGATCATCTCCAGTCTGAGAATTGATTGCTCTAAAAATATCTTTAAAATAAACTTTTTCATCCCTATCCTTAGAGAAGTTAATAATTTTTGCTTTATTAAAGATTTGATCAGATAATTTCCTATATTCCTCCTTCATTTTTAGTTTTCTGTCATCATTATCTAAATAACTTGGTTCCCAGTTTTTATACTGTTTCAAATCAAAAAGTTCTTTAATTTTATTATGGTCTTTAAATAGGTCGTAATAAATAAAATCTTTTTTATTTTCGGCTTTTATAACATCTTTATCTAGTTGGAAAACTGAAAAAGCGATTGTTAAATTAGAATTCAAATTATCAAAAAATTTCTTTTGAAAATTCCCTTTTGAAATGCAATCGGTTAAAATCCAATTGCTATGAAAAAACAACAGAAAAAAAGGTCATTTCGGCACTTAAATCAAAATGATCGAGATAGGCTCTCTTTACTTAAGGAACAAGG
>Ga0210057_1006874_pt1 | contig 14029 bp, 10 predicted proteins | sample CryGeyCG2114_010_2_FD_183968 | JGI IMG/M metagenome (GOLD analysis project Ga0210057, IMG submission 183968) | Groundwater microbial communities from aquifer - Crystal Geyser CG10_big_fil_rev_8/21/14_0.10 (SPAdes) (version 2) | ecosystem: Environmental > Aquatic > Deep subsurface > Groundwater ... | reverse complement strand
AACAAAATAGAGATAATTTATAACGCTCCCGAGGCGGTATCCCAATTAACTATTTCTAAAGATGAAGCTAAAGAAAAAATAGGTATTTCTGGAGATATTATCTTATCAATTGGTAGGCTGGTTCCCTGGAAAGGATTTGCTGATTTAATTGCCATACTGCCGGATTTACTTAAAACAAATCCCAACTTTCGATTAGTTATTGTTGGTCAAGGAAAAGAGAAACTCAAATCAGGCAACAGGGTAAAATTAGTAGGCCCTGTGCCTCATTCTCAAATACCCCTATATTTTCAAGCAGCTGATGTTTTTGTTTTGAGTTCGGGCTATGAAGGCTTATCCCATGTTATTCTGGAAGCAATGCAGTTAGGAGTGCCGGTTATAGCTAGCCGTGAGGGAGGTAACCCAGAATTGATTGAGGATAATTTTAATGGTTTATTGGTGGAATATAGCAATCAAGAGCAGCTGAAGCAAGCTATTTTGAGGCTTTGGCAAAATAAAGAGCTACAAGAAAAATTTATTCAAAATTCCAAAGAAAAAATCAAAGATTTCACTTGGGAAAATTTAGTTAATCAAACTTTGGCAGTTTTAACTTCATGAAGCAAGTTTTATTTATTGGTGTTACTAAATATAATTTAGAAAAAGATTTTCATTTAAGAGAGAAGTTTGAGGATTTGAGTCAGGGCATAAAACCCTATATTTTAGCAAAGGGCAAACTTTCTCATAAGAAGATTTGGGGTGCTGAATTTTATCTTTTGCCACCTCTTTTTTTCTGGGTTTTAGCGCCCGAAATTGCGCTCTTACTGTGTTTGACAAAAAAGATTGATGTTATTGTTTGTCAAGGACCATTATTAGAGGGTTTATTAGGAACAATTTTGAAAAGAATACTTAAAAAAGAATTGATTGTTGAAATTCACGGAGATTGGGAGCAGCGGCTTCCTGCCCTGAAGAAGGTTTTAACTTTCTTTGCTAAATTTAGCTTAAAAAATGCCGATAAAATTAGGGGAGTAGCCAATTATCTGATAATAAAAGCTAAAAGATTTGCCCCAAACAAACCCTATTTCATTTTCCCGACTTTTACTGATTTAAATGATTTTTTAGAAGAAAAAGATATTAGGTTTGATAACTATATTCTCTTTGTAGGCAGGGCTAATAGAGTCAAAGGAATAAAATATTTAACAGAAGCCTTTTCTTTAATTGAAAAAGATTTTCCGGATTTTAAGTTAGTTTTGGTGGGGGATGGTTTGCCAGAAGGTAAATTATCTTTAGCCGAAACCAAAAATAAAATGAAAAATTGTTACTGCCTGGTTTTACCTTCCATAACCGAAGGTCTGCCTCGGGTGATAATGGAGGCTATGGCTTTGGGCAAGCCGGTGGTTGCCAGCAGGGTTGGTGGCATTCCTGACTTAATTCAGGACGGTCAAAACGGTTTTTTGTTTGAGGTCGGCAATTCAAAGGAACTGGCAGAGAAGCTGAGAATCCTGTTGAACAATAAAACCTTGGCCGTTGAAATGGGTAAGAAGGGACAAGAACTCATCCAAAGCAAATTCTCCAACGAAAAATACATTTCTAATTATCTTCAAATGATAAATACTTAATATGAAGCTGATTGTGATTACCCAAAAAGTGAATATTAATGATGATAATCTTGGGTTTTTTCATCATTGGCTTGAAAAATTAGCCGAAAAAACAGCCGAATTACATGTGGCGTGCCTTGCTGAGGGCGAGCATCATCTGCCACCAAACACCACAGTTTATGCTTTGGGCAAGGAAAAAGGTTATTCAAAATTGAGGCAACTTTTCCGTTTGCAGAAATTCCTCTTAAGACATCTTTCAGAGGTTGACGGCGTTTATTGCCACATGTGCCCAGTTTACGCTGTTCTTTCTTTTCCTTTGGCAAAAATTTTCAGAAAAAAACTGATTTTGTGGTACGCTCATGGCTCTATTTCTTGGAAATTAAGGTTGGCAGAAAAGCTGGTTGACGAGATTGTTACCTCATCTTTGGCCGGCTGCCGCCTCAAAAGTAAAAAAATCAAGGTTTTGGGACAAGGAATTGATACAGAACTTTTTAGACCGAAATATAATCCGAATACCCCGAATGATTTTAGGATTTTGTATGCTGCCAGATTGGTTCCGATTAAGGACCACAAAACCTTAATTGAAGCCATTAATATTTTAGTCAACCAAAGAAACATTAAAAACATTAAAGCAAGAATTATTGGCAAGCCGCTTTTGGAATCTCAGCAAGAATATCTCGACCAATTAAAAAGCTTGGTCAAGAATTATAATCTACAAGATTACATAGAATTTTTAAATGGCGTTTCCTATTTCGAAATGCCACGATATTATCAGGAGGCAGACCTCTTTGTTAATCCAAGTTCAACCGGCAGTTTGGATAAGGTGGTTTTGGAAGCCATGGCTTCAGGCTGTCTCGTGTTAAACTGCAATAAGGCCTACCAGGAGATTTTGCCTAATAAATATTTATTTAAGAAAGGAGACGCCGAAGATTTGGCTCAAAAGATGGTTAATTTAGTTGGTCAAGTCCAAGACCCGGCTTTAAGAGAAATAGTGATTAAAAACCATGATTTAGATAATTTAGTAGAAAAGGTGATTCAGCGATTTTATGTCTAAAAAAAATATATTGCTTATTTTTATTCTGGGATTAGCTTTATTCCTCAGGATTTGGGGGCTGGATTACGGCTTGCCCTATTTTTTAATTAATGACGAACGCACCTTGGTTTACGGCGCTTTAAAAATGGGGGAGTTAAAAACCCTGATTCCGGCTTTTAATCCAGAAGAATTCCATGTTTTGTATTACGCCCCATTAATGTCTTATCTTTATTTGATTTTTTTGGTCCCATTTATTTTAATTCAGTATTTTATCGGCTCTTTTTCTAATTTTGCTGAAATTACTAGCTATTTTACTATTAATCCCGGCCCAGTTTGGTTGGTGGCTAGAATGGTTAATGCCTTAATGGGAGCAGCTGCAGTTTATTTAATTTATTTAATTGGGCGAAAAATGATGAATCATTGGGTTGGTTTAATATCCGCCCTGTTTTTAACTTTTAGTTTTCTACATCTTCAATTTTCCCATTTTACCCGTATTTGGGGCCCAACCCTATTTTTTGTTTTATTGATTATGCTTTTATCTTTGTATATATACAAAACGCCCAAGAGAAAATATTATTTATGGATGGGGATAGTTGGCGGATTAAGCTTCGGAACTAATTATATCGCACCAGCCGCTTTATTTATTTTCCTGATGGCTCATTTTCTGGCCGGGAAAAAATCTTTCCGGGAAAGATTAAGAGATAAGAATTTATGGTTTACTGCTGTTACTTTTATTCTCGTGACAACTATTTTTATTTTTATCTACCCCCAATTATTTACAGGGTGGACGGGAATGGGCCGCCTTGGGGGCGCCTTGAGCGCAGGCAGAAGTTTGACGGAATTTATTAAAGTTTTTCTAATATATCTCAAAATTTCGTTTTTTTACGAACCCATTGTTTCAGTTTTTGCATTAGCTGGTTTGATTTTTTCTTTTTTCAAATCGCGAAAAATATTCTTTATTTCTTTATCCTGGCCGATTTTTTGGATTTTCATTACTTATTTCATACTGCATGGCGGGGAAATTTCCGGAAAGCCCCATTCTCACTATATTTTGATGGTTATCCCTTGGTTTATTCTTTTGGCGTCTTTAGCCGTATATCAATTAGTCGTTAGATTTTCCTTAACAACAAGAGTGTTCATGTTGGGTTTAATTTTCATTTATCCTTTAGCTGTGGCGCTCCAGTATGACTATTTATTATCTCAAAAAGACACCAGGATATTAGCTAAAGAGTGGATGGAAGATAATATTCCTGCCGGGACTAAGATTCTCAGCAATTGGGGAGGCATTAATCCGACCCCAACCAAAGAAGCGATTCTGTTCCAAAAAGAATTAGATGAGGGGTCTTTAAGGGCGGCGGATAAAGCCCTGCTTGCCCTAAAAGATAAAGATTACCCCAAACCCGCCTACGATATTTTAAAGCTTGCTTACATTGATAAAGAAAAATTATTATCGCCTGAGCAGTTAAATAATTACCGGTATTTTTTGGTAGCTTTTTGGCAAGAAGAAGATTTAACAATAAAAGAAAGGTCTATTATTGGAAAGGCTCGGTTACTTAAGGAATTTAAGCAGAGTCAAGAAGATGTAATAAGGGATGTCCAGGGTAATCGTTTTATGCAGCCAGTTTCGGTTTTATTCTTTTTGGAAAGGTTCGGACCAACGGTGAGAATTTATCAATTATAAAAATTTTATGTGCGGCATTAACGGTTTTAATTTCAAAGATGAAAAATTAATAAGGGAAATGGTTGAAAAAACTCGCCACCGGGGCCCCGATCAACAAGGTGTTTACTGTGATGACAATGTTTCTTTGGGCCACGCTCGACTTTCAATCATTGACCTTTCGGAAAAGGCCCGGCAGCCAATTTGGAATGAAAACAAATCGATGTGTGTTATTTGTAATGGTGAGATATATAATTTTCAAGAATTAAGAGAAGAGCTCCAAAAAAAAGGCCACCGCTTCCGTTGCCTTTCAGACACAGAAGTTATTTTACATCTCTATGAAGAGGAGGGAGAAAAATGTCTGAACGACCTTAATGGGATTTTCGCCTTCGCTATTTATGATAAAAATAAAAGAGAATTATTTTTAGCTCGAGATAGGATAGGGGTAAAACCTTTTTACTATTATTTTGACGGCAAGAGATTGATTTTTTCTTCTGAAATTAAGGCAATTTTATCTCATCCTATTCCGAGGGAAGTTGATATGGAGGCTCTCGCCCATTATTTTCGCATTTTCTTTGTGCCCAGCCCTTTTACTTTGCTGAAAAATATTAAAAAATTGTCTCCGGCTCATTATTTAATTTATAAGGACAATAAAATTCACATTGAAAAATATTGGAACCTTCAAGATTTGCCAGAAATAAATTCGGTCGGGGAGGCAGTAGAGGGTACAAAGTCTTTGTTAAAAGATTCGGTGAAACGCCAGCTTATTTCTGACAGGCCGGTTGGTATTTTTTTGAGCGGGGGGATTGATTCCTCTTCCGTTTTAGGAATAGCTTCAGAGTTTATGCGAGATCGAGTTAAAACTTACTCGGTAGGCTTTGATATAGACGTAGAAGAAGAAAAATACAATAGGGATTTTTGGTTGGCTCGTCAAACTGCCCGGCATTATGGAACAGACCACCACGAACTTTTAATTTCAGATGCTGATGCCAGAGATAATATTGAAAAAGTAATTTGGCACATGGAAGAACCAGTCCCGAATCCTATCCAAATCCCCACCTATTTACTGGCAAAGCTCGCCAAAAAAGATGTGGCTGTTGTTCTGGGGGGAGATGGGGGAGATGAAATTTTTGGGGGATATCCAAGATATTACTATAGTAAATTAATAGACAAATATCAGTTATTGCCTGCTTTTTTGCGGAAAAGCGTCTTGCCAAAGATTTTGGAACAAATTTCCGGTAAAAAAGACTTGGCAGAAAAACTTAATGTTCCTCCGGGGGTTGCTCGCTACCTTTTGCACATGGGTCAGAAACAAAAAATATTATCTGGGGTTTTGAAGTGGGGGATAAAAAAAGATTTCACGGAAGATTTTCTCCAAGCAAACTATCCAGAAGATAAATTTAAAGATAAAATTAAATATTTAATGTATTTGGATTTATTAACTTGGCTTCCCGACGAATCATTGCTTAGGACTGATAAAATGACCATGGCCTGGGGCTTGGAAGAAAGAGTGCCAATTTTAGACCATCGGTTGGTGGAATTGGCCTTCAGGATACCCACTAAATATAAAGTAAGAGGTAAGACCACTAATAAATGGATTTTCCGTCAGGCAATGAAAGAATATTTGCTTCCTCATCTTTTAGGCAAAGAAAAAAGAGGCTGGTTTTCGCCGGCTGCCAAGTGGCTGAGGAGGGGATTAAAGGATTTTGCTTATGAGATTCTTTCTCCGGATTATTGCCCGCCAACCAAAGAATATTTTAATTTCCAGCAGATTAGAAAAATTTTGGATGAGCACATTTCAGGCAAGAGGTATAATTTGGATATAATTTGGACATTAATTTCATTTCAAATTTGGTATCGTCAATTTATTAAAAAATAAGATGAAACCCCGTTAGAAGTCTTGGGCAGAAAAAATTAGGAATTTTTTATGCTTGCTATTAACGGGGTAGTATAACTAAAAATGGTCGTCTAAAATTAGCTATTTGTTATATAAAGACGACTTCTAACGGGGTGAAATTAATTTATATAGCCAATGCGAGAATACCAACCGAGAAAGCTCACGGCATCCACATAATGAAAATGTGCAAGGCATTTGCTTTATCAGGCAACGACGTGGAATTAGTGGTGCCAAGGCGCTTCAATAAAATTAAAAAAGACCCTTTTGAATATTACGGCGTAGAGAAAAGTTTTAAGATTAAAAAGCTGCCTTGCTTAGACTTGATTCCTTTGGACAAGTATATTGGCCATTTGGGGTTTTGGGTGGAATCTTTCACTTTTTTTCTATTTTTATTGCCTTATATTTTCTTTAAAAAAGCTGACATTATTTATACGAGAGATAAATTCTCTCTTCCTCTCGTATTGTTCAAAAAAAATTTTGTTTTTGAAGCCCATACATTCTCGAAAAATTATTTTTTATATTCTCCATTTTTTAAAAAAGTAAAAAATCTAATAGTTATAACTCAAAAACTGAAGGATTTATTTATTAATAAGGGAATACCAGAAAATAGAATTTTAGTCGCTCCAGATGGCGTGGATATCGGAATGTTCGATATTCAATGTTCGAAATTTGAAGCGAGAGAAAAGTTGAGATTGCCGTTAGATAAGAAAATAGTTCTTTATACCGGGCATTTGTATTCCTGGAAAGGCGCCGATATTTTAGCTCGAGCTTCCGAACATTTACCCAAGGATATTGATATTTATTTTGTCGGCGGGACCGAAGAAGACGTACGAAGATACAAGATACAAGATACAAAATACAAAATACAAATTATCGGTCATCGGCCTTATGCCGAGATCCCTTATTGGTTGAGGGCGGCTGATGTTTTAGTTTTGCCAAATTCCGGCAAAGAAGAAATTTCAAAATATTGGACCTCTCCCCTGAAAATGTTTGAATATATGGCGGCAAAAAAACCCATTGTTGCCTCAGATTTGCCTTCGATTAGGGAGATTTTAAACGAAGAAAACGCAGTTTTGGTAGAACCGGACAGTCCTCAATCCTTATCGGCCGGCATCCTAGAGACATTGCGGAATCCTAAATTCTCTGATAAAATTTCTTCCAGAGCTTTTGAAGACGTGAAGCAATACTCTTGGGAAAAAAGAGCAAAAAAAATATGTCAAAAACTATTTTAGTTACGGGGGGTGCCGGCTTTATCGGTTCGCACCTTTGTCAAAAATTGCTTAACCAGGGAAATAAGGTTATTTGCCTGGATAATTTTTTTACTGGCAGCAAGGCAAATATTAAAGATTTCCTAAATAATCAGAATTTTGAATTGGTTGAGCATGACGTCACTGTGCCCATTTCTTTGGCAGCGGAACAAATCTATCATCTGGCTTGTCCTGCCTCTCCCGTTCGTTACCAATTCAACCCTGTAGAGACGGTCAGAACCAATGTAATAGGTACCTTAAATATGCTGGATTTGGCGAAAAAGACGAAGGCCAGAATTCTTCAAGCCTCTACTTCAGAAGTTTATGGAGATCCAACCCAACATCCCCAAAAAGAAAGTTATTGGGGCAATGTAAATCCGCTTTCTGCCAGAGCCTGTTATTCACAAGATACAGAAGTGTTAACAGAAGAAGGTTGGAAATTCTTTAGAGATATCACTTACGAGGATAAGATACTAACACTAGCGAAAAATGGATATATGGAATATCAAAAACCCTCTGAGATAATTCGGGAAAGATATGTAGGAGAGCTCATAGTATTCAAAAATTCTAAAATAGACCTTCTGGTAACACCAAACCATAAAATGTATCTAAAAAGAAGAGACCGAAAAGGATTTGAATTACTGTCAGCCTTTGATGCTATAGGATGGAATCATGCTGAAATGAAAAAAAGTGCCAAGTGGAAAGGGTTCGAAAAGAAATATTTTTATCTCCCTCCTGTTAAGAATAATAAATATGGAAATGTAGAAAAAATAAAGATGGATGTTTGGCTAGAATTTTTTGGTTATTATATTTCCGAAGGATGCGTTCATTTAAGAAAAAGAAATAAGGTTGTTGGGGGGAAAAAATATGAAACAATAGATTATAATGTTTTGATCGCACAAGATAGAAAGAATAAATATTACCGACAAAAAATCTCACGTTGCTTAAACAAGATGCCCTTTACGTTTTTTTCTTCGGACGATCATCAATTTCGGATCTGTAATAAGCAATTAGCAATGTATTTTATACAGTTTGGAAAAGCCAGAGAAAAATATGTCCCTAAAGAAATTAAGAATCTTTCAAGAAGGCAATTAAAAATATTATTCAATGCATTGATGCTTGGAGATGGCGCAAAAGATGGAAGAGCTTTTTATTCTAGTTCCTACCGGCTAGCAGGAGATTTTCAAGAAATTCTTCTAAAACTGGGTATGGCTGGGAGTATAGGGAAAAAAGACGCAAGAAAACCACACCCTGTTTATCAAGTATATATTCTAACCGATAAGAAAAAGGATTTTCTGACACCATTGTATCCAAAAAGAAAGGTTGAAAGATATGATGGTTTTGTTTTCTGCGTTAACGTTCCCAACCATATTATTTATATTAGGCGGAGTGGAAAAACTCTTTTTTGCGGCAATTGTTATGACGAAGGAAAAAGATGCGCTGAAACGCTTTGTATGGATTATCACCGCCAGCATGGTGTAGACGTCAGAATTGTCAGAATATTCAATACTTATGGCCCCAATATGGATATTAACGACGGCAGAGTAATTTCCAATTTTATAGTTCAGGCATTAAGAAATCAGCCCATTACCATCTATGGTGCCGGTAGCCAAACTAGGTCTTTCCAATACATCGACGATTTAATTGAAGGTATGATTAGAATGATGGAGAATGCCGAGGGTTTTATCGGCCCCGTTAATTTGGGTAACCCCAACGAGGTGACAATTGACGAACTGGCTAAAAAGATATTAGAGTTGATTCCTGAAAGCGAAAGTGAAATTATCTATTGCAAATTGCCCGAAGATGATCCCCAGAGAAGACAACCGGACATAACTTTGGCCAAAGAAAAATTAAACTGGGAATCCAAGGTCAAACTTGAGGAAGGGCTGATAAAAACTATAGAATATTTTAAAAAGGCAATTTAGTAAAATGACAAAATTGAAAATCGATAAGTACTTAGCTTTTGCCTTGATTTTCGCCCTTCTTAATATGGGAGCAATTTTTGCTATTTTTGGCGCTCAAAAATACAGCGATAGTTCAGGGTATATTAATGTTATCCACTGGTTTCAGGGCAAGAACGTCAAGGTTACTCCCGAGAGGGCCTTAAGGCCTTTGGGGTCTTTGATTGCCTTACCTTTTGAATTTTTAGGAGAAGGGGTGGGTCTCGTTGTCCAGAATGTAATTTTTTATTTGTTGGCTACTTTTTTAATATTTAAAATAACCGAATTAATTTATCATAATAAAAAACAGGCATTTTTTGCCTCTTTGTTCTTTGTGACGGCTACGCCGGTAATTGAATCAGGGTTGGCTTATCTGACCGATACGGGAGCCTGGTTTTTTTATCTGCTTTCTTTGTTTTTAACTTTAATTTATTTGAAGAAAAGAAAAGAATGGTTAATTACAATCAATGGTTTTCTTTCTGGTTTGGGCGTTTTAATGAAGGAAAACGGGGGACTGGGGGTTTTGTTTTTTGGTTTGATGATTTTGCTTTCAAAAGAATTTAATGCCAAAGAGAAAGTTTTTAAAATAATACATTTTGGAATATTTTTTATAATCCCTATTGCGTTTCTTCAACTTTTTATGTACCAGCACTTTCAGTTTACTTCTTTAGATTGGTATTCTGGCCAGATGAGCGGTGGCTATACTGAGGAGGGGGCGTGGTTGACTGCTTTGAGATATGTTGGCCAGCTTTTTAGAATTCTTGGCTTGCTTTGGATATTCTTTTTCATTGGTCTTTGGCGAGAACTGCGGGAAAAAAACTGGGAAAGAATCAAAATATTTTTAGCCTTGGTGCCGTCTTCTTTTTCTTTTTTACTTTGGCCGACCGGAGGAAGCGGCCGGGCCGTTTTTATCTTTGCTCCCTTAGGAATTATATTGGCGACTTATGGTTGTAAAAAAATAGGAGCCTTGCCAATGGCGTTGCTTCTTTTGACTATTTTGGTTTTGAATTATTATTTCTGCTGGCTAAATCCCACCATTCCTTTTACTGAAATAATCTATACTTCAATATTTTCCAGATAGCGATAAAGCCATCTTTAGTTCTAATTTTTTTACCCTCTTCAAAGCCTCGAGGCGAATAGTCAATCGGGACCTCGATGATTTTGCATCCCTTTTTTAAAATTTTGGAGGTAATTTCTTGTTCAAAATCAAATCCCCGGCTCTCTAATTTTATTTCTTTAAGAATTGGAGACCTAAAGACCTTGTAGCAGGTATAGACATCAGTCAAATTGGAGCCGTAAAAAAGATTAGTCAGCCAGCTAATTAATTTTGCTCCCCAATAATTACTTTTACGGAGATAGGGATTATTTTGAAGAGCACGGGAACCATAAACTATATCAGTTTTATTTTCTAGGATTGGTCGGAGAAGCTTGGGATAGTTTTGAGGATTATATTCTAAATCAGCATCCTGGATTAAGACAATATCGCCCGTGGCTTGTTGGAAACCAGTTCTTAGGGCTCGACCCTTTCCCTGATTTTTTGAATGATAAATAATTAGGTATTTTTCTCCTAAATTTTTTAAAATTTCTCGGGTGCCGTCGGTTGACCCATCATCAACCAAAATAATCTCTTTTTCCAAACCAAGGATATCTGCCTCCTCAACTTTTTTGAGAATTTTTAACAAGGCCTCCTTTTCATTATAAATTGGGATAACAATGGAAAGTTTCATGCTTTTTTATCTTAAAAAAGAAAAAAGCGATTTTAAGCCGCCAAAAAGTATTTTGATATCGTCAATTGTCCTGATGCCTAATAATTTTTTAAAAATAAAGGCGGGCCTGAAATAAAAACTCCTGTACATTAATTTATATAGATTTTTAATTTGGTTGCTATCCAGATTTTCCAACTTCATTATTGGTTTGGCAAGAGTGTAATCATCCCAATTATAGGTTAAAATTAAATCTTTTTCTTTTGCCCAGTTAAACATAGTGGTTCCCGGGAATGGCGTAGTAATGTTAATTACCAGCCAGTCCGGATTTAATTTATTTACGAATTTGATGTTTTTCCTGATTATTTCTTCATTATCTCCTGGGCTGCCGACCATAAAAGCCAGCCGGCACTCAATGCCTGCTTTTTTGGTCCATTGAGTGGCGTTGACCACCTGATTGAGGTTGATGTTTTTATTGAGGTTTTTTAAGACAACTTCATCAATATTCTCCACGCCGTACATAATCTGGTGGCAGCCCGCCTTTTTCATTTTCTTTAACATTTCAAAATCAACAAAATCAACTCTGGCAAAACAGGTCCAGTTAATGTCAATCTTGTTTGTCATAACTAAATCACACAGTTTGATAACGTTATCTCTATATACCGTAAAAGTATCGTCGTAAAAAAGGATTTGTTTAATTCCGTAGTTTTTTATCAAATACTGGATTTCTTCAAAAATCTTTCCGGCTGATTTGAAAACCAATCTAGTGCCCAAGGTTTTGCTGCAAAAAGTGCATTTTCCGGGACACCCCCGGGATGTCATCATATTCATGGCCGGCAGCCTTTTATAGGACCCGGTGGCTGGTTTGTATTTTAAAACGGGAAAAAGGTCGTAAGCCGGCATGGGCAGGGAATCCAAGTCAATGATTCTTTCCCTCGGCGGGTTGGTGATTATCTGATATTGATTTTGATTAGCCGGTTTTTTAAAAACTATCCCTTTTATTTCAGCCAAATTTTTTCCAGCCACTATTTCTTCCATTGTTATTTCACCTTCACCAACAACAGCTATGTCAACAAAGTTGTTATTAATCACCTCATCGGTAACAAAAGTCGCATGCACTCCTCCAAAAACAACAGTGGATTCAGGATAATATTCTTTACAAATCTTGGCGATTTTATACGCTTTTTTGATGGTGCAGGTCATGGCCGTCAGTCCGATAACTTCAATGGAAGAGAATTTTTGAGCATAATTTGTCTCAAAAAAGGGCCGGAACGACTCGACCGTTGGAGCTTCAATATTGCAGTCAATAACTTTTACTGAATGACCCTTAGCTCTGATAAAACCCGCCAGATAGGCCAGGCCCGGCGGAGGGAAGTTGGAGGTGATTTCTTTCCAGATGTTTTCTTCGTCTTCGTAGAAAATTGACGGAGAAATTAACAGGCAGTCTAATTGCATATGGCTTAATCTTAACAAGGCCCTTGAATAATTTCAAGGATTCTGTTAAAAATAAACTGTATGGCAGGAGAAGCAAAAAAAGCCCTTATTACCGGGATTACCGGCCAAGACGGTTCTTATTTGGCCGAGTTTTTATTGTCCAAGAGCTACCAAGTTCATGGAGTAATTAGGCGAGCCAGCACCTTTAACACCAGCAGAATCAACCATCTTATTGCAGAAGAAGAGCAAAAAAGGTTGGGTAGATTCTTTTTTCATTACGGCGATACAACAGACGCTACCAGTTTAATTGACTTAGTTCAAAAAATTAAGCCCGATGAAATCTATAATTTAGCGGCTATGTCCCATGTCAGGGTTAGTTTTGATGCGCCAGAATACACTTCCAATGCTGATGCTTTGGGCACCTTAAGACTCTTGGAAGCAATCCGATTATTGGGCCTGATAGACAAGATTAAGTTCTATCAAGCGTCCACCTCGGAGCTCTTTGGCAAGGCTCAAGAAATTCCCCAGACAGAGCTTACGGCTTTTTATCCACGCAGTCCTTATGCTGTGGCTAAACTTTATGCTCATTGGATAACTAAGAATTATCGCGAGGCTTACGGCTTATTTGCCTGTAACGGTATACTTTTTAATCACGAGGGGGCCAGAAGGGGTGAAACCTTTGTTACCAGAAAAATAACCCGGGGGATTGCCCGGATTAAAAATGGTTTGGAGAAAAAACTTTATTTAGGAAATCTGAAAGCTCAGAGAGACTGGGGTTTCGCGCCCGAATTTATAGAAAGTATGTATTTAATGCTGCAGCAACCAGAACCAGATGATTATGTAGTGGCCACTGGCGAACAGCATTCGGTTAAAGAATTTTTAGAAGAGGCTTTCCGGTACGCCGGGCTTGGCGATTGGCAGCCGTATGTAGAAATTGAATCGCGTTATTTCCGACCTACCGAAGTTGACATGTTGGTGGGTAATCCAGCTAAAGCTAAAGAAAAGTTTGGCTGGGAGCCGAAGATTAAGTTTAAAGAATTGGTGAGAATTATGGTTGACGCTGATTTGCGGGCTTTGGGATTGCCCTGCCCAGGCGAAGGCGACAGAATTATTCAAGAAAAATTTCCCAATCGCTGGTGGCAGAAAGATTAATACTATGATAGAACTTAGCAAAAAGAAAATTTTAATTACCGGAGCTCACGGTTTTGTTGGCAAGCATTTAGTGGCAAACCTCTTAGCAAAAAGAAAGATTCCCAAACAGAACCTATTTTTGCCTACTGTTCAAGAATTAGATTTAAGAAAATGGGAGAATTGCCAGCAAGCGGTTAGGGGACAGGATGTTGTTATACATTTGGCGGCTAAAGTCGGCGGCATTGGCTTAAATCAAGAAAAGCCTGGTGAACTTTTTTATGATAATATAATAATGGGGACACAATTAATGGAAGCGGCTCGTCAGGCAGGCGTTGAGAAGTTTATTGCTTTAGGTACTGTTTGCGCGTATCCCAAATTTACCCCCGTTCCTTTCAAAGAAGAAAATCTTTGGCTGG
>Ga0210057_1006872_pt1 | contig 14033 bp, 10 predicted proteins | sample CryGeyCG2114_010_2_FD_183968 | JGI IMG/M metagenome (GOLD analysis project Ga0210057, IMG submission 183968) | Groundwater microbial communities from aquifer - Crystal Geyser CG10_big_fil_rev_8/21/14_0.10 (SPAdes) (version 2) | ecosystem: Environmental > Aquatic > Deep subsurface > Groundwater ... | reverse complement strand
ATTTCAATTCTATAACTCTAAACGCAAAAGGCAAATCAATAACTGTGGAAAACTTTTTAATAACAACCAAAACCTCTAAGACCCTCCAAAAATCTCCAAAAAATTAACGACCCAATCCTCCCCCATTTTCCCACGATCGTAGGAAAATGATACTGATATGATTTTAAATAGAGCTAATTTAGGTTAGCTCAAAAAAAATTAAACAGATTAGATAAATCAAATCAATTTAAAAATCTTTTTTAAATGGAGATCATTGTCAATTTTTTCTAAAACCCCGAAGCGGACATATCTCCGTAAATTAAAATATTCGATGATAAAATTTATCTCATCTTCGCATTGATATGGAAAAACAAAAACACTTTTTTGCAACTCGAAAAAACCAAGTCTTCCCAATTTATCTCTTAAAATATCCCTGCCTCTTCTTATTTTTTCCGGAATATCAAAAATAACGATGCGCCATTTTCCATCCCAATCCTTTCTTTCGATTTTCATTTTTTCAAAATGATAATTCATGGCTCTAATCTTACCCTTATCTGTTAAAACAAAAGTAAAACTGCCATCAGCGCACTCCTCTTTTCTTAATAGCTTAGATTTATAAAGTCCCCTTATTTCTAACCATAGTTTTCTATCATTTATCTTCTGCCACTCTTTACTAACTTCTTTAAAAATTTTCCATTGTTTGTGCAAAGAATAAGTAAAACTCAAGCTAAAACCAGCTAAGAACAAAAGTATAATTTTCTCTTTTAAATCGTTTTTCTCTGACATTAAACTATTTTATCACAAACAATCAATCCATATCAATAGCAAAAAGCTACGATCGTAGGAAAATGAGGATGAATTGATTTTCTATCTTCCTTAAAACGATTTCTCTATTAAAATTATTAAAATCGATCAAAATCGCGCCAAAATCGGGTTTTGAGCTCAAATTTATTCGGAGAAAAAAGGTGACAGGCACCTTTTAGTACCTTTTAGTATTATTTGAGTAGGTTTTTGACTTCAGAAACAGGAATGGCTTCAATCTGGTTTCCTTGTCCAGCTAGCGAACCAACAGCAATGCCAATCAGTCTTCCTTGAATATCAAATAATGGGCTTCCTTGAACGCTGTCTTTCTCAATTATATTTGTTTCGATCCTAGCTTTGCCAATAAACTTGATAATGCCTTCATTAACGCTCTTTGTTAAGCCGTCCCGATAACTAACCATAAAAACCCTTTCTCCTAATTTTAAATCTTCAAAATCCCTAAAATTAGGAGATAATAATTTATTTGCTTCTAATTTAACTAAAGCCAATCCTGTTTTTGCGTCTCTTTTCAAAATTTGGAAATTTTGCAAAACTCCATCTATATAAAAACTAAAAATTTCGCTATTTGGAACCAATCTAGCTAAAGTCACGACCAAACCATCATTGGTCACAATTAATCCAGATCCCTGCATTGTTTTTGTTTTAACTCCAATCACTGTTTTTGAAACTTTTTCAATTGCCTCTGTTAAAGCGGTATTTTCCTGAATAGTAATTTCTTTTCTTTCAGTAACATAAATAGGCGGTTGTTCTAAATTATACTTTTCAAAAAGAGGCTTATTAATGAAATAGGGCCAAAAAATCTGGTTAGCAAAAATACCGCCAGCCATGCCTAGAATAAATATCAATAAAAGATATGGGATATTCTTTTTCATTGTGAAGATGTTGAAACTTTTTCCCTTAATTTGCTTGCTTTCATTTCAGATAAAGAAAAAATGATTTTGCCCGAATCTTCGTCAATTAAAACAGGTAAAGAGGTTTTTATTTCTCCAGTCACTATCTTTAAGGCCAATGGATCTAAGATCAATTGTTGGATAACCCGCTTTAACGGCCTGGCGCCTAAATTCGGATCAAATCCCTTTTCAGCTAAAAAGTCTTTTACTTTGTCTGTAAAGCGAATATTAATTCTTTTGGCTTTTAACCTTAAAACAACCTTCTCAAGTTCCAAGTTAACAATTTTTTTAATTTCAGACTTGCCCAAATAATTAAAGATAATGATTTCATCAATCCTGTTCAAAAACTCAGGCCTAAAGCTTTCTTTTAAGGATTTCATTACCTTATCTTTCAAATAATCCCCTTGCATTCCTTTCTCATCTCCTAAAGCAAAACCTAAAGCGGCTTCTTTAGTAATAATGTCTGATCCGGTGTTTGAAGTCATAATAAAAATAGCATTCTTGAAAGAAGCAACTCTGCCCTTGGCATCAGTTAATCTGCCATCTTCAAGAATCTGCAAAAGCATATTAAATACTTCTGGATGAGCTTTTTCAATTTCATCAAGCAAAACTACGCTATATGGCCTTCTCCTGATTTTTTCAGTTAATTGGCCGCCTTCTTCATAACCAACATATCCTGGCGGAGAACCAATCATTTTTGAAACAGTCTGTTTCTCTATATATTCCGACATATCAAGTCTAATCATCGCATTCTCGTCATTAAAAAGAAATTCAGCCAAAGCTCTGGCAGTTTCTGTTTTACCAACACCGGTTGGCCCCAAAAACATAAAAGATCCTAATGGCCTATTCTCTTCTGAGATACCTGCTCTTGACCTTCTAATGGCATTGGCAATGGCTTTAATTGCTTGATCCTGACCAACCACTCTTTTCACCATAATACTTTCAATTTTAGCTAGTTTTTTGGCCTCTTCCTCTATCAATCTTGTTAAAGGAATCCCTGTCCATCTGGAAGTTACTTTGGCAATATCTTCTTCATCAACTTCTTTTTTTAAAAGAGGTGTTGAATTTTGAATCTTTGCTGATTTTGTTTCAAAAGACGCCAGCTGTTTTAAAAGCGAAGGAATCTTTCCATATTTGACTTCAGCCACTTTTTGTAAATCTCCTTGTCTTTGAGCTACTTCTGCTAAAAACTGCGCTTCCTCAATCTCTTTTCTTAAAAGTTTTATTTTATCAACAATTTCTTTTTCTCCTTTCCATTTACCCTCAATCGCTTTTATTCTTTCGCTTAAATCAGCCAATTGTCTGGTAATAGCCTTGATTTTGTTTGCCAAGGCTTTGTCATTTTCGTTTTTCAAAGCCTGTTTTTCAATTTCCAGTTTCTGAGCCTCCCTTTTCAAATTCTCCAACTCAACTGGCTCTGATTCCATTTCCAATCTCAAAGAACTCATCGCTTCATCCATTAAATCAACCGCTTTATCCGGCAAAAACCGGTCCGAAATATATCTAGCTGATAATTCTGCGGCCGCTCTTAAAGCCGAGTCTTTAATTTTTACACCATGATGAAGTTCATACTTTTCCCGAATACCTCTTAATATTAAAACCGTATCTTCTATTGTCGGTTCGGCTACATAAATTGGCTGAAATCTTCTTTCTAGAGCCCCATCTTTCTCAATATATTTTTGATATTCTTTAAGAGTGGTGGCGCCAATTGCTTTTAATTCGCCTCTGGCCAAAGCCGGCTTTAAAAGACTGGAAGCGTCAATAGCGCCTTCAGCCGCGCCGGCGCCAACTAAAGTATGAAGTTCATCAATAAACAAAATATAATGACCGGCCGCCCTGTTCACTTCTTTTAAAAGAGCCTTGATTCTGTCTTCAAATTCTCCCCGATATTTTGTCCCGGCAATAATTGAGCCCAAGTCCAAAGCAATAATCTCTTTATCTCTTAAACTTTGTGGAACTTCAGAGTTAATAATTCTTTGAGCCAAACCTTCAACCACCGCGGTTTTGCCAACGCCTGCTTCACCGATTAAAACCGGATTATTTTTCGTTCTCCTGCTTAAAACCTGCATTAATCTTCTAATTTCATTTTCTCTGCCGATAACCGGATCTAATTTTCCCTGTCTTGCCAATGAAGTCAAGTTTCTAGCATATTTTTCAATTACCTGATATTTTGATTCAGGATCAGGATCTGTAATTCTTTGGCCACCCCTGATTTGAGCTAAAACCCTTAAGGCCGTTTCATAGTCTAGTTTACCGAACTCAATTGTCGCGGTTTCTCCTTTGTTGGGCTGGATAAAACTTGCTTTTTCCAGAATTTCTTTGGCTCGACTTGGCACATCAAGTAATGCTAAAAACATATGTTCAATTGACATAAAATCATCTGCCATTTTCATTGCTTCCTGTTTTGTCATTTCCATAACTCTGGCCATATCCTGAGTCAGATAAAACTGGCCAAAAGCTTGAGGAGAAGCAATAATAGGAATCTTGGTTATTTCTTGGTCAATCTTTTTCTTCAAACTATCATAATCAACCCCTAATTTCTGTAATAATACCAAAACAACGCTTTCGTCTTGAGAAAGCAATGCCATTAACAAATGCAGAGCGTCAATCTGCTGCTGGCCTCTTTCTTGAGCAATAGCCTGGGCCTGTAAGATCGCGTCCTGCGCTTTTCGAGTAAAGTTTCCGCCGTTCACATTCGACTCGTCCTTCGTTTTACTCAGGCCTCGCCTAAGCTTATAGAAGGATGAATTAATTATTAGTATCTTATTTTTACCATTTTTTTATACCAAAATCAAGGCTGCCAAAATAGTCAAAATTACCAATTTAGCTTTTTTTAAAAAAAGTTATTCTATCCTTTCCCCTAAAGTAACTTTAATGGTTTTTTCTTTGCTATCGCTTAAAATCTTCATTGTGATTGTTTCCCCGGCGTTATAACCCTGAATAATTTCCAATAACGTATCTTGCTCTGTAATTTTTTTGTTATTGACCTCTAAAATAATGTCTTTGTCTTTAATGCCGGCTTTGGCTGCGGCTGAATCAGGCAAAACCGCCACTTCGCCGGCATTGTTTCCGCTAATAATCCAGGCGCCATAATTTACAGGCAGATTATTATCTTTTTGAACCTGATCATTAATAGCAACAGATCTCACTCCTAAGAAAGGATAAGTAATCTTGCCTGAATTTATGGCTTTCTGAATATTGCTTTTGGCCAAATTAATGGGAATAGCAAAACCAATGCTTTGAGCGTCTAAAACCGTGGCCGTGTTAATGCCAATCACCTCTCCTTTTAAATTAAGCAAAGGACCGCCGGAATTTCCTTTATTTATAGCAGCATCTGTTTGAATCACATCTTCTAGGGTTTCTACTAAACCTCCGCCTGAGGCAGTTATTGTTCTGCCTAAACCAGACACCACTCCAACCGAAATTGTATTTCTATATTCTCCAAGAGCGTTGCCAATAGCAATAACGCTTTGGCCAATTTCAATTTTTGAGGAATCCCCTAGCTTAACCACTGGGAATAGTTTAAAAGAAAAATTACCATCACTATTAGTTATTTTTTCTTTTTCAATCTTTAAGACGGCCAGGTCTTGGGCTGGATCTTTGGCTAAAACCTTGGCCGGAAACTTTCCACCATCAGTTGTTAAAACAGTATATTCCGCTTCAGCGCCTAAAACCACATGCTTATTGGTAATAACAACGCCATCTTCTGAAACAATAAATCCGGAACCGCCGCCGATTTCTTGCTTTTCAATGCCTTTTTGCCGATATTGAGGAACCTTGATATCAAAGAAAGGGTCATTGAAAAGCCCATCAAATGGAGAAACATAATACTGCTCCATTACTGGCAAGTCCTTAGTAACAATAATTGAAACTACTGCCGGAGAATAATTCTTAACAACGCTAATAACGGCCTGCTCTTGAGTAGTTTGCGGCACATATTCGGTTAATTGATCAATTTCTGGCTCTGAAGTCTTAATCGGTTTTAAGGTTATCTTTTCTAAATAACTTTTTAATGATTCTTGAAAAGTCATTTTAAAAGAATCTAATGGAAATTCCTTGGCCAAAATACCAATTGAAAAACTTAAAGTTGAAAAACAAATAATTAATAAAACTCCGATTGAAAAAATAGAAACTATTTTATCTTTTCTGAAATAATTTTTCATCCTCTCAAATATTTTGTTCATAATATTCAATAAATAGGTTAATTATTTATTAATGAAGAATCTTTTTCGCTTCTTGCCAAAAAGAATCATCTCCTTTCTTTTCTTTCAACCAATACCACCACTCTCCACCCCACAAATAAAAAGTATCTAATCCCGTATTTTTGGCAAATTCTATATTATCAGAAAATCTTGCCAAAGTCATACTTTTCTGTTGTTCTTCAACTGAAATATCATAAAGAAGCTCCGGTCCCCAAGGTTCTGCCTGTAATTCAGTGACAATTACTTTTTTATTAAAAAACTTTTTTATAATTTCTGCTTTCCGATAATAATAAATCGGGGAAAAATAATAATCAATATACATATTAAGCTCGTCCATCCAAACTCGACGATAAAGAGTAGTCCCTACAATATCGCCAATATCGGCTATCCTAAGCCAAAGCGACCACTCTCCACTGTCTGAAATAATAACAGGCCTTTTTAGTGAGTCAAGACTTTTTACCAGACTGACTTCTTCTTTCAAAAAGTTCCTATCTCCCTCCGGACATTCGCCAAAAAACAATAATGGCTCATTCTCTATTTGCCAAGCCCAAATAACAGTATTTTTTTGATATCGCAAAACTACATTCTCTAATAAGTTTAAAATTGATGGCTGAAGTTCTTGCTTGGACAAATCTTCGGCCCAATCAGGAAAATGGCATTCTGGCCAACGCGGAGTTTTCATTCCAATAACTAAAATAACTTTTGCCCCATATTTCTCTGCCTGCTCAATTTGCCAATCAAGATCAGAAAAATCATATTCATTTTTTTCTTTTTCCAAAAGATTCCAAGCAGTTGAAAGCTTAATCTGCTTTACCTCCAAATCCTCAAGATAAGCAAGATAAACTTCTTTCCAGTCAAGGCCGAGATCTCGGGCGTGTTTTTGGGAAAAATCAACTCCCCAGGTAATTTGTTCTACTTTTGGCGTTTTACCAATAGAAAAATAACAAACTAAAACTATTAATAATATTGAAATACTATAGAAGAATAACTTAAAAACTTTTTTGAAAATATTTTGTTTCATCAAAATGCTGAAATAGCTAACAATGCTAACCCGCTAATAATTATTAATATAGCAACGACTTTTTGCATAATATTTTCTTTGGACAGCTTTTCTTCGGCAATTTTGGGAAATTTAATTGAAAGAAGAATTGATAAGCCGAATAAAAAAACATATCTTGTTCCTTCTAAAGCGTTAATAACGGCCAAATAACTCATTGGAGCAATCGCTATAGCCCAATTTTGCAGCAAAGAGGCCAAGGTTCCAACTCCCTGGTTAGCTAAAAATATTATACCAGTCTTTTTCTCAAAGGTGGATTTTTTCTGAAAAACAACGGCCCTGACTCCTTGATCGAAAAGAAATAATAAACTGATTAGAAAAGCCCCGACTCTGCTGATGACAAGAGTTGTCCAGAAAGGAAGCTCTAAATAAAGACTTTTAATTAAAACAAAGTTAAGAGAAAACAAAAATGCGGCCAAAACGGAAAAAACAAAACTCTTAAAAGAAATTGTTTTGCCTCTTTTAATGCTGATTAAAATACTGCCGACTACAAGTAAAAGAAAAGCAATTAAATCTTTTGAGGAAAAATTAATATTTCCCTTGGAAAGCGCATAAACAATTCCCATTGTAAACAAGGGCAGGGCGCCGCCGATGGCCGGAATCGCCCTTGAGGCTTCAAATTGTTCCAGGGCAGAATAAAGGAAAAAACAGGCCATAATCCCGGCGCCGCCGGCTAAAACCGCCAACAGCATCTGATGCTGGTTGGGCATAACAAAGCCGACAAACGGGATCAGAAGCAAAAGCAAGATTCCGGGAGCATTAACAAAAAAAGTATAGCTTTTAGGTTCTGGCGGGCCGGAAAGCAAATAATCGTCTCCCAAAGCGGTGACTGCTAAAAGAAAATAACTGAATGTGGCTATTATAATCCAGGTCATTTTTCAACAATCTTTTGGATATTAAACGCGCCCATACTTTCCCCATTTATAAAACCGCTAAAAGCTTTGTCGGCTAAATGCCCTTCTTTAATCATATCCAGAATCCACTCGCTGGCAAATCTTGGATTTTTTTGCAAAACACCAAAATCAGAATTTAAAAGCCATCTTTCGTTAAATTCTTCATGAGAACCAATTGTTGGCGCAATTATAATCGGCAAACCCAAGGCCGAATAAAAAGAAAGTTCTGATGGCTTAGTCCAAAGAATATCGGTCTTGCGTAAAGCTAAATTAAATTTCTCAAAATAATCTTTCATATTTAGCGCAGATAAAACTTCTAAAGATTCCCCAAATTGATCTGACAAATCAAGACTTTCTATTGTTTCTTCAAAATATTCTTTAACCGCTTTCCTAATGCCAGCCACAAGAATTATCTTGAACTCCCCTGTTTTAATCTTTTCTCTAAAGCTTTTTACAACACTAATAGCCATTTCTTTTTGGGCGCCGGCGCCACCAACCGCAAACATTAAAGTCAAAAGATGGTTGGCTTTTTCGGGACGAGCGCCAATTTTCTCTATAAATGAAGATTGATATCTTTGAAAAAACTTTTTTTGCGGATCAAGATTTAAAAGCCGATATCTTAAATCATCTTTTAAAATATCTTTATCGTTAATGCCAATGTTTTCTAACGGCAAAGGATAACCTGTAAAAAATATATTTTCTGGTTTAACGCCATAAAGTTTTAATCTCTCTACTACTCGCCTAGTCGGCGCGAAATATTTAATCTTACTTTTTCTTGGATCCAAAGGAACCCAAGTTCGGCTCATATCAGTGTCACATACCGTGCAAAAAATCTCGCCAACATAACCAAAAAATTCTGCCATAAAAGCAGGAACAAAAAAGGTAGAGATTAAGGGTAATGGCTTTTCAACCTCTGCTGAGTTTAATCTAAAGATCAAATCCTTACCCCAACCCCTTTTCATCAAAGAATACATTTGTTTTAAAATAAAATTTGGCTTGGAAAGATCTCTTTTGGGATAAAATTGCGGCACTCTTTGAAAAAGATCAAAAAGAGCAAAAGAAAGATCACCAATCAACCAAACTCTCTTAAAAGCAGATATTGCCTCATAAGATCTTCTTTGATTTTGCCAAATCTTCCTATCCTTAATAGGCATACCCTCGTAATTATTGGCGCAAATCACTTTTCCGTCAGACGACAAGTGTTTTATATTATCAGAAGTTCTCTGATGACCATAACCCATGTCAGCTGTAATAATCCAAGCTTTTTGATTTGAAAATATGTTCTGTTTCATATATTTCATTATATCAGTTTTTTTGCTTTGTTTAAATAAAATTTCTTCTTTTCATTAATCCAATTTTCCAAGTAATTAAAATTAGCAATAGATAAACAATTAAAAGAAATACATATGGAACGCTTTTAAAGTCAATATGGCTAAATGGGATTTTTAAAGAGAGATCAACTATTAAAAGAACATAGCTTATCCCTAACCATAAAAACCATGACAGAATTTTGGCAAAAGATATAAAAATTATTCCAAAACTTCCAAAAACAAAACCAATCATTGTTAAAAAAGGAATAATTGGCACCAATAAAAGATTGGTTAACGGAGAAACTAAAGACATATAGCCGAAATTATATATTAAAATCGGTAGAGTAAAAACTTGCGAAGCAAATGTTGTAGACAAACTCAATTTAAATAATTCAGGAAGCTTATTAAATACTTTTTCTTTAAAAAATTGTTGCCAAAATATTAAACCAGTCATGGCCAAAAAAGATAATTGAAAGCCAATATCAGACTTTAGAATTAAAGGATTCTCTATTAAAAGAATAACGGCGCTAAAAAGCAATGGCCTAAAGTTATCAATTGATCTGCCTAATACCTGAATAATTAGAAATAAGCTAACCATTAATCCTGCCCTTAATCCAGATAATGGCGCGCCTATTGTTATAATGTAAAGCCAAATTGAAATCAAAGAAATTAAAGTAGCTTGTGATCGCCAAAAACCAAGGCTTAAAAGAATTCCAGCTAAAAGAAAACTTATAATAGTGATATTCATTCCCGAAACCGCGGTCAAGTGCCTTGTTCCGGAAAGATTAAGCTTTTCTTTCCATATTTTAGGAATATTTTCTTCTTCGCCGAAAACCAAAGCCTCAAAAATACCAAGATGAGGCGGAGATAAAAATCTTTTCCAAACTTCATCAAATTTAAATTTAAAATTAAAAAGAATTTGCCTGATTAAATTTCCTTGTCCTAATTCTAATACCTCTATATTCGGAAAAATCATCATTGAATAAATTCTTTCTTTTTGAAGATATTTTTGATAGTTAAATTTTTCAAAGTTTTCCGGAGTTTTTAATTTTCCTTCAATTTTTATTTTATCGCCATAACGATAAGAAGGATATTTAGAGGCAATTACCAATAGATTTTCTTTAATTTCAATGTTATTAAGGCCATATATTTTTATTCTTAATTGCTGGCTTAATTCTTTTAAATCCGGCTCATCGTTAATTACTCCAATTAAAGTTACTTTCTCGCTATCTCTGTCGTTAAAATTCCTTAATTGCGATTCAAGAATTTTTCCCAACTCAATTTGATAACGAACAACGCCAAGCATGAAGGCCAAAAATAAAATAGCAGAAACGAGAAATCGCTTGTCTAATTTAAATAATAAAAACAAAACCAAATTTAAAATTAAAAAACCAGCTGGAATTTTCCAAGAAATATTGAAAAATGAACTGATAAAAATTCCACAGACAAAAGCAAGACAAAATAAAAAAAATAGTTTTCCCTTAGGCATATTCAAAGATTTTATCCCGCACCACTTTGTCTTCAATTTAATAAAAAGACCAAAGTAATTAGGTTAATTGTAAAAATTCAGGTCAAAGTGGTGCGGAATTACCTTACTTTGCAGGTTTTGAAAAAGCGACTAACTTCTAATAGATATTCTCTTGAATAAGGCCTAATATCTTTAAACTTAGGATCAATAGTCTTTTCTGCTCGAAAACCTTGTAAAAAATAAGCGTTAACTTTACCAATCTGCTTTGCCATCATAATAATGTCTTCTCTTGAGTGAATATCCGGAACTATTGTAGTTCGAAATTCATAATCAATTTTAGAATTTTTTATTAAATCAATGCTCTCCTTGATATTATTCAAATTTGCTTTATTGCCCGTTGCCTTGCCATACTTTTTTACGCTTAATGGCGCCTTAATATCCATAGCCACATAATCAATCAGTTTTTGCTTAATCAATTTCTTCAAAATAATAGGATTTGAACCGTTGGTATCCAATTTCACGGCATAGCCAAGTTTTTTGATTTGTATTACAAAATCCAATAAATCATTATTAATGGTTGGCTCTCCTCCGCAAATAACAACTCCTTCTAATAATCCTTTCCTATTTTTTAAAAACTTAAAAAAATCTTGGTTTGATATTCTTTTTTGTTTTTTTATTTTTTCCGGCAAAACAAGTTCAGAACTATAACACCAAGGGCACCTAAAGTTACAGCCAATTAAAAAAACAGTGCAAGCAATTTTGCCCGGATAATCAATTAAGGTTATTTTTTGCAAACCGCCAATAAACATAAATAGTTAGATAAACAAGGTTTAAACTAATCAAATTTTAACACGCAAAAACTAGTAAATCAAAAAGAGAAAAGAAGGCGTCAAGCCCTCTCTCTTTTTTAATTGCCTTGCTAAAACTAATTCTTTAGCCGAAACACCTTTCTTTCCTTAAACTCTTGCTGTTTGCCGGCATGCCATTGGCTTACGGGTCTCAAATACCCGACCACTCTCGAATAAACTTCGCATGGTTGCTTAATTATGCATTGAGGACATTCAAAATGTTCACCAGCCAAATATCCGTGTGAAGGACAAATAGAAAAAGTAGGTGTAATGGTAATATAAGGCAAATGAAAATTTTCAAAAACTTTTTTTACAAGCATTTTTGCGCTCTGAGGATCAGAAACCCGCTCGCCCAAAAAGAGATGTTCCACAGTTCCTCCGGTGTAGCGGCACTGCGAATCATCCTGCAATTTCAATGCTTCAAAAATATCATCGGTATAATTGACCGGGAGCTGCGAACTGTTTGTGTAATACGGAACTTTCTTGGTGCCAGCCGTAATAATCTCCGGATATTTTTCTTTATCGGTTTTGGCTTGTCTAAAGCTCGTCCCCTCGGCCGGCGTTGCTTCTAGATTGTATAAATTGCCGGTTTCTTCCTGATATTTAACCATTTTTTCTCTCATAAAATCTAAAACTTCCAAACTAAATTTCCTTCCCCTTTTTGTTCCAATACTCTCTCCCAAAAAATTTAAACAAGCTTCATTCATTCCTAAAAGACCTATGGTAGAAAAATGATTGCCAAAATAATTATCACGCATTTTTTTAACCCCATCCAAATAATGCTTTGAATAAGGATAAAGCCCTTTTTCAATAAAATTCTCCAAAGCCTTTCTTTTAATTTCTAGACTTTGCTTTGCCAAATCCATTAATTTTTCTAATCTAACAAAAAATTCTTTTTTAGTTTTAGAAAGATAGCCAATCCTCGGCATATTAATTGTGCAAACACCAATTGAACCTGTTAATGGCGCTGAACCAAAAAGTCCACCACCTCTTTTCAAAAGCTCTTTATTTGACAATCTAAGGCGACAACACATTGAACGAAAATCATCCGGCTTCATATCGGAATGAATAAAATTGGAAAAATAATTAATCCCGTATTTAGCAGTTGCCTCCCAGAGCGTATCTAAAGCAGGATTATTCCAATCAAAATCCTTGCCAATAGAAACAGTTGGAATTGGAAAAGTAAAAACCCTACCCCTAGCATCGCCCTCCATCATACATTCATAAAAAGCCCTAATAAATAAATTCATTTCTTCTTGAAACTCGCCATAAGTTTCTTTTTGGGCTTGACCGCCGATAACAACTGGCTGATTCTTATAAAATTCAGGAACTTTAATATCTAAAGAAACATTTAAAAACGGAGTTTGAAATCCGACTCGAGTCGGCACCATACAGTTATAAAGAAATTCCTGCATCGCTTGCTTAACTTGAGGATAACTAAGATTATCATAACGAATAAATGGCGCCAAAAGAGTGTCAAAATTGGAAACTGCTTGAGCTCCAGCCGATTCTCCTTGAACCGTAAAAAAGAAATTAACCAGTTGCCCCAAAGCAGTTCTAAAGTGCTTAGGCGGCCTGGATTCAATTTTACCCGGAACGCCGCCAAATCCTCGTATCAATAAATCATAAAGATCCCAACCCATACAATAACAAGCCAATATTTCCAAATTATGAATATGAAAATCTTCACTAATTGCCGCGTCTCTAATTTCTTTCGGATAAATCTTATTTAACCAATAATTCTTAGAAACAAAAGAAACAGTAAATTGATTCAAGCCCTGCAAAGAATAAGTCATATTGGCGTTTTCTTTAACCTGCCAATCAATCTCTTGAATATATTTGTCAATCGCTTCACTGGCTTCATCCATTTTAGTGACCGACTCTCTGATCCTCCGCCTTTGTTCTCGATAAAGAATATAAGCCTTAGCTGTTTCCACTAACCCTTCCAAAATCAAAACCTCTTCAACAATATCCTGAATTTGTTCTACATGAAGAACAACACCTTCTTTGAATCTAAGATTAAGAATTTTAAGAATTTTTTCAACTAATTTTTCAGTCCTATTGCCGTTACCCTCATTAGTGGCGGTCAAAGCCTTAAAAATAACATTAGCAATGCGCTCACTATTAAAATCAACGATGTTTCCATCTCTTTTTTGAACTTTTTTTATTTTGTTTTTAATATATTTCATATAAAAACCGCGGAAATTTGCGGGGTATTCGTATATTTTAACTAATCCAAAATCTTTAAGCAAACCTGAGAATTAAGGCACAAAAAAAGAGTTATCCACAGGCAGTAGAAACTCGACAAGTCGGAGGGGTTTTGCCCTATGTCTAAATCGACGAGTCGAGTTTCACTGCCTGGCATGTCGGGTAGTAAAACTCAATTTTAGTAATTTTGTCGCAACGCGACATATCGAGTTTTTACTACCAGGCCAACTCATTTTTAAAAATAATCTCCTTATAATTCTATTCTGCGCAGAAACGCAGAAAGAAACTAAAGTTTCATTTATCTTGAAACATTGTTGCAATTAAAGTTACTTTCATTTCTCCATTTTTTAACTTCT
>Ga0210057_1006871_pt1 | contig 14033 bp, 11 predicted proteins | sample CryGeyCG2114_010_2_FD_183968 | JGI IMG/M metagenome (GOLD analysis project Ga0210057, IMG submission 183968) | Groundwater microbial communities from aquifer - Crystal Geyser CG10_big_fil_rev_8/21/14_0.10 (SPAdes) (version 2) | ecosystem: Environmental > Aquatic > Deep subsurface > Groundwater ... | reverse complement strand
AAATAATTTTATCTTAATCTCTATCTTAGGTTCGGTTTACCTAGAGGGTGTTATCACGAAAACGATTTCATTTGAGTTTAGCTGTCGCTAAGACTTCAAAGCCTCACAATCCATCCCATGCCAAGTAAAAACTCCTAAATAGAGCCAGCTGAAAGTAATTACTCCCCCTCTTATGTAACGCCAATCAACTGTTTTCCTGTGCCTAACTATATTAAATTAAAATTTAAAATAAATCAAATACGACTATTACTTAATATTAATCCCCTGTATAAATTTATTTTCGGCAATAAATTTAGCTAAAATTCAGCTATTGATAAAAATTAATCTTTCTGTTAAAATTTATTTGTTATAAATATGATTGCTCAAAGAAACAAAACCAGATTAGCCATAGTAGCTATTTTTATTTTAACCGTCCTGGCGGTAGTTTTAGATTTTCCTCAATATATTAACAAAACCGGCCTTGAACTGCCCGGATTTTTAAATTTGCCTTTTAGATTAGGTCTTGACCTACAAGGAGGCACTCATTTAATTTATGAAGCCGACTTGTCCCAAATACCGACGTCGGATCACAATAGCTCCATAGAAGGCGTTAGGGATGTAATTGAACGCCGAGTCAATGCTTTCGGCGTAGCTGAACCGATAATCCAAACCACTAAAGCCGGCGATTCATGGCGAATTATCGTTGAATTAGCCGGAGTTCATGATGTTAATGAAGCAATTAACATGATTGGCGAAACTCCATTACTAGAATTCAAAGAAGTTAATCCCAATCCGACAGTTGAATTAACTCAGGAGCAAAAAGAAGAAATGGATAGCTACAATCAGGCAGCTGAGGCAAAAGCCTTGGAAATATTAGAAATAGCGCTTAAGCCTGAAGCCGACTTTGCTCAATTAGCCAACCAATACAGTGAAGACCCGGGAAATTCAAATACTGGCGGAGATCTCGGATTCGCAACTCGGGGATTATTCGTGCCTGAATTTGAAACCATGTGCTTTGATACGTTGAAAGTAGGACAAATATCTCAACAACTGACTAAAACACAATTTGGATATCATATTATAAAAAAAGAAGCGGAAACCGGATCAGGAGCTGATTACCAGGCCCAATGCCGCCACATATTGATTACCACTAAATCAGAGGCTGATATGGGTACTATCTCTGACCAATGGCTCTACACCGGCTTGACCGGCAGCCAACTTAAACGAGCCTCAATTGAGTTTGATCAAAATACAAATGTGCCGCGGATCGCCCTGGAATTCAACGATGAAGGAAAAGACTTGTTTGCTGATATAACTAAACGAAATATAAGTAAACCGGTTGCCATATTTTTAGATGGCCAGGCAATTAGCATTCCGACAGTCCAAGATGCAATCCTAACTGGCCGGGCCGTTATTACTGGAAAATTTACAATCAACGAAGCAAAACTTTTGGCTCAGAGATTGAACGCCGGTGCTTTACCAGTTCCAATTAATTTAATTTCACAACAGACGGTTGGCGCAACTTTAGGCAATGAATCAATTGATAAAAGCCTAAAAGCCGGGATTATCGGTTTAATTATTGTGGCCTTATTTATGATTCTATATTATCGCCTACTGGGAATAATAGCTACAATTGCCTTATTTTTCTACGGATTAATTATTTTAGCAATATTTAAAATAGTTCCGGTGACCTTAACTTTATCGGGAATTGCCGGCTTCATCTTGTCGTTAGGGATGGCGGTTGATGCTAATGTTCTTATTTTTGAAAGAATTAAAGAAGAATTGAAAAATAAAAAACCTTTGACCATTGCAATAGATGAAGGATTTCAAAAAGCATGGCCATCAATTTTTGATGGAAATATTTCCACTCTAATCACCTGCCTTATTTTAATGGGATTCACTACCAGCATGGTGAAAGGATTTGCCATAACCCTAACTATCGGTATTATCATATCCATGTTTTCAGCAATGGTAGTCACTAAAGTTATTCTAAAACAACTAACTAAATTAAAATTTTTAACTGCTAATTGGCTATTCAACGGCAAATAAATCGACACGATGTCTATAATTAAACAAAGAAAAATTTGGTTTACTATCTCGGGTACATTAGTTGTAGTCAGTGCTTTTGCTTTTGCCATTTGGGGCCTTAACCTTGGTATTGATTTTACTGGCGGAAGCTTACTGGAAATTGAATTTAATATCCCTCGACCTGATAATCAACAAATTAAATCAAGCCTGACCGAGCTAAACTTAGGCGATGTCACGGTTCAGACCAGCGACGAAAAAGGTGTTATTTTAAGATTTAGAGAAATCGATGAAAAAACCCATCAAGATGTTATTTCAACCTTAAACCGAAAATTCGGACAAGAAATTACTCCGGAAGGTGAAATGAATTTATTGGTAAATATTTTAGAAGAAAAAAGATTTGATTCTATCGGTCCGACAATCGGACAAGAATTGCGACGAAAAACTATCTGGACAATTGGAATAGTGGCTATAGTGATAATTTTATATATCGCCTGGGCATTCAGAAAAGTATCAAAACCAATCGCATCTTGGAAATATGGATTAATCGCCGTAGTGGCCTTAATCCATGATATATTAATTACTGTTGGTATTTTTGTCGCTTTAGGAAAATTCTACGGATTAGAAGTAAATGTTCCATTTGTGGTTGCCCTACTGACAATCCTGGGTTATTCGGTTAATGACACCATTGTTGTATTCGACCGAACCCGAGAAAACTTAATTAGACACCTTGGTGAAAATTTTGAAGAAATAGTTCAGCTTAGCATTGATCAAGTAATTACTAGATCAATTAATACCTCCCTAACAACCTTACTGACATTGTTTTCCATCCTTTTATTCGGCGGAGCGACCCTGAGAGATTTTGTGTTAGCCTTAATAGTAGGGATAAGCGTAGGAACGTATTCTTCAATATTCTTAGCTAGCCCACTTTTGGTAGTTTGGGAAAAAATCCGTTCAGACTCATAACTTACAATTAAAAAATAAAAAATAGGCCTGGAATAAGGCCTATTTTTTTATAGTATAGCACTTAAATACTATGCCACAATTCTTAACACCACGCCTTTTTACCCTTGACTACTTTTAACTTTTATGCTATATTTAAGGCATTAATAATAAATAATCTATTTTTACACTAAAATTAGATAAATTTTAAATGTATGACTGACCAAAACTCAATACTGGATAAAATAATTGAAAGTAAAAAGATACAAGAAGCGACTCAATTTAATCCTGAAGAACTTATTGCCGATCTATTTAAAACACTCTCTTCCAAAGAGAAGGATATTTTAAATCGCCGATTTGGCCTTTCTGGACAAAGCAAAGAAACACTAGAAGAAATTGGTAAATATTATAAAATCACCAGAGAAAGGATTAGACAAATTGAATCTGGTACGGTTAAAAAACTAAAGGAGCTAAATAATTTTAAAGAGCTTATAAAAACCGCTGAACATAATATTTCCGGGCTGCTGGAAAACTATGGCGGAATTATGGAAGAAAATCACCTTTTAGAAGAATTATTGGCTTATTCCGACCAAAGCCCTACTAATCGTCAAACAACCCTGTTTATACTGGCTAATTTATTAAATGATAAAATAAAACAGATTAAAGCCGACGTTGAGATTCATGATGGCTGGAAACTATCCTCTTCTTCCGTCGATTTAGCAAAAAATGTACTAAATGAATTAGTAGATATTATTAATGACACAGATCAATTATTAGAAACTAAAAAACTATTACAACTATTTAGAGAAAAAGACTCATTTAAACAGCATCAGGATCAAATTTTAAATACGAATTTAACTATCGACGAATCAGACATGGATACCGAAAAATCTGTTGAAAAAGTTATAAATTCATATTTAACCATCAGTAAAAAGATTAATCAAAATATTTTAGGCGAATGGGGCCTTACTCATTGGAATACTGTTTCCCCTAAAAGGATGGGGGATAAAGTTTATTTAGTCCTAAGAAAAATCGGCAAACCGCTACATTTTAATAAAATAACCGAACTTATTAACGAGGCCGGATTTGATAATAAGATTGCCTACCCGGCGACTATTCATAATGAATTAATTTTGGATGACCGTTATATTTTAGTCGGTCGAGGAATTTATGCTTTGAAAGAATGGGGCTATAATTCCGGCACGGTAATTGATATTGTAATGGATGTTATATCAAAATCAGACGAACCGCTGACTAAAGAAGAAATCATTAAAAGAGTTTTAGATCAAAGAATTGTCAGAAAAAGTACAATACTGTTAGCACTAACCAATAAAGAAAAAATTAAAAGGCTGCCGGATGGACGATACACCGTCAATAAGCCGAAGCCAGTAGCCTAAAAACTAATAAACAGCCTAAAATTTTAAGGCCGTGGCATTAGAATTATAAAAGAAAAACAAAAAATATGGAGTTTGTCATTGATTTATCAGGTATACCCACCAATAGTCCGATCATTTTTGGTTGGTGGTTTTTTAAAACAATCGGCTGGATTTATCCGGTCTTTTTATTTCTCTATGGATTAGTACTGGCTTGGCAAAATTATATTAGAAATATCTACCGCAAGACACGGGAATATATTGTACTGGCAATTGATATTCCAAAAAACAATGAACAAGCCCCCCGAGCGGTAGAAAATATATTCGCCCATATCGCCGGCGCTCATCAACCATTAACTGCTTATCATAACTGGTGGACCGGCGAAATTAAAGACAGCTTCAGCTTTGAAATTATTAGTATTGGTGGCTATATCCAATTTTTAATCCACCTAAAAAAAGAATATCGCGATTTAATTGAGGCGGTAATATATGCTCAATATCCAGATGCAGAAATAACCGAGGTTGAAGACTATACAAAAAAATGGAATATTAAATTTCCGAATGATACATATCAACTTCATGGAACTGAAATAAAACTAGCAAAAGACGAAATCTATCCGATTATAACATATACTGAGTTTGAAGACAGTTTAAGCGGCGAACTCAAAGACCCAATGGCTTCCCTACTGGAAGCTTTATCGCGGATAAATAAAGGCGAAGAAATTTGGGTTCAATTTGTTCTTACTCCAGCTGACAACGATTGGGGTAATCGGGCGGAAACAACCATAAATAAATTAATCGGCGCTAAGAATACGGGCGGAAAGAAAAATCTAGCCGATAAAATTTTCGAGTTGCCCAACCAAGTAATTGATGCAATGAAACCATTGAATCCAGACAAAAAATCAGATGACGGCGGACCACCAAATATGATTTTATACATGACTGAGGGTCAAAAAAATGACATTAAGGCAATTGGTCGAAAAACCAGTAAAATCGGCTTTCACACCAAAATAAGGTTTATATATCTGGCGGAACACTCTGTTTTCAACAAACAACGGGGTAATCAAGTTATTTATGGCGCCTTTAAGCAATTTAACGACCTAGGATTAAACTCATTTAAACCCGACAAGCGAATTTATACCGGCGCAATAATTACGTTTAAAAAAATCAGGTTGAAATGGCGAAGGAATAAAATTATGGCCAGATACAAGGACAGAGCTCAGTCTCTTTCACCGGGAGAATATGGCTACATTTTAAATACCGAGGAACTAGCCACCCTGTGGCACTTCCCAATGATGACGGTTAAAACTCCCCTTTTGAAAAAAGCTGAAGCGAAGAAATCAGAACCGCCAATGAGTCTACCGGTAGAAAACGAAAAAATAGAATTGAAATCCGTGGATGACTCAAACGAAAAATCATTAGCCAACAAATCTAACCCCCCGTCTAATTTGCCGATTGGGTAATTATCTATTACAAAAAAATGTCTGACGAAAACAAAAAAATAAACGACAATATCTGCTTTTTAGCCGAAACAAATTATCGCAATCAAAAAATCAAATTCGGCATTAGAAAAGATGACCGTCGCCGGCACATGTATTTAATTGGAAAAACCGGTATGGGAAAATCAACTGTAATGGAAAATATGATTATCCAGGATATCATCAACGGCGAAGGCGTGGCCTTAGTTGATCCCCACGGAGATTTTGCTGAAAAAATTCTTGACTACATACCATCAAACCGAATAAATGATGTAATTTATTTTAATCCGTCAGATTTTAACAACCCCATCGCTTTTAATGTTATGGAGTCAGTAGCTCAAGAATATAAGCATCTTATTGCATCTGGGCTATTAGGAGTATTTAAAAAATTATGGGCTGATTCATGGGGCCCCCGCCTGGAATACTTGTTGCGTAACGCCATTTTAGCCCTCCTAGACTATCCCGGCAGCACACTGCTCGGCGTAATGAGAATATTGGCTGATAAAGACTATCGAAAAAAAGTGATCGCTAAAATTCAAGATCCGGTAGTAAAGGCATTCTGGGTAGATGAATTTTCAAAATATCCTCAGCAATTTCAAACTGAAGCGGTCGCCCCGATTCAAAATAAAGTTGGCCAATTTCTTTCAACGGCCTTGATAAGAAATATTGTCGGCCAAGTAAAATCAACAATCGACCTCCGAGAGATAATGGATAAAAGAAAAATTTTAATCATGAATTTATCCAAAGGAAGAATCGGTGAAGATTCTTCGGCCTTAATGGGGGCGATGATGATTACTAAAATCCAATTAGCCGCTATGAGCCGGATTGACACCCCTGAAGAAAGCCGCCAAGATTTCTATCTTTACGTTGATGAATTTCAAAATTTCGCCACTGAATCATTTGCTAATATATTATCAGAGGCCAGAAAATACCATTTAGATCTTATTATTGGTCATCAATATATAGAACAGCTTGACGAAACTGTACAGGCAGCGGTTTTTGGTAATGTGGGAACAATTATGTCCTTCCGAGTAGGCCCAGCTGATGCCGAATTCTTAGCGACTGAATTTACGCCATATTTTATTGAAGAAGACTTAGTCAATCTGACTAAATATGATGTTTACATGAAATTAATGATCAACGGCGTCGCCTCATCTCCATTCTCAGCTACAACATTGAAACCATTGGCGACCGGCAACACAACCGGAAACAGAGAAAAGGTTATCAAGGCTTCACAGGAGCGGTATGCCCGTCCAAGAGATGTTGTTGAAGAAAAAATTAATCGTTGGAGTGGAGTTATGGAGTCAGAAGAATTAGGCCATGAAACGGGATCTACTACAGACACCAGTCAAAAAAAATCTTCTCCGATCGATAAGCCTGAATTCAACGTCAATTGCCATGAATGCAGCAAGCCAACAACGGTAAATTTTAAACCTGATGGGGTCAGACCCGTCTATTGCCCAGCATGTTTTCAAAAAATAAAAAATGCCGGAAATATCATTAAAACGCCAGTTCAACCGGAAGTACGTGAAGCGATTCCAAATACAACCACACCGGGAATATCACTGACCGACGCCCTAAAACAAGGAACTGTTGATTTTAAGGGCAATAAAATAGAACCAAAAAAACCGGCCCCTACCGCCGATTCTATCAATTCTGGACAGACTAATAATACTTTACGAAGCATTAACCCTGGTCAAACTGTAAAATTTTAATTTTGCTAAAAAATTATTACTTTTATAATCCGCCAATATAAATTTAAAATTGGATTACCGACATATTTTAACAATGGATTAGCTAAATCTTGAAATAAAATTTTACCGACGAATCTTTTCATAATCTCCTTATCGCCTATTCGGCGATTTTTTTGAATCTTTTTTCGAGCCTTGAAAATTTTAATCCAATTAGCGGGAATCAAAAAATAATAATGGACTCTCAGCTCTTCAAGCCACCAACCGCTAAAGAAAGAATAAAAAAACATTACAATATCCATAAAAATAAGGGCCGGGGCGATAAGTAATAAAGTTGAAAGTTTGTAGTTCTGAAATATCACTAGGTACCGATTTCTCTCCATATAATAATATTTTTTAATACTTCGAGAAAACTCATACTTATGATAGACCAAGGATTCAGGCGCTAACAAAATCGAATAGCCGGCTAACCAAAGTCGCCAGCCCAGATCAACGTCCTCGTGATACATAAAAAATTCCGGATTAAAGAATCCGATTTTTTTTAAACACTTAACATTCAATAAAACACCAGCGCCGGAAGGATAAGTAATCTCTTTAACAGCTAGCGGTTTATCCGGCAGTTTATATCCACCGGCGAAAGCAAAGCCTAAATAGTGAATCTCGTTGCCGATACTATTTATTTTACTCTTATCGGAATATAATAATAATTTGGACTGAACCGCGCCAATTATCTCACTAGTTTCAGCCACTTTAATTGCCTGCTGTAAAAAATCGGATTGAACAACTGTATCCTGGTTCAATAAATAAGCGTAATCAAAATTACAGTCGACCGCTTGTTGTAAACCAATATTATTAGCCGCTGCAAAACCCAAATTGCTATTATTTTTAATCAATTCGATTTCCGGCCAGGTCCTTTCGATGTATTCTACTGACCCATCCGTTGAATTATTATCAATAACTAAAATTTTAAAATCATCTTTTTGATAATTAATTTTATTCAGGCTAGACAAACAATCTCCGATATAATCGGAGCTGTTATAGTTTACAATAATGATTAAGACCTTTTTACTCATTTTTTTCTTTTTCATCCAAAGAGATTTTACGGATGATTTTAGTTATATTTTTATCTATTCTCTCCAACTTAACAATCATTTTAAAAACTATAAAAAACAGTCCGAGAATTGACAGATAGACTAACATATCGGCTCCTCTTGCCACACCGAGTAAACGGGCAATATCATCCGTCTTTTTTGGCACCATAACGGCCATCGCAACTACTGCCCAAAAGACAAACCAGATAAAAAGCTCGCGATTAGTTATTTCGCCCATTTTAAACTGACGGATTATCCGTGCCAAGACAAAAATTATAAAAAATATAATCAAAATTTGAATAACCATATTATTTTACTCGTCCTAATATTAGGTCCCAAATGATTTTAAACGAATTAGTTATCCGCTGACCTTTCTGCTGGGAATATTCGGTATATTGTATAGTCACCGGAATCTCTTTGATTATTAATTGGTGTTTTTTAATCTGTTCTATTATTTCAGATGCGTGAGCCATTCCATCTTGTTCAATATTGATTAATTGAGCGGCTTTCTTAGAAAAAGCCCTAAAACCGTTATGAGCATCCGTCACAGCTAAACCGGTATAAAATCTGGTAATCCCGGCAGCAATTTTTAATATAACAGTTTTAGATATGGGAATCTGATTATTATCTGATAAAAAACGAGAGCCCAAAACAATATCAGCCTGATCCCTTATTATTGGTTCAATTACCGCCTTGATATCGCCTGGGTCATGCTGACCATCAGCATCAAATGTCACAACAATATCAGCCTGATCCCTTACGGCGGCCTCCAGGCCAGTTTGCAAAGCAGCACCCTGCCCACGATTTAAGAAATGGGTAAAAACCGTAGCACCGGCAATTTTGGCCAAACTTCCAGTATCATCTTTAGAGCCATCGTCAACAACAACTACCTGGTCCACTACTTGTTTTATCCCGTCAACAACTTGACTGATGGTTTTAGCTTCATTGTAAGCCGGGACTACAGCGGTTACTTTCATACTCACTTTTTAGAGCCCGGTTCAATTATCGACTTGTGAGCTTTAAAATATTCAATGGCGGTATTAAGTCCATCCTCTAATAGAACGATTGGAAACCAACCAAGCTGTTCTTTAACTAAGGTAAGGTCGGGTAATCCTAACGGCGTCATGAACATTAATGGTTTTTCAAAAATAATTTTTGATTTTGAATTAGTTAATTTAATAACCTTATTAGCCACATCAACTAACTTATAATCTAAATCACTGCCTAAATTAAACGGCCCGGATTCACCGCTCTTCATCAACTTAATAAGGCCTTGGACGATATCGGAAACATGGCAAAAAGATGAGAAAAAATCTTGATTGCCGTAGATTATTAAATCTTTATTTTCTAAAGCATTATAGACAAAGTCAGGTAGCATTTGACCGTCATTCAATTTCATTCTTGGACCATATGTCCTAAAAATCCTAGCGATTTTAGTATCTAAATTATAAGCCTGGCGATAAGTATTGACTATTGTCTCGGCAAATCTCTTGCCTTCATCGTAGCAAGCCCGCGGAGTTAAATTGTTAACCCGGCCAATATAATCTTCTTTAAAATAAAGATTTTCAGAATTTCGCGGCCCATAGACAACCGAGGAAGAAGAAAAAATAAATTTGGAGTTATATTTAACCGCCAAATCTAAAATATTTCTGGTACCGACAGAGTTAGCCAACACGGTATCAATAATAGTCTTTTCAAAATTTTTAGGAGAAGTGGGGCAAGCCAAATGATAAATTTCTTGAATCCCCTGAAATTTAACCTTAAATCGCTCTAATTCCCGATAATCATCGAGGTTTAATGGATTATTTATATCATAATTAATAAAAATAAAGTTTGGATTCTGCAATAAATAATCAATATTCCGCTCATTACCGGAAATAAAATTATCAACACAAATCACTTTATTTTTCTTTACCAGCTCATCGCAAAGATGAGAACCAATAAATCCGGCTCCACCGGTGACTAAAATATTTTTTTTCGAGAAAATTGGCTTAATTGACATAAAATGACTATCTTAAAAATTATCAAGAATTAACTATATTATATCTATTTATAAGGTTTTAATCAAGAATTTCAGCAATCTCTTTAATCTTGAATGTCCAAAAACGGTTAAAAGTAAAATTCCAAGCCGAAACAATCCCGCACGCCCCTAACCAAGAAATCCGATAATCAACCTTAAAATTCTCGGTTAAAAAATAAATAATTGAGGTATTAATTAATAAACCAGTCATGACTACGACGCTAAATTTTATCGCCTGGTCAAGAATCATTTTTCCTTTCTGTTTATTTTTAAAAGTCCAAAGCTTATTGGCGATAAAATTAAAAACTGCAGAAATCACAAATCCCAAAACTGATGAATAAACGTACCACCATCCAAAATATTCAACCGTTGAACAATAAATTGTAAAACTAATTAACGCTGAAGTACCACCGACAATGCAAAATTTTATAAATTGTTTAACAAAAGAAATTTTAAATATATATTTATTAAAAATTTTTTGACAAATCATAAAAGAAAAAATTAATAAATTAACACTCCCGGCCTGACGCCACCGATATAATCTTGATTATGGGCCAACAACTCTAATTGCAACGTGCCATATAAATTAAAAATTTTAATCTCGGCCGAACCGCCGTAGGACTTGCCGGTGATGATTTCATTAATACCATCTTTATTGAAATCGCCGGTGGCGACACTAATCCCATTTAAAAATGTCGGCTCATAAGCAAAGAAACTTGACAACTCTCTACCCTGATAATCAAAAACTCTTACCACGGGAGTTGAATTTTGCTCAACACTAACAATTATTTCCGCCCGCCCATCACCATGCAAATCACCGACGGCAACATTGACTCCCCCGCCAAAATTTTTATTAAATGCAAAAAATTGAGAGACCACTAGACCATTAATATCAAATATTCTAACGTGCGGACCACCGCCAGAACCGGCACCGGTCACAATTTCTTGCTTACCGTCACCATTGACGTCGCCAACCGCCACCTTAACTCCGCCGATAAAATTTTCCATATAAGCCAAAAATTCTCCCATTAGCTCCCCTTGGTAATTAAATATCTTAACTTGCGGTTTCTCCCCTTTGCCGGCACCAGTGATAATCTCTTGTTTGCCATCACCATTAACATCGCCAACCGCAATATTAATTCCGCCACGAGAATTTTTATCCTGGGCAAAAAATTGAGATAACACATAGCCCTCGACATTAAACACCCTGACATGAGGTCCTCCACCGGAACCAGTACCAGTAACAATCTCTTGCTTGCCATCACCATTAACATCACCAACCGCAATGTTAATTTGGCCGGTAAAATTAGGACTATAGGCATAAAAAGATTTAAAAACGGTGCCGTCAGCCTTCAAAATTTTAAGTTGTGGGAATGAGTCAAAACCTAACCCAGCTACCAGATAGCTATTTTTAGTTAAACTGACTTCCGTCTTAACGCCTGATAAAAGTTCGTCTAGAGCCGCCGCCATATCCAGTTGTCCCGACCCCAGTTTTCCCTGATAATTATTATTATATATATCAATATCTTTAGTACTATTTAATACTGAACTGACTATCTGCTTAAAATTTAGATTAGGCCTTAAGGCTTTCAATAAACCGAAAGCGCCGCTTACCAAAGGAGTTGACAATGAAGTCCCCGACCAATAACCATCATAATATTTATTAAAACCATAATTAGGCTCATACACCTGGGTAGAATAAAAATCTTGACCGGGCGCAACTAAATCAACACATGCTCCGTAATTTGAAAAATCTGACTTCTTTAAATCCCGACCGACGGAAGCAACTCCAATAATCATATTATCACCATTATCTCCGTCGTAGCAGGCCGGATACGCTTTAACCAGATCCATATCATAACCATTAACCGAAGGGTCGGTGTTACCAGCGGCGGCAACCATGATGATATCATTACCATAAGCTCGTTTAATTGCATTAAATAAACTGTTACTAAACCCCGTCCCGACAAAACTCATATTAATCACATCTGCATCTTTAGCAATGGCATAATCGATGGCCCGAATCACGCTATAAATATCGCCTAAGCCATTGCTGTCCAACACGCGCAAAGGCATAATCTTGCTTAACCAACTTACGCCTGTAACACCTTCATTATTGTTTCCGCCCGCTGCCGCTATACCAGCCACAATCGTTCCGTGACTCAAGGCATCTTTATCAAACCCGGCATCAAATGACGGATTAGGATTATTATCTTCGGAAACAAAATCCCAACCATTAATATCGTCGATATAACCGTTGCCATCATTATCAATCCCGTCACCGGCCACCTCTTCACTATTAGACCAAGTTATTTTTTTCAAATCCGGATTATTTATATCAACGCCCGTGTCTAAAACGGCAATAATTGAATTTTTAGATATTTTCTCCTGTTCTTGAATAAGCAAGCTTTTTGACCAAGCTTGACGAGCATTAATCGGCTGAAGATACCATTGTTGCGGATATAATGGATCATTGGGAAAAGCGGCGGCAGTAAAAGTATAATTTGGTTCAATATATTCAATATTATCTTTACCGGATAAGCTATTAATAACCTCAGAGACATCCATTATCTCATCTATAAAAATACGAAATACTTTTTTCTCATTTTTAAATTTAACTAAAAATTCACCCGACCTAAAATTTGGAGGTAATAATCCTTCGGACCTAGTCATCGCCGGTTGAAAAAATATAACCAGCAATAAACAGGCTAACATCACCTTAACAATAAATTTAAAAAAAATATTTTTTTTCATCTTATTCTTTTAAGAGTTTACCTTGACGCAATGATTCTAAAAACGCCTCGGCCTGAATTGATAAATTAGGATCTAAGCGAACCGCTTCGTTGATTTCATTTTCCGCGGCCACTTCCCGGCCGATTTTAGCGTAAAATTTTGCCAAATCAATATGATATTTTGACTGGTCTGGATATAGCTCAATCAATTTCTGATAGATCTGAGTTATTTTACCATTATTTCCCACCTGAGCATAAACATCAATTAAAGTATAATAATCTTGAGGCTGAACCCAGGCGTTAATACTTTTAAGAAAGGCGATTTCTTCTCCGGCAATATCTTCCCGATCAACATAAGCGGCCAAATATATAAGATTCCAGCGCGAGGCAGCCACCCATGGCGCTAACGCAACCGCTTTTCTATACTGCTCAATTGCCTGGTCGATATTGTTGTCTAATAAATAAGCCTGGCCTAAGACGAAATAAATTTGCGGACGACTTGGACTTAAATATAGCGAATTCTGAATTAAGCCAATTGAATCTTTAAAATGAGAAATTTTATTATAAAATGTGCTAAGAAAAATATAATGATTAATATTAAGCGGCTCGTCGCTTATACTTTTTTTTAATTCTAAGACTACTCGACTTACCTGCGGATTAAGCGCCTGCTTATTATCTAATAGCTTAGCGACAAAATTAGCC